>Ga0070734_10000848_pt1 | contig 53048 bp, 45 predicted proteins | sample Coa_R1_8_FD_66444 | JGI IMG/M metagenome (GOLD analysis project Ga0070734, IMG submission 66444) | Surface soil microbial communities from Centralia Pennsylvania, which are recovering from an underground coalmine fire - Coalmine... | ecosystem: Environmental > Terrestrial > Soil > Unclassified ...
CTAGCAAGTCCTGCCTGCACGCCAAGGCGATCAGGGCCACTCGCGCTTAATCTCGGTGCGCTATGTGCGACGTGCAAGCCTCGCTATGAAGTCTCACGCGCGGGTCGTGGTCATTGGGGGAGGCATCGTCGGCTGCAGCGTGCTCTATCACTTGACGGCCCTGGGCTGGAAAGACGTCGTGCTGTGCGAGCGCAAGGAGTTGACTGCGGGCTCGAGCTGGCATGCGGCGGGGCAGATCCATGCCATCAATGCCGATCCGTCCGTCGCCCGGCTGCAAAGCTATACGATCGGCCTGTACCGCGAGCTTGAGGAACTATCAGGTCAGGACGTGGGGCTGCACATCACGGGCGGGCTGATCCTCGCGGAGACCGAGGAGCGGTGGGATTTCCTGCGCGCCGATTGCGCCCGGCAGCAGCTCTTCGGTGCGGCGACGGAGCTGGTGTCACCGGCGCAAATCCGCGAGCTCTGTCCGTTGGTCGACACCTCGCGCATCCGCGGCGCGATTTACGATCCGCGCGAAGGGCATGTGGACCCCTCGGGCGCGACCCACGCCTTCGCGAAGGCGGCGCGCCTCAAGGGCGCGGAGATTTACCGTCGCACCCGGGTGCTTGAAGTGGTGCCGAACGGAGGCGGCGCGTGGAGGGTGGTGACGGATCAGGGAACGATCGAGTGTGAGCATGTGGTCAATGCGGCGGGACTGTGGGCGCGGGAGGTGGGGCACATGGTGGGCGCGCACCTGCCGCTCCTTCCGATGGAGCATCACTACTTGGTCACCGAAGAGCTCGAGGAGCTCAAGGCCCGATCGCGCGAGGTGCCGGGAATCATCGACCTCGATGGGGAGATTTACCTGCGCCAGGAGGGGCAGGGCATGCTGCTCGGCGTCTACGAGAAGCAGGCAACGCCCTGGGCGCTCGACGGCACGCCGTGGGACTATCCCGAAACGGAGCTTCTACCCAACAATCTCGACCGGCTGGCCGATACGCTCGCCAAGGGCTTTGAGCGATTTCCCGCACTCGGCCGCGCCGGAATACGACGGATCGTGAATGGCCCCTTCACCTTCACGCCCGATGGAAATCCGCTCGTCGGCCCGGTCCCGGGCGTGCCCAACTACTGGGCCGCCTGCGGCGTGATGGCGGGCTTTTGTCAGGGCGGCGGCGTGGGACGGGTGCTCTCGCAATGGATTGTCGAGGGCGAGCCGCAGGGCGATGTGTTTGCTGCGGACGTGGCGCGCTTTGGCGCCTACGTCACGCGCCGCTACGTGCTCGACAAGGCACGCGAGTTCTACAGCCGTCGTTTTCAGATTCCCTATCCCAATGAGCACTGGCCCGCGGGACGACCGTCAAAAACTTCTGCGGCGCATGAGATGCTCAAAGCGGCGAACGCGGTCTTTGGGGTCAGTTACGGGCTCGAGTATCCGCTTTACTTCTCGCCGGCGGGCCAGGAGCCCGTTGAAGTGCCGACGCTGCGACGGTCAAACGCCTTTCACGCGGTCGGCGAGGAGTGTCGGGCGGCGCGCAGTTCGGTCGCGCTCCTCGATATCTCCTCGTTCTCAAAATATGAAGTCGCGGGCCCGCGGGCGGAGCGCGCGCTCGATACGCTCCTGGCGGGCCGCCTGCCGGCCGTGGGGCGCGTTCGGTTGACCCCGATGCTCGCGCCCTCGGGATGCTTGATGGGCGACTTGACGACGTTGCGCTTAGCTGAGGATCGCTTTCGCATCGGCGGCTCGGGGTATCTTCAAACCTGGCATATGCGCTGGTTCGCCGAGCACCTGGCGGGGGAGGGGGTCGAGATCAAAAATCTCACCGATGCGTATGGCGCTCTCGCGCTGATTGGGCCGCGCTCGCGTGAGCTGCTGGGACGGCTCACTCAAAGCGATGTCTCAAACTCGGCACTGCCCTTCATGAGCGTGACGATGATGGATCTCGCCTTTGCGCCCGCGATCGTGGTCCGGATCTCGGTGACGGGCGAGCTCGCCTACGAGGTCTACGTGCCGAGCGTGCATCTCGCGGCGCTCTACGCCGAAGTCGGGGAGGCGGCGGTGGGCTTGGGGATGCGGCCCATCGGCATGTATGCGCTCAACTCGCTGCGCCTCGAGAAGGGCTTTGGCGTCTGGTCGCGCGAGTTCTCGCGCGACTACACGCCGCGGATGTGCGGTCTCGATCGGTTCATCGCTTACGAGAAACCCCACTTCGTGGGGCGCGATGCGGCTTTGCGTGACCGGGTATCGAATCCCAAGAAGCGGTTGGTCACGCTCGCCCTTGATACGCCGGATGCCGATGCCGCAGGCTATGAGCCGATCTGGCACCGGGGGCAGATATCCGGTTTCATCACTTCGGGGGGGTACGGGCATTGCGCCGGGACGAGTCTCGCGATGGGTTATCTGGACTCGGGCGTCGCAGAGGGCGAAACGGAGCTTTGGGTGAGCATTTTGGGTGAGCAGCGCAGGTGCCGGATACTTCGCGAGCCCGCGATCGATCCCGGCGGCGCGCGAATGAGAGCGTAGGCTAACGCGCTCTGGGGGGTAGTTACGTGCGTATCACTGGACTTCGGGCAACGCCGGTCAATATCCCCCTCGAGGCGCCTCTCTGGTGGGCGGGCGGGTTGTACCCGGGCACCTCGAAACTCGTGATCGAGCTCGAGACCGACGCGGGGCTGGTCGGCTTGGGTGAAGCGCCGTCCACCGGCTTGCACTCCGCGGTCCTCGCGATGGGGGAGCGACTCATCGGCCTTAATCCGCTCGACATTGCGGCGTGCGAGGCGCGTTGCGTGCCACCCTGGCAGATCGTGCAGAGCACGGATGATGCCTCGCCGGTTCGGGCCTTCGGTTCGATCGAGCTTGCGCTCTGGGATCTCAAGGGCAAGGCGTGGAATGCGCCGCTTCATCAGCTGCTCGGCGGCGCCGCGCGCCGCGAGATTGCCTTCACCGAATATTTTGGCTTTCGCTACGAGCGCGAGGCGACTCCTGAGGCGATTGTCGAGTACTGCCTGCGGATGCGCGAGGAGCATCAGAGCACTTATTTTGAGGGGAAGCTGAGCCGCGGGGATCCGCGAATTGAAGTCGAGACGGTGCGACTGCTGCGCGAGGCGCTCGGGCCGGCCGCGATGATCCGTCTCGATGCCAACATGCAGTACTCGCTTGCGACCGCACAACGACTGCTCGCAGAGCTCGAGCCCTTCAATGTGCGTAACTATGAAGATCCGGTGGCGAGCTTCGAGGAGCTTCGGGTGCTGCGGCAGCACTCGCCCATTCCCTTCTCGACCCATACGCTCGACATCCGGCGCGCGGTGAGCCTGGGCGTGCCGGATGCGTTCGTTGCGAATTTCGCAAGTCTCGGCGGCATTGCGCGCGCGGTGCGCTTCATCGGCGCCTGCGAGGCGATGGGGATCGGCTTTTGGTGCTACTCGGGTGATGCGGGCATTGCGACGGCCGCCTATCTGCACGTGTGCGCGGCGATGCCCTCGATCAGCGAGCCGAGTCAGTCACTTTTTCGCTGGCAAGTGGCCGACGTGATCGAGCACGGACCTTTTCGGCAGACGAACAACGTGGTCCGGGTGCCGGAGGGCCCGGGCCTCGGGGTCACGCTGGACCGAGGCGCGCTCAAGCGATTGCAGGAGGATTTCTTGAAGAACGGACCGCTCGATCACTTCCACGATCCCGCGCGACCGGGGATATACCGCCGACTGCCGCTTGCCTGAGCTCTGCGTTGATCCACTCCGGCACCCCGCCTCCCTTCCACAGCGCGCGCTCGGTGCTCGTGATCGGGGTGGGTCTCACCGTGATCGGGGGCGCCCCCTTCAATATCTTGCCCCTCCTGACGGCGGCCTCCTCAGAGATGCTGGGCTTCTCCGATCGACAGGCGGGGATCTTGTCGCTGACGCTCTCCGGGGCGGCGGGTGCGAGCGCTCTGCTCGCAAGCACCTGGGTGCGGTCCGTGAACTGGCGGCGGGCTGCCGTGATTTCTTTAAGTGGCCTGCTGGGCGCCAATGCTCTCTCGATGCTGCTCCATGCGTACGGACCGTTCGTGGTGCTGCAGGGCGTGTCGGGATTCTGCGCGAGCGCCGCCTTCTCCTTGGGCATGACGATGCTGTCCGATCGAGTGGACTCGGCCAGAAGCTTTGGCGTCGCAACGGCCTCGCAGGTTCTTTATCAGGTGCTGGCGTTGCTCGCCGGACCGGCGCTTCTCAGGGCCGGGGGCATGAACGCTGTTCTACTGCTCATGGCCATCCCGAGCGGGCTCGCGATGTCGTTCATCCCGCGAATGCCGGCGCGCGGGCGCGCGCTCCCCACGCAGCTGTTGCCGAAGGGGCTGCTCAAGCCGGCGACGGTCGTGGCGATTGCCGCCTTCGGTGCCTGGTTCGTGAACGTCGGGGGCTACTGGACCTACATCGAGTTGATCGGTCAGTCACGCGGCATGGCCGATCATGTCATCGCCACGTGCATGGCGGTCGGCCTCATGGGCGGGGTTGTTGGGGGCGCGCTGTCCTGGATGCTGGGGGAGCGATTCGGGCGGCTGTGGCCGATCGGGGTCGCGAGCGCGCTCACCGCCCTGTCGGCTTGGCTGTTGACCGGCTCATCGACGGTTCTGCCCTTCGTCATCTCTGCGCTCATCTATGTGTTTGCGTGGAACTTCTCCTGGGCGTATCAGATCGCGATGGTGAATGCGGTGGACCCGAGCGGTCGGGGTGTGGCCGTGATCTCGGCGTTCGGCTTCATCGGGTGCGCGGTGGGGGCGGGGCTGGCGGCGCTATTCGTGCATCCGGGCCATTATCAGGCGGTCATCGGGCTCGAGATTCTGGGTGTGGGCTCAAGTTTCCTGCTGTTCGTGCTCTCGCAGATACTGCACTCGGGTTGCGTTGGACGGGGCGCATCGCGTGAGCGGGTGCCGCCACAGCCGCAAAGGACGGTGCCCTAAATGTCGACCCTCAAACTGGAGAGAAAAATGAAGCGAGTCGAAGGCAAGAGCGCTCTGGTGACCGGCGGCGCCTCCGGGATCGGGGCGGGCATCGCGCGACGGCTCTTGAGCGAGGGGGCCCGGGTCACCATCACCGATGTGCAGGGCGAGAGTGGCGAGGCCGTGGCGCGGGAGATGGGCTGTCGCTTCATCCACCAGGACGTGACGCAGCCCACGGGCTGGGAGGAGGTGGTCGCCCGAGTTGAGCGGGAGCAGGGTGGCTTGCACATCCTCGTCAACAACGCGGGCATCGAGGGCGCCTTCTCGGACCCCGAGACGACGAAGCTCGAGGACTGGCAGGCCATTCAGCGGGTCAACGTCGAGGGCCTCTTTCTCGGCTGCCGCACGGCCATCCCGGCGATTCGGCGCGCCGGCGGCGGCTCGATTGTGAATGTCTCATCGGCGGCCGGGTTCGTCGCGGTTCCGTACGCCGTGGCTTATGCGGCCAGCAAGGCCGCGGTGCGCAACCTCACCATGTCGGTCGCCCTACATTGCGCCCGCAATCGCTCCAAGGTGCGCTGTAACTCGGTGCACCCGGGGGTGATCCGCACGCCCATGATCGATCGGATCATCAGCGAGCTCGCGAGGCAGCGCTCCGTGCCCACGGCGACGATTCTCGAGGAATTCAGGGCGGAGATCCCGCAGGGCGAGTTCCAGGACGCGGAGGATGTGGCGAACGCGGTACTTTTTTTGGCCTCCGATGAGGCGCGACACGTGACCGGTGCCGCGCTCGTGGTCGATGGAGGCTCGCTCTTGGGGGTTGCGTAATCCAAAAGTGCTGGAACTCCTAGCAATTGGGGCAACCGGTCCAAGGCACACCCGGCAAGGCAGAGCTAGATTGCCATTCAGTGGGGGTGTGTATGAAAAAAAGCTCGCTTCGGCCTCGGGGTCGTTTGAAGGCAAAAGAACAACAGCTGCCCGCCAGAGCCTCGATCAGTGCGGCGGTTCTGTGTGCCCTCTATGGCGCGCCCTCGACCAGCGGCGCGCAGCAGGCGTCGAGCGGGCCGCAGCCCTCGCAGGGGGAGCTGCAGGAAGTCATCGTCACAGCCACACGCCGCCAGCAAGCGCTCGAGGAAATTCCATACAGCGTGACCGCGGTGAGCGGCGAGCAGCTCGCGAATCTCGGCGTGACCGATATCGCCTCGCTGTCCGCTCAGGTCCCCGGCCTTAGCCTGTACAACTTGGGCGCCCGCGAGGCGGGCGCCACCACGCCGATCATCCGGGGGATCAACGTGACGGCGGCGCCCTTCTCCTATCTCGGCTTTCGCACGCTCGAGCAGAGCCCGGTCGGTATCTACATCGGCAACTCGCCGATCGATGGCTACTTCCAGCTCGATGATGTGCAGCGCGTCGAGGTGTTGCGCGGCCCGCAGGGTACGCTCTACGGGGCCGGAGCGCTCGGCGGGGCGTTGCGCATCATTCCGAATGCCCCGGTATTGGGCGCATTCTCCGGACAGATGGGGCTGAGCGGCGGCACGGTCGCGCATTCGGGCGATGCGAGCTACGGTGCGGATGCGATGCTCAACGTCCCGATGGGGGACACGGTGGCCTTCAGAATCTCGGGCAAGTACGACTACTTGCCGGGTTTCATTGATGCCTATGGACTGCTGCAGCGCCCGGGTGGGGGCGTCAGCGGTATCCCGACGCTCGCCAATCCCAGCGATCCGGTCGGCAGCTCGGGCCTGTTCTACGGCAAGAACAACTGGAACTATCAGGAGACTTTCACGGGGCGCGCGAGCTTTCTGTGGAAGCCGGTGGAGAAATTCAGCGCAGAGCTCGCCTACACCTACTCAAGACTTGAGGGTGACGGCGGTCCGATCGCGAACAATCAATTCCCCGGCGGCCCCTATCCGCTCGATCCGAAGGTCACGTTTCCCGCCGGGGGCGACTACAAAGAGTTCGTTCCCATCGATCAGCCGTACTCGCGCACGACCGATCTCACGAGTCTCGATCTGAGCTACGACCTGGGATTTGCGACCTTGTCGAGCACGAGCTCGTACCTCACCACGAGCGGGGCGACCATGCTCGATCAGACCTATGGCCTCGTCGGCGTGAATGGGTCTATACCGGGGTTCGTGCAGTACTACGCCGGCAACCCGATCAACCCGCGCTTCGTGAATCCTTCGTATTTTGAGGATGCGGCGCATACCTTTGGCCAGGAAGTCCGCCTGGTCTCGGACACCTCGCGCGATAACCGATTCGATTATGTGCTCGGCGTCTTTTACGAGAGGCAGACCACCGACGGCTCCTGGGCATTCTCGAATCCGGGCTCGCCGGAGCGCTCCGTGGCGCAGGGGTGCACCGCGCCGTATTTCATTGGGCTCGCCTTTCCGAACTGCCTGGTGATCAGCGGCCCCGGGGATGTGCATTTCTATCAGAATGATCAGCAGAAGTTCGAGGACAAGTCGGTCTTCGGCGAGCTCACCTGGCACTACATGACGCACGGTCAGATTACCGCGGGCGCCCGGCATTTCCATCAGGACTTCACCGATACCCAGGCGTATCTGCTTTATTACGCGGGCATCCTGATCCCGCCGCATGGCCAAAGCACCACGACCTCGAAGAACACCTTCAAGGTCGATACTTCATACGAGTATGCGAGCCATCAGTTCGTGTACGCGCTCTGGTCGCAAGGGTTTCGTCGGGGCGGCGCGAATGCTCTGCCCACGGAAGGCTTGTTCGCCGAGAATCCGATCCTCTTGACCTACAAGCCCGACACCATCGACAACTACGAGCTCGGCATCAAGGGGCACCTGGCCAATGATGCGACCTACTCGTTCGACGTGTTTGATATGGAGTGGAAGAATCCTCAGGTCGCGGGCACTCTACCCACCGGAAATCTGGCCGTCTGGAACGCCAACAAGGCGCGATCCGATGGCTTCGAGCTGGATCTCACGAGTCCGCTCTTTGTCCCGGGCTTGAGCATTGTGGCCGGGGGCTCTTACGCCTATGCTCGGTTCACGCAGAATTATTTCTACGCGGCGGACTCCTTTGGGAACGTGACCGGCAGTTCGGGCCAGCAGCTCCCGGGGAGCCCCAAAGTGAGCGCCGCGGCGACGCTCAATTATGTGCGCCCCGTGGGGCCGGGCTATGACTTGAGGCTGTCCTTGAACGACACGTACCGAAGCGGCATGTATCTCGGGACCTTCCCGCTCGCGGTGCTGGGCCAGACCTCTCCGCAGCAGATCTCGGGCATGAACCTTTTGAACCTGTCGGCCGTTCTCACGCACACGCCCTGGCGTCTGGGGTTGTCTGTCAATAACCTCACCGACAAGCGGGCGGTTCAGGCCCCCCCGTACGAGCCAAACCGGGTCGGCAATCTCACGGACGATGCCCTCATCAACGAGCCGCGGCAGATCAATGTGCGGCTCGGCTACTCTTTCTGAGGAGCGCCGGTGCCGCAGCCGGTCAGCCTGCGGGCCCGTGATCTCTACCGCGACGCCCTCATCTGGGATACGCATTCGGGTTTCATGCCGGAGCCGAGCGCGGATCTGCGAAAACTCAAAATCTGGCGCGATGCGGGCGTCGATTACCTGTCGATTGATGTGGGATTCGATCTGTTCGATTGGACTCACACGCTCCGCACCCTTGCGACCTTCCGCCATTGGATCCTCAATCACCCGGAGGAGCTCGTGCTCGCGGAGACGGTTAAAGACATCCGTCGGGCGAAAGCGCAAGGCAAGATGGCCGTCACCTTTGACCTCGAGGGCATGAACGCGCTCGATGGTCGCGTGGAGCTCGTCGAGCTTTATCATCGGCTCGGCGTGCGGCAGATGCTGGTGGCCTACAATCGTAACAATCTCGCCGGCGGTGGATGCCACGATGAGGATACGGGTCTCACGGACTTCGGGCGCGCTGTCGTACGAGAGATGAATCGGCTCGGGATGTTCGTCGATGTCACGCATTGTGGCTATCGAACCTGTATGGATTGCATCGAATGCTCCGAGCAACCGGTGATCTTCTCGCATTCGAATCCGCGCGCGATCTGCGGCCACGAGCGCAACATTACCGATGAGCAGATCAAGGCGTGCGCGCGTAAGGGGGGCGTCGTCGGCGTCGTGGGCGTGAGCCTGTTTCTCGGTGCCGGCGAGAGTGATGCACAGAAGCTCGCGGACAGCGTCGATCATCTGATTGACGTGGCCGGCGCCGAGCATGTCGGCATCGGGCTTGACTACGCGTTTCCGGTGAATGCCACTCACACCGAGGGGGTGATGCGCGCGAATCCGCAGTTCTGGCCGCCGGAGCGCGGCTATCGCACCGCGACCGTTGAGTTTGTGTCGCCGAGCGAGCTTCTTCCGATGGCGGAGATCCTTCTGCAGCGCGGGCACTCCGAGGAGGTCGTGCGCGGGGTCCTCGGGGAGAACTTTCTGCGGCTCGCCGAGAGGGTCTGGAAATGACCTTGTCTCAACGCGTGGCGCGTGGCGATCGGTGGCGGCATGTACAGATCAGGAGAATCTGAGTGAAGGTACTTTTTAAAGGCGCACGTGTCTTCGACGGCTGGTCTCCGACCTTTCGCGAGCGGTGCGATGTGCTGGTGGAGGACGATGAGATCCGTCGCGTCTCGGATGAGCCCTTGCCGCTCGAGCGGGGGACGGAGCTCGTCGACTGTGGCGGTCGGGTGCTGATGCCGGGGCTCATTGATGCCCACGTGCATGTGTACTGCTCGACGTTTGATTTGCCCACCGCGCGCCCCGGAACCTACCTTGCGCACTATGCGGCCAAGTTTCTCACGGCGTCCCTCGATCGCGGGTTCACGACAGTGCGCGATACCGGCGGCGCTGATGTGGGCCTGGCGACGGCTTTGCGGGACAAGCTCCTCGTAGGCCCGCGGCTCTTCTATGGCGGGCGGATCATCACGCAGACGGGGGGCGGTAATGATCAACGGTCGCTTGAGCAAAACCTGCCCGATCACACCTGCGGGTGCGCCGGTTATCACGATCCATTCACCGTCGTCGCGGATGGGCAGGAGGCGATCCTGCGCGCCGTGCGCGAGGAGCTGCGGCGCGGCGCCTCGCACATCAAAATCATGCTCTCGGGGTCCGTGGTCTCACCGCACGCCTCCGTCAATCGATCGGAATACTCGGATCTCGAGGTCGTGACGATCGTCGAGGAAGCGAAGCGTGCGGGAAAATATGTGACTGCTCATTGCCATACGGCGGAGGCCATGCGTCGCGCGGTGACGCTCGGCGTGCGCTGCATCGAGCATGGAACCCAGGTCGATGCGGAAACGGCCGCGCTGGTGGCCGAGCGCGGCGCCTATGTCGTGCCGACGCTGGCGATCATGTTCGCGATGCTCGATGAGTATGAGACCCTGAAACTCGCTCCGGTATACATCGAGAAGCTGCGCAAGATCTGCGAGCGAGCGCTCCCGGGGCTTCATCTCATGAAAGCCGCGGGCGTCAAAATGGGATTCGGCTCGGATCTTTTGGGGCCGCTGCACACGCGGCAAACCACGGAGTTCAGCTTGCGTGCTCGAGCGCTGCCGGCGCTCGACATCCTGCGCTCGGCGTGCGCGGTGAATGCGGAGATCCTCGGCGAGCCGCAGCGGCTGGGCTGTATCCGGGAAGGCGCATTTGCGGACCTGCTGGTCGTCGATGGCGATCCGCTCAGTGACCTCTCGGTTCTCACCGGTCACGGTGAGCACCTCGCCGTCATCATGAACGGGGGACGTTTTCACAAGAGAGCGATTTGAGGCGGTTGTTTTGAAGCGTGGCTCATCCACCACTCTTTTGGCCCTGGGCTTGCCCCTGACGGTCATCGGCGCGAGCACCTTCAATATATTGCCTCTCCTCACCGCCGCTGCGGCCGATACGCTCGGCTTCTCGGAGCGCCAGGCTGGATTCATGTCCTCGGCCATTTGCATCGGCTCCGGTGTGAGCTCACTGGTGGCGGGTATCTGGGTGCGGTCGGTCAACTGGCGGCGGGCCGCCCTGGTTTCGCTGGGTGGAATGGTGGCCGCCAATGGCCTGTCGATGATGCTGCACGGTTATTGGGCCTTTGTGCTGATGCAAGGCGCCGCAGGCTTCTTTGCGGGCGCCACGTTTTGTCTCGCGATCACCGCGATTTCCGACGTTCAGGAGCCCGCACGCAGCTTCGGCATCTCGAGTGCGATGCAAGTGTCCTATCAAGTGGCCGCCCTCCTCGCCGGCCCGGCTTTGCTGCGCTGGGCCGGCCTCAATGGCGTTCTCGTCATGCTGGCCGTGCCGGCGGCCCTCGCCATGCTCTTCGCGCCGCTCCTCCCTGTGCAGGGACGGACCGTGTTGGAGCCGGATGCGAAGGCGCTGCTGCGACCGGCAACGCTGGTCGCGCTTTTGGGCTTCGGGGCATTTTTCGTGAACGCTGGCGCATTCTGGACCTATGTGGAGCTCATCGGTCTGGCGCGCGGGATGAGCGCGCGCGTCGTTGCGAACTGCGTTGCGGCGGGGGTGTCTGCGGGCATGCTCGGCGGCGGTCTCGCTTCGGTGCTGGGTGAGCGATTTGGGAGACTGCGGCCGATTTTGGTTGCGACCGCGCTGACCGTCGGCGCGGTGCTTCTGTTGAATGGCTCTTTTGGGGCGGCTGCCTTCGTGGTGGCGGGCATGCTCTATTTCTTCGCCTGGAATTATTCCTACTCGTACCAGCTCGCCATGATCAATGAAGTCGATGCCACCGGCCGCGGCGTGGCGATTACGCAAGTGTTTGGTTTTCTGGGTATTGCGGGCGGCGCCGCGTTCGCGGCGCTTTTCGTCACGCCGGGCGATTACCATGCGGTCACTTGGGTGGCGATCGGCGCCGTCTGCCTGAGCACCGCCTTGTACGCGCTATCCTCCAGCATGCACCGGCATGCCGATGCGCGGGGCGGCACGCCGATCCCGGTGCGAAGCGATTAAGGGGGGCCAAGAGATGCCACTCAGCAAGAACGAGCTCATGGAAGCGTATCGACGCATGCGAACCATTCGCACGTTCGAGGAGCACGTGAAGATCGAATTCGAACGCGGCAATGTTCCGGGCTTCGTGCACTTCTATGTGGGGCAGGAGGGGTGCGCGGTCGGCGTGTGCATGAACCTCAAGGATAGTGACTCGATTGGCTCGACCCACCGCGGCCATGGGCACTGTATTGCCAAGGGGTGCGACGTCAAGGCGATGATGAGCGAAATCTACGGGCGGCGGACGGGCCTATGCGGTGGCAAGGGCGGCTCGATGCACATTGCGGACTTTGCGCGCGGCATGCTCGGCGCCAATGCCATTGTCGGCGGCAACCCGCCGCTTGTCATCGGAGCGGCCTTGAGCGCCAAAACCCTGGGCAACGGGGCGGTCGGTGTGTCCTTTACCGGGGATGGGGGTGCCAATCAGGGCACCACCTTCGAATCGATGAACATGGCCGTGGTGCTCAAATTGCCCGCAATTTTTGTGTTCGAGAACAACGGCTATGGGGAATTCACGAGCCATGACTATGCGGTCGGCAGCAAGGACATCGCCGCGCGCGCGGCGGCCTTCGGCATGCCGGCCGTGAAAGTCGATGGCACGGACTTCTTTTTAGTATATGAGGCGGCGCGAGCCATGATCGAGCGCGCCCGCGCAGGAGAAGGACCCGGGGTCATCGAGGTGATCGCCAAGCGCTGGCACCCACACTATCTGGGCGATCCGGAAACCTATCGCTCGCTGTCCGAGCGCCAAGCGCTTTCGCAGAACGACCCGCTGGTGAAGTTTCGTGTGCGCACGGTGCAAGGCGGTCAATTGCAAGCCCAGGAGCTCGATCGGATCGATGAGGAGGCGATACAGCTCGTGGTGGCTGCGATCAGCGAGGCGGCGGCGGCACCTTTTCCACCGGAAAGCGATCTTTTGACCGACGTTTATTCTTCTTATCCGTAGAGATCGAGAGAGGTCAACTGCATGTCGCGCAAGACCTACCAGAAAGCCCTCAACGAGGCGCTGAAACAGGAGATGCGTCGCGACCCGCACGTCATCGTCGTGGGCGTTGACGTCGCAGCCGGCTACACCAGCCGGGCAGAGGATGCGCCCGATGATCAAGAGGGCGGCGGCATGCTGGGGGCGACCGCGGGGCTGATCCAGGAGTTCGGGGCCGCCCGCGTGATCGAGACCCCCATCTCGGAGAGCGCGATCATGGGGATGTGCGCGGGGGCGGCCTGCACCGGATTGCGACCGGTCGGGGAGCTGATGTTTGTCGACTTCCTCGGCGTGTGCTTCGACCAGATATTCAATCAAGCGGCGAAGCTGCGCTACATGTTCGGGGGCAAGGCGAAAGTGCCGCTGGTGATTCGCACGACCGTGGGTGCGGGACTGAACGCAGCCGCTCAGCACTCGCAGATGCTGCACTCGATCTTTACGCACATTCCGGGCCTCAAGGTGGCGCTGCCGAGCAACGCCTACGATGCCAAGGGACTTCTCATCAATGCGATCCGCGATGACGACCCGGTCATCTTCATGGAGCACAAGGGACTCTACGAACAAGTCGATGAGGTGCCGGATGAGCCGTATGCAATTCCGTTTGCGGAGGCCAATGTCGTCATCGACGGCGATGATCTGACGGTGATTGCGTTCTCAAAGATGGTGCACGTCGCCCAGGCGGCGGCGCAGCGCCTGGAGAAAGAGAATATCCACGTCGAGCTACTGGATCCACGCACGAGCTCGCCGCTCGATGAGGACAGTATTCTCGAGTCGGTCGAGAAGACCGGGCGCGTCGTGATCGTCGATGAGGGCAACCCGCGCTGTGGCATGGCGGCGGACGTGGCGGCCTTCATCGTCAACAAGGCATTTGCGGCCTTGAAGGCGCCCGTCGAGCTCGTCACGGCGCCGCACACGCCGGTGCCGTTTTCTCCGACGCTCGAGCAAGCCTACGTGCCCAGCGTCGAGAAGGTGGCTGCGGCTGTTAAGCGCACCATGGCCTACCCGAGCGCTCGAGCATGAAGGGACCGATCTATCCGGTAATCGTCCCGCGATGGGGGATGACCATGGAGGAAGGACTGCTCGTAGCGTGGCGGGTCGAGGAGGGTGCACGCGTCGCCGCGGGCGAGGAGTTGCTGGAGATCGAGACGCAGAAGATCGCCAATACTGTGGAGGCGCCGCAGGCGGGCATCCTGAGGCGTCAGGTCGGCCAGGCGGGGCAGATCTACCCCTGCGGCGCGCTGCTCGGGGTGATTGCGGAGCACTCGGTGCCCGAGGAGGAAATCGCGGCTTTTGTGACTGAGCATGCGCAGGCGGCGCGTGCTGAGCACCGCGACCTGAGCGCTGCGGCGCCCTCGAAGCTCGAGGTCAAAGGGCACGTGCTGCGCTTCCTCAAGGCGGGGGAGGGCGGCACGCCCGTTCTGTTGATTCACGGCCTCGGGGGCGACAAGAACAACTGGCTGTTCGTGCAGCCGCTGCTGGCGCAAGGCCGCGCGACCTATGCCGTGGATTTGCCGGGACACGGAGAGTCCAGCAAGGATCTCACCGGCATCAACAGTTTCAAGGATGTGGCCGATGTGCTGGTGGCGTTCCTGGATCAGCTCGCGATCCCGCGAGTGCATCTGGTCGCGCACTCGATGGGGGCGGCGCTTGCCCTGGATCTCGCCCGGCGATACGCAGATCGCGTGGCCAGCTTGACGCTCTTGAGTCCCGCGGGAGTGGGCGTCGCGCCTTCCCCCGAATTCATCAGTGGGTTTATTGCCGCCAAGAGTCGGCGCGAGATGACGGCGGTCCTCAAGATGCTGTTGGCCGATGAGCGCCAGGTGAGCAGCGACATGGTGAATGAACTTCTCAAGTACAAGCGCCTCGACGGGGCGGAGGCGGCACTGAGGCGTTTTGCGGAATTCTTGAGTCAAGAAACCCGCCCGGCTTCCGAGGCTCTCGCGGAGGTGAAATCAAAGGTCCACATTATTTGGGGGACGCGCGATTCCATCATACCGCCGCTCAATGCGGGCGCCTTCTCGTCGAACGTGCGGCTCACCCTGATCGAAGGCGCGGGCCATATGCCGCACCTGGAGAAGAGTGCGCGGACGGCGGAGGCGATTGAAGCCGCTCTCCCTCAGGAGGCTCCATGACGGACGTAGACCTATTCAGCCTTCGGGGCAAGAAAGCGTTGGTCACGGGCGGCGCCATGGGGATTGGCCGAGGCTGTGCGTGGGCGCTCGCACGAGCCGGCGCCGAGGTCGCGATCGTCGATCGAGATGAGGCGATCGGGCGCAAGACCGCGACCTGGCTCGCGGAGCTCGGCCATCAGGCCATCTATGTGCCGTGCGATGTGCGTAATTCGGCTTCCGTCAAAAACATGGTCAGCGAAGTGGTGCAGCGGCTGGGGCGCTTGGACATCGCTTTGAACAACGCGGGCATTTACCTCGAGGGCAGCGATGAGGAGCAAGCCGAGGAGGTGTGGGAGGAGGTCATTGACATCAATCTCACCGGCACCTGGCGGTGTGCGCGCGCGGAAATGCGCCAAATGATTCAGCAGACGCCGACCGAGGGCAAGATCATCAATGTCGCCTCCATCGCGGCGACCATCGCCTGTAGCAATGGCTCCTATGATGCTTCCAAAGCGGGCGTCGTGCATCTGACCAAGGCCCTCGCGGCCCAATGGGGGCGCTACAACATCAATGTCAACTGCATCAGCCCGAGCTACATCCTGGGCGGCATGGGCATGAAGCGATCGCTTCAAGAGCGCCAATGCATCAGAGACCTCACGCCCTTGGGGCACGTGCAACGGGTCGAGGATCTGTACGGACCGGTGGTGTTCTTGGCCTCCAAAGCGTCCGACTATGTCACGGGTCAAAATGTGATTGTCGATGGCGGCCACACTTTAAGCGCCTGGCTTGCGCCGCTCGAGCGCAGCGTGCCGCCGCGCGTTGATCGAGAAGGTGAATGCGCGGAGTTGAAAAAAGAGCTCGATGCGCGCGCCATCGCGCACGATGACGATGGAATCATCCGCGAATGAGCGCGGATCAAGGAATCAAGGAGAATGAATGCCATGGCTCCCAAGTCGCTATTTAAACGAATTACCCAGATCGGCCTGGTCGTGAGGAACGTGGACCTTGCCGCCCGGCGTTGCTTTGAGGAGTTCGGCATCGGTCCCTGGTCGTTTTACACGTTTGATGCATCGACGGTGAAAGACATGATGATTCGCGGCAAGCGCGTCGATCATGCGATGCGAATCGCGAGCACCACCATTGGCGATGTCGAGTGGGAGCTCATCGAGCCCCTGGATGATAAGAGCATCTACGCAGAGCATCTGCGCACCCACGGTGAGGGGTTACACCATGTGATGTTCGATGTGGAAAATTATGCGGAGGCCCGGAAGCAACTGGGAGAGAAGGGCTGTGAGGAGATCGTCAGCGGCCAATGGTTCGGATGTCCCTACAGTTACCTCGATACCCAGGCCTCCCTCGGCTGCTTGGCGGAGATCTGGTCACCCCCGGCGCCCGGGACTCCGTTGCCCGCGCCGGAGAGGACGTATCCCTAGGAGACATCGTTTGCCGAAGCGGCCGGCCCGGGATCTGCCGGCGAGCCACTTCGGTGTGGGGTGTTTTACATGAGCGCCTTGGATCCTCCTTTGCCCGGTCCGGTTGCGGGGACGGCCGCGGCGGCGGTGGCGGTGGCCCCGCTGATCGACGGTGAGATGGCGCAGTCCTCGAGCGACTCGGCGCTCGAGGTGATCAATCCCTCGAATGGGCAGCCGTGCCTGTCCATCCCGATCGGCAGTGAAACGGACGTCGATCGGGCGGTCGCCGCGGCGCGCCGAGCCTTCGAGGCGGGGAGCTGGGGTCAGGTACCCCCGTCCTTCAAGAAGAAGACCCTGCATCAGTGGGCGGATCTCATCGAGCGGGAAGGGAGCGCGCTCGATGCGCTCGATGCAGGAGAAATGGGCAAACCCGTCGGCGAGGCGCTCTTCAATGCCCGGGAGGCGGCGGGTTTCGTGCGATTTTGCGCAGAAGCGGTCGATAAAGTGATGGGTGAGGTGTACGCCAGCGACAAGGATAGCTTCGTGGCCGAGCAACTGGTGCCGCGAGGCGTGGTGGCTGCGATCGTGCCCTGGAATTTCCCCACCTTCAACGCCGTTCTCAAAATCGCGCCGGCGCTGGCGGGTGGTAATTCGGTCGTGATCAAGCCCTCGGAGTTGGCGTCGCGCTCGGCCGTGCGCGTGGCGCATCTGGCTCTAGAGGCGGGACTTCCGCCCGGCGCTCTCAATGTGGTCCCAGGGCTTGGCGAGACCGTAGGCCGAGCGCTCGGGTTGCATGGGGATGTGGACATGGTGAGCTTCACGGGCTCTACGGCGGTGGGCAAGCTCATGCTCCAGTACGCGGGTCAATCTAACATGAAAGCGGTGCTTGCCGAATGTGGTGGCAAGTCTCCGCAGATACTGTTTGACGATGGTGTGGATCTCGAGGCCGCGAGTGAGTCGATTGCGCGCTTTCTCCTCGTCAACCAGGGACAGATCTGCAGCGTGGGCTCGCGATTGTTGGTGGAGCGCTCCATCGAGTCAGCGATCATCGAGAAAGTGGAAGCGCATATGCGGCAGATCGTGATGGGCAACGCGCTCGAGCCGAAGACGACCTTTGGGCCGCTCGCCTCGAGCACTCAGTGCGATCGCGTCATGGGATATATCCGGGCGGGTGAATCGGAGGGTGCGCAATTGGTGGCCGGTGGGCACAGGGCTCTTAAGGAGAGCGGCGGGTATTTTGTCGAGCCGACTCTGTTTCGCCAAGTCGCGCCGGAATCACGGCTCGCGCAGGAAGAGATCTTTGGACCCGTGCTCTCGGTGATTCCTTTCGATGAGGAAGGCGAGGCGCTGCGCATTGCCAACGGCACGAAGTATGCGCTGGCCGCTTATGTGTGGACGGCCCAGTTATCGAGGGCCATGAGGATGGCGAAGGGCATTCGCTCGCCGGTCATCATCAACGGGGCCGCGCCGCTCGGCGAGGGCGCGGGTCACGCGGCTGCGTGGGAGCCCGCGGGCCAGTCGGGACTCGGCGTCGAAGGAGGTCTTGCCGGCGTCCGCAGTTACATGCGCCGGCACCTCGTTTGCTTCAACCACGCCTCGTAGGAGCCATCGCATGGTGCGTGATATCGAGAATGTCTTTATCCCCATGGCCGATGGATGCAAGCTGGCGGCTCGGTTGTGGCTTCCGGAAGGCGCCGAGACCGCTGCGGTGCCCGCTATTCTCGAGTACATCCCTTATCGAAAGCGCGACTTCATGCGTCGGCGCGATGAGGGCATGCACGGGTGGTTCGCGTCGAACGGCTACGCGGCGGTGCGGGTCGACATGCGCGGGTCGGGAGAGTCGGACGGCATCCTGCACGATGAATATCTCTTGCAGGAGCAAGACGATGCTCTGGAAGTCATCGCCTGGATCTCGCGCCAGCCGTGGTGCTCGGGTGAGGTGGGGATGATGGGCAAGTCCTGGGGTGCCTACAACTCACTGCAGGTTGCGGCGCGGCGGCCACCCGCACTCAAGGCGATCATCGCCGTCATGGGCACGGATGACCGCTACGCCGAATGTATCCATTATTCGGGCGGCGCGTTGCTCAATGACAATTTCTGGTGGGGCTGCATCATGCAGATCTTCAATGCCCGCCCACCGGATCCGCAAGTCGTGGGTGAGCGCTGGCGCGAGATGTGGCTCGAGCGGCTGAAAGCCGAAAGGTTCTGGCCTGAGATCTGGCTTCGGCATCAGCAGCTCGATGATTACTGGAAGCACGCTTCGGTGTCCTTCAACTATCAGGCGATCCAATGTCCCGTCTGGTTCTGGGGTGGGTGGGCGGATTCGTTCCGCGATACGCCGCTGCGATTGGCGGAGCATCTCGAAACACCGCATCGAGTCACCGTGGGTCCGTGGGGACACCTGTATCCGCATGAAGGGATTCCGAAGCCGGCGGTTGGCTTTTTGCAAGAGGCGCTGCGATGGTGGGACCAGTGGCTCAAAGGCAAGGATCGCGGCGTCATGAACGAGCCGCCGTTTCAGTTCTACATGATGGAGAGTGTGGCGCCGGTTGAGTACCTGGAGCATCGCCCGGGCCGTTGGGTGCCTGAGGAGGCGTGGCCGAGCCCGGAGGTTAAGCTCCGAACCCTGGTGCTGAACCCTGGGGTACTCGATGGGCCGCCGGCGCCCGAGAAGGCACTGTCGATCACCTCGCCGCAATCCACGGGTCTTACCTGTGGTGACTGGGCGAGCTTTGGGGTCGAGGGCGATCTGCCGGGCGATCAGTCCCTGGATTCCTTTGGCTCATTGGAGTTTGATAGCGAGCCTCTCGCGGAGCGCATCGAGATCCTGGGCAATGCGAGCACGACGCTCGAGGTCGCTGTTGACCGGGCGGTGGCGATCGTCACCGCGCGGCTCATCGATGTCGCGCCCAATGGCCGCGCCACGCTGGTCGCTCGGGGTTTTCTCAATTTAGCTCTGCGCGAAAGTCGGGAGAAGCCGTTGGCAGTCGTTCCCGGCGAACGCTATCGGGTGAGCGTCCAATTCACGGGCACCGCCTACGCATTCCCGCCGGGGCACCGGATCCGGTTGGCTTTATCCACCGCGTGGTGGCCGATGATTTGGCCCTCCCCCGAGACGGTCACCTTGACGGTGTTCACGCGGGTCTCACAGCTCTTGCTCCCGATTCGTCGTCCGCGACCCGCCGATGCGCAGCTGAAAGCACTTCCGCAGCCGCTGACCTCCCCTGCATCACCCGTAACGATCCTGCGTCCGGGCAAGCTCGAGCGCTCGGTGAGCATTGATCAGCTGACGGGACGGGTGAATCACAGGTACTACGTGGATGGGGGCGTGTTTGGTCCCTGGGGGAAGCTGCGCCTCGAGGACATCGGCCTCGAGATGAGCCACGTCTATGAGCGCAACTACAGCGTTCATCCCGATGATCCGAACTCGGCTCGAGCCTCCATGACGCAGACCTACGAGATGGAGCGCGGCAGCTGGCGCATCAGGATTGAATGCGGCGCGGACATGACCTCGACGCCCACGACTTTCGAGCTCGACGCCTGGGTGGAAGCTTACGAGAGCGAAAAGTCCGTATGCCGCAGGGAATGGAAGTCGAGCTTGCCGCGAAAGCATCTCTGACGGGCAGGTGGGCGCCGACCACCTGCCTTTAAAAGTTGAAATCCAGCTGGATGATGCCGACGTGTGCCGCATGGCCGCCAGCGAGGGTGATGGCCCCGCCAGGGAGCTCATGCAGGTAAATGTGGGTGTTCTGGTGAGGTTCAGCGGTTGACGCGAGGTTGATGGGGGCTAGTATCGAGGGGTGGGAGGGAGCGTAAGAGTGGGTTGCGCCCACGGTCAGTGATGAGGGGACGCTCGGATAAAGACGAGGCACGGGCTGCGCGGCGGTGCTGTGGAGATTCGCAATGAACCTCCCGGAGGGGCATCTCCGGGAGGGGTTGGGTGCGGGGCGGTTAGAGAATCCCGCGCTCGGCGAGTGAGACGGTCGCCCCCCCGGCGACGATGATGTGATCGAGGACACGGATGTCGACGAGGGCCAGCGCCTCTTTGAGGCGTCGCGTGATGACCTCGTCCGCTTGAGACGGCTCGGCGATGCCACTCGGGTGGGGATGGGCAAAGATCACCGAAGCGGCGTTCTGCTTGAGGGCTTCTCTAACGACCTGTCGTGGGTGGACCGAGGCGCCGTTAAGATCACCCCGAAACATTACCTGGTAGTTGATGACACGGTTGCGCTGGTCGAGAAAGATCACCGCGAAGACCTCGTGCTCGAGCTCGCCCAGACGCAACGTCAGGAAGTCGCAGGTGCTTTGGGGTCCGCTCAAGGTGTGGCCGCGACGAAATTGGGCGTTGAGGTGGCGGCGAGCGGTGGTGATGATTTCCTCTGGAGTCGCCGGCCGGGTCGTACCGTCCTCGAATTGCGCAAGCAGGGTGAAGGTTTGAATGGTCATGGTCGAGTCCTCAGGTTTTTGCCGGGCGGGATTGCCCGGAGGACTCGGCCGTTCACGCCGCAGCGCAGCCGTCAAGGCTCGCGCCGTCCCGGCGCGACTTCAGGCGAGTAGCGCAGCGAGGGGAGTTAAATACAAAGTGTGTACGGTGGGTGCTCCCCTCGCGAGCAACGGAGCGCCTTGACGGCGAGAACGGCGTGATAAGCTCAAAGGACGAAGGCAATCCCGCTCTTCATGCTCTCTTCAGAGTGGGCTGGGCAGAAAGCAAGGATGGAACCGGACCCATGGATATCGAATACCTCGCTCGCTGCCACTGTGGCCTTTTGAGCGCCCGGTATCGAACTGCGATAGCGCCCGCTGAGTGGCCGCTGCGCGCCTGTCAGTGCTCATTTTGTCGTGCTCATGGGGCGATCGCGACCTCGGACCCCCAAGGGTCACTCGAATTTCATAGCGCCGATCCGGCGCAATTGCTGCGGTATCGATTTGGCGGGCGGACGGCCGACTTTCTGATCTGCTCAAAGTGCGGGACTTTTGTGGGCGTTGAGATCGAAAGCGACAAGGGGCGCTTCGGCGTGCTGAACGCGCTCACACTTCGACCGGGGATCGATCTGTCGGCGGCGGCGCCCGTCGATTTTGGCTCCGAGTCTCCCGAGGCGCGGCGCCTGCGGCGCGAGGCTCGCTGGACACCGCTCACCGCGCGCAGTTTTTGAATCTCTGATAGTGATGATCTTGGGTGGCGACGCGAGAATCGCGTTCCGGCAGATAACGCTGCTCGGGCGTATCGCTGGGCATGAACGCCACGGCGCTTGTCATTCCAAATCGAAATGAGATTCGAGGAAAATGATCTTGGACTGAGCGCGTCGATTTGGGGGTAGGATCGCCGGCGGGTCTGTGGCCCGGAAATGAGAGGTTGAGTGACGGATGAGCGTCCGAATCAAAGACGTGGTGGTAGGGGGCGTGTACGCCACGGTCGAATGTCGTCAGCGGCGTGTCACGCGCATTGTACGGGGGCGGGTGTATTACGAGTTGCGACAGGGAAGGGGCGAGCCAGGGTGGGTCGCGGCCGAAATGCTGGGCCACGGAGTGCCGACGGTGCGGGCATTTGCGTTGGCGTGCGTGCAGTTGATCGAACGGCCGGGCGCGGGGCCAGCCCGAGCGACGCGAGGTGGGGACGCACCGGTGGCATGAGTGAGGAAAGTGCTCAGTGTTGCAGCACTTCGCGGAAATCGGATCAGCGAACGGACGCTTGATTTGTATGCATCGCGCCCTGGAGTGCGGCCAAAGCCGCGGCGAGGGGCTGCGCGTAGAGAGGCGTGCAGGCAATCGCCGGTGCGGCGATTTTCTGTCCCAAGAGATCGACGGTGAGGCAGGCGTCCTCGATGATGTGCGCCGACATGGTGCGCAAGACGAGTCGCAGTGCGGCTTGTGCTTCGTGGGCGCGGGCCGCCGTACTGATGAGCGCCACGGGTTTGCCGGGGAATTTCAGGTCGGCGACCAGCCAGTCGAGGGCGTTTTTGAGCGATCCGGGGATTCCGCGGGCGTATTCCGGCGATGAGATCAGCAGGCCATCGGCGTTGGCCACCGATTCGCGAAACGATACGATCGCGGGCGGGAGGCTCGACTCGAGATCGGAGTTGAAGTGCGGCAGCGTTCCGATGATGTTGCTGAGCTCGATCTCGAGGGGTTCACGGGCGAGAATCCGAGCAGCCTTGAGGACTTCGGTATTGATGGAGCCGGATCTCAAGCTGCCGGAGATCGCGAGGACTCTAGACATAGAATGCGATAATACCGTTGGGAGTTTCGCTTCGTCAGTCATAACAGGGGCGGCTGTCGGGCTTCCATCGGTGAAACGGCCGCCGCCGCGGGTACTCACGAGCGACGGGATATTCGGGCGTAATCACACTAGCGGGAGCAGATCATGGATAAACCGATTATGAACATCGCCGATGTCATCTTCCATTCTCCTCCGGCGAAGTTCGCGCCGAGCGGGCGCGCCGCCGAGCGCTTTGGTGCGAAGAGTGGATCGGTGGGTGCATGCATCGGGGCTCAGAAGCTGGGGTACAACATCACCGCCGTGCCACCGGGCAAGCGCGCGTGGCCTTTCCATCATCATCATGTGAAGGAGGAGATGTTTTTCGTGCTGCAGGGGCGCGGGGAAATCCGCATTGGCGAGGCAACCTATCCGATTCGTACGGGTGATTTTATCGCTTGTCCCGCCGGCGGCCGAGAGACTGCACATCAGATCATCAACTCCGGTACTGAAGAGCTACGCTATCTTGCAGTGAGCACGGAGGTTTATCCGGAGGTGGTGGAGTATCCGGATACTGGAAAGTTTGCCGTGGCCGGGGGGCGCGGGGTTGCGCCGGATGGGACACCTCGGCAGCTCATTTTCTTTGGCCGCGAGAATGCGTCACTTGAATTCTGGGACGGGGAATAGGGCTGTATCTGTCCGTCGCTCGAAGCCTAGCTCGTTCAACGGCGCATCATGAGCTCCAGTCTCTTTTGATTTTATCAGCCATCTTTTCTGCGAGCATGAGCACCGGAAGGTGGGTCGCCGCCGAAGGCACGGTCGGAAACACCGACGCATCGATGACGCGCAGCCCGTCGACACCGAGCACTTGACCGTCCGAGTCGACCACAGCCTGCGGGTCGTCAGCACGACCCATGCGGCAGGTCCCGCAGGCGTGGTACACGGCCTGAGCGTAGCGCCTCACGTACTCTCGAAGGGCGCGCTCATCCTTGACCATTGCGTGTACGTTAAGGGCATCTTTCCTGAGTAGCGCACGGCGCAGCGGGCCAATGCGCAGCGCGCTCGAGATCAACTCCGCCTCGATCCAGTTCCGGACGCTGTTTTTCGCAAGATGTGATCCGATGCTCATGTGAGGTGTAAAGACTTCGTTGCGTATGCGCTCGAGCGCTTGGTCAGCGAGCAGCTCAAGTGCCAGACGTAACCCACCGACCAAGCGTTCCATATCGCGCTCGTCGTCGAGCAGGTTGAAGCGCACACAAGGTGGTATCGCGTTGTCTGCGCCCGCGAGCGCGACGCAGCCTCGCGAGTAGGCCTTCAGGACGAGGATACCGAGGGCGCCAATGGAGCGACCGAGGGAGTGCCATGCAACCTTGTTCGATGCCAGTAGCACCATATCATGGTCGGGACATCCCGCGATCCTTGAGGAAAAGCGCAGAAAGTTCTGCTCCCAAGGTCGCTGTGTGGTGGGCTGCATGGCGGTGGCTCGCAGGTGGATCGCGACCCCGACCATCGGATGATTTTGAAGATTTTGCCCCACAGCGGGCAGATCCCGGACGATCTTGATGCCGAAGGATCGAAGATGATCGGCCGGGCCAATGCCGGATCGCAGCAACAAGGTCGGGCTGTGTAGGGCGCCGCACGCCACGATCACTTCGGCGGCCGAGTAGTGGCGCGGTCCGCTCCGAGTTCGCGCCTCCACTCCGCAGATGCGTCCGCCATCGAACGACAGTCGCTCCACGGTCGCGTCGGCGAGAATAGAGAGGTTCGTTCGGCGCCGTACCGCCTCGGTGAGATATGCCATGGAGGCCGAGACTCGTCGATCCGGAAGGCAATTCATGGGTGCAGCGCTCACGCCGTCGCGCACTTCGCCGTTTGCATCATCGACCCGCGCGACGCCGCGCTGCGTGCATGCGCTGGCGAGCGCTTGCGCGAAAGGAGCCCACTGCTCGGGCTTCAGTCGGCGAATCGGTATCGGTCCGTCTTGCCCGTGAAGCGCTCCGCCGAAGTCGAGGTCATGCTCGAGCTTCCTGAAGTAGGGCAGCACATCACTCCAGCCCCAACCGCCGGCCCCGAGCGTTCTCCATTCATCGTAATCGGCAGGAGTGCCGCGTTCCGCGAGCATGCCATTGACGTTGGAACTGCCGCCGACACCCAATCCTTGAGAATAGGGAGCGGTCGCTCGAGGAGTTCCATCACCCGGCTCCGCGCCTACCTCAGCACGTAATCCTGGCCAGAGAAAGCGCGTATTGGCTGAGGAGAGCGGATAGGGGTCTCGGATGTCGGGATGCTCACGTCCCGGGGGCGCATCGGGCCCGGCCTCGATCAGCAGCACCCGCTTGTGCATGACTTCCGACAGACGACTCGCGAGGACGCAGCCGGCGGCCCCTGCTCCCACGATGATGACATCCGGGATGTTCACCGTTGAGAAGGCTCGGCGACCTCAGATGTCGAGCCGATAGACTCGTGCCGCCGTGCCGCTGAAAAGCGAAGTCTTCTCATCGTCGGATGCGCCCGACGTCAGGCGCTTGAACGTATTCCAGAGCACAGGATACGTACATGAGGCGGAGTCGACCGGAAAATTGCTTTCGAACATGCAACGCTGCACACCAAAGGCTTCGATGCAGGTCTCGATGTAAGGTCGCCATTCGGAGGCGAGCTGCTCCGAGGTGGCGGGCGGGTGCGCCTTGAATGACTTAAATCCGCCAAAGACCTGCCCCAGACCACCGAGCTTCACGCAGACATTAGGACAGGTGGCGAGGGTACCGATATTTTTTCGCCATAGCCGAAACCGCGCCTCTCGTTGGTGCGCGTAACTCGAAATGTTCACCGGGATGCCGACGTGGTCGAGGATTATGGATGTAGCGGGGAACGTGCGCGCCAGATCGATCACATCAGGCAGCTGCGGCTCAAGCACCACGGCATCGTAGGAGAGCCCGCGCTCCTGCAGCTTGCCAAAACCGGCGCGGAATTGGCCACTGCCGAGGATACCCGGGGGAATCTCGGCAAAGGATCCAAGCGCTCCTTCCCGGTCGGGATCGGATACGGTGACGTTACGCACGCCGCGATAGCGCTCGCCGCCCGCGCGCATGTGGGCATCGAGAATTTCCTCGACCTCATCGCCGAGTGTGAGGTCGGCATTGCCGACGATGCCAGCGCAGACCTTGATGCTGCTGAACGTCTCGCTCGCTGCAAGAGCCGCGACGCCATTCACGAACTCGACTTCTCCCACGGATTTCATTGCCTCGCGGCCACTCGAGCGGTACATCGCGTGCGCTTCGACGAACACGGTTGCGAGGATGTTGTGCCCGGTCTGGAGGTCGGCGAGGTACTCATCGAAGAGATACCGCGGCTTGCTGCGGGTCATGAACCAGTCGGGGTCGTGTGGGGCAGGGGGCGTCGTAGAGGGGTTGAACCATAGATGATGGTGCGCATCGACGATCGGCCGCATCGCATCGAGGATGGGCTCGGTATTCACGGGGCGGTGTCGAATGTGGGGGTGGCTGGGCCGAGCCGCCGCAGCTTATGTAGCGTCGGAAGCCTCGCAGGCACCGGCGTGTCAGGAAAGAAGGCGGGCCAGGCGGTATAAGCGACGTCGCTGACGTAGAGATCGCCGTGCGAATCAAGCGCCATCCCGTGCGGAGCAATGAACCGACCCGGTCCAATGCCGGCCGGTCCGCCCGCGAGCCGCGCAAGCTGCCTGCCTTGATTGTCGAGGATCACCAGGCGAGGGCCGATGTTCGGGAAATTCAAGGTCGCCCGCATGGCGGGTCCGATCTCGCCCACGTAGAACAACGGTGTCGTGCCGCTGGAGGTGCACAGCGCGCAGGGCCGGTGCAAGTTGTTCCATTGGGTCTCGTAGCGGCCCTCTCCATCGAATACTTGCACACGATGGTTCTCGCGGTCCGCGACGTACACCCATCCATCGGCATCGCAAACGATGTTGTGGGGAATGTAAAACTCGCCCGGGGCGCAGCCTGAGCGTCCCCAGGTTTTCAGACGACGTCCATCAGGGGCGAATTTGTGGATGCACGCATTCCCGTAACCATCGGAGACGTAAAGCTCGCCTCTGGGAGAAAGCGCGGTGTGAGTGCAGGCATGAAACGGCAGGCCTCCCATAAATGCGGCGGGCTCCCCCGGCACACCGATTTGCAGGAGCAGTCTCCCCTCCGAGGTGCACCGGCGCACCGTGTGGTCCCCGTCGTCAGTGCAATAGAGCGTGTCGTCCGGGGCGATATGCAGACCATGCGCATGCTTGAACAGGCCATGTCCCCAGGTGCGGAGCACGTGACCGTCTCGGTCAAGAACGATCATCGGGTGCTCGCCGCGCGTGAACAGGTAAACTCGGTCATGCCGGTCGACCCCAACGGCCGCTACATCGCCGAGCCTGACCTCCGCCGGTAGCTGGGCCCAATCCGGGCAGACTTCGTAACGAAATGAACCGTCGGCGAGGATGGTCATGATTTGGCGCGGGATCCTAACAAACGCGCGCACCCTGCAACCGGCCCTAAAAATATATTCCATTCATCAGGTAACCCCGGTGACCCTGGAGCGCTCTTTAGGTTCCAGGTGGGTTCTGTCCCGATTTCAGCCCCTTAAGGCGCCTGATGGGGGTCGCTGCCCGGGTCCGTCCGCTTTCATCGGGTTGATGGACTGGCGCCGCAGATTGACGCTGTGGAAGGGCGCCACTTTAAAGATAAACTGTCGGGTGACGGTAACCGAATCGCTCAAGATCGCTCTTATAGGTCACTAGCTCGAGACCCTTGGAGTTGTGCACTTGGCGGCGGAATTAGACGCCCAAACGCTCGTCACCAGCCTGGTTGCCAGTCACGGCAGGCAGCTTCAGCGCTTTCTGTATGCGCGCGTGGGCAACTTCGCGGACGTCGCGGATATTATTCAGGAAGTGTATTTGCGCATGTTGCGGGTGCCCAACATCGAGTCGATCCGCTCGCCCGAGGCTTACCTCTTCACGGTGGCGCAGCACGTGGTACAGCAGCACACCTTGCGCGAGTCGGCCACTCCGCCCTCGGTAGAACTTGCCCGGATGCTCAACTCTCCAGCCGCAATGCCCGACTCAGACCCGGCACTCGCTCTTGTAGCGGACCAGTGCCTGTTGCGGCTGCAAGATGCGCTCGAGGAGCTCAACCCCAAGGCACGTGCGACCTTCATGCTGCACCGGCGCGATGGTCTTTCCTTCGATGAGATCGGCGCGCGGCTGGGCATCTCTCGACCGATGGTGAAAAAGTACCTGATGAAAGCCCTTTTGCACCTTCGTCAACGGTTGGAACAGTCGGAATAGTCATGGAACGACCGAAGCTCAACACGCAGATCTACGAGGAGGCCTGCAAGTGGTTTATCGAGTGCCGTGCGGGCGACCTCAAGGACGGCGCGCGCCGCGTATTCGATAGCTGGTTGCGAAAGTCGCCTGAGCATTTGAGCGCGTACCTTGAAATCGCGGCGATCTGGGACGAGGGACCATCGCTCGGCTTCGCCGGCCAGTATGATGCCGAGTCGCTGCTCGGAGAGGCCAGCCCCGGCCGGGACAACATCGTGCCGCTCTCGGATGCTCGGCTGAGCGCAAGCGCTGCCCTAAATGACCTCGAGCTTTGCTCCACGCCTCTGCCGGTCTCCGTCGCATCGGCAGAGAATCCCATTTCGCATTCGCGGACGGGCGGCCGGTTCCGGCGCTGGCGGCTGGGCGCCGTCGCTGCATCCCTCGTCGTGGTTGCGATCGCCGGATGGATCTGGCTTGAAGGACGGCTCTCACCCGTCTACGCCACGGCCCTGGGTGAGCAACGCTCGCTTGAATTTGCCGACGGGTCGACGGTTGCGCTCAATTCACGCTCAAAAATCCGGGTGCATTTCACGGACCGAGAACGCGATGTTGAGCTGCTTTCGGGCCAGGCACTCTTCCATGTGGCGAAAGACCACACCCGTCCCTTCATTGTGAAGGTGGGATCCACACAGGTTCGGGCGGTCGGTACGGAATTTGATGTCTACCAGAAGCTCACGGACACCGTGGTCACGGTGGTCGAGGGGCGAGTCGCCGTGCTCACGAAGCAGCCTATAGCGGCCTCTGGCGATGCACCGATCATCGCGCCCGCCGGTCAGAGCGGGGATTCGACCTCATCGGCTCAGGTGGTTCCGCCCCTCGATGCGGGACGTGCGGGCAACATCTTCGTCTCCGCAGGCGAGCAGCTCACGGTCAAACCGGATCGCCTGCAGAAGTCGAGTCACGCCAACGTCGCGACGGTCACCGCGTGGACGCAGCGGCAGCTCGTCTTCGAATCCGCATCTCTAGCCGAAGTGGCGGAGGAGTTTAATCGCTATAACGCCCGACAGCTGGTGATCGCGGATCCTGGGCTCGACTCCTTTCACATCAGCGGCGTGTTTTCCTCAACGGATCCCGCCTCGCTCATTCGATTCTTGCGCGCGCGGCCCGGACTGCGCGTCGTCGAGACCTCGACTGAGTTTCGCATAGAGAAAAATATTTAGCGGGCGCGGTAACCGATCCTTTCCAGAACGCTCTTCTCCAGCATGACACCGTCGCGCGTATCGGCGACGGCGATAAAAAGCCTCATGAGAGGAGGGGGAGTTCTCATGCGACTCAGCGTCATGGCGGCCGCCATTTGCCTATGCATCATCGGACTTGCCAGTGCCGACGACGTTCGAGCGTCGATCCGTAGGCAGACGAACATCCCGGCCGAGGGCTTGGGACCCGCTCTTCAAGCGCTCGCGAAGGAGCGCAACTTTCAAATTGTGTACGTCTCAGAGGAAATCAATGCTCTGCACACCGAGGGAGCAGTCGGTGAGTTCACCGCAGAGGAAGCCCTGAAGCGACTGCTCGATGGCACCGGCTACACCTACAAATACCTCGATGAAAACACGGTCACCGTCGTGCCGCTTGCAATACACCCGCAAACCACCATACCGGAGCCAGCGCCCCCAGGTGACGTTACCTCCTCACCCACATCGAAGGAGGCCGCTCCGGAGGAGCCAAAAAAAAACCTCTGGGACCGACTTCGACTGGCTCAAGTGGATCAAGGAAAAACTCCGGGGGCTGCTCCCTTAAACACCACCGGGCAGGGCACCGCGGTCAATGCCGAGAAAGGCACGGAACTCAATGAGATTGTAGTCACGGCGACCAAGCGCGAATCTACGGTGCAGACGACACCGATCAGCATCACGGCAGTGACCGGCGCGGATATCCAGGAGCGCGGACTTGTAAGTCTGAGTGAGTTCGCGCAATCGGTTCCAGGTGTGTCCATGCGCACCAGTGGACCGGGGCAGACGGAATTCGAGATGCGCGGCATGGCATCGACGGGTGGTAATTCGGCAACCGTGGGCTTTTATTTGGATGATGTTCCTCTGACGGCGCCTGCGACCACCAGCAACGGCAAAGTGGTCATCGATCCAAACCTTTACGACCTCAATCGGATCGAGGTGCTGCGCGGCCCACAGGGCACCTTGTACGGCTCCGGCTCCATGGGCGGGACCATCAAGGTGGTCACCAACGCGCCGAATCCTGCGCTGTTCGAGACCTCCGGGGAAGTGATTCTCGGTGGCACGGACGGCGGAGGTTTCAACCACGGCGAGAACGCGATGGTCAACATTCCGTTGGCCGGTGGCACCGCCGCCCTGCGCATCGTCGGCTCCTACTCGGGAACGAGCGGCTGGGTCGATCGTATCGTCACTGCGGATGAGAGTTTTCCGCTCGAAACCAAGCCCGATGGCACTGTTTCTCCCAGTGGAACGGTCCGCGGAAATGTGCTGGCCGCCCCCATCGCGGCTGATTATAAGAACGTCAACAATGAGGAGCTCACCGCGGGGCGTGCGACCTTGTTATGGAAACCCACGGATCGGTTGACCCTCACCGGTTCTTATCTCTACCAGCAGATCTATCAGATTGGGGGGTATGAGGACAGCGTACCTGGGAACAAAGCTCACTATCAGCCCTTCGATGCGCCCGAGCCGTTCTCCGATTACTTCAATCTAGGCAGTGTCGATTTCAAGTATCACTTTGATGCTTTCGATCTGAGCTCAACGACCTCTCACTACACGCGCGGCGTCACCTATCACCAGGATGGTGCCGAGGAGTGGCAATGGGCCTTGGGGCTTCCGATGTATACCTCGCAGGGCGGCCTCGGCACCCTCTCGCCCACTCCGGTGGAGGTCGATAGCTCTAAGCAGATCAGCGAGGAGCTGCGCGTGACCTCATCCGGCGACTCGCGTTTCCAGTGGTTGTTCGGCTACTTCTACGACGACTTCACCTCGAACCAAGCGGCCATTTTCCTCTCGCCAGGCGGCGCCGCCTTGTTCGGCACCACGAACGTATTCTCATTCAACGCACCGACCACGATCATCCAAAACTCCTTCTTTGGAGAGCTATCGTATCGGTTGACGTCCCAGCTCAAGGTGACCGTAGGAGCGCGGCGCTATGCATACAACGAATCGGTAACGGCGGCGGAATCCGGGGCTGTCGCAACCGGGTCTGATGCCGTCGTGTACACCTACACGTCCGAGCACAATCAGGGACTCAACCCGAAATTCCTCATCTCCTATGAGCCGAACGATAGCCTGCTGCTCTACACGACCGCGGCCAAGGGATTTCGCCCCGGGGGCGGTACGGGGCCTGTGCCGACATCCGGACCCATCGGTGCGACCTGCGAAGCCAATCTTCAATCGATCTACGGTACAAGCGCCTTCGTTCCGGGACCCACGGCCTTCGCGCCCGATAACGTCTGGAACTACGAGATTGGCGAGAAGCTCACGGCGCTCGGAAATCGTCTTACGCTCAATAGCGCAGTCTACTTTGAGCAATGGAACGGCATTCAGCAGACCATCCCACTCGCCTGCGCCTACAACTACACGACCAATGCGGGCGATGCGCACGTCTACGGCTCCGAGATCGAGCTTCAGGGCGTGCTCGCCCGAGGTCTGATCCTGTCGGCCAACGTGGGCTATACGCACGCGACCATTGCCTCGAGCAACGTGCTGGGAGTCGGTGTCGATCCCGGCACGCCTGTACAGGACGTGCCCGACTGGACCTCGTCCATCGCGCTCTCCTACCGATACAACCTCACGAGTGACCTCGCGTTCAGATCGCGCGTCGAGAATGACTATGTGGGGTCGCGCACCGATGCCACCTATACAATCAACCATCTGCCCTCTTACGACCTGGCCTCGATCCGGGCGGGGGTTGAGACGGAACAGTGGTCTGCGATTTTCTTCGTGAACAATCTGCTCAACAAGAACTCACCGCTCAACAACATCACGCAGATCAGCGTCAATCTACCGACCTACAATCGAGTCGTGACCACTCAACCGCTCACACTGGGAATCGACTTGAATTTCCGATTCGGGCGGTAGCAGCGTGCCCGGCGATTAGCCATGGGAGTGTGTCATGGGGTTTTCGAAAGCTGAGCTCGCGCGGCGCGCCGACGAGGCGCGCCCGGTAATCGAGCGCCTGGCAAATGCGGGTTGCCGGTTCGTGCAGATGGAAATGCCGGATATCAACGGGCAGCTGCGCGGCAAGCTGCTGCCGCTTGCAAACGGTCTCTCGCCGTCGGGCATTGGGATCGGGACGGTCATTTTGACCTTCAAGGGCGGTGGCGGCATGTGTTTTAGCGCGCCGCTCTGCGGAACCCCGCAGACGGGATACCCCAAAATGGTCGCCATCCCGGATTTCTCGACCGCAATCGCGCTTCCCTGGAAGCGGGACGTGGCGGCCGTGCTCTGCGACTATTATATGGAGGACGGCTCTCTGTGCGCTTTGAGCCCCCGACATATGCTGCGGATGGCCGAGGCCGAGCTGGCGAAGCTCGATTACTCCTCGCGCATGGCACTCGAGTATGAGCTCTACATCGTCCATGAGAACGATGAGCTCATGCGCCAGGGGAAGTTCGCGGACTTGCAGTCCTTCCAGCGCGGCCTCGATGTGTGGAGCTTGTCGAAAGCACCCTCCTTCGAGGATCTCGCCAAGGAGTTCATGACGCGATGCGAAGCGGCGGGCATTCCCATTGAGACCTTCCACACCGAGTTCGGGCACGGAATGTTCGAGTACAGCTTTGAGCCCCAGGGGGGACTCAAGGCCGCCGATGATAGCGCGCGCGCCAAGCTCTATATGCGGCAGCTATGCGCTGAACGGGGCCTCGCCCCGTGCTACATGGCCGCCAAGTTTTTCAGTCGCGGCGAAGCCTTCAGCGGGAATACCTACAGCGGCTGTCATCACAACTTCAGTCTCGCCCGCCGCTCCGAGAATGCTTTCTGGGACGATTCGGCGCAAGACTTGAGTCGCATCGCCCACCAGGCCGCTGCGGGAATTTTGGAGACCATGCCTGCTTTCAACATCATTTACCGCCCCTGGGTGAACTCCTATCGTCGCATCGATTATCACCTGGGCGCCCCGGAGAATGCGTCGTGGGGCAAAGAGCACCATTTCGCAGCGATTCGTGTGGTGCATGGATCGGCACCGGCCAAGTTGACGCGGTTCGAGCACCGAGTGCCCGGTGCGGACGTGAACCCCTATCTGTCGATCGCATCGATTCTCAAGGGGACCCTGCGGGGCATCCGAGGGAATCTGTCGCCACCGCCGTTCGCAACCGGAGATGTGCTGGAGGAGAAAAACGGTGCGCGCCTGGCCCGCTCGATGCCGGAGGCGATCGAGCTTTTTCGCAAGTCACCCGCTGCGGCTGAGGAGTTTGGGGCGGCGTTTGTCGAACATTTGGCCATCGTCAAGGAAGAGGAGTGGAAGGACTTCGCAACCGCCGTCGCATCGCCTGAAGCCGCGCTCGGCAAGGGCCCGGTCACGGACTGGGAGTTTGCTCGCTACTTCAACTTTGCATAGAGGCGCCATGAATTGGAACGATGCAGCCCGACAGGTGCGCTGGAACATCCAGCCCTTCATTGACGGACGCTATAAGCCCTCGAGTGCTCAGGAGCTCGCGGATGACCTCAATCCCGCCTCCGAGACGATGTTGTGCCGCTTCGCTGTTGGGAGCGCGCTCGATGTCGACGAGGCTGTGAGAGTTGCCCGCCAGCGGTTCGATGAGGGTTGTTGGTCGGGGCTGCCTCCCGGGCGTCGGGCGGCGACTCTGATGAGACTTGCGGACCTGATGGTCGAGCACAAAGAAGAGCTTGCATTGCTCGACGCCCTGGAAGTGGGCAAACCGATCAGCGCAGCGCTGTTCGACGTCGAGCGCTTTGCAGCGGATCGTTTACGCTCCTGGGCGGGATTTGCAGATAAGCTGGTCGGCGCGAGCGCGCCCATGGTATCGGCGACGATGTCGCTCAATGTCTACGAGCCGCGCGGAGTGGTCGGTGCGATCATTCCCTGGAACTTTCCCACCGTCAATGCGGTATACAAGCTCGGGCCAGCGCTGGCGGCCGGCAACACGGTCGTACTCAAGCCCTCGGAGCTATCCCCGAGCTCGGCGCTCAAGCTCGCCGAGCTCGCGGTTGAGGCAGGCGTACCGGCGGGCGTGCTTAACGTCGTGCCCGGACTCGGCGCGACCGTGGGCGCAGCGCTCGCCTCTCATCCGGACGTCGATTTTCTCTCCTTCACTGGATCGACGGTGACTGGGCGTAAGATCATGGAGCTCTCCGCGCGCTCGAGCGGCAAGCCGTTGCTGCTCGAATGCGGAGGCAAATCCCCCCAGGTGGTCTTTGGGGATGTCGACAATCTCGATAGCGTGGCGGATGCCACTGTGCAAAGCGTCCTCTACAACCAAGGGCAGGTGTGCTCGGCGCGAACGCGCCTCATCGTTGAGCAAGCTATCAAGGAGGCGCTGCTGGAGAAGGTGGTCCGCCGGGCCAGGGAATACAAGCCGGGCGATCCTCTCGATGAAGCGACCACGTTCGGGCCTCTGGCGAGTCCGGCACAGCGAAATCGAGTCAAGGGATATATCGAGCAAGGTCTCAAAGACGGCGCTCGAGCGGTATTGCAGGGCAAGGTTCAAGAGACCGGAGGATGCTATGTCGAGCCGACGGTCTTCGACCGCGTCGGGAGTCATATGTCGATCGCACGGGAAGAGATCTTCGGCCCTGTGCTTTGTGTGCAGCAGTTCAAGACCGAATCGGAGGCCATTGCCCTGGCAAACGGCACCGAGTACGGGCTCGAAGCGACCGTATGGACCCGCGATATGGGGCGAGCCCGACGACTGGCGCACGCGATTCGCGCGGGTGAGATCGCCATCCGCACCTCCGGCGCCGAAGGTCCCGCCAGCGGTTGCTTGCTGAGCTACGAGCCGCGGAAGGCCTCGGGATTCGGATCCGAATTGGGAATCGGAGGATTGGAATCTTATTCGTGCCTGAAGGCCGTTCATTTAAGCGGGGCGTAAGGGGCGTTGAGTGCATGATTCGGTGCGAGGCGGCTGTTGAAACGAAGATCTCTCGCCGACTGCCATAACATTCTCGATCTGCGCGAGCGTGCACGGCATTGCCTGCCAAGCCCGGTGTTTCACATGATGGATGGAGGAGCAGAGAGCGAGCTCACGGCACGGCGCAACTCCTTGGCGTTTGACGATATTGCTCTGGCTCCCCGTTGCCTGGTTGACGTGAGCAAGGTCAAAACGGCTACACGGGTCTTGGGGCAGGATCTGGAGTGGCCGCTCCTCTGCGCACCCACCGGCGCCTCGCGCCTGTTTCATCCCGACGGAGAACTGGCCGTGGCGCGTGCCGCCGCCAAAGCAGGGATCCTGTACAGCCTCTCCACGGCCTCGACTTATAGCCTCGAGGAGGTCGTCGCTGCGACGAGCGGTCCGAAGATGTTCCAGCTCTATGTTCACAAGAATCGTGATCTGACGCGAAGCTTGATAGAGCGAAGCAAACGGGCCGGATATGCGGCGCTGTGCCTCACGGTCGATGTGCCGGCCATGGGTAACCGCGAGCGATCGCTGCGCGCCGGCTTCAATATGCCTCCCGTGTGGACGCTGCGCACCGCATTGAGCTACGCACGTCGGCCAGCGTGGGTACTGGCGCAGATGCGGCAGGGTTCGATCACACTCGCAAACTTGGTAGACCCCAGCGACGGTGGGGGTCCCAGCCAATCGACGTCGCTCACCGACCAGATTGATGCGGCACTCACCTGGAAGGATGTACGAGAGATCGCAGATCTTTGGGGTGGCCCACTGGCTTTGAAAGGAGTGATGTCGGCGGAGGATGCGCGCCGCGCCGCCGATGCCGGGGTGAGCGCGGTGATTGTTTCGAACCACGGGGGCCGGCAACTGGACGGTGCCGCAGCGGCGGTCGAGGCGCTGCCGAAGATTGCTCGAGCGGTCGGTGATCGAATCGAGGTCATTCTCGATGGCGGCGTGCGGCGTGGGGTGCATGTGCTCAAGGCTTTGGCGCTGGGCGCAAAAGCTTGCTCGATCGGCCGGCCGTATCTCTACGGATTAAGCGCGGGGGGCGAAGCGGGTGTTGTGAAGGCGTTGAGTATTCTGCGCACCGAGCTGACGCTCGCGATGCAATTGTCCGGCTGCGCGGACGTCGAAAGCATCGGCTCAAACCTCATCTGGCGGTCCGTATGAAACACCGGCAACCCTTCAAAGAACGGCTCGTGGCCAAGGAAGCGCTGATCGGGTTTATGCAAACGCAGCCGAGCGCCGTGCTGGTGGAAATGGCGGTGATGTGTGGGTTCGATTTTCTCTTCTTGGATTGCGAACACGGGCTCTTTAGCGACCTCGATCACCTGCGGGCGCTTCAGGTGCTGGGGACGTCCAATGTGGCCGCCCTGGTGCGGCTACGGGGACACGATCTGCAAGCCGTAGGTCGCTTCATGGACCTCGGCGCCGATGTCATCGTCGTGCCTAACGTGACGAGCGCCGAGCAGGCCAGGATGCTGGTGCGCGCGATGCATTATCCGCCGGCGGGAACGCGCGGCTTTGCGGCCTCAGCGCATCGCGTGACGCGCTACGGCATGGATGCGGCCGCGCACCTCAAGGATCCGCGTGCGGGGGCCTCACTCCTCGTCATCATCGAGTCGGCCCAAGGCGTCGCTCAAGTCGATCAGATCGTGGCGGTCGAGGGCGTCGATGGCGTGATCATCGGACCCTCGGACCTTTCGGCGGACCTTGGAAAGTTGGGGGACTATTCAAGCCCAGCCTACAAAGAGGCCGTGGCGCACATCGAGCGTGCCGTGATCGCTCGCAACAAGACACTGGGGACCGCACCTCATGGAGACTCTTCCATCGAGGTGCTGATCGCGCGAGGCCACCGTCTGTTCATCGTCGCCGCCGACATGCCGTTGATCCGAGAGGCGATGAGCGCTCAGGTGGCGAAAGCAAGAGCCAGTCTTGGACAACCCGAGGCTTCGGGGCGAGGAGAGGGGTGACCGTGCAGAATGGCAAGCTCGAGGGGAAGGTGGCGCTGATCACGGGGGCGGGTGGAGGTATCGGGGGCGCGATGGTGCGACGTTTTGCCGCGGAAGGAGCGCGGGTGATCGCGGTATCGCGTCAAGCCGAGGGCCTCAAGAAATGGGAGGGTACGTGCAACGTCACGGCCGTCCAAGCCGACCTCCTGAAGCTCGAGGAGGTGCGTCGCATGATCGAGGATACGGAGCGCCGCTTCGCAAAATTGGATATCGTGTGCAACGTCGCGGGGATCAATGACCTCTGCTATCCACTCGATGAAACGAGCGATGAGCGCTGGGATGCGGTCCTCAATCTCGACTTGAAGGCACCGTTTCAGATCTGCCGAGCGGCGATTTCGGGGATGGTGACGCGCCAGAGTGGCGTCATTCTAAATATCGCTTCCTATGCCGCCGTGCGGGGCAATCATGGTCCGAGCTATAGCGCTGCCAAGCACGGACTGATTGGGCTTACTTTGAGCATCGCGGTGGCTTATGCGAGCCAGGGGATTCGCTGCAATGCCATCAATCCGGGGGCTGTGAACACCGAAATCGGCCCGCACTCGGGCGGCCAATACCATCCGGCCGGCATCAAGATGTTCCGAGACATCACCGCGAAGCTCCCCGTGAACTGGCACTGTGATCCGGAGCAGATCGCCGCACCGGCGCTTTTTCTCTGCAGTGACGAGGCCAAGCATGTCAACGGTGCCGTCTTGGCCGTGGATGGCGGCATGAGCGCCTGCTAGTCGACGGTCTCGATGCCACTTCAGGCCATGGACCTCGACCGACTTTTTGATGTCATCATCGCGGGGGCGGGACCCGCGGGATGTGTGCTGGCCGCCCGGCTTTCCGAGGAGAGCAGTAAGCAAGTGCTCCTCATCGAGGCAGGCCCCGACGCGGTGGTGCCGGGTCTGGAGGATCCGGATCTGCTCGATCCCTTTGCACCGGTCGCCAGCAACAAGAGTGCATTTCACTGGCCTGGCCTTGCGGCGGAGACGGGCACCGATCGCGGCGATGGCGCCGGGCGCGCGGTGCAACCGTTCTTGCAAGGCTTCGGGGTGGGCGGCGCCTCGAATATCAACGGCATGGGCGTGGATAGGGGTCAACCCGGCGATTACGAGGAATGGCGCCACCTGGGCGTCGACGGCTGGAGCTGGGCGGACGTGCTGCCCTATTTCAAGAAAGTGGAGCGAGACCTGGATTTCAGCGGTCTCACGCCTGCGATGCACGGGGAGAGCGGACCCATCCCGGTGCGCCGGCTCCCCAAGTCACAATGGGCTCCCTTCGCCGCAGCGATGGCCGATGCCTTGGAGCGGCGTGGCTTCTCCTACATTGCCGACTACACGGCGGATTTTCGCGAAGGCTTCGGCTCGGCCCCGACGAATAGCCTGCCGAATCGACGCGTATCGGCCGCGATGGGCTACCTCACGGAGGAGGTGCGGCGCCGGCCCAATCTGACTGTTCTTGCCGGCACGCGAGTCGATCGCGTGAGCCTCGTGAACGCATGCGCGACCGGCGTATGGGTGGAGAGGGCCGGTGTGAGAACCCAGCTGCGCGGCCGCCAGATCATTGCCGCTTGTGGCGCGATCCAGAGTCCCCTGCTGCTCATGCGCTCGGGAATCGGCCCACGAGCCCAACTCGCGAGTCATGACCTCGCCCTGGTGCGCGATGCGCCGGGGGTGGGAGCCAACCTGCACAATCACCCCTACATCATGCTGGCCACCTACCTGCCCAAGATCGCCCTGCAAGCGCCGGACAGCCCCTCGTTTCTGCAGAACTGGCTACGCTACTCATCGAAGCATCCCGATTGCATCGAACTCGACATGCATCTCATGACGTTCAACCGGTGCGACTGGCACGCGCTGGGAGATCGGGTCGGTGCCGTGGTGGTCTCGGCGCTCAAATCTTATTCATGCGGCAGCGTTGAGCTGGCGGGTCCCGATCCGGAAGCTTCACCCAAGATCCGGTTCAATCTGCTCGCGGACCAAAGGGATATGGAGAGGCTGGTGCAGGGGCTGCGTTTTGCTCTGGAACTGCTCATCGATCCGAGCGTCGCGCGAATGCATCGCGAGTTATTCGTTGCCGATGAGGTTTTGGTTTCGAGCTTAAGCCGACGAAGCGTCTTGAATCGTCTCAGGGCGGGTGCGATCGCGGCCATTCTCGATCGCGGGTGGGCGCGTCGCAGATTTCTCGCGGACTGGTGCATCGATGCCGAACGGCTCCTCTCCGATGAGCGCGCGCGGCGCGAGTTCGTGCTGAAGAACGCCCGGTTGCAATATCACGTCTGTGGCACTTGCCGCATGGGGCGCGCCGAAGATTTGGGCGCGGTCGTTGACAGCGAAGGACGGGTGCACGGTGTCGGCGCGTTACGTGTAGTCGATGCGTCGATCTTTCCCAGCCTGCCTCGCGGGTACACGCATTTCATCGTCCTCATGGCGGCGGAAAAAATCGCAGATGTGATCCGGTGCGAATGGCAGAGGGAGATCAAAGCCAAAGTGCCCCTGGCAGGAGCCGCGTGAGCGCCGAGGATCAACTCAACGCCGATCTCGAGCGGCGCCTGCGCGCGCTCGAGGAGCCTCCGCATGCCACGTCCGAATGCATGCAGCGCACCGGACTCCTCCTGATGGAGGCGCTTGCTTGGGTGACGGGCGCCGTGACCCTGTGGGTCACAGCCGTGTTCTGGCTGTAGCGCGACGCACGCTCAACGATCCACGATGCAAAGTAACGAACAGTTGCACGCGAACGCAGCCCGGGAAGCCATCGACGGGCGCATGCCGGTGCTTAGCGATGAGCGACTCTACACAAGCTACGGCTCGATCCTCTGGATCTGCACGGCCAATTCAGCAACCTGGGCGTTTCTGATCGGCGGGAATCTCCCGATCGTCGGAAACACCGTGGTGGGCATGGTTGGATATCTCTGCGGGATGATCCTGGGATTCGTGCCCGTGGGATTAGCTTCCGGACTTCCCAGCTACCGCTACGGAATCGACCCGATCGACGGTGCCAAGGCAGCGTTCGGCACGAAAGGCGCCGTGATTGCGCTCGTGATCTCACTGAGCACCCTGGTCGGGTGGGCTTATGTGTTGGTCGCCCTTACCGCACGCGGCGTGGTCAGTCTCGCCAGCGCGGCCAGCGCTGCAACGATTGCCGACGAGCCCCTGCAGACCCTACTCGCTCTGTTTGCACTGCTCATGATCTGGCTCATTACACGGCGCGGCCCAGCCATCTTTCGGCGCCTGAGCGCGTATGTCGCTCCCTTGCAACTCGTGGTCACGGGGGTGTTGCTCGTGATCCTGTTGCATCGCTACGGCCCGACCGTGCTCTGGAGCAGCAACATTCCCGCCTCTCTGGCGCTCACCCAGAGTCATACGCTGGGGTTTGCATACGCGGTCGAGTTCGGAGTGTCGAACGCCTTCAGCTGGTGGCCCGTAATGGGTGGCTTGACGCGACTCACCCGCCGGCGCAGACATGTGCTCGGACCCGTGATTGTGGGTGGAGGTGTGCTCGGCGCGGCATTCATCTCGGCGGTGGGCGCTCTCGCCGCCGCGCGCGTCGGAACCACTGATCCGAGCCGCTGGATGTTGGTGATCGGCGGCGCTCGGCTGGGGACCGCTCTTTTGGCGTTCTTCCTCCTCAGCGGAATCGTGACGATGGTGCTCCTGGTCTATCTAGCCGCCGTTGCTTCGCAGCAGCTGCGCCGCCTCAGTCGACTATCGTGGGATCTGCTGCTCTTCTTGATTCTCTTGCCCGGAATCTACTTCGCATTCCGAACCGCTTGGGTGCTCCGGGTGGTGATGACCTGGCTCTCATACAACGGTGTGATGTTCGAAGGCATCATCGGCATTTTGCTGGTGGACTACCTCGTTTTGCGTCGGCAGAGCCTGGATGCGCGACATTTGTTCACGCGCTCGCCGGCGGGCAAATACTGGTATTGGGGAGGCGTAAATTGGGTGGCGGTCATGGTGGTCGCTGCCTCTGTGCCGATCTATCTGGCCTTCTACAATCCAACCACGTATCGCGTCGCGGCTTCTTTTCGATATCTGGGGGCGGCCTTACCGACCATGCTGTTGGCGGCGTTCGCCTACCTCCTCCTCACGTATGTATGCATCCGCCCGGCAGGAAAGGGGGGTTATCTGGGAAGCGGCGCCGGCGCGACTTCAACGCCCACGCGCTCAGGCGCTTCGCGGATCGAGGTGACGCTCTGAGAGCGTGACTAAAGGATCGTCTGACTCGCGAGATCCTTCGGAGAGTGCGTGAGCACTTCGGGTTGCGGCCCGACCGCCACAGTGTCATCGTGTCGGAAGCCGCCGAGTCCCCACTCATAGATGCCCGGCTCAGCCGAAAAGACCTCTCCGGTCATGAGCGCGCGTGGATTGAAGGCCATGTCATGCGGGTACTCGTGACACTCGAGTCCCATGCCATGACCTGTACGATGACGGATCAGGTGTGCGACGCCGGCCTGCTCAAACACACGCCTTGCCGCCTCGTCGATTTTGCAGACGGCATTGCCGGTCACCGCCGCTTCGCAGGCTGCGACGGTCGCGGCACGGGCAGCCTCAAAGAGGACGACCTGCCGTGCGCTCGGCTTGCCGCAGAACCAGGTACGCTCGTTCTCGATGACCAGTCCGTTCAATCGGGGCTCGACGATGTTCACCAGGACATGCCCACGCTCGATGCGCGCCCCGATCGAGCAGCCATCCCCATGAGGGGCAGCACTGGCCGGGCCGGTGAGCGTGAAGCACGACATTTGCAGCTCTTCACCGGGGAAGCGACGCGCGGCCTCGGTGTAAGCAAGCGCCGCCATGCTGGCATCGAGCTCCTGTACCAGACGCCCGGGGCGAATGTTTTCCCGGTATCGCTCCTGGGTCCAATCGGCCAGCGCGGCCGCTTCGCGCATCACGGCGAGCTCCTCCTCATGTTTGACGAAACGCAGCGCCCGGCACTGCGCGGACAGATCGAGACATTGGAGGCGGGGCAGGCGCTCGTTCAGCCGACCCGGTGAGGGGCCGTCGAAACCGAGGCGCGAATGCGCAAGCCCAGCTTCCTCGAGTTTCCCGGCGAGGAGCTCCAGCCACTGATGAATCAGCGGCAGATCACCGCTTTGTCGCGGATGCTCGGCATAGAACGACACATCGGTGGCCCAGAGCCGCTGCGCCTCGCTGCGAAAGCGCCAATGATGCATGGACAGCTCATTGAGCAACACAAAGGCCGAGCCATTGCGCGGCACAACACAGATGATCGGTCGCTCCCAGGGTCGGACATCGGTGGAGAAATTGGTCGCATATTGAAAATACGCAGCGGTTGTAAACGCAATGGCATCGACGCCCTCTTGATCCATGAGCCTGTGCATCTGGCTCAAGCGATGGTTGCGCGTTCCAGAACCCAGCGTCGGCATGGCGCCCTCCCTACCTGTACCCAAAGAGATTCTTAACCGGGGGAGATTCTTGACCACTTTGATGCGGTCGCCAACCGGTTTTGCGCCCCCTCGCGGGGTATTTATTTTTGAGGGGAAGGGGTAACAAAAGCAGGCGAATTTGCTCTTTGCGTTACAGGGGGATCGTCTCCGTGACGTATGTGCGCAATGCCTGGTATGTCGCAGCGTGGGCTCACGAGCTTCGGGACGAGCTCCCGCTCGGCGTGCGAGTGCTCGATGAGCCGATCGTCATCTGGCGCAATGGGCGGGGCGATCTCGCGGCGTTCGAGGACTATTGTCTACATCGCCTGGCACGGCTGTCGCTCGGGCGCTGCGAAGGTGAGCGGTTGCGCTGCATGTACCATGGCTGGTTGTACGACAGTACTGGCCACGTGGTCGAAATTCCAGGTCAGGCCCGTGTACCCGGGGGCGCTCGGTTACGCACCTATCCAGTTACCGAACGACATAGCTGGCTCTGGGTCTGGATGGGGGATCACAGTTGCGCCGATGAAAAGCTGATTCCGCCGGTGGTGGGGTTCGACCGAGCCGAGCCAGAGAGCGTCTACGCACACGGGCAGCTCGACTACGCGGCGGAGGCTCGTCTGGTGAATGACAATCTGCTCGACTTGAGTCATGTGAGCTTCCTTCACGCCGCGAGCTTCCGGATGAGCGATGTTTGGGCGCGCGAGCCCTCCAAGATCACTCCGCTCGAGCGGGGGTTGCGTAGCGAGCGCTGGATTCGGGGAGAGGGCACGCTGGGTGAGCTTGGAACGAGCGACCTTGTTGATACCTATTTCTGCTACGAAATGTATGTCCCCGGCGTGTTGATGATGACGGTGCATACCTATCCCGTCGGTACCGCGCAGGCACTCAAGTCTCAGCCGCCCGATCTTAGCCGACCCCCCGGGCAGTTCACGACTCAAGCGATCACGCCCGTGACCTCCAAGACGGCGCGCTACTTTTACACCATGGGTCGGCGTCGTCGGGGGAGTGAGACCACGTATGACATGACGGTCACCGATCAGGCATTCGCCGAGGACAAGATGATGATCGAGGCGCAGCAGCAGAATATCGACTCCGCGCCCGCTCGGCGCTTCATCCCGACGGCCGCCGATCAGGCCAGCGTGCTTTTCAAAAGGCTGGTCGAGACCATGGCTCGTGCCGAGGGTTCGGTCGAGGCGAGCACCGACGCCCAGTGCACACCGGTACACCCGTGAGTGGCCGTCTAGAAGGCAAGGCCGCGCTTGTGACCGGGGCCGGAAGTGGGGTCGGGTTTGCTGTCGCGCAGCTCTTTGCCGCTGAGGGTGCTCAGGTGGCCGCCATCACCCGTCAACCCCAGAGTTACCAGCGGTGGGTGGGTATCGACAACGTGCTGCCGATCCAGGCCGACATCACCCGTCTCGAGGATGTCAATCGCATGGTCGAGGAGGCCGAGACTCGCTTGGGGAAGCTCGACATTTTGTGCAACATCGCGGGCGTTCACGATCAACTGAATCCCTTACTCGAGACGAGCGATGAGCTCTGGGATCGCGTCATCGACACTGATCTCAAAGCACCTTTTCGGATCTGTCGAAAGGTCGTCGCGGGAATGATGGCGCGAGGGAGCGGGGTCATCCTGAACTATGGCTCGTTGGCCTCGATCCGCGGCCTGCACGGCCCGAGCTACTGCGCGGCCAAGGCGGGGCTCATCGGCATGACCGTGAGCATCGCCGTGGCCTACGCGAAGCGAGGAATTCGCTGCAACTTGATCAATTCGGGGGGCGTGTACACGCAAATCACGGAGCATTCGGGGGGCGAGCCGAATCCGGAGGGGCTGAAGATGTTCCGAGACATTACCGACCGGTTGCCGGTGAACTGGACCTGCCATCCCGAGGATGTGGCTCCGGTCGCCTTGTTTCTTTGCAGCGATGAGTCGAAGCACGTCAACGGTGCCATCGTCGCGCTGGATGGGGGAATGAGCGCGTGTTGAAGCGAGCAGCCTCCATCCGCACACCGAAAAGAGCACCCCGCTTGCTCACCCGGGAACAGCAATGCGAGATGTATCGACGCATGCTTCGCATCCGCAAGTTCGAGGAGGAGGGCACGCGGCTCTATAAGGAGGGACAGATTCCTGGGGCTTACCATGCGAGTATCGGTCAAGAAGGGGCAATTGTCGGTGCTTGCATGGCGCTGCGCGACGATGACTACATCACCGGGACACATCGATCGCATGGGCACCCCATCGGTAAGGGCGCAAAACTCGATGGCCTGATGGCCGAACTGATGGGCAAGGTGACCGGCATTTGCAAGGGGCGCGGCGGCTCGATGCACCTCGCGGATTCAAGCGTCGGCATCCTCGGCGAGTCGGCCATCGTTGGGGGCGGCATTCCTCTCGCTGCCGGTGCGGCGCTCTCAGCCAAGGCGCGCGGTACCGACCAGGTCGGGCTCACATTCTTCGGCGATGGGGCCAGCAATCAAGGCACGTTCCACGAGACGCTTAACATGGCTTCCATATGGAAGCTGCCAGTCATCTTCTTTTGCGAGAACAATCGATACGCCGTGACCACGTCGGCTGCGAGCAGTCATGGGCAGCCCGAGATATGGAAGCGGGCGCAAGGCTACGGCATCCCGGGGCACACCGTGGACGGCCAACGTGTACTCGCAGTGTATGAGGTCACACAAAGCGCTGTCGACCGGGCGCGCCGCGGTGAAGGGCCGACGTTGATCGAGGCGAAAACCTATCGCTTCGATGAGCATCAAGTCGGTCTCAGCACCCACGGCGAGCCGTATCGCTCCTCGGAGGAGGTCCGCAACTACGTCCGCAATCATGACCCGCTCCGACTCTTCAAACCCGAGCTTCTTAAGAGTGGCGTTACAGAAAGCGAGATCCAAGCAATGGAAGAAGAAGCGGGCGAAGCGGTTGCTCGCGCAATTGAGTTCGCGCAACAGAGCCCGCTGCCCGAGCCGGGGGACGTCTACCAGTACATGTATGTGAATCCTATCAACTACCCGCCGCTTCATCGTGGAGCGCTCACTTGATGAGCGAGACACAAGCAAAGCCAGCCACAACCCGCATGAGCTTCATCGAGGCGGCTGTGCAGGCGCAGATTGAGGAAATGGAGCGCGATGAGCGGGTCATCCTGCTGGGCGAGGATCTGGATATCTACGGTGATGGCAAGGTATTGCAGCGCTTTGGCAGCCGGCGCGCCTGGAACACCCCCATTTCGGAGAACAGCTTCTGCGGCATGGCCGTTGGGGCGGCCATGACCGGGATGCGCCCTATTGTGAACCTCTCCATCGCGAGCTTCATGTATCTCGCGTGCGATCAAATCATCAACCAAGCGAGCAAACTGCACTTTATGACCGGAGGCCAGATGAAGGTCCCGGTCGTCTTTCGTGGAGCGCTGTATTACAACAGCTCAATCGCCGCACAGCATTCGGATCGATGCTATCCGATGTTCATGAATGCGCCGGGGCTCAAGATTATTGCGCCCACCAGCCCCAAGGACATGAAGGGACTTCTCAAGTCGGCCATCCGCGACGATGACCCGGTCGTCATGTTCGAAGACAGCACGCTCTGGACGCTCAAGGAGGAATTGCCGACGGACCCCGATTTTCTCGTGCCCATCGGTAAGGCGGAGGTCAAGCACCCAGGGACGGACGTCACGATCGTTGCCATTGCGGGTTGCATGAAGCCGGCTTTGCTCGCCGCCAAGGCCCTCCAGGAGGACGGGATTTCCGTTGAAGTGGTGGATCCTCGGACCCTGGTGCCACTCGACCGAGAGACCATCATCTGCTCGGTAGCCAAGACCGGGAGGCTTATCGTGATCGACAACGCTCATCGAACCTGCAATTGCGCCGCTGAGATCGCCGCTGTAGTGGCGGAGGAGGCGTTCGAGAGCCTGAAGAAGCCCATTATTCGCCTAAGCACCCCCGATGTGCATATTCCGTTTTCGCCCGTGCTCGAAAAACCGCTCTATCCGAGCAAGGACGCCATCATCACCACCGTGAGAAAGCTTCTGTGATGGTTCGGGTGTTGATTCCCAAGACCGGCATGGGAATCACGGAGGGCACGATCACGAAGTGGCACAAGCGGGAAGGCGAGAGCGTGACCAAGGGCGAGGTGATCGCCGAGGTCGAGTCCGCAAAAGCCATCGAAGAAGTGGCGGCGCCCGCAAGTGGTGTGCTCAAAAGGATTCTTCTGGCGGAGGGAGAGACCGCAGAGGTGCATACGGCCATCGCGACGATTGAAGCGGAGAGTTTGTGAAGCGCCTGGATCGGAAGATCGCGCTCGTGACCGGCGGCGCTTCGGGACTGGGCAAAGCCATTGCGCTTCGCCTGGCGGCCGAAGGTGCGGTGGTCGTCATCACAGATGTGCAGGCGACGCTGGGTAGCGCTACAGCTCGTGAGGGTGGGCTTTTTTTTCTCGAGCAGGATGTGTGCGATGAAGGGCAATGGCCCACGATTGTCGCTGACGTTGAGCAACGCCACGGGCGTGTGGATATCCTGGTTAATAACGCGGGTATTCTCGGGCCCGCGGATGGCGCGAATCCCGAAAACACGGCCCTCGAAAGCTGGAGAAAAATCTTTGCGGTGAACGTTGAGGGTGTGTTCTTAGGGTGCCGAGCGATCATTCCCGCCATGCGCCGGGCCGGCGGCGGCGCGATCGTCAACCTCTCGTCGATGGCGGACCGGTTGGCGACACCCTTTGCGACCGCCTATGGCGCGAGCAAAGCCGCCGTACGCCATCTGACTCGATCGGTCGCACAGCACTGCGCGGAGCAGAAGCTCAATGTGCGTTGCAATTCAGTGCATCCGGGAATGATTCACACGCCGATGCTGGCGCGATCGATCGCGGAATCGGCGCAGCAACGGGGCGTCAAGCCGGATCGACTCGTGGCGCAGTGGGCCGCCTCGGTGCCTCTCGGCGACTTCACCCGGCCCGAAGATGTGGCGGCCGCGGTCGCTTTTTTGAGCTCCAGTGACGCGCGGCATGTAACGGGCTCGGCCTTTCTCGTGGACGGCGGCCTGGTGAACTGCAATACATACAAGGCACCGGATATTCCGTGAGCCGTTTCGCGAACAAGGTGGCGGTTGTGACCGGCGGCGCATCGGGCATTGGTGAAGCCATCGTTCGAGCACTGATCGACGCGGGAGCTCTCATTGCCGCGCTCGATATCAACGCGAAGCTGCTTCGGGAACGGGAGCGAGAATTCGGCCGCGCTTTCATGGGTGTCGCGGGTGATGTCACCGACGAGCGGGTGGTGGAGGCATTCATTGCCGATTGCGGTGCGCGATTCGGAGCGCCGGAATTGGCGTTCAATGTCGCGGGCGCCTCGAGAGGTGGGCCGCTCCTTGATCACTCGTCCGAGGACTGGACCTTCACCTTGGATCTTTGCCTGAAAGGCGTGTTTCTCTGCATGAAGCACGAAGCGCGGTCCATGGTCCCGCTCGGCCGCGGCGCCATCGTCAACATCTCATCGGTGTGCGCGCATTTCCCGGTTTACGGAGGCGCGGCGTACTGCGCCGCGAAGGCAGGCGCCGAAATGTTGACCAAGGCCGGGGCGCTTGAGCTCGCCGAGAAGGGTATACGCGTGAATACCCTCCTGCCCGGTTATACATACACCCCCGGGGTTCGCATCGCCCAGGAACGACCCGCCTACGATCTCGCGCTCGTCGAGCGAATCCCAATGCGTCGAGCGGCCACCCCGGAAGAGATCGCTGCGCCGGCGCTTTTCCTCGCGAGCGACGATGCGTGTTACATCGTCGGAGCGAGCCTGGTGGTGGACGGCGGTTGGGAGCTTGCTGCCGCTCCTGACTCGCGCCGGCTGTGAGTTTGAGCGCGGAGCCACCAAGGCGCGGTCCGAGGAGTTGTCCATGGTGAATTCACTCTCTGCCGAGCCGATCGTGGAGCCGGATCTACCGATCGTCGATGCGCACCATCACCTGTGGTTTCTTGCCGAGTCGACGGTGGCGGCGATGGAAGCCAGTCACACTCTGCTCGCACGCGCACTGGCGCCCACGTTTCGGCGGCATGCTCGTTACCTGTTCGATGAGCTGCTCGCGGATTTTCGCAGTGGGCACAACGTCCGCGCCAGCGTGTTCGTCGAGTGTCGCGCGATGTACCGCGCGCGCGGCCCCGTGTCGATGAAATCGGTGGGTGAGGTGGAATTCGTCAATGGCGTCGCGGCCATGTCGGCGAGCGGGCTGTTCGGCGCAGCGCGAGCCTGTGCGGGAATTGTAGGAAGCGTCGACCTTCAGCTGGGGGAGGCTGTTGAGGAGGTCCTGGCAGCGCACCTGCGGGCGGGGGGCGATCGTTACCGCGGAGTGCGATGCCCCGGTACGGATCACGACGACGATCCGGCCATCATGGGTGCAGGAGTCGGCATTCCTCACTTGCTTCTCGATCGCAAGTTTCGCGCCGGATTTAAACGGCTGCAAAAGTGGGGTCTGTCATTCGATGCCTGGATCCTAGAGCCGCAGCTCCCGGATCTCATTGATCTGGCGCGCACCTTTCCCGAGACTCCGATCATTCTCAACCATGCTGGTGCCCCGCTGGGCGTGGGACGCTATGCGGGTCAACGGGAGAAGCGATTTCCGATCTGGTGTGATCACATCCACGCCTTGTCTCGCTGTCCCAATGTGGTCGTGAAGCTCGGGGGCTTCGGGATCCAGCTCGGGGGATTCAAGACGTACGGTGCCGATGCTGCAGCGACCTCGGAGGAGCTCGCCCGCGAGTGGAAACCCTACCTTGAGACCTGCGTTGAGGCATTTGGCGTCGAGCGGTGCATGTTCGAAAGCAACTTTCCCGTGGATGCCTCCGTGTGCTCGTATCCCGTTCTTTGGAATGCTTTCAAGCGCAGCGTCGCAGGGGCGTCGCAAGCGGAGAAAATCGCACTTTTCAGCGGCACCGCGATGCGAGTCTATCGGCTCGATCCTTGAGCATGGGGAAAACCGCATCCGATCGCTTTGACTACATTATCGTGGGCGCGGGGGCCGCCGGATGCGTGCTCGCAAATCGACTGTCGGCTGATCCGAAGATCCACGTGCTTCTTCTCGAGGCTGGTCCAGATCAGCCTCCCGGCAAAGAACACCCCTCCGTGCGGGATCCCTATCCCATCTCCATGGGGCATGACCGCTTCAGCTGGCCTGAACTCATCGCGGAGGTCGGGGCGGACTTGGGTCGCGGCAAGCCGCGCCTGTCAAGACGGTTTCTGCAGGGCCGCGGCGTCGGTGGAGGCTCCAACATTCAAGGCATGGTGGCAGTTCGAGGCTATCCCGAGGACTACGATGCTTGGCGGACCGCGGGCGCAACGGGATGGGGATGGAGCGATGTGCTCCCCTATTTTCGGCGCCTGGAGAGGGATCTCGATTTCGAGGGGCCGCTTCATGGTGAAGACGGCCCGATTCCCATAAGAAGAGTGAGGCCGGAACGCTGGGCGCCGTTCGCCAAGGCTTTTGCCGACTGCGCGCGTGCGCGCGGCTATCCGCTCATCGAAGATTTCAACGCCGATTTTCGCGCAGGGGTGGGGCCTTTGCCCATGGCGAACCTATCCGACCAGCGTGTCTCGGCATCGATGGGGTACCTGACTACGATCGTCCGAGCGCGACCCAATCTCACCGTCGCGGCGAATAGCCATGTGGAGCGAGTCGAGCTCAACGGTCGTCGCGCAGTGGGCGTGGTCGCGAGGACCGCCGCCGGACCTGCATTATTTTCCGGTCAAGAGATGCTCATCTCCGCGGGGGCTCTGCACTCTCCCGCGATCCTGATGCGCTCTGGCATCGGTGCAGCGCCCCATCTCGCGCAACTGGGCATCCGGCCGGTCGTCGATCTCCCGGGTGTGGGTCAGCGCCTCATGAATCACGTCGGGGGAGGGGGAATCGCCGTCCATCTGCCGGCACACGCAGTGCAGCCCTCGAGCGAGCGAGGTTTTGGGCAGAGTTGCTTGCGCCTCTCATCCGGGGTCGACGGTGCAGAGAACGACATGATTCTCGCAGCCGTTAACAGGAGCGCCTGGCATCCGCTCGGCCGCCGAATCGGCGCGATCGTTCTTGAGGTGCAGAAGACCCACTCCCTGGGCGAGGTGCGCCTTCGGAGTCCCGATCCAGCGATCACACCGGAAGTGAAGTTCAACCTGCTCTCGGACCGACGCGATCTCGCGCGCTTGTTGTTCGGCTTGAAGTTGTCCCTTGAATTTCTCACCGACCCACGAATGGCTGCAGTGATCCATGAGCCATTTCTGCCCAACGGGGCGCTGGTGCAATCGCTGTGGCGGCGCAATGCGTGGAACGGGCTGCGCGCTTCTGTGATGGTCCTGGCTCTGAAATCACGACCCATCCGCAAAAGACTGCTCCGCTCCAAACTCGATGCATTCGCGTTGCTCTCCGATGTAGACGCTTTGCAGCAGCTTTTTTTGGAGCGCGCCGGGCCGCCGCATCATGTGAGCTGCACCTGCCGCATGGGAGGCATCGATGAGAAGGACGCGGTGCTCGGATCGGATTGCCGGGTGCGGGGCATCGAGAATCTGCGCGTCGTTGATGCATCGATCATGCCCACCTTGGTAAGAGCGAACACCCACATTCCCGTGTTGATGATCGCGGAGAAGATGGCGGAGCAGATTCGTCTCGAGTCGCGGAGGTCGCCATGAGTGTTACTCGGTGGGATTGTCGATGAGCTTTCAGTTACTCAGTGCTGGCGAGCCGCATCCGGTACTCGAATGGGGGCGAGGCGGCCAATCGGTGTTCGTGATCGCGGTCGATCATGCCAGCCCCAGAATCCCGAAGCGCTTGGGCGATCTCGGCTTGCCCGCTGTCGAGCTCGAGCGGCACATCGCCTGGGATATCGGAGCGCTGGCGGTCGCTCGCAGAGTGGCTGAGGCACTCGATGCGCCGCTCGTTGCGCAGAACTATTCGCGGCTCGTGATTGACTGCAATCGCCGACCCGGAGTGCCTACCTCGATCACTCCCGTCGGTGAGTCGATCCGCATTCCAGGCAACGAGGGGCTGAGCGATGAGGAAGTCACCGCGCGTCGCGTGGAGATCTTCGAGCCCTATCATGCGCATTTGCAGGCGCTGCTCGACGAGAGGCAGCGGGCCGGACGGCCGACCATTCTGGTCGGGCAGCACAGCATGACTCATATCTTCAAGAGCGTGCGCCGTGAGATGCACGCAGCGGTGATGTATAACCGCGATCGACGCTTTGCGGGAGCGCTGCTTGATGCGCTGCGGCGTGAGCCGGGGTTGGTCGTTGCGGAGAACGAGCCCTACACGGTGAGCGAGGACAATGCTTGGACCCTTCTGTATCACGGGGAAGAGCGCGGTCTACCCCATGTTGAAATCGAGATCCGCCAGGATTTGATTCGCAGCGACAACGGGCAGGCCGAGTGGGCTCAACGCATCGCGCGCGCTCTCTTGAGCGCGTATGAGCAATTTGCGCGAGACCAAGGTTGAGCGAAAGGCACGATGACTCGGCACGCCTCAAAGGGGGCGTCATTGGACCGGCGGGCCTTGCGGCGCTTGCGATTGGAATCACTTCACCCGCCATGGGACTTTTCGCGGTATGGGGTTCGATGCAGGCAGCCACGGGACCCATCACGCCGTTGGTCTATTTATCGGCCATGGTCGTCACCCTTCCGACGGCAATCTCCTATGCGGTGCTGAACAGCCGCTTCCCGTCGGCCGGTGCGGCATCGACCTGGCTATGGCATTCCATCAGTCCGACCGTGGGATTTCAGGCGGGGCTCTTGATGACGACCTACTTCCTCATGGGTTGTATCTCGGCGCCGCTGATGTTCGCGTTGTTCTTTGCCGATCTCGCCCGGGTCCTTCAGATGCCGATCTCGAATATCGAAGCCCTCTACACGGGCGTCGTCCTCGGGATCATTCCCGTGGGAATCTTTTGCTTTCGCGGCGCGGATGTCTCTATCAAAGCGACGGTCGCCTTGATGGTGGCGGAGTCAATGGTGGTGCTTGCGCTGTCGGCGACAATATTCGTCGCAAAGTCCGGACTGTCCAGTCACATGACGCTCGCACCCTTTGATCCCGCCCAGGCGCGCTTCGGATTGCCCGGCTTCTGGAGCGCTGTGATCCTCGGTGTCCTCGGGTTTTGCGGCTTTGACATTGTGTCGACTGCCGCCGAGGAAGCCCATGCGCCGAGGAAGTACCTGCCCCGGGCGATCCTCTATACCATCATTGGAATCGCGGTGTTTTGGGCGTTTAACGCGTGGGCATTTACCCTATCGATGCCCGAAGCGACGATACGCGAGTACGCGAGGCGCGGGGTCCCTGCCGTCACTGGCATCGCGCAATTCTACTGGGGTTGGGGAAGCTTGATGGTCATCGCGACCGCGCTCACGGGGATGACGGCGATTTCCATCAGCTGTGTGCAAGGGACATCGCGCATCGCCTTCGCGCTCGCACGCCATGAGTTGTTTCCTTCGATGTTCGGGCGCGTCGTGGGGGCTCGCCGCGTGCCGCGTAACGCGGTGCTTGGCGTGCTGGCTTGCGTGCTGGTGTTTGATGAGGTCACGCTTTCCTCCTTGCGCAATGGCGTCGAGAGCTTCACCTGGTGGGCTTACGGCGCAGTCTTCTTCGCAACGCTCACCTTTATGGCGGTCAATCTGGCGAATGCGGTGTATTTCTATCGCTTTGCGCGCGATGAATTTCGCGTCGTCCAGAACCTTATCGTTCCCGCGGTCGGATTCGCCGTCAATGCGTACGTGCTCAAAGTCGCCTTCTTCTCGGCCCTGTGGTCCAGTGAG
>Ga0070734_10000849_pt1 | contig 53021 bp, 19 predicted proteins | sample Coa_R1_8_FD_66444 | JGI IMG/M metagenome (GOLD analysis project Ga0070734, IMG submission 66444) | Surface soil microbial communities from Centralia Pennsylvania, which are recovering from an underground coalmine fire - Coalmine... | ecosystem: Environmental > Terrestrial > Soil > Unclassified ...
GGGAAAGATGGCGTTGGCCCACGCGTCGAAGTTGGGGTCCGAGCCCATTGCGGTGGCATCGGTCAACGGGAACGCTGGCGGACCATCGAGCAGAGTGAAGAACTGGTCCACGAGCCCGGAGACAGCATCGGCACCTGAGTTCTTGTGAATCCAGGCTCGCACGACGAAGAGAGCCAGCCGCAGGCAATCCCAGCCCAGTGCCGCGCTCGATGTGTTGAGGGTGAGGTCGGTCGGTTTGAGATCGGAGAGCTTGACTGTGAATTGCAGTGGGCTTGTGTCACCTTCGATTGCAATCGACTTCAGAAAGTCCGGTGGTGCCAAGGTGCCGGTAAGGCTGAGATCTTTGAACAGCGGTGTGACGTTTCCCTGTTTGATACCGATGATTCTGGCTAGCGTGGCTAAGCTTACATTCTCGCCGCCGACTGTGAAGCCGGCTTTGACGCCAATCCCCAGTTGCAGGTCGGACGGGGCCTTGCTCCAGACGAACCCGACCTCGACGAGATCGCTCGGATTCAACGGCACCCAAACATAGTTGCCAGCGAACGAAACGTCGGCATCGGGCGGCTGATCGAGCAATTCACGCAGCAGTTTGCCGATGAAGTCACGGTGACCGGCGGCCCCCAGACCGACTGGGTCGCCGTTGCTTTCCTTCAGGGTGGGATCGGAGCTGCCCAGCAGGAAGGCTTCCGGATTGCCGAACCAGGCCCATTGAATGCTGCCCTGGTCATCAAGCAGGCCGGCCATCTGACCGAATAATTTGAGACTATCTTCGAGATTCGGCATTACTTATCCCCCGCGATCACGATGGCTGAAAGTGCATCCTGCGCGCCCAAGAAACCCTGAATAGCGATGGGGACTCCGGCGAACTGCGACCTCGCCTGACCGACGAATGCTTCCAGCCCATCCAGCACCGCATCCCATAACACCCGCTGGATGTTGGAGCCCCAAATGGCGGCCAACTGAGATGCCTGGGGAGTCGCTGCTTTGACGCTGCTGCCCGCCCGCAAACCGTCGCCATGGCCAGACGAGCCGATGTAAAACACGAACTGAAGAGTCTGACGACCGGTGTTATCCGCCTGCAGGTCGAGATTGCACAACATCCAGCCGGGTAGAACCCGCACCTTCAAACTATCGGTGTAGAGGAGTATCCGCGACCCCTGATGTTCCCACAGGACGGTCATCGGAGATGCCGCGCTCAAGCCGCGCAGTCGGTCTTGCATCCGGGCCGCCAGTTGGGTGGCGGAAAGGGAGACGTTGAAAGCGGGCATACTCCTCCTAAATGCCGATGCTATTGATATTCTCGCCAGGGGTGCATAAACCTCGGGTGGAGATGGAATGTGAAGTGCTCGAACTCGCCATCGGCCATCCCGACTGATCGCACGCTGTGACAGAAAAGACCCATGGACCGAGTTACAATGTTAGTTGTTTGAAATCCTTCTTCATTTTTAGGACCTCGCTTGGAAAGTGGAAAGACCCGGACAGCTATCTCACCAGCGGATGACGTTTTTTTGAATTTGTAGAATCGAAGCCGGTGGCCCCGAAGCGTTATCGCATTCGCACTAAGAAGGTCCTAATGCTTATGGAGAGGTCGTGTTCCAATATCGGAACTCTGGTTTCTGGGGTACAGGCGCGCTGGTGTTATTCTGTTTCCTCGCCTCTCTAATCCAGCGGGAGATCCCCCGGCTCTGCCGGGAAAATACGCGAATTGACAGATTCGGGAGTACGGTTTTCTGCTCGATGCAGCCGACTACCTGTGATACGGCGTGGGCTTGAGCTTTGGCTTTGATCGGTTGCGATCAAGGCCCTTTGAAGGGCCAGCAACCAAAAGTCCCCGGCTCTACCGGGGTCTGAAGATGAGGAGGCCCGCGCAAAGTGGGCTGAACTAGGGCAACTATCTCTCACCCAGATCAAATTGTTTTGATTCCTATGGATCGAAGAGGAGAGGACGCCGGTATAATTTAACGATTCTTACAAAGAATCTCTGCTTGCAACAGAGAGTACGGTGTCCCATGTGGAAAGTTCGCTGGTTGTCATCTCCTAGTTCGACACGCTTGAAGCTGCAAGCACAACGCATTCGAAATGCATTTTCAAGGCAAAAGGGGTACGACAGAACAGCGGCAGAGAGTGCCGTTAGTTTTTCCGACTCCACAGACAGTCGTACCGGCCATGAACCGGCTGCGGATCGCGCTACTACAACGCTGGTAAAATCTGGCCGGAGTGCTCTCACTATCGCCTATCTTGGGCCTGCACTGGCTTTGAGCCTCATGGTGACTTGTTGTGTCCAATTGGGTGCCCAGGAAAAACCGCGAGCGCTGGAACAGCCGCGCACCAAAGCAAAACCCGTGCAACTCGATCCCAACAAAGCCATCAACGGCATATTAACCCCGGAGCAGACGAAGTCCTTCTCGTTTACCATTTCCTCCCGCCAGTATGCTGAGATCACCGTCGAAACGACATGGCTGGAATTGAAAATATGGCTTCAAGGACCCGACGGCAAAGAAGAACTTGTGGCGAACCGTGGCTTCGGGGACTTAATCATAGTTTCGGTGCTCGCCCCCATTGGGGGAAGTTACCGGCTCGATGTTCAGCGAATAGGAAAGCGTGGAGGTGAGGGCCACTACACAATAAGCCTCCTGGCACGGAAGGTGGCCCATCCAGAAGACGAGAAGCGGATCGCTGCCCAGCGTGCATTTGTGCAGGCTGGCGAACTCACTTTGGACCACTCTGTCCACGAAACCCGCGTAAGACTGAAGAATTATGAGACAGCCCTCTCGCTGTGGCGGCAAGTTGGCGACCAGCGGCAGGAGGCAGTTAGTCTCCTGCTGATTGGTACACTTCATAATGGCCAACATGAACCCGACAAAGCGATATGGTACTTGAATAGAGCACTGGAAACCGCCCAAACCCAAGGCCTCCTCAGGATCGAGGCCTTGGCTGCCCTAAATTTGGGGTTCACTTATAGTGACAGAGGTGAAATTCAGAAGGCTGTGCCATACTTCCGGCAGGTATTAGCAGCGAGCCGCAAACTCGGCGAGAAGGACCTTGAGGGAAACGCGTTAATGGCGTTGGGTCGGAACGACAATTCCGTTGATGCGCTGGAATACTTTCACAGTGCCTTGGAGATAGCGGAGAAGCTCGAAAATCGTCACGCAGAAGCCTATGTGCTGAATCAGATTGGTCAAAAGTACATCGCGCTGGGCCGGATCCAAGAGGGCATGGACAACCTTCAACATAGTCTAGAAGCAGCACAGGCCGCTAAATACCGACAAATGGAAGCGTATGCGCTCTTGCACCTGGCTGAGGGCTATGCAATGGAAGGAGACTTGCGAAGAGCACAGAGCCATTACTTTCAGGTACTCCCATTGCAACGCGCACTTGACGACCCTCGCTCCGAAGCACTATTGCTTCAATCCATTGGCTCCATGTACATGGCGCTTGGCGAATTGAATAGAGCTCAGGAGTATTCGCGCCAGGCCTTGCCGCTCTGGCAAAAGACGCAAAGCCGCGATCAAGTAGCTGCCACACTCCTCCAGATCGGGCAGATATATTCCGAACTTGGAGACACGAAAGTGGCCTTCGCTTTTTTTCAACAAGCCATGTCCTTGTATCGCACCCTGCATGCTCTTGCAGGCGAAGCTGACGCTCTCACCGCCGTGGGTAGCAACTATCGCAAGCAGGCAAAGCTTCAGGACGCGCGTGCGAACTACAAGCGGGCGCTTGCAATTTATCGAACAGATGCGGCATCCCCCAACATGCGTCTGGGTGAGGCAATGGCACTCAAGAACCTAGGTTCATTAGACGTTTCATTGGGGCTAACGGAGGAGGCGTTGAAATCTCTGAACCGCTCCCTCGAAATCCTGGGTACGACGGGACATTCCGTCGACGACGAAGCTGGGATTCTGTATGAGTTGGCGCGTGCGGAACGCGCTGCCAATCGCCTGCCGGATGCATTGGCCCGGATCGATGCTGCTCTCAATCTCACCGAGCGGAAGCGGGCCGGGGTAGCCGGAGCCGACCTGCGGGTCTCGTATGTTACAAGCGTCCGGGGCCGATATGAGTTCCTAACCGCATTGCTGATGCAACTTCACCAGCAGCATCCCCAAGAAGGGTATGACGCCAAGGCGCTCGAAGCCAGCGAGCACGGCCGCGCCCGGGGGCTGCTGGACTTGCTGAACGAATCGCATGCTGATCTTCGGCAAGGCGTGGATCCGGTACTGCTGGAACGGGAACGCTCATTGCAAGCATCACTGACGTTCAAGGCGGCATACCGCATCCGACTGCTTTCCAAACCTCACCCCGGCCAACAGATGAGCGACTTAGAGAAAGAGATCAGTGATATCGGCTCGCAGTATGAGGAAACCGAACTACAAATTCGCGTCCATAGCCCGCGTTACGCCGGACTGACGCAGCCCCAGCCTTTGACGTTTGCTGCAATCCAGGGCCTGCTCGACTCCGACACCGCATTGCTTGAATATTCACTGGGCACCGACAAGAGTTTTTTGTGGGTGATAAAGACGAATTCGCTTGGAAGCTACGAATTGCCGAAGCAGGCGGAAATTGAGGCTGTGGCTCGTCAGGCGTACAAAGAGTTGAGTATCAACAATCCGGCCGGCGGACAGGGGGCAACGATCGCTCTGGGCCGGATGCTTTTAGGACCCGCATCGGGGCAGTTGGCGAGCAAACGGCTAGTCATCGTAGCAGATGGGGTGCTCGAATACATTCCTTTCGCCGCGTTACACTCGGCGTCGGGTGCTCCGCTGGTTGAGGAGCATGAAATTGTTAATTTACCCTCGGCGGCCACTCTTTCGCTTTTGCGCAGGGAGATGGAGGGACGATCTTCCGCTCCTAAACAGATTGCGGTGTTGGCCGATCCAGTATTTAGCCGGAACGACAAGCGCGTGACCAGCAGTAAGTCGAATGTTCCAGTTGCAATAACGGCGGCGGAGCGCTCCGAGGGGGTACAGCGTGCGACGAATGATACAGGAATGCTCACGCTAGACCGCCTTCCCGCCACGCGCCGCGAAGCACATGCGATCATCGCCATCAGCGGGCCGGATGCCAGCCTGCTGGCGCTGGATTTCGACGCCAACCGCAAGATGGCTACCAGCCCGGAACTAGGACAATACCGAATCATCCACTTTGCTTCACACACCTTACTAAACAGCCGGGCCCCCCAACTTTCCGGTATTGTCTTGTCCATGGTGGACGAGACCGGCGAGCCCCAGGATGGATTTCTTCAGGCCCATGAGATTTTCAACCTCAAGTTGCATGCTGACATGGTGGTTCTGAGTGCCTGCGAAACCGCGCTGGGCAAAGAGATCCGCGGCGAAGGGCTGATTGGCCTGACGCGAGCATTCATGTATGCCGGCGCACCGCGCGTGGTGGCCAGCCTCTGGCGTGTTCCAGACAACGCAACATCCGAGTTGATGGTGGCGTTCTATCAAAAGATGCTGACTGACAGACTGCGTCCAGCGGAAGCCTTGCGCCAAGCCCAGTTGGCTTTACAGCGAGAGAACCGCTGGTCTGCGCCTTATTACTGGGCGGGCTTCGTGCTCCAGGGCGAATGGAGATGACGACTGCACGGCCAGCTAGTCCGGGAGAGTTGGCGCTGAGAATTCAGTCGGGTGAGCGCGCTGCGGAAGCGGAGTTGGTGGAACGGTACAGTCGGGGCATAATGATTATTGTCCGGAGGATTGCCCGAGATTCCTCTTTGACCGACGATCTTTGCCAGGAGACGTTTCGTCTAGTGCTGTTGAAAGTAAGGCGTGGCGATCTAAAGGAGCCGGATAAGCTTTCCGGATTCATCTGCAGCGTGGCACGAAATCTGGCAATCGATCATATGCGCAGCGTCCGGCCCACTGAAGACCTGGCGGGTATGAACGAAACAGACGCCCTCGAGCATCCAGCGCCGGATGCTCTCGACAGACTGCTAAGAGAGGAAAAGGTACGGGCGGTACAGCGGGTATTGGCAGAATTAACTACGGGCAGGGATCGTGAAATCCTGCAGCGCTTCTATGTTGCGGAGGAAGAGAAAGAGGTCATTTGTACAGATTTAGGACTGAGCAGCCTACATTTCAACCGCGTGCTATATCGGGCACGGGAGCGTTTCAGGGAACTATATGAACGAGAGAGATAAGATGAATCCGTGGAACTAGCTTGGCGCTTAGCATCATCTTCATGAGAGGCCGCGAATCGAGGAATACGCACTAATTCGCCAATGGACCATTCGTACATAGAAGAGCACAACATCGTTGCCCGCTATGAGATGGGGAAACTCTCATCTGTGGACTGTATTCGCTTTGAAGAGCATTTTGTGGATTGCCCGGAGTGCCAGAAACAACTGAGTACCGCAGAAGATCTCAGGACTGCCATGCGCATTGCGATCGCCAATGACTCCTTGGTGCAGGCTACACATACAGGGCGCCTCGGTTGGCTCCAGGCCCCACTTTTTGTTGCTTCACGCCCCATGCTCATGGCTGCCGCTGCCACGGGGTTTCTGGCAGTTATAGTGTCCATCTTAGGAATCGGGACATATCGCAAGAATATCGAGTTAGATAAGCTTAGGACAGCCGCCCAGACTTGGCAGCGGCAATATGAATCTGCGCGCCAAGCCAACACGGAACTACAAGCGCAACTTCAGCTATCACGCCAAGCCGCACCGGGCAGTGGCAAAGATGGAAGTGGCCCACTGCCGATCCTGGCTTCCGTATTCAACTTGGACCGTACACGAAGCGCCGATTCGAACAGCTCTGAGTCGGTGAACCGGATTGTTATTTCGCGACTACCACAATGGATTGTTCTTATCTTGGACGGAGAAGAAGATCAAAACGTCCGAAGCTATCGTGTGACGCTGACTGACTCGCAAGGCAAGCCTGTATGGAATAAGAGCCTCGTTTCATCATCGGCATCGAATACGCTCTCCGTCACCCTGCCGGCCACCTTATTGCACCAGGGCGCCTATCGCCTGACGCTCGAAGGCCGGACTGGCCAAGATGCCTATCTTATTTCCGGGCGCTATTCGTTTCGCGTGATATTTAAACCATAATTTAGAGAATGCAGGCGCGGCTCTTCGCGCAACTCGTTAAGCGTCCGGCGCCAAGTTCTCACTACCTGCTTGCAAGATCAACAAGTCACTCGACTTGAGCTCATCGCTACGCAGCTCCATAGGATTTGAGTATGCACTGAATGAAGCAACGCTCAGCTTGAGCAGTGGGCAACTCTACGCTGCCCAACAAAGGACGGAAACAGGAGCAAACCCGAAGCTCGCAGAGCTTTACCTTGAGTGAGTTTGTTTTTGCAAATCGCTGATTCTTGTAAATCGGTCTGGTGCCGCCGTAGTCACGGGGACAGGTGAGGATTTCGCTGCATGGACGACCTCACTGTACTGCCCCCTTATAAGCTTCCTCGATTGCTTTCGTCATACGCGAGAGCAGCTTTGCCAGCGATATCGATTCTTGATCTAACAGCTGGTATGTGTGAGCGTTCCATTGATGCGCACTTGCCGGCTCATCAAGGCCATTGTAGACACTCGCCTCTATTTGATGATATGTAGTGACAGCGCGTTTCTGGATAAAGGCATCAAACTCTTCTACTATATCCGGATGGTCGGCGAAATAAATACTAAGCTTCTGGTGCAATATCTGAGACTCGACGTCCCACCCGTGCTGGTCTTCACGCAGCGTCAAGGCAAGTTTGTCACGGCTTCCCTTTGACATTCTGGGTTCGCGTTCAAGCGCGCGAGGCACAGTTCGAATCGTTGCATTGTGCATTGCAATGGCTTTTATGATAGCGTCTCGAATTGCGTATTCTTCTTCAATACGATGTAGCCTAACTTGCTGCGCTTGTTGCCGATTCCATTCTTTACTTTGCCAACGTACAGTGAGCGCCCCCCCCCAATGAGCCCCGTCAGGGCAAAGCTTACAAACACAAGGAACGCGGGATGCTTGGAGAGACGCGCGAATCGAGCCACCCCGCTATCCTCCCGCAAGGTGGCTAAAATCTCATCTCTAAGTTTCTGCCGTCGCAACTCATCTTGTATTTCGCGCGTCAACTCTTCCCGCTCAGTTTCCCCTGCGTCGGCCGAATCGTCTGGTGAAATCTTTGGCTGTTCAGACAAAGCATACTCCTTACTTTACCTTTCATTCTGAGGTTGTTTTCGCTGAATAATATTCCGTCGTATGAGCCATTTCGGCAAGTGGTAAGTTCATTCAAGTCGGCTAGCGGAATCTATCAGGTGGAAGCCACTTCACGAGAGGCGATATCCACGTTTTCAAGTCTTAGTAATGAGGCCCTTCAATTCTTCTGCACCACCGCCGGACGTGTATTTGTATTTACAAGCGGGGCGTATTCGATTTTGTGAACGATAAGGCAGAGCTGGTGTATCTGAACCACCACCGCCTGAAAGGCGGTGGCTTAGAACGCGACTGAAAGTCGCGGTTGCGGATAAACACCGCCGGAAGCGCTCTGCACTTGGTATACCAATGAGTGAATACCGTTTCGTTAACCCAAAGTTCGCAGCCCGCAAGTATCTTTTGGCCTTTGGCAGCATCCTCAAAAAAAACGCTGAAAGCTGACCGCCTGAAAGGCGGTGGGTTTAAACCAGGTGCAAGGAACTAAATGAGTGTCGAGCTGAATTTCCTCTGGCGTCCATTAAGCGTCCAATAAGCCGTGGCATTTTTCGTTTTTCTTAAGTTTAAAGAGGTTTGGTTTGCCATTCGCGCCTCCTAAGTTGTTGAATTTGCGAGAAAGTTTAGGTTCGAATCTCACTCTCTCCCCCATTAAGCTATTGGTTATAAATGATTTAATGTACTCGCCAACGTCCACTAGCGTCCATTAATCATGTTCATGCTCGTTTCACTACTTTTGTCAGCATCAAAATCCATTGGCCCTACTGAAAACAAAGATGTCCAAAACGACCAAATCGAACGGCTCTTCGCGACCAAACTTGGAACCGTTTTTGGAACCGTTTATCGCCGAAAGCACTCCAAAATTGCTTTCGGGCTCCATCTAAGTCATTGAAATACCAATGGCTCCGTCCATAAGCATCCGGCTGTTAACCGGAGGGTTGTAGGTTCGAGTCCTACCTGAGGAGCCATTCTTTTCAAGCGTTTAAGTTAACCTTCAGACATAATTTCCCTGGGCTCGTCATTAGGAAGCAACATCATTGGGAAGGGACAGCGGGCCAGGAGGGTGCATTAAGCACCCACGGGCAAAGGGCTCCTTTTCTTCGGCGTTTCAAACTAAAAATGATTTTCTCGGCACGTGCCACCTGCCGCTTCCTAATCTCCACAACACTCCCCACAACAATGAGCAGTTCTTGGCAGTCCTTAGGGTGCCCACACGTGCGTCTGCTGAACTGTTAAGTCTTTGGATCGTTGTGAGGATAGATAACTGTCACGGCAGAGGCCGAGGGTTCGAGCGCCGTCGTCCGTGCCAGCTTTTTCAGAGACATTCAAGCCCGACTGGCAAATTTTCTCCACAACAATCCACGCTCAGGCGCGAGGCTTGCGGGCGTCGGAGGCGGCCAATTTCCACCCATGCTGGGAGGCTTCGCGGGCCAGAGTTTCGAGTTGGCTGCGACGCGCATATAGATCCGGTTCAGTGCGGGCCAGGAGAATTCTTGCCTCCATGGCTAACGGCCGATAGCCATCACGTTGTGCTGTTTGCAGCAAGGAAAGTAATTGTTCCCTCGCGGCCACCCTATTTCCTTCCGCCATCTGCACCCGTGCCAGAGCCAGCTCCGCAATCACTCGCAGTTGTGGCGAGAATTGCGCTTTGGATTCTGCAATCGCACGATTGGCCGCGGAGAATGCGTCAGCTATCCGCTCTTCCGCAAGCAATGAGCGGGCAAGGCAAGCAAGGGATACAGCCGCCATGCCATGATTGTTCCCTTTAAGAGCCATGTCCACCGCCGGTTGCAGGTGCGTGATCGCCTGGTGCGGGTCCCCTGCCAGCAGGGACGCATTGCCGAGAGAGAACTCAACTTCCAAAATTAGGTTCGGTTCGTCCATTCCTTTCATGGTCTGGAAAGCCTGCTCGTACGTCTGGTTCGCAGCGCCAATCTCGTTACGCGCGAGCAGCACATCGCCTTGGCCGATCAGGGCAAACGTGAGGCCACGCGTGTAGCCGATCTCCCGATCAATCTTTGCCGCGCGAGAAAAATCATCCGCGGCGGCGGCAATGTCGCCGCGCTCGATCTCAATGTTGCCCATGTTGACCAGGCTGGATGCTGCGCCTCGTTTTAGCCCGGTCCGCTCAAACAAAGCCAGGGCATCGGCGTTCGACTGCAATGCGCCGGGTAGATTGCCCTCAGTGTCCTGCACGTTCGCAATATTTCCGACGGCGCTGGCAATGCCCGCATCCCAATGGAGTTCGCGGTAGGCTTCCAAAGCCTGCTGATAGAACTTGCGGCTGTCGGGCAGACCACCTTCGTCGTAATATGTGTTGCCGATACGTTCCAGCGTAGCGCCCACATAGCGGAGGTACCCTCCTTCGCGAAAAAGATCGAGCGCGGATTGAAACATCTCGCGGGCCTCGGCAGTCTTTTTTCCGTCGTAAAGGACGTCGCCGCTCATCAGCGTTGCCACGCCAAGACCGCGGTTGTCTCCCGCGGTGCGATAAAGCTTCTGCGCCTCCGCCGAAGCTGCCAGCGATTCAGCTGATTTGCCCAGCCGCTCCAGAGCTGATGCTTTGATCCATAAACCTTGCGCGCATACAAGCTTCTGATCCAGTTGGGCACCGATCTGGATAGCACGATCCGCGGTCTCAACCGCCTGCTGGAATTTCCCAAGCGGTAGATCAGTGCCGGCTTCTGCCAGGTCAATGCGGGCTTCAGCGGCGGGCGATAACCCCTGATGGCGTAACCCCTGCACAGTGGCTAACGCATCTGGGTTGTGGCTGCCGACATCCTGCGCATGCACCAAGCTCAAGCCATAGTCGATATCGTCGGGATAGAACGTTACGAGCGAGCGGAAAACATCGATTGCGCGGGGCCAGTCATGAGAGAGTATGGCGACTTCTCCCTGCATGGAAAGCATCTCTTCGCGAGGGAGTCCTACCGTAAGTCCCAGGGCGCGTGCGGCTTCGGAGCGCGCTTCGGTTTCGTAGCCGAGAATACTCCAGGTCTGCGACAGCGCCAGGTGGCTTCCGGCATGGCCGGGTTCGATCTGAACCGCTCTTTGCAGCAGACCCTTGGCCGCCATCGGATCAAAAAGTCGCAGACGGTTCAGCCCTTCCGCATAGAACTGGGCGGCAGTAGGGGATTGAGGCAGCGTGCGGCGTACCGCCGATGCGGCATCGGCGGACCTCTCACCCAGACCAAGGCGCTGGCGCAACTCTGAGCCAGTTGCCGACACTATGCTGAATAGGTCTCCCGTCGAGCCAGTCTCTACCAGCGCAATTGGCGGAACGTCGGAAGAAAAATTTTCTACGCGGAGATCCAGACGCAGTTTGGAAGATGCGGCCTTGTCAGACCCAGGAGACAAGGTATAGGAGCCGACGACTATCATGTCTGCCCCCAGTTGGCGTGCGTAGCGCGCGATGCTTTCTTGCGAGGGGGCGTTCGGCGGCGGTTCGGAGAGCCCCACACGCGCTATTTCCTCCGCCGAAACCACGCGTATGCGATCACTGGAAGAAAGCTCGGTGGAGAGCATCTCGGCGAGAGCTGTGGAGAGCCAACGGTCTTCGGTTGCGCCATTAAGATTTCGCAAGCCAATCACCGCCACCGACCGCCGTGGAGCAGGTTGCACGGCGAGAGTAGATTTCGGCATCTTATGCAATCCCGCGCCAACAAAAAAAGTAAGACCGGCAGCCAATACCACAACTGCGAATAGTGCCCAACGAGGAAGCCTATGGAACGAGGACTTCACCGGTATTGCCTGACTTCCCGGCAGGATTTGATCTACTCCCGGCACGGGCGCTAGCTGCGGAGCCGGCTCAACCGCGGCGATCGTGGGTGGGGCAACTACTGCCAAATTCTCAGTGTCTTGTTCCTGGGCTGGGGTTGAAGAAACAACTGTCACTTCGGCGACAAATCGGTAACCGAGGCGGGGGACAGTTTCAACAAAGGAGGGTTGATTGGCAGGATCGCACAGGGCATCGCGAACTTTGCTCACCGCGACCCGGAGGCTCTTGTCGAACTCAACGTAGGTATTCCTTGGCCAAAGGTGGGCTTGAATTTCTTCCCGGGTGACGATCGTTCCGGGGCGTGCCACCAGCAAGGCCAGCAGTCGTAGCGGCTGCTCCTGTAAACGGATCTTATGGCCTTGGTGAGTCAGCGTCCTCTGCTCGACGTTGAGCTCAAAATCAGCAAATCTAACAATAGTAGGAATGGACAATTGGCCAGACATTTTGAAGTTGCCGTTGCAAGTCTTGCCAAGGTGGGGATGCAACTTAAAGATAACACAAGATGTTAACAGTTAACATTCAGCTTGCAACGAGATAATTTGACGGAAGGCGCACTCCATGGCGAAATCGCTGAGCCATGCAAAAATTCACGCGCTTCTTGAATGCATTCCACTCGCTCCGCCAAATTCTTTCTGGGTTTTCGCAATCCACCCGGTCACTCAGCTCGATTGCTGCCATTGCTTTGAACAGTCGATTCGGTTGTCTTCTGCTCGTATGCTGCCTCGGATTCACCGGCTTGCAAGGTTGGGGGCAAACGATTGGACAGCGAAGCGCGATTCTCGATCAATACGGGAAATTACCCCTGGCCTTTGAGGCCAATCATGGCCAGACGGATTCCTCTGTAACTTATCTCTCCCGCAGTGAAGGCTACACCCTATGGCTTACACCCTCCGAAGCGGTTTTTGGGTTTTCACAGCCCGATAAAACGACAGCCTCGTTTCGCTTAAGCCTGGTCGGCGCCAATCTGCGCGCGCCTATGGCTGGGGAACAGCCGCTGGCCGGCCATACCAACTACCTTCTGGGACCCGATCCTTCCCAGTGGAAGCATGATGTCCCCAACTTCGAGCGGGTTCGCGCCACCGGAATTTATCCCGGCATTGACATGGTCTATTATGGCAATCACCATCAGCTTGAATACGACTTCAATGTCGCTCCCAAAGCCGACGCAAGTCGCATTGCGCTTAAGATCCGAGGCGGGGAGCAGGTGAAGCTTGACGCTGATGGCAATCTCGTAATCGGAACCGCTGCCGGGCCATTCATCTTTCGCAAGCCGGTCGCTTATCAATCCGCGCCCGATGGCCAGCGCCAGCCCGTCGAGGCAAGTTATAGGCTTGACCGAAATGGACAGGTTCGCTTTCAGCTAGGCCGCTATGATCGCAACCGAGAACTCATCATTGATCCGTCTGTGGCCTACTCTACTTTTATTGGAGGCGCATCCCTGGCCACGGTGGCCAACAGCGTGGTTGTTGACGCACAGGGTTCAGCCTATCTTACCGGGTACGTTGAAGGTCTCGGTTTCCCAACGACACCCGGAGCCTTCCAGACAACAATTACCGCCGCCAACCCCAATACCCAGACACCTTTTGTGACCAAGTTGAGCCCAGACGGATCGTCTCTCGTCTATTCCACACTGGTAGGCGCCAACGATTCCGCCAGTTTTGCCTCGGCAATAGCTCTTGACGCACAAGGCAACGCTTACGTCACCGGGCAAACCGACAGCTTGAATTTTCCCACAACAGCGGGGGCCTTCCAGGGTGGAGTACTTGATCCAAATATCTTTTCTACGAATACCAACCGCGGCTTCGTCTTCAAGTTGAATTCAAGCGGCTCCGCGCTCCTCTACTCCACGCTTCTGCACGGATCAGGCGCCACCAGCGCCAATCATATGGACCAGATACAAGTTGACAGCGCCGGCAACGCCTTTGTAATCGGCGGAATCGAGACGAGCGATTTCCCAACCACGCCCGGCGTGTTCCGGCCTGCCGCAATTGCACTCACCGGAGGGATACTGGTTAAGCTGAACCCAACCGGAACCGCTTTGGTCTATTCCACCTACACATTCGGTTCTTTCAGCACTCAAGATTCTCTGGTCGTGGACGGCGCCGGTAACGCATACATTGCCGGCCTGACGGCCGGTGTCTCCTCCGCTACGAACCAATTCGTGACCACACCTGGAGTATTCCAATCCTCGGATCCTGCTCCGTCGGAAGTAGGTCCTCGGGGCTTCGTGGCCAAGTTCAATCCGCAGGCGACCGAGTTGGTTTTCTCAACTCTGGTCACCAGCCTGCCAGATTCGATTGGCAGCGTGCGCAATACTGTTCAGTCCCTGGCGCTTGACGGCTCGGGCAACATCTATATTGTGGGAGACACGTGGTCTCCCAACTGGCCGGTAACCGCGGGCGCCTTTCAGGCGACCATTGGAGGCGGCACAGGAGGACCCGGCTTTAACGATGCTTTTGTCGCTAAACTGTCGCCTGACGCCTCCGCACTTCTCTATTCTTCCTATCTCGGCGGATCAAACGAAGAGTTCGGAGGTGGCATCGTAGTTGATCCGTCAGGACAGGTGGCGGTCACTATCCAAACCCAATCCACCGACTTTCCCTGTACAGCGCAGCACATAAGCTGCACGCTGAGCAGGGTTGGCCAATTCGTTAGCCCCCATGATTTAGCGCTCTCAATTGTTAATGCCGGCGGCACGGCGTTGACTTACTCCACCTATGTCGGTCCTAACGACTTTGGTGGGACGCCAGGCAACGGCGGGTCCCTGGCGCAGGATTCCGCCCTCAATCTGTATATCGGCGGCAGAACAGCTGGCGCCAACTTTCCAACCACGCCCGGAGCCTTTCAATCTACTTACCCCGGAGGCGGCGATAGCGGATATGTCATCAAAATCTCGCCTAATGCCGCCAGTATGCCGGTGATCGCCTACAGCCCCACATCGCTTGCCTTTGCCAATCAGACGGTCGGCACATCCAGCGCGGCAAAAACCATCACGGTCTCCAACACAGGCAATGCCGCTCTCACTCTTGGCGGATTTAGTTTTTCCGGTGCTGGTGATTTTAAAGAGACCACCACAACCTGCGGCGCATCCTTAGCGGCTGGAGCCACCTGCACCTTTAACATCGTCTTCACGCCCCTGGTCACGGGAGCGATATCCGATACCGTGCAGATAACGAGTAACGCTTCGGGAGTGCCGCCGACCGTGGCTCTCAGCGGTACCGGCGTTGCGCCGGCGGCTCCCACGGTCACGTTAACGCCGGCTTCGCTCACCTTCGGCAACCAAGTTCAGGGAACCAGCAGTACCCCTCAGGCCATAACCGTGGCCAATACCGGCAATGCCCCGTTGACAGGTATCTCCATCACACTCTCCGCCAACTACTCTTTCACCACCAACTGCGGAGCCACTCTGGCGGCCGGAGCCACCTGCTCTATCAGTGTGACCTTCTCCCCGACCACCATAGGATCCCTGCCAGGACAAGTGGCGATTGCTGACAACGCCTCGAATTCACCTCAAAAAGTTGCGTTGACCGGAACAGGACTGGCTGCGTCGACGCCAGACTACGGGGTATCCCCAACTTCAGGGTCGGCAACCGTGGTTGACGGCCAAGCCGCCACTTTCACCATCAACGTGAGTGGGGCTGGCGGGGCTTTCAATACGCCAGTTACACTGACAGCCACTGGCTTACCTCCGGGGGCCACGGCAACTTTCAATCCTGCTTCCTTGACTCCCGGAGCAGGCACAGCGACTTCCACACTGACTATCCAGACCGCTAAAACCGCCGCCATGCACCAACTCAGACTATGGTCTCTGGGCGTGCCCGCGTTCGCATTCATACTGTTGGCCGTGCCTCGGCGCCGACGCGCTTTTCTCCACGGCAAATCCTCCTTGATGCTCTGTTTGCTCGTAACGCTGGCAGTGGGAATCACAATGACCGGATGCGGTGGAGGCTCCGCCAAGACGCCGCCGGCCGCGACCTTCACCATCACCATTTCGGCAACCAGCGGCGCTACGGTGCATACAACAACCGTGAATCTGACTGTGCAGTAAGTAAGAATTTACCGGCGTACAGCCTGGCTGCTGTAACTGAAATTGCCAGGTAAAGGACGACCCTGAATGCGGCCCCAGCAGGAGAGGCTGGGGCTGTCTTGCGGTGTGGGCTGGGCTACCCACAGCATCCGGATGTCTTGTGCGACCCTGCGCGTGCTTTCGCAGTTCGAGCGTTGGCGGAGGAGATTAAGAGCGATGCAACTCAGCAGGAAGAAATTGCGGACGGCGCTTCCGACCTTTGCGACCGGTACCCTTCCCCAAAGGCTCACGTCGAGGACCCAATGGGTTTAGTTTTTAATACACCAGTGCTGACGGATAGCAGTGTGAAACCGCGCCGCGTGCGGTTTCACATTGGTATTGTAGTATCGGATTTCGGGTTCCGTCTGAAATTGGACGGCTATGCTGCGCCGACAGCCCACGGCATCAGGTGGCCACGGGTGCCTTCCAATGCTGGAGAGATGAGGGTTGTCGATCAGGGAACGGCAACAGCGAGTTGGCAGCTCTGATCATGCTGGTAACGTTGTGTCAGGTAGTCATGCAGCGGCGGCAGTGTTTCCACCAGCCGTAACGATTCCTGCTGAATACCGTCGAAAGCCGCCCAAGCACGATGATCGTCTTTATAGCCCAAGAGCGGCAAGCTGGTATCGGGGTAATAACCGAGACCAAGCAACATCACCGCATAGGAATAGGCCTCAAATCCGTGATATTTAGGGTTGATGTTTCGATTTGTGGGAAGCCGACGCTTCCATAACTGCAAACGCTCGCGCAACTCCGGAGTTATCGAAAAATCAGTCTTGGTGGCCTTCCAGAACGGAGTGTCGTTCCTGCTGCTAGCCGCGTAATGCAGAATAAGAAAATCTCGGACGCCATCGATCACGTCAGCAACGGAGCGGTTGTACTGGGCTATACTCTCCTGGTCAAATGCGCGGCGAGGAAAGTGGGCCGCCAGTTGTTCAATTCCATGCTGAATAAAAAAGATGCCAGTCGATTCCAGCGGCTCCACGAATCCGCTGGCAAGACCGATGGCCACACAGTTCTTCACCCAGGAATTTCTGTTACGTCCAATCCGCATCTTGATGTGGTTAGCCTTGCAGCCCTCACTGCGTTTTCCAAGATGCGTCCTAAATTCCTGCTCCGCGGATTCGGCGGTCTGGAAAGCGCTGCAATATACATAGCCGGTGCCGACGCGGTTAAATAGCGGTATATTCCACGCCCATCCTGAAGAGAGCGCCGTGGCGGTGGTGTAGGGATTGATTCCTTCGGCCTCCGGATGACTGGGAATCTGAAGCGCGATGGCGCTGTCATTCGGCAGGAACTCAGAAAACGAAATGAATGGTTCATTCAATGTCTGATTCACAAGAAGACCGCGGAAACCTGTGCAATCGACGAAGAGATCCCCCTCGATCATCCCGTGGTTTTGGGTGCGGACACCCTGGATGAAGCCGTTCTCGGCGAGCTTGACTTCCAGCACATCGTCCATGATCTGGCGCACGCCCCGCTCCTGGGCGTAGCCCGCCATGAACTTAGCGATGAGGCCAGCATCAAAATGATAGGCATAGGGATATTGAATTTTCAGCTCTTCCAGGAGAAGCGCGCGATTCGGATCATGGGATGAGAGATATCCATCCACTTTCCTGTCGAATACGTGACCATCATGAAATCGGGGTGACCTCTGCGCATCGCAGATTGCCGGAACAGAGAAACAGGAATAATCGAAGGGCGCGTTGTTCCTTTTAAGTTTCAGCCACCAATCGATCATACTGATGCTATCAACGGAATCAAACCTCTGGAAGGGATGATAGAAATGGCGCCGTTCCGCGTTCCAGTCCACGAAACGGATCGCGAGCTTATAGCTGGCGTTGCAGTGGTGCATCCAATCTTCTTCGCGCAACCCAAGAAAATCAAAGAAAAGGCGGATGGTACTGAACGTCGCTTCTCCGACTCCTATGGTATTGATATTTGGCGATTCCACCAGTTGAATGTCTACCCCGCGATATAGGGCTTGACTCAAATATGCAGCCGTCATCCATCCAGCAGAACCACCGCCAACGATAACTACTCTGAACTTACTTTCCACACTCTCTCCTTAGATTGACATATATATGAATAGCGTTCGCGATTCAGCGCTGATCTATTTCTTCGGTAAAAGCAATCTACGACAGGCAAAATCTAAAAACGTTCGGAAGGGCGATTCCGCTCCTTGGAACGATTCACCAGGGAGGCATCGTCTTGAGCAGACGCAACATCCTCGTTATATAATCGGATCGCTATGGTTAGGACTAGACTACTGCCTTATGCGTTCGGGATGGTCTATCTATCGACTCTTGGATTCCCACCGGCAACCCTTCAGGCGCATTCGTTGCATCAAGAGGACAAGCAAGTGTTTCACTGGCACTCGAATATAACTTCAGGGAAAACGGTTACAGTGCGCGGCATCAACGGCTCAATCGATGCTTCGTACTCCACGGACGGAGAACTGCACGTGGAAGCTGTCAAAACCGGCCCAGAAGCCAACCGCGTTGAAGTTAACGTTTCCACCAATCAGGACGGAGTTCTCGTGTGCATCGTTTCCAGCGGGCAGACGGGGACTAATGCCCCTTGCGAGAGCGGTCGGCTTCCACAAGATGTGCGCGTTGATTTCAAACTGGCGATTCCCGCCGGCATACCGTTCATTGCGCAAAACATTAATGGAACTGTCCGAGCCAAGTCACTTTCCAGCAACGTTGCGGCAACTACCATGCGAGGCGACATCGAAATTTCCACGAATGGCACCGTTACTGAAGCGCACACGAACGATGGATCGGTGAATCTTGCAGTAGGTAAATTATGGACGGGACTCTTGGCCATCAAGACCCTCAATGGAAATATCCGCCTACAACTGCCTCGGAACGTTTCCTTCCAGCCCTCTCGAAGCGGTAATGCCGTGATCACCGGAAGCGGTCCGGTGCAGTTGAAGGGTTTGGCCGTCGGTGAAGGGAGCCCTCGAACCGGGCCACCGCCCGAGTTGGAGATATCGACGCTTCATGGAAAGGTTACCATTAGCACCGGAGATTGATTCCGCTCACGGCATCAGCTCCCCAAGACGCGGTGATCGGGCTTGTCATGAAGTTTTGCATTCGATACTCATTTTCTAACATGGCTCTTGATTTCCTGGATAAGAGCTAAAACACTTGGCCTTGATATCTACTTTGCCCTCATCTTGCCAACAGTGACTTGGCCAAGTATCTTTTCGCGTAACACGAGCCAAATGGAATGCTGCTCCGACTGGTGCCCAACTACCTTGTAGTACCGCTGTTTTCCCGCGCGTCTGGGATATCGGACTCCACCCTTAGCAGAGGCCGGTAGAACATGCACCTTACTGTAAAGAGGAATACAACAACGGCTAACGTGAACAGAAACAACGCTGTTCCCCTTCCGGGGCCGAGTGCAATCAATTGGCCAATGCTGCTGCGCACGAAACCGTTCTGGGTCGTCAATGGTTCAAAGAGACGATCAGCCAACGTACCTGCGAAGAGATAAGCAAGAGGAACCCCCCATCCAGCTACAAAACGCATGGTAGCGAACACCCGTCCTTGGAAAGCCGGCTCCGTTTTGACTTGCAAGATCGGCACCGCGCATCCATTGGCGATCGGCGTTGCCGCCGAGATTAGGAATACACCCGCAGCGATCATCCAAGGGTTCGGCCGCAGGGATTCCAAAACCAGCGCAACGCTCATGAGGGATCCGTAGAGATAAACTCCGCGGATACGCCGCTCGGGGCCTCCCCAGGCGCTCATGACAACGCTGCCGAGAAGGAATCCGGCGCCACCGACGCCGGCGATGATTCCATATAATCTGGCTCCCGCAAAACTCATCACCATGGGAGGCATCAAAACGTTATCCATGCCCAGCACGAGATTTGTGACGGTGAAAAACCCGATCAGCGCTAGAAGGCCTCGCCTGGCCATGAGGTAACGGATTCCATCCGTTACATCTCCGAACATGGATCGTTGTTTTGTCGACGCAGAATCGCTTGACGCAACTTCTGGAAAACGGACAACGGACAAGGTGAACACCGCAAACACATAGGTCAGCGTATCGATGACAAGGATGCCGCCAAGTTGAATCGTTCCCATGAAAAAACCGGCCAGCATGGGCGCGAACATTTCCGCTGAGGCAGCCCCGAGTTGCACCATGCCAGAAGCGCGCCCGAGGTATTCTTTGGGAACAATCGATGAGATGCCAGCGGTATAGGTAGGCGTCAAAAGGCTGCTACTGATCGAGATCACAAGCATCAAGGCACAGATCTGCCAGAGCAACAAGCCGCCTTTCAAATAGAGAGACGCCATGGTCAGTGTGCAAAGACCCGCTGCTATGTTGCACAAGACCATGATACGGCGGCGGTTATAGCGATCCACGAGCACGCCCAGGACGGGAGAGAGCAGGATGCCGGGCGTAACCGTGCTGAGCACAATCAGGGAGAACTTGGTCGCCGAACCAGTTCGCTGGTAAACCCATACCGCAAGAGCGAATCCGCTGAGGCCGGAACCGATGATGGAGATGGTTTGGCCGAACCAGATCGTCAAAAAAGTGCGCAAACGTGGAGGGCGGTTAGGCTCCCCGCCAGCAAGGGTTTGAGCGGCAACGCCATCTTGGACTAGTTGGCTCATCAAGCGGACATCCCGGCCTTCCGGGACTGTGCCTCGTGTGTATGCCAATCAAATTCCAGTAACGCCTTGTCAACAGCGGCGGCCAAAGCAGTAGCCAGCGCGCGCACTCCTGGTTCTCTTGCTATCTCATGATGGTTGCCTGGAATTATGTGCAGGTCCAGCGTCCCTGTGGTGAGCATCGTAAAACCGCGCGCAGGATCGCGGGCGATTTCGGAGCTTGGATTAGCGTCCTGGGTATACTCCTGGCTAGCTCGAAAGAACGTTATGGGGCCATCATAGGGCGATGGGCAGTACTCGAGTATCATGCGATTTCTCGACTTGAAGATCGTGAGTTGGCGCGCGAGAAAACCAACAGCATCCTCCCAATTAAGCCCGGCGCTCCGCATGCGCGTCGCAATCAGCGCAAATTTATCGTCAAGGTTGAGCGGATATAGCTCCGCATCCGTTATCCGAACATTCATCTCACGGGCGATAATGCCGAGCAGAGCGGCATCGTCATTGGGATCATCCATCTGGCGCACGAAGTCCGGCGAACCTGTATCCAGCAGCGCCAAAAGACCAACCGTTTCGCCCGCGCCACAAAGCTGCCGTGCCATTTCAAACGCAACCAGGCCTCCAAAGGACCAGCCACCCAGGAAATACGGGCCGTGCGGCTGAACCAGGCGCATGGCTTCGATATAAAGAGCCGATCGCTTCTCGATCGACATCTCTGCAATCGTGGCTGCATACAGATTGGGATCCTGCAGGCCGTAGAAAGGCTGGTCTTTGCCGAGATGACGAACCAGATCCACATAACACATCACTTCTCCGGAGCCGACATGGATGAAAAAGAGAGCGGGTTTCGAACCGGCCGGCTGCATAGCGATCAACGGCGAAGAGGACTGGGAGAAGGAGGATTCCAGTGTCGCGGCCAGTTCTTTGATCGTCCCGTGCTGAAACAACGCTGTCAGGGGAAGCTTGTGGCCGAAATGGTTGTGAATTTCCACCATCATCCGCAACGCGAGTATTGAGTGGCCACCGAGATCAAAAAAATTATCGTTGATGCCGATGGCGGTCGCGCGCAAAACTTTCTCCCAGATGCGGACCAGGCGTCTCTCGATTTCGGTTGCCGGAGCAGCAAAAGGCACGCGGGAAATAAGGTTCAGATCTGGGGTAGGAAGTGCTTTCCGATCAATTTTTCCAGAGGGGGTAAGCGGCAATGCGTCCAGCACCAAAATTAGAGATGGCACCATGTACTCGGGAATACTCAGCTTGAGAAACTTACGCAGTTGATCGGGAGAAGAAGCATTTCGCCCATCCAGCACGACATAGCCGACCAGCTGCGTAGCCCCGTCGGCATCCCTAGTGTCTACGACCACGCAGTCGCGCACGCCGGGATGCTGCCGGAGCCGAAACTCGGTCTCACCAAGTTCAATCCGGAAGCCTCGTACCTTGACTTGGTGATCCACTCGACCGAGAAAATCAAGGCTTCCATCGAGCAAGAACCGTGCGCGATCGCCGGTTCGATACAGGACCTCATCCGTCTTGCTCGAGAACGGATTCGGCCGAAACGCGCGCGCGGTAGCCTCGGGATTATGGATGTAGCCGCGCCCCACTCCAACGCCACCAACGTAGATCTCTCCCGGAACGCCGACCGGCACGATCTGCATATTGGCGTCGAGAATATAAAGGAACATATTGCGCACCGGTATTCCGATCGGAATCGAATTAGCAGACTCAGCGGGAGGGTCACAGATATGCGCATGAGTCACGTCATCGGAGCATTCTGTTGGACCATATGCATTGACAATGGGAATTCGAGGATAGAGCGTGAGCCACTTGCGAGCCAAGGCTGGCGGCAAGGCTTCGCCAGTTGCAATCAGCCAACGCAAAGAGCGCAATGGGAACTGTCCGGGACTACGATCCAGCTCTTCCATGATGAGCCTCAACAACGCGGGGACGACCTCGAGAACAGACACCTTGTTCTCCTCTATGTCTTCGAGTAAACGTGAGGCGTTGTGTGCGGTTGCGTCGGGCATCACGTGCGTGCGACCACCCACAACCACCGCCGACACGAATTGCCAGATTGAGATATCGAAGCACTGGGAGGCAGTCTGCGCTATCGCATCATTCGAGGTGAGCCTCAGATCCTCGATTTTGGCGAATAGGTGGTTCAACATACCTTGATGTTCCACCATCGCGCCTTTAGGAACTCCTGTTGAACCTGACGTGAAGATCACGTAGGCGAGGCTGCGGGGCATAGAACGCGATACAGGGTTATGCCGGAGCGGATGGCGCAGCAACGCCTCGCTTTGCAGTGTGGCGATCCGCAATCGGGACCCAATTTCCATAACGGCTGCCTGCAAAAGGCCAACCCAGTCCGGCGTTACAATCACGATCTCAGCGCGAGATTGCTCCAGCATCTCGGCCAAACGTTTGGCCGGATATTTTGGATCAAGCGGCAAATAGGCACAACCGGCTTTCCAGATGCCAAACATAGAAGCCAGCAGGACGGATCCGCGATCGGATAGAACCGCAACAATGGCCTCGCTTGCGAGCCCCTGTTCCATGAGTCTATGGGCTATCGCGTTGGCGGTCTCGTTTAGCTCCGCGTAGGTGAGGGACCCATCTTCGGCGTGGACAGCGAGCCGGGCGGGTATTTGTTCCGCATGGGATTCCAGAATCTCATGGGGATAGCGGCCAGTTAGCGGCCGTTGGGGCCCGGCGACAAACTTCTCCAGGATTTCACGGCGCTCCTTTGCGCCCAGAAGCGGCAGATGATCGATAGCACACTCGGGATCGGCCGCGACCCGATCAAGAATGTTATGGAAATGAGAGATCATGCCGTTGATTGTCGGCGGCAAGAATAAGTCGGTGTTGTATTCGAGAACACCAGTCAGCTTGTCGCCGCTCTCGGTCATCAGGAGTTCTAAGTCGAACTTAGCGGTTCGAGGGTCGATGGCAAACGAGGCCGCATGAAGGCCACCGAAATCGCCCGCGGGTTCTGCTTCGAGTTGCTGGAAGCTGAACATTACTTGAAATAGGGGAGACCTGCTCAGATCACGGAGGGGGTTGACCTCTTCAATAATCCTCTCGAAGGGAACATCATGGTTCGAGTAGGCGCCAAGGGTAGCGGCGCGCACGCGCTTTAACAACTCGCGGAAAGAAGGATTACCGGAAAGATCGGTGCGCAGGACAATGGTATTCAAGAACAGGCCAACCGAGCGCTCCACATCAGAGCGGCTACGACCAGACACCGGGGATCCCACCAGAATGTCGGCTTGTCCGCTGTAGCGGTACAGCAGAGTTTTGAATACTGCCAACAAGATCATGAAGGACGTGGCCGATTCCCGCAAACTGAGCCGCTTGAGCATGCGGACCGTTTCTATGGGAATCTCAAAAGTACCACTCGCTCCACGAAAAGTTTGTACCGCGGGCCGTGGCATATCGGTGGGCAGTTCCAGAATCCCGGATGTGCCGGCGAGCACCCTCTTCCAGTAGCGGAGTTTCTCATCCAGCTTTTCTCCGGTCAGTTGTTGCTGCCAGAAGGCAAAATCCGCATATTGCAGCGGCAATGCGGGAAGCGGACTGGCTTGATGCTCTCGGAAGGAACGATACAGCGTGGCTATTTCCTGGCGAATTATGTCGACTGACCAGCCGTCGACAATAATATGGTGGAATGTCAGCAGGAAAAGATGATCTTCCGCGTCAAGCCTGAGAAGGTGGACGCGCAAGAGCGGTCCCTGCTCAAGGTCAAAGGCGGCTCTCGCTTCCTCGTCGACGAGTCTTCGGGCTTCGGATTCGCGTAGCCCCATGTTGATCGATGTCAGATCAATGACCGGCAGTTTGAACGTAAGATCGTCGGATATTAACTGCAGGAGCTCGCCTCCCTCCTCCGAAAACGTCGTACGCAAAACCGCGTGCCGCTTGATGATCTCCGCCAGAGCCGCCTCCAAGGCTGGTTCATCCAGAGGGCCGAACAATCGGAACGCCTCAGGAACGTTGTAGAAGGGCTCCCCCGGAGCCAACTTGTCGAGAAACCAGAGCCTCCGCTGAGCAAAGGACATGGGCGCCCGGCTGCTATCGACGCGTACCGGAAGCGCGGCAATCGGGAGTGGCGAATTTACCTCGCCCATCCATTGAATCGCCTCACTCAGTTCGGCGACGGTCGGCTTCTCAAACAGAAGGCGGACCGGAACCTCAATTCCAAGAACCTCCTGTATTTTCGAACTAATGCGAATTGCCGTCAGGGAGTGCCCACCCAGTACAAAAAAGTTTTCGTCGATGCCGACGACGTCACGCCTGAGCATGCTGGCCCAGATTGTCGTCAACAATCCCTCCAATTGGTTTCGCGAGGCTCTTGACGCTTCGGCAACCTCAACCTCAGCGGGAGGCAACGCACTTCGATCCATCTTGCCGTTGGGAAGCCGTGGAAATTCCTCAAGGAACACCAGGATGGATGGCACCATGTAGGCCGGCAGCTTGGTCTTAAGAAACTCTTTGAACTCGCGCTCCGGCAGCATCTGACGAACAGAGACGTAGCCGACCAGCAGAGGTTCGCGATTCCGGTTCTCCCGCACCATGGCAGCGGCTTCCCGCACCGCCGCGTGCTGCTGCATCGCTACCTCCACCTGCCCCAGTTCGATACGCAATCCACGGATCTTGACCTGCGAATCGACACGTCCAAGAAATTCGATGTTGCCGTCTTCAAAGAAGCGGGCCAAATCCCCTGTTCGATAGAGACGGCTTCCAAGAACCTGGCTGAAGCGATCTGGGATGAACTTTTCTGCCGTCAACTCCGGAAGACCGAGGTATCCGCGAGAAACGCCGTGTCCTCCGATATAGATTTCGCCCGCGACTCCGGACGGTACCGGCTGCCACCAGGAGTCAAGAATATAGATCTGCACGTTTGCGATGGGGCGGCCGATACTTACCTGAGCCGCGCTTGAATTCCGGGGGACCGCACAATCCGGAGTTTTTGTCCAACAACTGGCGTTGATGGATGTTTCCGTTGGACCATAGAGATTGGAGAGCGGGACCTGAAGCTTGGCAAAGACATGGGCAGGCAGCGTCGGCGGAAGAGCCTCTCCTCCACACAGAACGTGGCTTACGGATGCCACCTGCTCCGGACGCGCTTCGTCAACCAGAACCGCCAACACCGATGGAGGAAGATCCAGCAGTGTTGCCTTTTGCTCCTCGATGATTTCGAGCATTTGCATTACATCCTGGGCGCCCGGTCGTAGGCATATCAGTTCCGCGCCCGAAGCAAGGGTCGAGAATATCTGCGCGACGGACGGATCAAAGGAAGTTGAAACCGACAAAAGGATTTTGGAAGTCGAATTCAAAGAAAATGCGTTCATAACCCACTGGATAGCGTAAAACGCATTTCGGTGGCTCACCGCCACTCCTTTGGGCAGGCCCGTAGATCCCGATGTGTAGATCACGTAGGCCAAGTTGTCGGGTGCGGTGATGCAGTGAAGGTTACTCTCCGATTGAGCCTCAATCTCACTTTCTTCATGGGCAATGTCAACCAGACGGGCGCCTTCCCGCGGCAGATTAGCGATGAGCTTTTCTTCTGTGACAATCACCTTCATGCTGGCGTCAACCACCATCCGCTGCAGAAGCTGCAGCGGGTACGCCGCATCGAGCGGGACGTATGCCCCTCCGGCTTTGAGCACTGCCAAAATCGCCACCACCGTCTCCGCCGCCGACTGGAGATGGATGCCCACGCGATCCTCCGGGCGGACACCACATAGGCGCAGGTAGTGTCCGAGGCGGTTGGCGCGAGCATTCAATTCGGCATAGGTCCAGCGATGCCGGTCAAAACCGATGGCGAATGTTCGGGGAGACATATCTGCCCGTATTTCAAACAACTGGTGCAGGCAGAGAGGCGTACCGAAATCCCTGTTGGTCTGGTTGTTCTCGACCACAAGCCTAGCGTGTTCTCCGGCGGTTAGCGCCGAAATTTCCCAGAGCTGCCGGGAAGGTGAATAGCCAAGCATTTCCAGAACGGCGAAATAGCGTTCCATGAGACGCCTTGCGGAGGGATCAGTGAACCGACCGCTATCGTACGTGACTCCGAAGTGCAAGGCGTCATCGGCAGAGGCAAGCAACGCCAGGGGAAAGCTCCCTCTATCCAGCGAATGGACGTTTTTGAACGCCAGCTTGCCCGAACCGTCGATGGGGAGCCGCGCGGGGTAATTCTCGAAGACGAAGATACTTTCGAAAAGCGGGCGTCCGGGAGCCATCTCACTCCATTTCTGGACGTCGATCAAATCGCTGTATGCGTGTTCCTGGAGTTCCATTATCCGCGACTGCAGTTCCTGCAACCACGCGGAAACTACCGTGTCCGCGTGAGCCGGAGCCCTCAACGGCAGCGTGTTAATGAATAGCCCGACGATTTCGTCCACGCCCGGCAAGACCGCCGGACGTCCGGCGACTGTTAACCCGAACACTACATCTTTGCGATCATGGCAGCACTGCAGCATCAGCGCCCAGGCGCCGGCCAGAACCGTACTCAAAGTCACTCCACACGCGCTGGCAAAACGCTGCAATCGATCCTTTAACTGAACATCGGAATGAAATTCACAACTGCGCTGCAGAGCGCCGGCGCCGTGAAAGTTGCCGGGACTCATCTCGGGAACCGGTGTAGGTTCGGCGATACCCCGCAGAGACCTGCGCCAGAAGGCTTCTGCCAAAGCCGGGTTCTGAGCGCGCATCCATCGGATATAACTCTCATACGAGGCAGGCACGCCCGGCAACCCCGGTCTCGGCGACTCATCCTGTAGAAGGAACAACAGCTCTCTCATGATGATCGCATTCGACCACCCATCGACAACGATGTGATGGCTCGTGCCGATCATTTCATGCACCTCATCGGCCTTCCGTATGAGGGTGATTCGCAGCAGGGGAGACTGCGTGAGATCAAAGCCCTTGTTGCGATCGGCATCCAAGAGTTCTCCGAGTTGGCGATCTTGGACTTCGACACTATGCGAACGCCAATCGATTACTTGAAAGGGCAGTTTGACGCTCTTTCTTACCACCTGAACCGGGTGTTCCTGTCCTTGCCAAAGAAAGCTGGTCCGCAAGGCGGAATGACGTTCGATAATCCTTTCCCAGGCATTCTTCAAACGGGCGGGATCAAGCGGCCCCAGAATCGTCATCTTCAATTGCTGAGAATAGACTCCCGATCCGGGCGAATAGAGGCTGCTGAACAACAGCCCGTTTTGCAGCGGGACCAGAGGATAGATTCCCTCGATATTGGTAAGCTTACTCACCGGCGTCCTCGCTTCGTTGCAGTTCCTCGACCAAGCGGTTTAGCTCCAGACCACTGAGCTGGGTCATGGAAGCGTCCACCGAAGAAGGCACGGGAGCGGGAACGCGTGAGCAGCGAACGATTTCGCGAAGAGATTCGATGAAGCCGTCCGCCAGCTTTCGGATCGATTGCTCGCGATGGAGGTTGCGGCTGTAGAGGAAGGCCATTCGCAGTTCTCCTCCGCCTGTAATACCTCCTGTGATTTCGAGTAGATACGGCCGGTGATCGATGGGGGCATGCATAGGGCCGAGGGCTCCTTCACAGCGGCGCAACAACGGCGACTCCTCGATCTTGGAAACTGACCGGCCCATATAGTTGAAGTTGATGTCGGAAGGAGGCAAGTCTTCCATGCGACGCCGCATACTGGGATCCCGGGTGACATATCTGAGAAGCCCATAACCAAGCCCGCCTTGTGGAATGGATCGGACGTCCTCTCGAACGGATTGAAGATTCAAGACGCAGTCGTAGGTGGAAGTCAGGTTCAGCGTCACGGGGAAAATGCATGTAAACCAACCTACTGTCAAAGAAGGATCGACATCGTCGAACAGCTCTTCACGCCCATGATTTTCGAGGTCGAGAGTAAGACTCTTCTGACCTGTCCAACCGTAAAACGATTCCAGAAGCGCCGTCAGCAACACGTCGTTGATCATCGTATGAAAGGTCTTGGGTACCCGCTGAACCAGATCACTGGTTTCCTCCTTGCCCAGGGAACACCAAATGATGCTCTCGGAAGCCGCGACATTTGCGCCTCCAGGCAAGTCAACAGGAATGCTTGAACGTTTCCGGCGGCCGGGCGCCGTCCAATAATCCAGTTCTGCCTTGATCTCCTCGGATTGCGCGTATTCAGCCAGCCGCAGCGACCATTCCTGGAACGAGGACGTGCGCTGCTGAAACGGCTGCTCTTTGTGTTCCTTCAGTTGAAGGTACGCAGCCATCAGATCCGGAACCAGGATGCCCCACGAGACAATATCTACCGCCAAATGATGAATAACCCAGAGCAGCCGGTCCTTGCAGTTGCGGCGCCGAATCAGGCCGACCTTCATAAGCGGGCCTTGCTCCAGATGGAGGCCCGATTCGATCTCGGCGGCGAATCTGTCGAGAAGATCATCATGTTTCTCGGACCCGACGTCAGACAGATCCAGTTCAGCGACAAGGGGCCCTCCCCCCGCCGCGGCCAAGAAGGCCGTTTTCTCCTCATTGCCGCTGAAACGGAGGCGCAGCGCGTCGTGACGGTCTGCTATCAGCCCCAGCGCCTGTTCGAGCGCGGAGGGATCAAGCGTGTGCTGCGCCTCCAGAAGCATCGCCTGATTCCAGTGATGCGGATGCAGAAATCGTTGTTCGAAGAACCACCGTTGCACCGGGGTAAGCTCCATCCGCTTGTGGATAGTTTTTGCCGGCCCAGAACAGGGGGCATCCAATTTGACGATTTGCGCGAGCTCGGCGATCGTGCGGTGGTGAAACAACTGGCGAGGCGTGAAGCTTAGTCCTTGCTGCCGGGCGCGATTCACAATTTGAATGCTAATGATGGAATCTCCACCCAACTCGAAGAAGTTATCGTGAATACCCACGCGTTCCAGGCCCAAGGCCGTGGCCCAAAGGCCAGCTAAGATTTCCTCTGTTGCACCGCGAGGCGCCGCATATCCCAGCCTCGAACGGTCCTCCAGTTGGCCGGGGTCCGGGAGAGCCCGCTTGTCCACCTTGCCGTGAAAGGTAAGGGGTAACCGATCAAGCACCAACACTCGCGATGGCACCATGTAGTCCGCCATACGATCAGAGAGAAAATTACGCAGTTGTTCAGACTCAGGCCATGGGCTCCTGGCAGCCACATAGGCAAGCAGTTGCTTCTGGTCTGCATACTCGCGAAGGATGACCGCGGCATCTGATACTCCGGGATGCTGCCGTAATGCCTGTTCTATTTCGGCGAGTTCGATGCGATGCCCACGCAGCTTCACTTGTTCGTCTTCCCTGCCCAAGAAATAGAGCTTGCTGTCGAAATCAAACGTAGCCAAGTCCCCGGTTCTGTACAGGCGTGTTCCTGGAGTAGCGGCGAATGGGTCAGGTACGAACCGGGAAGCGGTAAGATCAGCCCTTCCCAGATAGCCCCGGGCCAGACCGGCACCACCAATGTACAGCTCGCCGGTAGAGGCAAAAGGCACCGGTTGCATCACAGAATCAAGAACGTAGAGCTTGGCATTGGCTATCGCCTGGCCGATAGGCACCGCGCCCGATGCGAGATCGCCGGCTGTCACTTCGTATGTGCTGCAGCCCACCGTGGCTTCTGTCGGACCGTATTCGTTAATCAAACGAGTTTGCGGAGCGTGCTGACGCCACAGATCGATATGCCGATTGAGTAGATTTTCGCCGCCGACGACGACGGTGTTCACGGCTGCTTCGAAGTCCTGCGACTGGAGAAGCTCGTTGAGCATGCGCAAGTGCGAAGGCGTTACCTTCAATAAGGTGAAATCGGAGTCTTTTTGCAGCAGCCGGGCCAGTTCTTCGGCCGTCTCTTGGCCGTCCAGCAGAATCAGTCTTTGACCCACGCAGAGCGGTGCCAGCAAGGTCGTCACCGTCAAATCGAATCCGATAGGCGATTGGACAATGACGCCTCGTCCCTTGCTGAGATCGTAGGTCTGCTCACACCAGGAAAGGTAATTACCAAGAGCGCCATGGCTGATTGCCACGCCGTTCGGCATTCCCGTTGATCCGGAAGTATAGATGGCATAGGCGAGATTTAGAGGCTGCAGGTCAACATCGGGAGCGGATACTGTTGCCCTGCTTTCCCAGTCTTGATCCACATCAAAAATTGGGACGGCACCGGGGACAAGCCGTCGACTTGATTCCGTATTGGTTAGTATCAATGCCGCCTTACTGTCAGCAAGTACGAAACGCAACCGTTCGGCAGGATATCCAGGATCCAAGGGCACGTAATAAGCGCCCGTCCTTAAGACTGCCAAAAGAGCAACCAGCAATTCCGGACAACGCTCCATACAGACGGCCACGGCAACTTCCGACTTCAAACCGCGAGACTTCAAAGCCTCAGCCAGTCGGGTGGAGCGCTCATCAAGTTCTCCGTACGTCAGAGTTCGTCCACGAGCGGTGACCGCTGTTCGAAGTGGATTTTCCCGGGCTTGCGCTTGAATCCGCTGGTGAGCATACGGGGTTACCGCATACGCGACCTCTGTCTGGTTGCGCTCGTGCACCAGGTAGTTCCTCGTGGCAATGCTGAGGGCCGAAAGTTTTCCTATGGCTTGCGCAGGATTTTCCAATCCATGAGCCAGCAAGGCATTGAATTGGTCCTGCAGACCGACAGCAGCCAGCCGGGAATATACGTTCTCATCGTAGGAGATTTGCAGGCGGAGCAAGCCATTTTGCCAAAAGCACACCAGTTTGAGCTGGTGAGGGCTCAAGGTTGCGAAGGGCCGGTATTCTAAAATCGTGAAGTCTTTCGCTGTTGGAACTGGGGAAGCGCAGTATTCGAAGGCGACAGACGGAGCGGTAAAGGCGGCATCGAAATCGCTGTGCGAAAAGTAATCCTGCCACTCGGAGATCTGTTGTCGGCTCGAGGCCACGTTTTGAATGAGCTGCCCGAAAGCGATGTCTTTCGCCGGCCGGCAGGGGAAAGGCAGAATTCTCTCAAACGGGCCTGGGATTTTGTCGAGACCCTCCAGTTGCCGGCCACTTACGCTAAGACCGATGGTGAAAGAATCATTTTTAAAGGTTCGTGACAGCACGATCTGCCAGAGAGCGAGAAGAACGTCGGCAACGTCGCCTCCAATATCGGCCGCAAGCAGACCGGCTTTTTGCGAGAGATCAGGGGGAGCGTTCCACGACAGATGCCCCTCACCCGTTCCGCCGGGGTTAAGCGTATGGTCTGCCCGAAGCGATGGATACAATTCGCTCTTCCACCGCTTCCAGAATTGCCTTCCAAGGGTTATCTCTTCCGATTCCAGGGTTTCGTTCAGGTACTCGGCAATGTCGGCATACTGCGGCATCTGATCCCCGGACAGCGGGTTGACGCCTGTACACGATTCAAGCAGCTCCGCAATTACGTTATGCAGCCCGGTGCTGTCGCAGCAAAGTCTAGATGCCCGGATCAGCACAGCCTTCGTTGAAGAAGCCAGATACACGATCTGCGCCTGAAGCAGAGGCCCATTCTGGAAATCCCAGGGATGCTCTCGAAAATCGGCATACATCCGGTCCAGCTTTTCGGGGAAGCATTGCTCCGGAGACGACTCAGATAAATCAACCGTGGGCAACCAAGCTTCCGCGCTATCTCGGATAATCTGAACGGGAAATTGCAGGGTTTCCACGCGACTGAGTGCGGTGCGCAGGATCTCGTGTCGGCCAATCACCTCCGAGAGAGCGCGCTGCAGCAACATGTCATCCAGGCGACCTTCAAGCACAATGGCACAGGACACCGTCTGAAAGGATCCGGTGGGGTTCTTGTGCAGCGTCCAGAGAAAGCGCTGCTGGGGGGAAAGGCGATAACCTTCCATCACTTGAGTATTCAAAGCAAGCTCCAGGGGAGACGAGGATCGTGGATTCGGCTCTAGGAATTACTGCTGGGTGTGAGGTTCGGCCATTCCTACAAGAACCTTTCGCTCGCCGGCAAAAGGATTGCGGGAATGGGCCATGAGCATGTTGTCCACGGCGAGAATATCACCCTTTTGCCATGGGAAACTGATGGCCTCCTCACGGTAGGCGGAGCAAATCTCCTCGATGACCTCCGGTTCGATAGGAGACCCGTCGCCGTAGTAACTGTTGGCGGGAAGATCCGACTCGGGCATGGTAGCCAGCAAACCATCACGCACGGAAGGCTCAAGAGTTGAGACGTGAAAGAAGGCAACATGGTTGAACCACACTTGGTGGCCAGTCTTAGGATGCACAGCAACCGCGGAACGCACGGCTCGGGTACGCAGCCCGTTGTTTTCCTTCCATTCGCAGGTAATGCCATTGGCCTGGCAATACTCCTCGACCGCGCCACGATCGCTCGTCTGAAAAACTTCTTGCCACGATAGGCCCAGCGCCTCATCAAAATTCCTGACGTACATGCAGCGTTTTTCTTCGAATCGCCGCAGCGTGGAAGGAGCAAGGCGATGATAAATCCTGCGCACGTCGGCAATCGGGGTCTCCCCTCCTTGCGCCGCCGGAATATGGCAGAAGAAGAATATCTTCATTGGCCAGGTATGCTGATAAGAGTTCTCGTTGTGAAAGAAGATGCTCTGGTGCGCGGGATAGTCGGTGGAGGTATAGATATTATCCTGAACTTTGTGGCGAGGAGAAGAACGCTCTTTGTAGTCCAGCATGCGCGGGCAGAGCGTGAGCACGAACTGGTTGAACGAATCGACCGAATCCACATTGAAGCCACGAAGGAGAACGGCTCCGTGCGTCTCCATCAGGCTCTTCAGCAATGCCGAATTTTGCTGTGTCCAGGTGTGCAGATCAAGATCTGCGGTTGGGGAGAGGACCACCGGACCATCCTCGGAGCGAAGATAACTCCGCCCGACCCATTCCGATGAACTACCAACGGCCTTGCGCCGGCCGCTGAACGGAGGCCTTACCGGCCCTAATGTTTCTGACTGGCTCATATCGATGGCTCCTTACGTTACGATCGTCTTGCGTTTGCTGGCCGCGAAGCGCTGCTGTTCCTGGCGTTTGAGCTCCTGAGTAGTGAGCGCATTCTCGCGTGCTTCTTCTTCCTGCAACAGAGCAAGGTACTCGCGCACCGTACCGGAAGATGACTGACTGATTCGCTCGAGCAGCACCCGGAACAGTTCCATCCAGGAGGCAATCCGCCGGCTGCTGAAGAGGCCACTTTTGTACTCAAAATCGACGATCAGAGCTTCGGGGCTGTCCGTGATGTCCAGGGTCAAGTCGAACTTTGAAGTCCGGTTGTGACTCGGGAGTACTTCAACGACGAAGCCTTGCTGGTTCTTAGCAGTCTGAGCGCGATCAAGATTGAAAATCACCGAGACGGCCGGCTCCGGGTGGTCCCGATGCAACACGCGGAGCCGCTGGAGAAGGCGATTGAACGGATAGTCGGCGTATTCATAAGCCTTGACCAGCTTTTGCCGCAGAAGGACCACGAGTTGCGGAAAGCTAAGGTCCATACTCATTTGAGTTTGTAGAGCAAGCAAGTTGACGCAGCAGCCGGCCACATACCCGCCATCGGAAAGATTCTGGCCGGCGGTGGGGACTCCTATGACCACCTCTTCCTGTTTTGTGAGGTAATAGATGAAGATCTTGCAAACGGCGAGCATAACCATGAAGTAGGTGGAACTATACTTCTTGCCAATTTCCTTCAAACTCTCAACGGCCCCCACAGGCATGGTAATTCTTGTTTGCGCGCCAGCGATTCCAGGATCCTCAGGCGACGGTCCATCCGCCGGTAAGCGTTGGAGAGGAATCGAATTGGGGAATTCATTCGTCCAAAATGCTTCTGCTTCAGAACCTGACAAGCGACTCTCCGCGGCGGCCTTCGTTCTCGCATATTCGGCGAAAGACTTGACGGGGGGTAATTGCGGGGCCCGCCCCGAACCATGAGCGACATAGAGTTCCAGCAACTCATTCAAGAATAGTCCGAGCGACCAACCGTCGCCGACGATGTGGTGCAGGGTCACCAGAAGGAGGTGTATTCCGGGCTCCAGCTTCAGAAGATGCAGGCTCAGCAGCGGTCCCTTCGCAAAGTCAAAGGACTGGGTCGCCTCCGACCGGCGCCAATATTCGACCCGCTCTTGCCGTTCCGCGGACTCCGCGCCGGAGAGGTCGACCATAGGGATTTCGAGCGTCCTCGGTGCGATCAACTGGAAGTCTCCATCGGCGCTGAATGTGGCACGGAAAGCTTCGTGACGCTCCACCACCAGATTGATCGTTTTACGCAGCAGGGGGACATCGAGATTGCCACACCAGCGAATGACGAGAGGCAGGTTGTAGGCCCGCGCATCGCTTTCGCCCATGTGGCACACAGCCCATATCTGGCGCTGCGCTTCCGTCAGAGGGACGCGTATTTCTCCGTTGTGATCCGTTAAGCGTGTTGAAGCATCGGTAGCTCCGACCGCAACCTGCGGCGTAGACGCTTCCGGCAGGAACCCACCATCGCGAAGCTCCAGGAGGCTTTCCTGGCAGGCGCGAACGAAGGCATGCATATCGGCGTCCGTGTGGGCGGTTGAAACGAAACAATTGTGGGTTTCACAAACGTAGATGCCCTTTTCCAGAAGATGATAGAAGAACAGGTCCATGTAACGAAGCGAGGGGCCGTGCAGGATGCGAAGTAGTGATCCGAGCTGCGCCATCCGAAGCGGAAACCTATTTGCTGCAAAAAAAGCTCCTAGTTCGTCAGACGCGTACTTTGCTTTGGCGTTGAGGGATTCCTGGAGATTGGCGCCACTGTCTCGAACATGCTTGAGTGCCGCAACAACCGCGGGCATGAGCATGGGGTGTTTGAAATACGTTCCGGTAAAGAACGTGATCTCCTCCTCCGGATAAGAGGAATCGCCATACTGCCACATGCCACCATCTATTGCGTCCATGAATCGAGATTTGCCGGCCACTGCGGCGACAGGCAGGCCTCCGGCCATTGCTTTTCCATAGATAACAAGATCGGAACGAATTCCGAACACGGCCTGCGCGCCGCCGGGATGAAAACGGAATCCCGTGACTACTTCGTCGAAAATGAGGGCGGCGCCGAAGTCTTGTGTGATCGTGCGCAGCGCGAGCAAGAAATCCCTTGGCTGCACATCGGGACGGCGACTTCGCGGAGGCTCGATCAACACCGCCGCCAACTCTCCGGCACAGGCTCTGAGAATCTCCAGAGACTGAGGATCGTCATACTTGAGCATGAGCACGTTGTCGATCATGTGCTCGGGAATACCTGGAGCCAAAGGTGTGGTTTGAATGCTGCCGTCGGGCCTTCGCTGGCCCTTGACCAGAATGCCATCAAAGGTGCCATGGTAACAGCCTTCGAAGAGCGCGATGCGCGAGCGGCCGGTCACTGTCCGTGCTAACCGCAAAGCGGTCATGACAGCTTCGGTTCCCGAGTTGCAGAATGCGACTCGCTCCACCCCCGTCATTTCACAGATCAGCTGTGCCGCTTCTCCGGCTTCACGTGAGTGTGGCCCCAGGCGAAGCCCGGAGTCTAGTTGCCGCCGGAGTGTATCTAAGATGAAGCTGGGCGAGTGCCCAAACAGCAGCGCGCCAAATCCCATGGTCATGTCGATGTATTCGTTTCCGTCGACGTCCCAGATGTGAGATCCTTGGCCGCGTTCCACCACCAAGGGATAAAACATCTCTTTCCATGGCATCCTGAATCCCGCGGCTGTCCGATTGTCGGCATGGGGCCTGCGATATCTCTGTATGATGTGCTTCGATTCGCGGGTGCGTTTGTTGATCCGTTCTATCAGCTCTGCCAGGTGTTTTCTTTGGCGCTCCGAGAGCGATTTGGCCCCTTCGACCTGAATTGCCTCATAGGGTATGTAGACTTCAGGCTCAACCTCGGCGGTCGGCTTGTCAGATGCACGCGTAGGCTGCGCAGCGCCGCTTCCGGTCGATAGGCTGCTCCCCTCCTCTACGAATGGATTCTGAGGCAGCCCTGCGGTAGCCTGGACCGGAAGCGACGGCGACTGGACTTCGCTCTGACCTGTGAGGATAGCAATCTGCTGCGACATGAGGGCCAGTTGCTGGGCGAATATCTGTAAGACTGCGTCGTTTTCAGAGTGGCCGGTTTTCACTGGCCCCAGAGCGGCAGCCTGCTGAGCCAGCACGAGCTGCGGGATTTTCATTGCAGCCTCTTGCTGGGACAGCAAACTCCGGGGCGCTGCGACCGGTTCCGAGAAGGCCGCATGGCCTGAAGAATTCTTACTCTGGCCCGACGGAAGGGCAACGATGGATTCGGGAGGCATCTTTTGATCGAGATGGGTCGCCAGGCTGTCGATCGTCGAGAGTTCCTCCAACAATAGTCGAAAAGGAATCTTGACGCTGAACTTCTCCTTGATTGCATTGGAAGCTTGCAATAAGAAGAGAGAGTCTCCCCCCAGGTCGATCATGGACGCACACGTATCCAACTCAGAGGGCTTTCTACCAAAGAGCTTAGCGAGGACCTCCGTCAACGATGCAACGATGCGCTCTCTTCGGCGGGATCTTTGTGTTCCGCTTACATTTGTCGATGACATGAAGATCTGGCTCCTTGCCGGCAATTATGGAGGGGACAGGCGGTGACGTTTAGTGAACTTCCAATCAAGCGATGAGGATGGTTGTATTCACCGGTTCAAGGCTTTTAGTTGACTGGCGACCACTTCAAGCTGCTGGAGAATCAGCCGGTGAACAGGCGACATCGAGGCTGGAACGCGATTGGCGTTCGCGATGGAATCATCAGTGGACGACCCCGGTTCCGCGACCCCGGTTTTGAAGGAACCCTTGTCCGCCATAGCATCTCCGGTCTTTTTTGACTCGGGGATGTAATACTGCTGGCGCTCAAAAGGATAAGTAGGAAGTTGGATGCGTTTACAGTCGCTGCGACGACCTAATATCTGCCATTGGACTGAAATTCCACGAGTCCAGAGAGCGGCCACCGCCCACAGAAACGACAGGTATTCGTCCTCGCAGCTGCCCCTTGCTTGCATGGAAGGCACCAGTCCGGTACCCGGCAGAAGCTGTGGATTCCGCTTTGCCAGGACGATCAGCGTTTCCGGCCCCATCTCCAGCAAAGTCGCTCGCGGCTGCTGAAGCAAGCGCTCCAGATTTTCCGAGAAACGCACGGTCTTTAGGAGATGTTCCACCCAATAATCTGGGCTTGTCGCTTCCTTCTCGGTAATCCAATCTCCCGACAGGTTTGAAAGAAATGGAATCGTGGGAGGCCGCAACTGGATGCCTTTCAAATACCGTCTCAGAGATTCGGCCACAGGCGCCATCATCGATGAATGGAACGCATGAGAGGTGTGCAAACGCCGACCCTCCAAACCCCTCTCGTCAAGGTATGCTTCGAGGCGAGCGATGGCTTCCTCGGGGCCGGACAAGACGCATAATGAGGGGCTGTTCACAGCTGCGAGAGCAAGATTCCTATCGTAGTGCAGAAGTTCATTGACCACGTGCTCCGGTGCAAGCACCGACAACATGGCGCCCGTCGGCATATTTTGCATCAATTGTCCGCGAACCGTGACGAGCTGCAATGCCTCGTCCAAAGACATAACGCCCGCCAAACAAGCAGCTACATATTCGCCAAGGCTATGCCCTAGCAGCGCGTCGGGCCGGACTCCCAGTTCCATCCACAAGGACGCTAACGAATATTCCAACAAAAAGAGAAGCGGTTGGGCGTTTGCCGTCTTTTGGAGTTCTTGCTGAAGTAGAGAGTTATCGCCTGCCGCCGGATAAAGTATTCGCAAAGGATTGGACCTCTGAGCTTTGGCTACAACTTCTGCGCAGCGATCCACGAGACGCCTGAAAACGGGAATGGATTCGTAGAGCCCTCGAGCCATATTGACGTACTGTGCGCCCTGCCCGGGGAAGAGGAAGTAGATGGGCGCCGCCGTTTGTGCTTCTCCCTCGCAGATCTGGTGGGAATTGCCCGGGTAGATTGCGTGCAGGCCTTCCGTCCTGCTCCGAGTGACGAGGGCTCGCCGAAGAGGAAAATCCTTTCTGCCTTCCTGCAACGTGAATGCCACATCGCACATGCGTTGCTCCGGGTGTTTTTCCAAATGGGCGGCAAGTGCCACGGTGGCTGAGTCCAGAGCCGCCGAGGTCTTCGCGGAGATGGGAAGCACATGCGGGCCTTCGTCCTCCCCCACGTCCGGCCGGCACGGAGGTTCTTCTATTACTACGTGCGCATTGGTGCCTCCAATGCCGAACGAACTTACGCCCGCGCGCCTGGGCTCGGATCCACGCCTCCATTCCCGCAGTTCAGAATTCACGTAAAAAGGAGTGTTCCTGAAATCGATCTTGGCATTGGGCTGCCGAAAATGCAGACTCGGAGGGAGCAAACCATGCTCCATCGCCAATGCAGTTTTGATAAGGCTGGTAACGCCCGCAGCGGCATCAAGGTGGCCGACGTTGGTTTTAACCGAGCCGATGGCGCAAAATTGTTTGCGCTCGGTTTGCAAGTGGAAAGCCTGGGTCAACGCTGCTATCTCAATCGGGTCTCCAAGAGGCGTTGCAGTTCCGTGAGCCTCGATGTAGGAGATGCTATCGGCGGTGACTCTAGCCCTGGCCTGGGCCCGCGCAATGACTTGGGCCTGGCCCTCGACGCTGGGTGCCGTGTATCCAACCTTCAACGCACCGTCGTTGTTAATAGCGGATCCCAGGATGACGGAATAGATATGATCTCTGTCCGCAAGAGCATCCTGAAGTCTCTTGAGCAGAACTACTCCTGCGCCATTGCCGGCAATAGTTCCTGCCGCGTCAGCATCGAACGCCCGGCAGTGTCCGTCGGGCGAGCTGATGCCTCCCTCCTCATATATGTATCCGGCTTTCTGAACTGCCCGGATTGAGACGCCGCCAGCCATGGCCATCTTGCATTCGCCTCGGAGGAGGCTTTCACAAGCCATGTGGACAGCTACCAAGGATGTAGAACACGCGGTCTGGACGCTCACGCTCGGTCCTTTCAGGTTCAGTTTGTAAGAAACCCGAAGCGGAAGATGGTCCTTGTCATTTCCAATATTCAACTGAAAGGCGTTGACGGACTCCAAAACCTCAGAATTCCTAGCAAGGCGAAACCAATAGCCGCTTGCGCCCATGCCGGCAAATACGCCGATAGGATGGGGATAGCGATCGGGATCGTAGCCCGCCTCTTCCAGAACTTCCCATGCACACTCTAGAAAGACCCGCTGCTGCGGGTCTGTGATCTCAGCTTCGCGCCGGTGGAAGCCGAAGAATCCCGCATCAAAAGCATCGGCATCTTCCAGAATCGCTCCCGCTCGCACATAGGCTGGATCGTTACGCAAATGAGCCGGCACATCCTCAAGTTCCGCATCCGAAAAGGAGGAGATAGATTCCACGCCATTCTTGAGGTTTTCCCAAAAGGCTTGTACGTTGCGAGCGCCTGGAAAGCGCCCAGCCATGCCGATGACGGCAACTCTTGCTTCCTCTGTCGCTACCGATGAATCCGGAAGTTTGGCATCCGCAAGGTGGCCGCCGGAAGCAAGAAAGTCGGCTAGTGCCGCGACCGTAGGCAGTCGGAATAGGTCAATCACGGAAACTTCCATCCGAAATTTTTCCTTCATTTCGGAATGCACTCTCAGCAACGCCAGAGAGTGGCCGCCAAGATCAAAGAAGTTATCGTTGACACCGACCTGTTCCACCCGCAAAGCCCCGGCCCATATCGCGGCAAGGTTCTTCTCCAACTCGTTGCGTGGAGGTAAGTAACGCTCTTTCCGCGACGATGGTTCAAGCGGTTCGTTGGATAGGACCAGGGATAAGGCTTTCCGATCCAGCTTGCCGTTCGAACTCAGGGGCAGGCGATCAAGGAATACGAAGCGGGATGGAACCATGAAATCTGGGAGACACTGTTTCAAAAAGGCCCGCAGCGCGTGCGCTTCCCTTTGACCGTGGTCCTTGGGCACAACGAAAGCCGCCAGTATGTTTTCAGCGCTCTCCTGACGAACAATAACAGCACTATCTTTCACGCTCTCGTGCTGCTTGAGGGCTTCTTCAATTTCCCCCAGTTCAATGCGGTTCCCGCGAATCTTCACCTGGAAGTCAATTCGGCCGAGGTACTCGATAGCTCCGTCGTTTGCGTAGCGGGCCTGATCGCCCGTCCGATAAAGCCGGGCGCCCGCCGGACCGAAAGGGTTGGGAACAAATTTTTCTGCGGTCAAGTCGGGACGGCCTAGATACCCAACCGCCAGCCCCTCTCCAGCGATGCAGAGCTCCCCAGGCACCAGAGTGGGGACTTGCATGAGATGCTCATCCAGAATATGGATCTGGATGTTGGCAATCGGGCGTCCAATCGGAATCGTGAGTCGCGTCTCATTACGTTCACTCAACCAATAGGTGACGTCCACGGCCGCTTCCGTCGGGCCATACAGGTTGTGCAGCTCCGCCCCGCTTACGCGATGGAACTGTTGGGCAAGACTCACGCTCAGGGCTTCTCCGCTGCAAATCACGCGCTTTAGACTGGGACATTCGCGCAGGCCACCGTCCTCCAGCATGGATTTGAGCATGGACGGAACAAAGTGTACGGTCGTAATTTTTTCGTTCTCTATCACGCGCTTGAGGTAGGAACTATCGCGGTGGCCTCCAGGCCGCGCCATTACCAGAGCGCCCCCCGTGATGAGTGGCCAGAAGAACTCCCAGACTGATACATCGAAACTGTAAGGGGTTTTTTGAAGCACGCGATCCTGACTGCCAAGCTGATAGGCTTCCTGCATCCATAGCAGACGGTTGCAAATGCCACGATGATGGTTAATGACTCCTTTGGGCCTCCCGGTCGAACCCGAGGTATAAATAACATACGCTGCGTTTTCTCCGTCAAATGCACAGGGGCAGTTGTCGAGAGGTCTCTGCTGGAGAATTTCGCCAGCAGTATCCAAGCAGATAATCTCCGCCGAGGTTGAGTCAATCAGCCCTTTGAATCTCGACTGTGCGAGTACCACGCGAGTCCTGGCATCGCCTTGCATCCACTGCAGACGCTGGCTCGGATATTCAGGATCCAGAGGCAGGTAAGCGGCACCGGCTTTGAGGATCCCAAGCAGGGCAACTACCATTTCCACGGATCTTTCCATGCAAACGCCCACGCGAGTCTCTGGTCCAACCCCTCTCTCCAGGAGATAGTGGGCCAACTGATTGGCACGACCGTTCAATTCAATGTACGTTAATTTCTCGTCGCCACAACTTAAGGCCAGCGCTTCAGGCGTGGCGCGAACCTGCTCTTCAACCAGGATGTTCAGGCGCTCCTCTGCGCCATACTCGACATGCGTCGAATTCCAGACTCGAATCTGTTCCCGTTCACCCGGGGACAACAGCGCTGCCAGCTCATGCACGCGCCGTAAAGGCGTCGTGGCGATCTCTCCTAGCAGTAGCAGCAAGCTCTCCTGAAATCGTGCAATTGTGGGCGCCGCGAAGATATCGCTGTTGTAGTTCAACTCGCCTGTTAACTTTCCATCCAGCTCAATCATGCTGAGAGAAAGATCGAACTTGGCGATGGGAAAATTTATCGCCAGCCGTTGCCCGGACAACAATGACTTCCCGGAGCCAACATGCGGGCCGGCTTGCAAGACGAACAGCGTCTGAAACAGCGGGCTCCGGTTCAAATCTCGCTCAGGGCGAAGCTCCTCCACCAATAGCTCAAAAGAGACCTCCTGGTGAGCATACGCGCCCAAGGCTGTACCTTTGACCTGCCGCAGCATGTCCTGGAAGGTCAGACTCGGCTCTAAGTCGACCCGCATCACTAACACATTTGCGAAGAACCCGATCAACCCTTGCAGTTCCTCGAAGCCGCGATTGGCCGTAGGCGTGCCGATGAGGATTTGCTCTTGCCGGCTGTACCGGTAAAGCAATAATCCATAGACTGCCAGCAGGGTCATATAGAGCGTGGCGCCGGATTTGCGGCTCAAATCTTTCAGCCCGAGAGTCACGGCCTCACTTACCTGGAAGTAATTACTGGATCCTTGAAACGTTGGAAGCATGGGGCGGTGGAAATCCGCTGGCAATTCCAACTTTTGCTGCACATGGGCCAACTGAGTTTTCCAGTACCCGATCGCCTCCTGTAGCTGCCCCTGGCGAAATGCGTCCTCTTCCCAGCAAGCGTAGTCGCCTACCTGGAGCGGCAGAGCCTCGAACGGCGATGCCTCTCCCTTTTGGTAAGTTTCGTACAGCGTCTCCAGCTCGCGGTTGAATATACTTTGCGACCAGCCATCCCAGATGATGTGATGAATCACAATCAGGAGTATTTGTTCAACGCCGTGATCAAATATATGGACGCGGACCAGAGGCAACTCCCCTAGGTCGAACGGTCTTAGCGCCTCTTCCTCGATCCTTCGTTGAAAGGCCAACTGGCCTGGCTCGACTGAATGTCCATCCAGATTCTCGCAGCGAACCCGCAGATGCGACTCTTCTGCGACTATTTGCACGGGGTGGCCTTCGACGATCCCAAACCGGGTGCGCAACGCTTCATGCCGGCGCGCAATTTCAGTGAGTGCCTGCTCCAGGATGCTGGTGTCAATTCTTGTGCTAAGCCGGATTGCGAAAGGAACGTTATAGACCGCGCTGCGCGGCATGAGCTGCTGAAGGAACCACAACTGCCTTTGGCTGAACGACAAAGGGATGGCCGCTCCCGGCCTCCGGCGAGGGATCGTTGTTAAATCCGGGCGGTTACCGCCTGGGCTCTGTTCCTGATTGGAGGTTACAGTCATTTTTCTTAAGCGGCTATTCGCAAACCAGCGACGATTGGAATCCGTGCGTACCTCAATTGAGAGTGGAGGTACCGGCCCGTTGTTCTATCAACTTGGCCAGAGAATCGATGGTTGGATAAAGAAACAAGTCGGTCACCTTCACGAAGCTGTGGTTAGGCAGCTGCTTTCGTATCCGTGCATGAATCCGCATGAATAATAAGGAGTGGCCTCCAAGATTGAAGATATTGTCGTGGATACCCACGCGATCGACTTCTAGTATCTCCTTCCAAATTGAAGCCAGCGTCCACTCCAACTCGTTTCGCGGTTCGACGTATGGATTCTCCTCGCCGTCACCATTGTCTGATTCGGCTTCTGCGGCCTGCTCAAGCAGTCGGGCACGGTCGATTTTTCCATTCTCGGTGAGTGGAAACTTGGCAACCAGAACGAGCTTGGCGGGAGCCATATAGGCAGGCAGCTTTTCCTTCAAATGCTGGCGCAACTCCGGAAGGATGCTGTTGCTTTCGGCCGTTGCAACGTATGCCACCAGGCTATTTTCACCACGGCCCTGCTCTACCAACACCAGGCTTTCCCGAACCGCGGGATGCTGGCGCAGCACCGATTCGATTTCACCCGGCTCGATGCGAAAACCGCGAATTTTGACCTGCTGGTCAGTTCGGCCGACGAATTGAATCTCACCCTGCGCCGTGTACCGCACAAGATCACCGCTGCAATACAGTCTCTCTCCACCGCGAGTGCTGAAGGGATTGGGGATAAACTTCTCTGCGGTGAGGTCGGGACGGTTCACGTACCCGCGCGCGAGTCCCTCTCCTCCCAAGTAAAGCTCTCCAACGACACCCGTTGGGACAGGAGTCAATGTTTTGGCCAGGACGTAGGCATCTGTGTTGGCAATGGGACCACCGATCGGTACAGTCATGCTCCTGGGCGGCAGAGAATGAACATGTTGCCATGTGGAGAACGTGGTGTTTTCAGTCGGTCCGTAGACATGAATAAGGCGCTTCGGCGCACACGACCTCAGAACATGATCCACCCACCTCAGGTCAACCGCCTCTCCACCGAACAGCAGGCATTTCAATTCTGCAAAGACTTCCGCGTTCTCGCTGGCTGCGAACTGGTTGAACAAGGCAGTGGTCAGAAACATGGTGGTGATCTCTTCTCTCCGGATGCAAGCTGCGAGCAATCCGGAGTCCAGCGACTCCGCCCGGCTGAGTCCAACAATGCATCCGCCAGTAAGGAGCGCACCCCAGATCTCAAAAGTTGCGGCATCAAATGAGAAGGTCGAAGCCTGCGCAATGCGTTCACCCGGTCCCAGGGACACATAGTCGGTATTGCACACAAGTCGGGTAACGCCGCGATGGGGAACGCCGATGCCCTTGGGCGTTCCCGTTGATCCGGATGTATAGATAATGTAAGCAAGGCTCTCGGGGTCGGGCAGCACCGGGGCAAGGCTGTCCTGACTATCGGGAATCTCTTCGAAGCATGCAAACATACAGCGGCCCAGCAGCGTTTTTGGGAACGCATCTCGTAAAGAGATTTGCGTCAGAAGTACCGAGGCTCCGGTGTCTTCCAGCATGAACTGCAATCGGGAGCTGGGATAACCGGGGTCCAGTGGAAGATAGGCGGCACCCGCCTTGAGTGTTGCCAGCATTGCTACAACCATCTCCCAGGAACGTTCCATGCCGATGCCAACCACGGTTTCCGGACCCGCCCCTAGGCGCCGAAGATATCTCGCGACACGGTCCGCAGCCTGGTCCAGTTCCCTATAGGTGAAGGACTTGGAGGGATACGCCAGCGCCGGGGCATCGGGAGTACGCTCAACCTGCGACAGGAAAACCTGCTCGATGCGATTCGACCGAGGATATTCTCTTTGGTTTTGCCGCCAGCCGCGCAGCATTCGGTCTTCTTCCGGCAGCAACAGAGGGATGGTGGATATTCCGGCATCCGGTCGCGCAACGATCGTTTCCAACAACGATTGGAAATGCTGCTTGAATCGCTCGCATGTCTCGGGACTGAAGAGTCCGGTGTTGTAGCCTAAGTCGAGGGAACATCCCGCAGCCGTTTGCCGCACGATGGCGCCCATGTCAAACTTAAAGGTGCCATTGTTCAATCCCCTGAACGCTGGCCACGTACCGCTGCGACTCTCCATACCTGCTTCCTCAAACACCATGCTGAACGCCACCTGAAACAGAGGATTCGTTTTCAGATTGCGCTCTGGCTTGAGCTCTTCCACCAGGATCTGAAAAGGCAGATTCTGGTGCTTGTACGCGTCCAGCGCTGTTTTGCGTACTCGTTCCAGCAACTCGATGAATGATGGGTTCCCATGAAGATTTACGCGCACCACCACCATGTTGACGAAGAACCCAATCAGTTCCTGCAGCTCGGGACGTTCGCGGATGGCAACGGGAGTCCCGATCAGCACCTCATCCTGACCGCTATAGCGGTGTAAGACAGCGGCGTATGCGGCCAGCATCGTCATGTAAAATGACGCCGCTCCACGGCGGCGAAGCCGTTTCAGTCCATCCACCAAGGCCGGCTGGAGATCAAGGCATGTGGTGGCGCCATCGAACTTCGGGGTCTCAGGACGCCGGTAGTCGACGGGCAATTCCAATATCTCGGGTGCTCCATATAACTCGTTCTTCCAATACGCCAGATCTGACTGAAGAGCTCCACACTCGAACTGCTCCTTCTGCCACGAAGCATAGTCGGCGTATTGCAAGGGCAGATCGGGCAAAGGAGACTCATCTCTGCGTTCATAGGCTTGATACAGCGTTTCCAGTTCCTTGAAAAGGATCGGAAGCGACCATCCGTCCGCGATGATGTGATGCAGCACCAGCAAGAACACGTGATCGTCGATTCCGAGATGCACGACCTTGGCGCGGAGCAAGGGCAGATGGTCCAGATTAAAGCTGCGACGGCTCTCTTCCATCAGGCTGTCTTCGAGCCGGCGTTCCTGATCACTCCCGCGCACTTCCATCAAGCTCTCCCTCTCGATGGCAACATGCAAGAACGGTGCGATGATCTGTGCGGGCTCCCCTTCAGCGGACTCCGCAAACCGCGTGCGCAAAATCTCGTGACGGCGCAGCACCTCATTCAGAGCGCGCTCCAAGATCGGAACGTCCAACCGGCGCTGGATACGAAGCGAAGTGGCTATGTTATATGCAGGGTTCTCGGGCATCACCCGGTGAAGGAACCACAATTGCCGTTGATGGAAGGACAAAGGCGCTGTAGCGGCACTGGGGGGACGTCGTGGAATAGTACTTTGGCGCATTGCGGGCTTCGAAACCGAAGAGTCGGCGAAACCGGCTTGGTTCTGCTGAGGTATTTCTGTCGGCTTCAAGCATCTACTCCTTCATACGGCGTGGGTTGCGCGGCCGTTGTGCGGCACTTCTCGCTGAGGTATCGTGCCAGGGACTCCACTGTCGGATTGCGGAAGAGATCGATAACCGTTGCCTCGCACGCAAGTTTTTCGCTCATCTTCGTGCATGCTTTCATCGCCAACAGAGAGTGCCCACCGAGATCAAAAAAATTGTCAAAGATACCGGCGCGATCCACGCCCAGGACCTCCTCCCAGATGTGGGAGATCGTCTCCTCTGTTTTATTGCGTGGCGCCACGTAGGACTCTTCCCCTTCTCCGTCCGAGGTATCCACATCAAGTTCCGCCAGTCGCACCCGGTCTACCTTGCCATTAGGAGTCAGTGGCAATTCGCTGGTCTTTACAAGAATCGTGGGAACCATGAATGAAGGGAGCTTCTCTTCTAAATACTTCCTCAGTTCCCTCCTGGTTAGTTGTCCGTTGACAACTACGCAGGCCTTGAGATCTTTCTGGCCATCGCGCTCTTCCACAACGACGACGCTGGTGCGCACACCCTCGTGCTGGCACAGCACGGCCTCGATCTCACCAGGCTCAACGCGAAAACCGCGAATCTTGACCTGCTGGTCGGCGCGACCGATGAATTCGATGGCGCCGTCCCATCGATATCTGGCCAGATCGCCGGTTCGATAAAGGCGTTCTCCCGGAGTGCCGCTAAACGGATTGGGGACAAACTTCTCCGCAGTCAGGTCCGGGGAATTCACGTAACCGCGAGCCAGCCCATCGCCTCCGGCGTAAAGCTCACCGACCACACCGGTAGGCACCGGATCAAACTCGCAATCGACGATGTAGACTTGCGTATTGGAAACCGGTGTGCCGATGGGAATGCTCGTTCCCATCTCCGTTCCCGACCGCACCACGTGACAGCAGGAAAAGGTGGTATTCTCCGTAGGCCCATAACCGTCGATCAGCGTCGAGCCCGGCTTCGACCTAAGATAGTGCTGCGCCTGGGGCGCCGGCACAACGTCGCCCCCCACCAGCAATTGCTTTACGCCCTGCAGATCGCTCAGTCGATGATCGACCATCAGTTGAAACAATCCCGCCGTCAGCCACATGGTGGTAATCGCACTCTTTCGTATGGCGGCCCCCAAAGATTCCAGGGACGGTGTCCCTGAAGTCATCACAACCAGCTCTCCTCCGGTCAGCAAGCTTCCCCAGATTTCAAAGGTTGAAGCGTCAAAAGTTAAGGGGGCGAATTGCAGGATTTTTTCTCCTGGGCCAAGCTCCACGTAGTTGGCTTCCTTCACCAGGCGAACGATTCCCCGATGAGGGATAGACACTCCTTTGGGAACCCCGGTGGATCCGGATGTAAACATTACATAAGCCAGGTTCTCGGCTGTCGCACGATTTTCCGGATTTATGTCCGCTTCCTGATCCAGCGCGCCAGCTTCACTTTTAAGATCGACCACTTCGACGCCGGCGAATTGCGGTTGCGCTGTCGCATCCGCCGTCACTATCAGTAGGACTCCGCTGTCCTTGACAATCTGTTGCTGCCTTACCGGAGTATGCCCGGGGTCCAGCGGCACATAGGCTGCGCCCGATTTCAAGATGCCGAGAAGGGCGATGATCATTTCCAGGGAGCGATCGATGCACACTCCAATCCTCACCTCGGGACCAGCTCCTTTCTTTTGCAGGCGGGACGCGAGGCGATTAGAGGCGCGGTTCAACTCGCCATAGGTAAGGACACGGTCCTCATAACTTACGGCAATGGCTGTGGGCCGCAAATCGGCCTGCTCTGTAAAGAGCGCCGTGATCGTGGCTTCACGTGGATAGGCCCGCCGGCTGCAGTTACGCTGTTCCAGCAGTTGCCGTTTCCGCTCCTCGGACCACAGATGTATCTGGACAATCGGCTCATCGGGATGGACCAGCATTTCGCGCAGCACATGCCGATAATGTTCAGCGAATTGCTCGCAGGTGTGCGCCCGCAGGCGGGCGGCGTCAAAGTAGAGCGTGGCCTTAAGATTGCTATCCGGGCCGGAAAAGTGCAGAGTGAAATCCTGTCCTTGGTCCGTCACGGCATTGAGATCATGAATCGTCTCCAGAACGATGGCGCTGCGGAACAGAGGCTGCGAGGGTTCACTCCCGTCAGGGCTGTGATGGAGCTTCTCCACTGGATATCGCTGATTCGCGTACGCTTCGGACAGGGTCTGCCGGACATGACCCAGTAGTTGCCTCACGGTCATGTCGCTTTCAACCCGGTCACGCAACAACAGGACACGATTCGGGAACGCAGCACTCTTATGTCGTTCGTGGATGGCGCTGCCCACTACGATATCTGCAGTTCCCGTGTATTTTGCGAGGCAGATCTTGAGGGCTGCCACCAGGATGGCAAAGAGTAGCGAATCATTGTTGCGAGAAGCTTTCAGGACTTTATCCACTACGTCCGCATCAAGAGCGAAATCAATGCTTTGCGTCACGGCTGGCCGCGATCTATCCCAAGGAAAATCCAGGGGCAAGCCGGCCTGTGGGATTTCGCCTTTCAGTTTATCTAGCCAATACTCCCGCTCCTTCAAGAGATAGCTGGTCTGGATAGCGGGGTTGATGGCCATGATTTTCTCCAAGTGCCGGTTTCGCCGGCATCAGTCAGGGCTTGAGCTGCCTACAATTTGCCAATGAGACGAAAAATGAGAGTTTTTCTGCCGGTCTCCTCGCGAGTCGCGGGCAGGACAGCTGGTTGAAACAGTTGGGCTCCGCAATAGTTTTGCACCCGCACAGTCACGCGGAGAGAGGGCATCGGGTACCGACGTCGGGGATAGGGGCTTTAGATTACAGAAGAAACTCTTCTTCGGGCTCCCGAAGAAAAGGTTCTTCGTTCAGAATTGCTTTTTCATCGCTCAGCAGCAGGTCGAGTTCATTGATAGGGAGAAATTCTTTGTCCAGAATCTCCTGCAAGAGCAGCTTGAATCGCCGCTGAATCTCAGTGGCGGTGTCCAATGCAAACAGGTCTGAGTCGTGAATCAGACGGAACTGAAAAGAATGATCCGATTCGACCGCCTCCAGATACAAATCGAACTTAGCATTACCGGAATCGATGACGATCGCCGCGGTCTCAATGCCGGACAATTGCAGACCCGTGTCCGACGAACCGAGCAGATTGAATACCACCTGGAAAAGGGGGTTGCGGTTTAAGAACCTTACTGGGTTCAGGTCTTCCACCAATTGCTCAAAAGGCATTGCCTGGTGCGCAAAGGCCGCCAGCGTCACGCCGCGGATCCTTTGCAGCAACTGCCGGAAGGTAGGATTGCCTCGGACATCAATGCGTATGGGCAATATGTTGACAAATAATCCGATGAGCTTCTGCAATTCGTCGGGCCCGCGGTTGGCAACCGGCAAGCCAATGACGATTTCCGGCTGTTCGCTGAAGCGATGGAGCAGAACAGAATAGGCGGCCAGAAGTGTCATTGAAACCGTCACGCCATTGCGGCAGGCCAGTTTCTTAAGCTCCCGGGCGGCAGCCTGATCCATAACAAAGCGATGCGAAGCGCCCGTGTACCTGGGGAATTCGGGCCGGGGGTAGTCCGCGGGCAGACGTAGCGATTCGGGAGCACCCGCCAACTGCTTTCGCCAGTACTCCCGTTCCGGAGCCAGCAGCCCTTGACTCAAGTTCTCGCGCTGCCACACCGTGTAGTCGGCATATTGGACGGCTGGGGAGGCCAGGGCCGGCTCTTCGCCTCGACAATGAGCTTCGTAGAAATACTTGAGTTCCTGGTTGAATATCCGCAGCGAGGCTGCATCCGTGATGATGTGATGCATGGAAGTCATTAGCGCGTAATCTTCCGGCCCTAGCTGAAAGAGACGCGCGCGAATCAACGGCAACCTCGATAGATCGAACCCGCGTCGTGCCTCGATTTGAATGCGGGCCTGCAAGACACTCTCGCGCTGGCTCGCCTCTAGATCTGTCAGGTCTTCGACCTCTACGCGAATCTCTAGCTCCGGCTCAACGATCTGCCACGGCTCTCCCTCCCTCTGTTCGAACCGGGTACGCAATGCCTCATGGCGACTAATGATGAGATTGAGACTCTTTTCAAGCGCCGAAAGATCTACGCGCCCGTGCAAGCGATGGGCCATAGGTACGGTGTAGAGGGAGTCTCCATAGGCAAGGTTCTCGAGGAACCACAGCCGGCGCTGGGCGAACGATGCGGGAAGGAACATGAGACCTCGCCGCTCGACGGCCGGGGCGGCAGCCCCCGCATGCCGGGACTGCGAAGAGATAAGCTTGGATAGATGGCTAATGATCGGCAGCTCAAACACGTCACGAAGGTGTATCTCGAAACCAAATATCGCCTTCACGCGCGCCAGCATTTGCATTAGCAAGAGTGAATGCCCGCCAACGTCGAAGAAGTTGTCGTGAATGCCCACCGTCTCTAATTCCAGCATCTCCGCCCACAATTGGGTCAGGATATCTTCAACCTCATTTCGCGCCGCAGACTCCCCTGTCGTCTCAGTGGACTCGTTGGATCTTTGCAGGATCGCATCTTCCCTTAGCTTGCGGCGATCGATCTTGCCGTTTCGGGTGAGAGGCATTTCCGGGATGAAGATAATGGAAGCCGGAACCATGTAATGAGGCAAGCGATCGCGCAAATACGTTTGCAACAGAGCTTTGTCAATGGAATGATGGGGCACAACGTACGCCACCAGGCCATTCTGGCCGGTGATATCGGGTTCCACGAGCACGATGCCTTCCCGAACAGCTTCATGCTGGCCCAGGATGGATTCAATTTCCCCCAGTTCAATGCGGAAGCCGCGAATTTTCACCTGCTGGTCCTTCCGCCCCAGGAACTCAAGGACGTTGTTACCTCGGAACCGCACAAGGTCGCCAATGCGATAAAGGCGCTCGCCGTCCACACCGAATGGATTAGGAATGAAGCGTTCTGCTGTCAGATCGGGGCGATTTAAATAACCGCGCGCCAATCCGTCGCCACCGGTGTAAATTTCTCCGACTACGCCGGGGGGAACAGGCTCTAGATTGTCGTCAAGCACGTACACCTGGGTATTGGAAACGGGCTTGCCGATCGGTACGGTGAACTCCAGGGGATCGCCCTCGCGCATCACGTGACAGCAGGTAAAGGTGGAGTTCTCGGTGGGGCCATAACCATCTACAAAAACGCCACTGGGGTTGCCGCTCAGATACTTCTTAACCGCCGTCACTGCAACTACATCTCCTCCGGCTAGCAGGTATCGCACCGTCTGCAGGTCCTTTGTGCAATACTCCGCCATGAGATGAAAGATGCCCGAACTTAACCACAAGACCGTGATCCCGCTCTCACGAATAACCTTTCCCAGAGCTTCCAGCGATTGCTTGCCCGCACTCATGATGACCAGCCCAGCACCATTCAGCAGGCTTCCCCAGATTTCAAAGGTAGAAGGATCAAACGTTAGCGGCGAGAACTGCAGCAACCTGTCGTTCGGCGTCAGTTCGACGTAGTTGGCGGACTTCACCAGTCGTACCACGCCACGATGGGGAACAGCCACTCCTTTGGGAGTACCGGTGGAGCCCGAAGTGTAGATAACATAGGCGAGGTTCTCCGGCGAAAGCCGGACTTGGGGATCATCGGCGGATTCGGTTGTAATTTCGGAAATCTGCGCATCCATGGAAACGAGTTCCACTCCGCTCTCGGAGAACGCCGACTTTCCGCGCTCGACGACAAGGATCATCGGCACGCAAATGTCTTGCACCAGCCATCGCTGCCGCTGCACCGGCGTGTCAGGATCTAGCGGAACGCACACGGCGCCAATCTTGGCAAGCGCCAACACGGCAATGACCATCTCCAGCGAGCGCTCTCCGCTAACGCCGATAGGCGTCTCGATGGTTACTCCTTTTTTGTGAAGATAGTGTGCCAGTTGATTCGCACGCCGGTTCAGTTCGCCGTAAGTGAGGCTCGCTCCTTCATAACAGACTGCCTGACATTTCGATCGGGCCTGTACTTGTTCGGCGAACAACTCGGGCAGCGTGGCCTCCCTCGGGTAGGGCGCACGACTGGGGTTCAATTGTTCGAGTACGTCTTTTCGCTGCTCGGATGTCATCAGGGGAAGATCGCCGACGCGCGGCGCGAGCGAAGCCGTCATGGTGCGCAACACATTCTCGTAAAGACCTACCCATCGCTCCACGGTCCCGGATTGAAATAGATCAGAGCTATACTCCCAAATCATGGTGATAGGCTCCCCTGCCGAGTTCCGGCTGCCCACCTTTTGTTCGGCCCTGGGAATGAACACCACATTCAGGTCCCACTTGGCTGAACCGTTGCTGATGCCTTCAGTCAAGGAAACTCTCGGGCCCAATCCTTCGAAAGAACACAACGGCGAATCGTGAAAGCTAAACATGACCTGGAACAATGGATTCGAGCTGGGGTCTCGTTTGGGATGGAGGGCCTCGACCACCTTGTCGAATGGGACGTCCTGATGGGCATACGCCTCAAGGGTA
>Ga0070734_10000850_pt1 | contig 52975 bp, 50 predicted proteins | sample Coa_R1_8_FD_66444 | JGI IMG/M metagenome (GOLD analysis project Ga0070734, IMG submission 66444) | Surface soil microbial communities from Centralia Pennsylvania, which are recovering from an underground coalmine fire - Coalmine... | ecosystem: Environmental > Terrestrial > Soil > Unclassified ...
CGTGATTTTCGATTTTCCGTGTTTGACGGCGGCCGTAAAAAGCGTGAGTGGAACGATCCACAATGCGCGCGCGAGCTTCACGGTCGTGGCAATGACCAGCGCTTCCGTTCCATAACGCGAAGCGGCGCCGACAACCGAACTCGTGTCATGAATCGCCAGCGCGGACCACAATCCGAATTGCGATTGCGAAAGATGCAGCGACCTCCCAATCATCGGAAAAATAAAGAGCGCGATCGAATTCAAAATAAAAACAGTCCCCAGGGAAACGGCCATCTCTTCTTCTGTCGCATTCAGTACCGGGCCGACCGCGGCAATCGCGCTGCCGCCGCAGATCGCCGTTCCCGTCGAAATCAGATAGGAAGTGGTTGCGCGGACGGCGAGCAATTTGCCGATCAGCCATCCCGTCGTCATCGCAAACGTAATGCCAAGAAATGTGTAGAGAAATCCGGAACGGCCCGCTTTCAGCACTTCATGAAGATTCATGCCGAAGCCGAGCGCGACGATGGAAGCTTGCAGAAGGAATTTCGAGAGGGCTTTGCTGTCCGCGCTGTACGGGTGAAGAAGCGAAAGACCAAAAATAATTCCGGCGCAAAGCGCAATCGGCGGAGAAATAAATCCGGTCGCTGAAAGAATCAGCAACACGAAAAAAACTATTTTCGGATTCATTTCTGCGAGGTCGCGGGTTTCGCCGGCGCGTGCGAAAGCTCAGACACGATTTTCGCCGTAATCGCTTTGCTGATTCCGCAACCCGTGTCATTGACGCGGCATTGCGCCAGCGTCAGTTTGCAGCCACAGGTGCAGGATTCCGCGTTGAAGCGCCGAAGCGCAATCGTCTTTTGCGCTGGCGTCAGTTTCGAGAGGTCCACGTCTGGAAGTTCGGTGGCGCGTTCCGCGTTCTTCAGGAAAACCTGGCCGGTATCTTCGAAGTAGTCCACTTTCCCGTCGAACGGCAAACCAAGCAGCGCGCGCAATTCAAGTTCATAAATGCTCGGATCATTCAGGCCGACGTGCTTTTGCACGACGCGTCCCTGCGCATCAATCACGAAAGAAGTTGGCAACGCGGGAATTCCGCCGTACGCGACGCGCAATTCATCCGTGGACATTCCGATGCGATAGTTGATGCCCGCTTTTTGCGAAAATTTCTTCACGAGCGCCGGATCGTCTTCGTCGGTCGCGAGAGCGACGATCGCGAACTGATCTTTGTATTTTGTTTGTAGTTCGATGAGGTCGGGAATTTCCGCGCGGCACGGTCCGCACCAGGTGGCCCAGAAATTCAGGAGAACGATTTTCCCTTTGAATTCGTCCAGCGAAATTGGTTTTCCGTCCAGATCCTTGATGCCAAGTGCCGGAGCGGGATCGGGATTTTTGACAAAGTGAAGCAGATTACGGGCTTCTTCCTGTTTCGGAGCGGTCGCCGCGGATGATTTTTTTGGATCGGCGTGCGTGCTGTGGCAGCCCGCCACCAGGGCGCCAGCGGCGGCAAGGGCAAACGCGAATTGGCGATAGCGACGAGTCATGATTGGGATCCGGAAATAGTGTAGCGCAGATGAGATGCGGGAGGAGCGGCCGAGAGGCGGGGCGTGGTCGAAGGGGTAAGGGATTGACAGCGGCGCGCTAATTTCAGAAGCTTACGGCAAGAATTTCGGCCTGCAGGTTTTCCGGGGAAAACTTTGATGAGAGAGGTGCGGCGTGGCATCGAGCGCAACGCTTTCCGGCGGTACATCGGGCAAATCTTCGTCGCGCGTAATTACGATTGGGTTGCTGGTCGTCGCGAGCGTGGTGGCGGCGCGATTTCTGATTCACTATGCCGCGCCATATTTTCGGTGGGATCCAAAATATTTCGATTATTTGTGGCCACACCGGGTCCGCTTGATCGTGCACATTTGCGGCGGCATTGTCGCGCTGGTGTGCGGGACGCTGCAGCTCTGGACGGGATTGCGGCAAAAGGCGATGACGTTTCACCGGTGGACAGGGCGGATTTATCTGGTGGGCGTGGCGGTGGGAATTACCGGCGCTTTGTTGATGACGCTGTCCACGACGCCGAAAGCTTTTGGCGTGGCGCTGCGAGGATTGGCGACGGCGTGGCTGGTGACGACGTTGATTGCATGGGCGGCGATTTTGCGCGGGCGAGTGCCGATGCACAAGGAATGGATGGTGCGGTCGTATCTGGTGACGTTTGCGTTCGTGACATTTCGGGTGATCACGGACAATTTGCCGGGTTTCGCGGCGCGGCTGGGAAGCTCACCCGATGATGCCGCGGCGAATGTGACCTGGCTGAGCTGGATAGTGCCGCTGGCGGTGTACGAAGTGATCCGGCAGAGTAAGCGGCTGTTTGGCACCGAGCCAAATTCGTAAACCGTACCTAAAACAGAGCACGGGAAGAAAACCTCGAAGTGTCCTTTAGTGAGCAGACGGGTGTCTGCGCAGATTCTACTCTTGCGGGCATGTCCCGCTCTCCCACACACAAAAAGATTGGATGCAGCGGACAGCGCGCTGGCGGCGCCGCACGGAGCAGTGCCGCCAGAGGGCGAGTGTGCAAATGAGCTCGCGAAGGAACCACAGAAGCAAAAGGAGATTTAGCAATCATGAAGAACCGATGTCTTTACTTGAGTTTGGCTTTGCTGAGTATTTGTCTCTTCATCCCGCAGAAATCGCAGGGCCAGTCGACGATTTCCTGCAACTCCGACGATATGGGGCGCCACTCCTGCGCCGTCGATACTCGAGGCGGAGTGCGCATGGCGTCGCAGCACAGCGACGCCGCTTGTACGGAAGGATACAGCTGGGGCAGTGATGAGCGAGGAGTCTGGGTGGATCACGGATGCCGCGCGGATTTTGTGGTGGGCGAGAACAGAAGTTTTCCGGACGCGAACGGAAACAATCGCGACGATCGAAATGCAAACCGTGACAACCGCGATGACAATCGCAACCGCCAAGACGATCGCGGCGCGCAGGCGGTGTCCTGCAATTCCGATGATGAGCGAAGGCACTCTTGCGCGCTCGATACGCGAGGGGGAGTCCGGCTGCTAACGCAACGCAGCGACGCGGCTTGCACCGAGGGTTACAGCTGGGGCTCGGATGAGCAGGGGATTTGGGTGGATCACGGATGCCGCGCGGATTTTTCGGTGGGACGCTCTGCCGTCTTTCAGGACCAGAGCAACGCCAATCGTGACGGGAATCATGATGGACGAGCCGACGACCGGGACCGACGCGACTATCGAGACCGAAACTTTCAAACGATTTCTTGCAGTTCCGGCGACATGAGAAAGCATAGCTGCGCGGTGGAAACACGAAACGCAGACGTGCGGATGGTGACGCAGCATAGCGAAGCCGCATGCACGCGCGGATACAGCTGGGGCACGAGCAAGCACGGGATCTGGGTCGACCATGGATGCCGGGCGGATTTTGAAGTGACGATCCGGGGCCACCAGAATTCCTGGCGGTAAGGATTGGGTCGCAGAGTTCTTGGGCGGCTGGAAGGGGGCGAACTTTGCCCCCTTTTTCTATGGACCAAATTGAAGGAGTCGGAGTTCCGCCGACTCTGACGCGGGGGTACCCCCCTCCCCCTATTTTTCGTAAGTATTCATTCTAAGAAGGTTAGGCGGAGGGTAGGGGGTGCGTACCCTCGGCGATTCCCAATTTGGGACGCACAAAAGTGCGATCTCCCCTGGAATGGCGGGCTAAAAAGGTTACCTAAAAATGAAAAAGGCCGACAGGGTGTCGGCGCGGTGGTGGCTGGACACTATTTCCTAGAACGTACTATAGACGAGTAGGTAGGGGTCTGTCAAGGAGAATCAAGTATCGATCGTGCGCCAGCTTAAATTTTTTGACCTGTATGTGACGCTCCAAAAAATTCGAACTGGCCCATCGCCCAAGTACTACGTTTGCGGAGGAATGAAATCGCGAAGGATTGATTTCTTATTTGGCAGTCGCGAGCTTGAGGGCGAGTTCGAATCGATTCACAACTTGCTCGAGACGTCTGCCGTTCAAGAGTGGCACGTATTGCCCAGTGCACGTGAGAATTTTTGCGTAGAGTGCACGCGAAGCGGGCGAGCCATCCCAGGAACGGCTTTCCGTTTCCAGTCCGTTACCGAGCCACTTTGAAAGAAGTTCGGGTGAAACGAGCTTTCGGGCATCGGGCTCCGGCAATAGCACGGCGGCAGTTGCAGCAGCTCCAGGCTCCGGAGTAACCCTGAAGGTTTGAGCCGGCCAGTAATACCCGATGTTTCCCACTTGCTGGACCGGGTTTGGAGGACTGATGGTCGTATTGTTCATAACTTCGCGAAAGACGCGTTCATAGTCGGGAAAGTGCGCTGCGAGCGCTCTGCGCACGGTAGTGGGTGACGCCATACCAATGTAGGAGCGCTGCGCGTCTTTTTCCAAGAAGACGATTCGCTCGATTCGCGTGAATTCTTCCGCGAGTGCAGAAATAAAATAGAGGCGAGTGGACCACCAGTAGGGACTGCTGCGCAAATTAACCGCGACAATTTTCAGGTCGGATTGCTGGATGGCCTTGGTAATCGCGTTGACGAGATCCGGGGTGGCCGAACCTTGCAGTTCCTGAAAGGCGCTAGCCATCTCAAAGCTGACTTCGGCTACGACCTCTTTTAGCGCGAACTCAACACCACCCACCTTAACGCCTTTTATATATTCCCAAAGGAGGGACAGGGCGATTGGCGCTGCAGCCAGCGCTGAAAGCGTAAGCTTCTGGGCAAATGTAGGGGGTGCGGACGACTTGCCCAGCGCAAGAAAAACGATGGCAGCAACCGCCAGGACAGCATAAGAGACGACGGCAATTTTGAAGCGATCTTTCCAAGTAGGAGTGGACATGGCAAACCTTCCGGGAGAGAGGACAACGTGGTTTGCGTAGAGTAGCACCGGATGTGTCCTGACGCCAGTTCTGCAATTGTTTGCGGATTTTGTCGTCGATGTGGTGGTTTTGCGGGTGGAGTTCTGCGAGTTGGTCTGCGTGGTCGTACACTTCGGAAAGTACAAACTCTTTTTTCATCAAAGAGCGAACTACGTTTAGGCCATCGAGCGTCCAGCCGCGGGATTTTACGTCCGCAATTTTTCCTCTTTGATCATTCGTACCTCGCTTGACACTCCTTCCAACCTGATCAACGATCCGATCCGCTCGGGTAGCGTAGCCACTCTTGGCTGCGTCGGTCCGTGGTGCGGCTCGCGCGGCTGAGTCTCGGTTGCCTGGCTCATGTTGTGAAGGCGAGTCTTTCGTTTCCGTTGTTTTGCACCGCTCGCGTAGCCACTCTTGGCTGCGCCGGTTTTTGATGTTGGTTTTTATTTTGCACCGCTGGCTTCCAGCCGGCGCTCTTTCTTTGACTGACGACTGACAACTGACAACTGAAGACTTCCTCCATGTCCAAACCCGCCCCCAACTCACTCCCGGCCCCCGCCTTCGACGACCCCAAACACCACATCCGCCTCTACCAAGGCGACTGCCTCGAAATCCTCGCCCAAATCCCGGAAAATTCCGTCGACCTCGTCTTCGCCGACCCGCCTTACTTCCTCTCCAACGGTGGCATCACCTGCCATGCCGGAAAAATGGTCTCCGTCCACAAAGGCGATTGGGACAAATCCCGCGGCGCTGATGAAAACCACCTCTTCAATCGTGCCTGGCTCGCCGCCGCGCAGCGCGTCCTCAAACCAAATGGCTCCATCTGGGTCTCCGGCACCGCCCACGTCATCCACAGCGTCGGCTTCGCCATGCAGCAGCTCGGCTTCAAGCTCTTGAACGACATTTCCTGGGTCAAGCCCAATCCGCCACCCAATCTTTCTTGCCGCTATTTCACCCACGCCACAGAAACCATCATCTGGGCCGCGAAAAACAAAAAATCGCGCCACACCTTCAATTACAAGCTCATGAAGGAAACGAATCGCGGCAAACAGATGAAATCCGTCTGGGAAATCAAGCCGCCTGAATCCTGGGAGAAAAAATTCGGCAAACACCCCACGCAAAAACCCGTCGCCCTCCTCGAACGCATTTTGCTTGCCAGCACGAACGAGGGCGACTTGGTCCTCGATCCCTTCGCAGGCGGCGCAACAACTCTCATCGCCGCATTACGCCTCAGCCGCCATGCGCTCGGCTGCGACCTCTCGCTCGACTACCTCCAAATCGCCGTCCGCCGCCTCTGTTCCGATTTGGCACAGGTCGAAATTTCTGTCGCGTGCTTTCAGTTTTCAGTTGATCCGCTGCGCGATTCTGTGGATCGATCTGATCGCGCTACGATTGGCAAACAATTGTCATTCCGAGCGCAGCGAGGAATCTGCTTTTCTCCCCGGGCCTGTCATCCCGACCGGAGCGAAGCGCAGTGGAGGGACCTCTCTTCGATTTCGCAGAGTTTGTCATCCCGAGCAAAGCGAGGGATCTGCTTTTCAGGTTCTAACTCAACCTTGTCTCCCCATCTCCAACTCGTCCAATCCGAACGCCGCTTCTATTTCATCGGCCGCATCGACCGCCGCATCCTCTTCTCCGTCCTCGCCGACTCCCTCGACGAAGCCTTCCAGAAATTCCGCGCCTCCGGCCATTCCCCCTCCGACGCCCTCTTCATCATCAAAACCGAAACCGAAATCTACCTCGCGTAGTATCCAGTTGTTGTAGCGCCATCCCTTTAGGGTGGCATCTTTCTTTTCTCTTTCTCGTACCCGTGATCTAATCCCCGCGTGGAACTTCATCTTCCGAACACAGGTCTCGGCCGCTACAAAAGCGCTTCCCAGCGCGCTCGCGTCAGCACCGAATCATGGGGCGAAGCGAACCTGTATTGTCCAGCCTGCGATTCCCGCCGAATCAATGCGTTGCCGACCGGCACGCACGCCGCCGACTTCAGCTGCCCATCTTGTGATTCCAGATTTCAGCTAAAAAGCAAATCAGGTGTGTTTCGAGACCGAATCGTTGACGGCGCTTACGCCGCAATGCAACGCGCCATCAGCAAGAACCAAACGCCAAATCTCTTTCTGCTTCAATACAAACTTCCGCAGCTAACCGTGGAAAATGTTCTGCTCGTCCCGCATTTCGCATTCAGCCTTTCGCTTCTCGAAAAGCGTAAGCCGCTGTCGTCAACCGCTCGCCGGGCCGGATGGGTCGGCTGCAATTTCCTTCTCGACCGCATCCCGCTAGACGCAAAAATCCCCGTCGTCAATTCCGGCAAAACCGTTTCACCTGCAATAGTTAGGAAGGCTTACGAGAAACTCCGCCCGCTCGAAAAACTAAAAATCGAAAAGCGCGGCTGGACCCTCGACGTCCTAAACGCAGTTCGCTCCCTGAAGAAAAATGAATTCGCACTTTCCGAAGTGTACAACCACGCAGACCAACTAGCCGAACTCCACCCACACAACCACCACATCCACGACAAAATCCGCCAACAGCTCCAAGTCCTCCGGGACCTCGACCTCCTCCAATTCCTCGGCGCCGGCTCCTACCGCATCCTCTAGCTCCTTAATCGCCTTCCTCTTTCCCTCTGTGTCCTCTGTGCCTCTGTGGCAATCCCGTCCTCCTCACTTTTCGGCCCGTTTTCGCCAATCTTCCGGTATCCTGAACCCATGCAGCACATCACCATCTCGGTTCCAGACGAACTCCTCGCGGCGTTTTCCGTGCAGGGCCAGGACTTGTCTCGCGCCGCCGTCGAGGCGCTCGCGCTCGAGGCCTACCGCACCCGAAAAATCTCCGCTGCTCAGTTGCGCCGCTTACTTGGCTTCCAGACGCGCATGGAAGTCGACGCGTTCCTGAAGGACCGTGGCGTTGAATTGGAATATAGCTTGGAAGACCTTGAACGCGACCGTGAGACCCATCGCCAGCTCGGGTCGTAGATGTCGCCTATCGTCGCCGATACAACCCCGCTCAATTACCTTGTTTTGATTGACGCCGTCGAGTTACTTCCTCGGCTCTACGGACACGTCCTAATCCCGCCATCTGTGCTCGCCGAACTTTCCGATCCTCATGCGCCCGGCGAAGTCCGTAACTGGGCGTCCCAACCTCCCGACTGGCTGCGCGTCATGCAACCTCAGTCTCCGGCTGATCCTTCACTCGCCAACCTTGATGCGGGCGAGCGAGATGCCATCCTTCTCGCAATCGAACAACGTGCCACATTGCTCCTGATGGACGAACGTGACGGCGTAGCAGCTGCCCGGGCGCGTAATTTGCATATCGTCGGCACTCTCGGCGTTTTGGACATCGCCGCGGCCCGTGGATGGATCGATTTGCAGGCTATGTTTACTCGCCTGCGTCAAACCACGTTTCGCTCGCCGCATCACTTAATGATCACAATGCTCGAACAAGACGCGGTGCGCAAGAAACAATCTTCGGAGGAGTAGCAGCTACTTGACTGGTGCGTCGTCATTCCTGAAATTATGAAAACAATTCGGGGCGGCGTCTCGATGTCCTAAACGCAGTCCGCTCTCTGAAGAAAAATGAATTCGTACTCTCCGAAGTGTGCAACCACGCAGACCAACTAGCAGAACTCCACCCGCAAAACCACCACATCCACGACAAAATCCGCCAACAACTCCAAGTCCTCCGGGACCTCGACGTCCTCGAATTCCTTTTACACTGAGCGGAGTCGAAGTGCGGCAGCGGTTTACCCCGAGCAGGCGCGAGGGGCTCTTACCGGCTTCTGTGAATATTGGCTGCACCAGGCATGGCACACCGCCCACGCAAAAGCCGTTCGAATGTTTCTCGTCTAGTACTGTTACTTGACAAGGCACTCTTTCTGTATTATACTTGTCCGTGAAATCGCTCCCCAATTCGGCTAACCCTCCTGGATTCAACACTTACAAAATCCATAAGAATAACCCCCCGTATTTTCAACACTTACAGAACTTCTCGCATCTGTTCATTCTAAAGCCACTTCAAGTCCCTTTCCTTTCAACACTTGCAAGGCCCCTCTTTCTAACTCCCGTGAAATCAACACTTACAAAAAATGCGGGGGGAGGGGGGAGGGTGATTATGGTTAACCAAATATTCGACGAAAGGAAGCAAAAGGCGGGCGCACTCAAGTGCCGCCCCTGCACACCACTTCGGAAATTGGCACGCGCGGAAATAAAAAACTCCGGAGGCGTTCGGGGACGCCTCCGGAGCGCTCGTTCCGGGCCGTGCTCAGGCGGCGCGGAAGTGGAAAGGCCTCTTGAGATAGCCGCGCCTGCGAAGCAGCGGCAGAAAAAAGAGGCCGAGGGAAAACAACAAGAGAGTGGACGGTTCGGAAGTGGCGGTAGCGCCGGTGGAATGGTCAAACTTCGTTTCGGCATTGAGCGTGTTGGCGCCGAAGAAGTTGAGGAGATTGGTGGGATCGGAAGGGGCGGCAAGCTCGGCGAGGATGGGATGGAGCGCGAGAAAGTCCGCGGCGCTGGTGGAAGAGAGCGGAGCGCAGCGGGAAGATGCTGTCGCGGTGCAGAGAGAAGCCGCAGACAAGACGACGGATTGCTGGGAGTTCGCGGAGAGAGTCGAGGCGAAATTAGTTGGCGAAGAGAGCGGAAGAGTCTCGACTTCGCTGGACTCGACTGGGCTGGAGAGGATGGATTTTTGCAGCGAGGCCTGGAGCGCGAGCGAATCCTGAGCCGAAGGGGCGAGGACCGAAGCAGACGCGGGAACGCCGCAAAGGAGAAAAGATAAAGCAACGTACGAAAGCACTTTCATGGAACCACCTTTCGCAGGTTAGTAAAACGCGGATGGGAAGTTTGACCAATCGGGTGGGAGCAGGAATTTTGACTCAGGGAAAGACTGGAGAAGACAGGTGAAAGAACCGGCTGAGATTGGCTAGAAACGATTGAGGGAGCGGAATTTCAGGGGTTCGAGAGGACCGAGGAGGAAGAGCCACGAGGCGGCGCCGAGGATGGACATGGCTCCTGCGAGAAGAAATGGCAGGACGAAGGAGCCGGTGTGCTGGACGAGAAGGCCGGTGAGGACGGGAGCGGAGATGCCGGCGAAATTGCCGATGAAGTTTTGCAGGCCGGTCCAGCGGCCGGCGGCGCGAGGGCCGGCGAGAATTTGCGGGATGACCCAGGTGTTGGAAATGTTGAAGCCGTATGCGGCGGCGGCAAGAAGCAGAAGCAGGATGGCGGCGCGCGGGCCGGAGATGGCGGAAGCGGCGATGGCGATTCCGCCGAGGGCCTGGCCGAAAGAGATCATGCCTTTGCGAACGGCGGAGACGCTGTGGCCGGCGGCGATGAGTTTATCGGACGCGAGGCCGGAAAGAATGCCGACAAGGGCCATGAGGGCGTAAGCGAGCGAGGCGATTTTTCCCATTTGCGCGAGAGAGAAATTTTGCTGACGGATGAGGTAATAGGGCAACCAGGTGAGAAGAAAATATAAAAAATAATTGGCGCCGAAATGGCCGAGGAACGTGCCCCAGGCCGAACGAGTGGCAACGATTTCGAAAATACCGGGGGCGGGATCGGAGTCCGCGCCGGATTGCGGCGCGAAACGAGCCGGCGATTGCTGCGATTCGCGCGGCATGCGCATGAGCCAGAACGGAAGCCAGAGAAAACCGACGGCGCCGAGAAGCGGAAAGTAGGAACGCCAGCCGAAACGCTGCATCAGAATGCCGCCGAGAAGAAGGCCGAAAGCGGGGCCGGCACAGACGCCGGTGTTGATGAAGGCGTTCGCGAAGCCGCGATGACGTTCGGGAAAATGGCGGACGATGATGTTTGCGAAGCAGGGATAGGCGACGGATTCTCCGACGCCGAGAAGAAGCCGGCAGAAGAGAAGAAGCGTGAAGCCGCGGGAGAGGCCGGTGAGAAGCGTTGCAGCGGACCAGAGCGCGAAGCCGACAGCGAGAACTTTTGCGGCGGGAAATTTGTCAGCGAGCCAGCCGGAGAGAATCAGGAAGGGAGTGTACGTCCAGAAAAAAGCGGAGAGCAGGATGCCGAGTTGCGAAGCGGGAAGGGAAAATTCGCGCTGGATTGCGGAGACGGCGATGGAGAGAGCGCCGCGGTCGATGTAGGAGATGAAGAGCGAGAGGAAGAGGAGGGCGAGGATGGTCCAGAGGGCGGGGGAGAGTTTTTTGGATGTCGATGAGGAGTGCAAAGCGCGGAGATTGTGTAACAGGAGCGGGGGGAGAGCAATCAAGTAAGTTGCGAGGCATCTCGCGGGCCGGGAAAAAGAGAAAACAGATACTCAACTAGCCGGCTCAGGCGTAGGCGACGCCGTAACGAAAAAGATTGAGGGAAGGAAGTTCTTCGACGCGGCGGATACGTGCGGGAGTGAAGATGGCGGGCTGGCCGGGAGAAAAAGGAACGGCGACTTCGATGGCGGCGTTATCTTCGTAACGTTTGCGGCTGCGGAAGCAGAGACCACCTTTGGAGATGTTGTCGCACTCGACGATTTCTTCGTTGGCGTGATTCAGGCGGACGCAAGCGGTGAAGTGAACTCGGGTGCGCACGTGGCGGCGACGATTGGGCTGGCCACCACCGGAAAACGCAGGGAGCGGCGCTGGTGAAGGTGCGGCGGGAGGCTCCTGGATGGCGACGGCGGTTGCGACGGGAACGGGCGTGGGTTCGGGCAGGAACGCAGCGGGAACAATTTCGTCGAGGACGGAAGAGGCTGCGTAGGCGGAACGCTGGGGCGCGGGAACTTGCGGCGCGAAGGATGGAGGCGCGGGCGGCGCGATTGAAATTTGTGCTGGTGGATCGAAGGGCCGAGAAGGCTTCGGCGCTGGAGGAGGCGAGGGCTTGCCCTTGGCAAGTTTCCAGGAAGTTGTCTGACCGCAGACCTGGCAAAAGCGAAGCACCATTTGGCTGGCGAGGAAAACGTCGGATTCGATTTCGGTTTGTTCGACGGAAAGGCGCTGATCGCAAAAACAACATTCGAGATCGACGAACTTTCGTTCGGGAGTGTAATCGGCAGCGGGAGGAAATTCGATTTGCCAGAAGTCGAGATCGGGATTGCAGAAAGCGACGCCGTAAACGTTGCCGCGTGGGTCGTCGCCGAGTTTGCCGACGAGGCGGATGTCCGCTTCGCGGCCGGATTCGACGATGCGGAGTGTGAGTACTTCATCGGGCGCGAATTTGTTGCGAGAGAGAAGGCCGGCGCCGTGGCGGCTGAGAACGAGGGTCTGTGTCTCTTCGGAAAAAACGCGGCCGGAGGTGTCCGTGCCGAGCAGGAGGATGGGAACTCGTTTTGAGATGCGACCGCTTCTGCGCACACCAGCCATAAAGGGCCGCCTGTGGGGCCAAATTGGTTATCGGCAGAAGCGCAGGAATGCTTTAGCGCACAGGGTGGTACGTGGGTACCAAACGAGCGACGAGGACCGCTCCGGTAAGTACCGGGTGAAATGAACTAGGTGGGCTAGTGACGCGCGCGGCGGGCGGCGCAAGACTGAGTGAGTTGAAGGTTGTAGTCGCGGTAGCAGGAGCAAGCCATGGTGCTGACGATACTTACGATCTGCGCGGTGATGTTGCTCTTGAGCGCGGCCACGGAAAAAGCACCGCAACCGCAAGCGATTCGGAGCCGCAAAAATAGAGATTGATCTCCAGTGTAGTGCCCTCCATCCCCACGCCCGAGCCGCCAGTGCCCCCACTGGCGGCTCACTTTTTTTTGAGTTGAAAAATTCGCCCTCACCGAAGGCAACGAGCGGAAACAGTGCAGAGGGATTAGCAGTGACAAGTGGCACGAATGGGAACGGTACCGAGAGATTGGATTAGCGGAAGACCACGCGGACAAAATAAAAAGGGGGCTGGTGCAAGCCCCCTTTCATTAATCGACCCCCCAAAACCGGACCCAGTCGAGGTTGGGTTCCGGCCACCCCGGGAAGCCAATCTTTATAAGTTGCCGACATAAGGAGCATTTGGTGTGCCAGTTTCAGCAAGAATCAAAAGATTCATGCAGTGGATTGAAAACGTGAGGGTTAGAGAGATGTTACACGGAGTTGCACGGAAATAAGCGGCGGAAAGTCTACAAAATCCCACAGAGGAAGTAGGGATTCGCTCCCATTTTTTGGGAAATAGCAGACGCGCCAAAATCGCGGAAACAGAAACAGACGTGAGAGTGGCGCACGCCTTGCGCGTGCGCCACTCCCTTCGGTATCCGTTGTCACCGAGAGACTAGGCGGTCGCGCGGTCGGGTGCGACTCGAGTGCGGCGCCAGAGGTAGCGGGCTGGGAAGAAGAGGATGGCCGCCCAGAGAACAAAGGAGGGGCCGTAGCTGACGAGGATGAGTAACAGAGTGGAGACGCTCGCGATCAGATCCGTAAGGCCGGATGCAGCGGCGTGGCGGAACTGGGCGGAAAGAGTTTCCGCAGGAGTTTCACGGACTTCGCGAAGCGAGAAATGGATGTTGGAGAAGGTGACGCGATTGTCGACGTTGTGGCGCTCGAGTTCGAGTTTGGAGATGTCGGCACGAAGGGCGACGAGCTGGCGTTGAATATAGTCGACGTCTACAGTTTTTTCTGAATTCTCTTTCAGCAACTGTTCGAGGCGGAGCGCATTGTTCCGCGCGTTTTGCAGACGTGCTTCGAGATCACCATGTTGCTGGATAACTTCGTCGGCTGCTTCGTCATCTTGCTGGACATCCCCTATGGATTTGAGATCCGCGAGCGTGGAGGAATATTCGGAAGCGGGGACTTTTAGTGTTGCGGAGAGTGAACTACCCGACGGGTTGCCGGCCATGCGAAGACGCGCGGCATAACCGCGATGGCGTTCGAGAATTTCTTCCATCGAAGAACGGGCATGGACGAAGTCTTTGGCGATGACGCGGAGGTCAGCGGAGTAGACGATGCGCGGCTCAGTACGGAAATTTTCGTAGGGTGCGGCCATGGGAACGGATTTTAGAACCGTGGAAGCGTCGAATTGGCGGGCTTGTGCCTTCTCATCCTCCAGCGATCTCAGAGAGTCCAAAGGAATCTCGGGTTCAGTAAAAGACAGGGCTGCTGGCGGCATGTTGTTTTGTGCCTGCCTCGACGAAGGGCCCTTATGCGCAGTCATGACCGTGAGCAGGCAGACGGCGACTAATGCGATCGCAACGAAGATGGCCTGTCGACGGGAAGAAAGAAGACGGGCGACGAGAGACTCGATATAGGGGTGCATGGGTGCCTCCTTGTGGCTGCGGTTAGAACGGAGGCCGGGAAATTTCTTGCATGGAAAGAATTGCGGTGACGGTTAAGTCGAGGTCCTTCATCTTTTCCAAATTGCTTAGGAGAAGTCAGGAGCCGATGGAAGAGCGGAGGGCGGAGGCGATGGAATGGGAGAAGCGCTGGACGTCGGAGTCGTGTTCGGCTTCGACCATTACGCGGGCCAGCTGTTCCGTGCCGGAGTAGCGGAGAACGATGCGGCCGTTTTCGCCAAGGGCGGAGTTGGCTTCGGACAAAGCGCGAACGACTTCGGGGAGAGAGTCGAGCGGCGGCTTGGAATTTACCTTCACATTGACGATGGTCTGCGGATAGTCCTTGAACCCTGCGACGAGGGATTCGAGGCTGCCTTTGAGGGCGACGAGCGAGGCCAGTTTTACCGCGGTGAGGAGGCCATCGCCGGCGGGAGAATCTTCGAGAAAGATCACATGGCCAGACTGTTCGCCGCCGAGGACGTTGCCGCTCTTGAGCATTTCTTCGAGGACATAGCGATCGCCGACGTTGGTACGGGCAAGGGAGATGTTTTCGCGGGCGAGGATGCGTTCGAGGCCAAGATTGGACATGGAAGTTGCGACGACGCGATTGCCGGGAAGTTTGTTTTGCGATTTGAAGTAGCGGGCAACGGCGAGCAGAACGCCATCGCCGTTGATGACGGCACCATTCGAAGCGACAAAGAGGGCGCGATCGGCGTCCCCATCGAAGGCGACACCGAACGCAGCTTTTTCCTGAGGCACGCGCTGCTGCAATTTTTCGAGATGGAGCGAGCCGCAGCCGGCGTTGATGTTGCGGCCATCGGGATCGGCGCCGATGCAGACGATGTCGCAACCCAGCGCGGCAAATAGTTCCGGACCGAGCTGGTAGGCAGCGCCGTTGGCACAATCCAGAACAATGCGGAGACCTTTCAGCTGGGCGCCGGGAATGACGCGGCTGCGAAGGAAATCGAGGTATTGGTGGTGGAGCGAATCGTCAGGCCGGAGATTCGGCAAGGTGTATGACGTTTTTTCGGAGCGATGTTTGAGAATTCCGGCTTCGATGCCCTCCTCGACAGCGTCAGGAAACTTCATGCCTTCATGGGAGAAAAGTTTTACGCCATTGTCCTGGTAAGGATTATGCGACGCGGAGACGACGACGCCGACATGAAAATCGTTTTGGCGGACAAGGCAGGCAACGCCGGGAGTGGTGAGAACTCCAGCAAAGGAAACGGAAGCGCCGCCTTTCAAAAGGCCGGCGGCAACGACGCCAGCAATGTGCGGACCGGATTCGCGAGTGTCAGTACCGATGAGGGCGTGGGGCGAAGTGTGGTCGCGATGTAGAAATTCGGCGACGGAAAGGCCGAGAGCAAAGAGGGTGGCATCGTCGAGGGGGGGAGTACCGGGGAGGCCGCGGATACCGTCCGTACCAAAAAATTGTCTAGGCATAAGGTGAGAGGCCGCTGGGCGCCAGCCGACAAAAAGTTTAGCACAGCGACTGTTGCGGCTCTCAGATGAGCGACCTGAATGTGCTAACGTTGTGCGAACGGAGCGTACACCTGCCGTGAGCGAAACCCAAACGACAAATCAGCCGACGATGCAGCCCGCGGGGCGAGAACGGGAGTTTGTCCGGCTGCGCGGTTCGACATTCAGCCTGCGAGTGATGGCCGGCGGGATTTTGCTTTTGTTCGCGTATTACGCGCAAGGAGTGGTGATTACGCTGGTGCTGTCTATTTTGCTGGCGTACTGCCTTGATCCGTTGGTGGAGTTATTGGAACGGGTGAGGATTCCGCGAACCGTGGGGGCGATGATCACGGTGCTGCTGTTGTGCGCGGTGCTGGTGGCGGTGGGGTACGCGGTATGGATGCGGACATCGGACTTTGCGGACAACTGGCCGAAGTACGAAGTGGTGATAAAGAAAGCGGCAGTGGCGGTGGAAGGAAAAATTTCGCGGATTGAAGGCCAGGTTTCGGAAATCGGTCCGGCACCGACGCCGGGAGTTACGCGAGTGACGACCGCGGATTCCGGCTGGGTGCACACAATGATCTTGCGAAGTATTGGTTCGATTTACGCGCTGATTCTGGAAGTGACGTTTGTGCCGTTTCTTGTGTTTTTCATGCTAGCGGGCAAGAGAGAAGTGTGGCACGGAACGCTACAACTGTTCCCTGCGTCAAGACGCACGCAAGTGAAAGAGACGCTGGACGATTTGCGAGAAGTTCTGCGGGACTATCTGGCAGGAATGATTGTGCTGACGCTGCTTGTAGTGGCAATGAGCAGCCTGTTTTTCTGGGCGCTAGGGCTGGAGTATCCGGTGCTTACGGGAGCGGTGTCCGGGATTTTGAACATGGTGCCGTACATCGGAGCGGTACTGGCGTGGCTGCCGGCGTTTGTGCTGGCGCTGGCGAAATGGCAGACGCTGGGATGGTTTGTGCTGATCGCCGGAGGGCTGACGGCGATTCACGTATTTGCGTTGAATTTGATTGCGCCGCAGATTGTGGGCCGCAAGGTGCGACTGAACGCAGTGGCGATTACCATATCGCTGCTCTTCTGGGGATGGGTGTGGGGCGGCATGGGATTGGTGCTGGCGATTCCGATCACGGCGACGTTGCGCGTGATCTGCGATCACACGGAATCGTGGAAGCCGATTGGAAGATGGTTGAGCGCGTAAAAGCCGTTACCAGCCGGATGTATGGCGAAAGAAATAAATTGCCCGACAAAGTGCTGCTGCTAACATAGCGGAGGTGGGGCCGGTTCAATGGCCCTGCAAGGCTCCCGCAGGTCCTCTCCTGGCGCGGAGCATCGCGAAACAGCCTGAACGCCTTCCCCGTTACAGAGCGAATGGAACGTCCATGCCCGACGGCGTATCGGGGAAAACCCTGCTACGGACGCTGATGGAGTTGTGCGACGACGCGATCATAGAGGTGTGCCTGGACGGGAAGATCGCGCGGTGGAATCGCGCGGCGGAAAGACTCTACGGCTACACGGAAGAAGAAATGACCGGGCAATCGATGGCGCATCTTGTGCCGATCTATGAAATGCCTGCGTTCGAAGCGGTGTTGCAGGATTTACGGCGCGGGGAAATTCGAAAAAAAGAGAAGATGGAACGGCTGGCGAAGGATGGAAGTTGTGTTTGCGTGGCGATAAAGAGGAGTGCGATCCGGGACGAGAACGGCCGCGTGGTGGGAATGATCGAGTGCGGGAAAGCGGTGCAGACGGGGATTGGGACAGGGACGGAGAATCCGTTGGGACTATTGATTGACCAGATGCCGGTGCTGGTGTGGACCACGGACAAGCAGCTACGAATTACATCGAATTGGGGATCGGGATTCCATTTGTCGGAAATTGGTCCCGGGAAATTAGCGGGTAAGACGGTGGCGGATTTTTTGGGTTGCGAGCAACCGGATGCGATTCCGATCTTGAGGCATGTCGAAGCGCTGCGCGGGAGAGGCGGGCGGTTTGAGCACCAACGCGATGAGCGCGTACTTGACGTGCAAGTGGAGCCGCTGCGTTCGCCCGAGGGGAATCTAATCGGATGCGTGGGAGTGGCGCTGGACGTGACAGACCGGAAGCGCACGGAAGAACAGATGCTTTATCAAGCCACGCATGACGCGCTGACGGGGCTATCGAACTACCGGGAGTCGGTCGAGTCGCTCGAGCGAGAGGTGAAGCGCGCGACGCGTACGCACGGAGTGTTTTCTGTGTTGCTGCTGGATTTGGACGGGCTGAAGGAAATTAACGACCGGCAGGGACACCTTGCGGGAAACCATGCGCTAAAACGACTGGCGAATGCAATGAGAGAACACAGCCGCGCTGTGGACGTTGCGGCGCGTTACGGCGGGGATGAGTTCGCACTGTTGTTGATCGATGCGGACTTTACGATGGCCGGGCAGGTTGCGGAACGAATTTGCGAGTGTTTGCGGGCGCAAAGCGATGGCCCGCCACTAAGCGTGAGCGTCGGAGTGGCAACGTATCCGGCGGATGGACGAACGGGGCAGGAGCTGCTGGAAGCAGCCGATCAGCGGCTGTATCGCGACAAGAAAGATCCGAAGAAAAAGCTTCACGCTGTAAGGCACGCTTAATTCGCAACAGTGAAATACAGCGAGCGGATCAGGCGGGCGAGCGGAGAGCACGGACGACGCCGGGAAGATCGGGCGACTCCTGGAAGAGACGAATGGCGGCGACGCCGCGCGCACCGGCGTCATAACAAGAGGCGGCATTTTCGAGTGTGATTCCACCGATCGCGATGACGGGGATGGAAACGGCGCGACAGATCTGGCGGAGGCGGTCGATTCCCTGCGGCGGACCGTAAAAGGCTTTCGAGGGCGTGTGAAAAATGGGACTGAAGTAGATGTAGTCGGCGCCATCGCGCGCCGCGCCGAGAGCGGATCCAAGGGAATGGCAAGAAACGCCGATTAAGAAATCGAGCGTCTTGCCGGCGTCCTGTTCGAAACGCGAGATGAGGCGCCGCGCGTCCGGAACGGAGAAACCATTTTCACTCAGATGAACTCCACCGGCGCCTGTGGCAAGAGCGACGTCGACGCGGTCGTTGACAAGAATACGAGTGTGGGGCGTGCGGGAGCGGATGGACTGGATCGCTGCGCGAGCGAGGTCAAACGATTCCCCGCCGCTTAGATCTTTTTCGCGCAACTGAATCCAATCGGCGCCGGCGGAACCGACGGTGGTAATTGTGCGCAGCAGCATCGGAATTGCATCGGAAGAGACCGCGAGCGGAAGGCTGCGGCGATCGGTGACGTAACAAACGATGCGATCAGGGAGCGGGACGCTGAGGGACACGGGAAGGTTCCGCTTTCGGTTGAATCAGATTGATGGCGACGAGGATATCGAGAACGCCGAGGCCACTGACGACGCCGCGAAACGAGGCGTGCAGGAGAAACATGCGAACGGCTTGCGGCAAGTGCGCGAGGATGTAATTGCGCTCCCAAAAATCAGACCAGGGCAGGTAGAGAAGGAACGCACCCATCTCCAGACAAAGAACGATAAGAATGACGCGAAGCGCTTTATTCATGAACGAAGATCAGTGCGCCCAAGGAAGCGGCGATCAGCGAGCGGGCTTCTGAAGCGAAGCGATGCGGTCGGCAACGTCGCGATAATCGATGTTGGCCGCATAGACCTGAGAGAAACTTTTGAGCGCCGCCTCAATGTCACCCGCGGATTCCTGTGCGACCCCTAAATCATACCGCAGAGCGAGAGTGGATTCGGCGTCGACGCCGGGAGTGTGAAGAGCGCGCTCGTACCAGATCGCGGCAATACTGGGCTGGCCCTTTTCCATGAAGGCGAGACCGAGCAGCGTGCAGCACTGCATGGCGTATTGGAATGCTTTGCCTTTGTCGGTGGCCTTGGCGACTTTTTGAAACTCGCTGATGGCTTCTTCGAGCAAGCCCATTTCGCGGAACGCGATGCCGAGATTGTAGTGCGTTTCGAGATCTTCTTCCTCGCCGCCCATTTCGCCGAGTTCGGCGCGGAATTCATCGAAGACTTCCTTGAGAGGACCAGCTTCTGTGTGTTCTGCACGAGGCGCAGCAGCAACAGGCGCGGGTGGAGGTGGTGGTTGGAGCGGCGGCTTCGGCGGCGCCGGAGGAGCAGGCGCGGCGGCGCCGGATTTCGAAGAAACTGGCGCGAGTTGATCGATGCCGAGTCCGTCGATTTCGCTGACCATGTCCGCGAGGAATTGGTCGGCGGAAAGAGACGCGGCAGGTTTCGCGGGAGCGATGGACTCCGGCGGCCGCTGTTCGAAGGCAGGAACAAGCGGCTCGGGGGTGATGACAAGTTCGTAGTCCTGCTCCAATTCGAATTCCGGCTCGGGAGCCGCGGGCGCTGGAGGCGGTGGTGGAGCGGGAGTTTTCGCGACAGGGGGCGCGGCGACGACGGGAGGCTCGTCGAACGACATGGCGATGGGTTCATCTTCCGGTTCGGCTGAAAGCGAGGGCGCTGGACCGGCGGCGAGCTCTGCGGACAAATCTTCGAAGGAAGATGTGACTGGAGAAGGCTCATCGATGACGATGGGAATCTCGAATTCTGTGGCGTCCTCTGCGGGCGGGGCAGGAGCATGCGCTTGAGGCGCAGGGCGGGCTGGAGGAGGCGGAGCCGGCGCAGCTTCCTTGAGCATCGCGCTCCACTCGTCGGAGAGATCGACTTCCTGGACTTCTGCCGGAACTTCCTCCGCAGCTACTTCCTGAACCTTGGCGGCGGGAGCGGCTTCGACAATTTCGGGTTCGGCATGAACATGCGCTGCCGCTTCTGGAACGGCGAATGCTTCCTGTTCTTCGGCAACTTCTGGGTCCGCCTCGACGGCGGGCGCCTCGGAGACTTGAGTCGCGAGAAGATCGGCGTCGGAAAGACCAGCGGCACGCTGAAAACGGCGGCGAAGTTCGCCAAATCGTTCGGCGCCCGCGGCATCGCCACGTTCGGTGTGAATGCGTTCGAGTTGGGCAGCGAGTTCGGCAGTGCGACGGTCGTCGCCCGCGCCAAGAACAAAATCCAAAAGTTTTTCGAGCGTCGGAGTATGGCGAGGCGCGCGGCGCAAAATTGCTTCGAGCAGGCCGATTGCTTTTTGAGTAAGTCCGTAGCTGGCAAAGAGATCTACGTCGGTGAGAGACTGCGCGATGAATTTCTGCGTCTCGTCATCCATCTGCTCTTCCATGAACGCGGAAATCGGTGCGCTCCCGGCAGCGCGGGCGTCGGCTCCGAAGACTTCCGGAATATCGTGGCGAACCTTCGGCGCGTCGGGCCTCGCAATTTCCGCCGCAAGGGTTTCTTCAGGCTCCGGCGCAGATGGGTCGGGCGCGAGAAGGCCCATTTTTCGAAGAACGTCGTTGAGTTTGCGCTTGGCGGCGTCGGATTCGGGCTGCTTATCAACCAACTGTTCGAAGACTTCTTTGGCGCGAGGATAATTTTTCGCGGCGACGAGCGCATCGCCGAGGCGCGCGAGCGCGTCTGGCATGCGAAAGGAATCACTGGTGCGGCCGTAGGTGTCCACGAGCCATTCGTGCGGTTCGAGGCGGCCCGGCATTTTCGCTGCGAGATTCGTCAGGAGGCTGGAAATGACGTCGTGTTCGCCAGCATCAATCATCGGAATACGCAGCTTAGAGATCAAAGCCATGGCACGATCGGTTTGACCGGATTCGAGTTCAGCTTCGGCGATTTTCTGAGCGAGAGTGAAATTTTTTTCATCGCCTTCAAAGACGCGGAGGGCGAGTTTATTCGCTTCTTCCCAAGCGCCGGATTTGATGTAGAGATCAAGCAGGAATTCCGCGTGTTCGCCGCCCTTTTCGAGGCCGGGAAGCTGTTTGAGCACGTCGGCGGCTTGCGTGAGATTTCCCTGAGCTGAGAAAGAGCGAGCGCGAACGGTGATGGCGGAAACATTGCCGGGCTCAAGCTTCAGGGCTTTCTCGGCGAGCTTTTCGCATTCGGCGTGGTCGGCGCGGGCAAGAGCGCGTTGTGCCGCGGAAACATAAGCTTCGATTGCCTCGGCGTTCTGCCCCATCGCCTGGTAAAGATCCGCAAGGCGAACCTGAATGCGAAGATTGTCCGGTTCAGCGAGAAGTAGTTTCTTAAGGAGAGAGACTGCTTCGGGCTGGCGATTATTCTTGAGATGAATTTCCGCGAGCTGGAGGAAGAGGGGGCGAGCCTCGCTCATCACGCCTTGCTGAACGTACAAATCGGCGAGGCGTTCGAGCGGCTTGATTTCTTCCGGTGCGAGTTTGGCGATGCGTTTGTAAACCGCGATGGCCTTGGTAAGAAATCCATCGCCGACAAAGATCTGTGCAAGGCGTTCGAAATAATCGATGGCCTGAAAAGTTTCGCCCTGACGAATGTAGAGTTCGCCGATAGTCATCAGCGTGACTTGATCCTTGGGCTCGTACTTCAGGATCTGTTGATATTCGGCGATGGCCTGCGCGACTTTGCCCTGGTTCAGGAGCTTCTGCGCAGATTCGACGAATTTGCTCTTGTTATAGGCCATGCTTACGTTCCGAAGATGAGTCGAAGCGACTCCCTCCGAGACTTTCTCCTAGGTCTCAGCGCGGCTGGGCAAACAGCGAAATCAGGGATGACCGTAAAAGCGGGCATCCAGCGCGCGGCCGATAAAGGCCAACACATCCTTTACGCTACAGGCGGGATAAAGGTGAGTCAACGAAGGTGCAAGGGATTGTAGACAGGCAGTAATCCCCGTGGCGGATAGGAAACGAAGCGGCGAAACGCAGGCGAAGTGGAGGAATGCGGTCGAGAGCATGTGGACGCTACGCCGCCAAGCTTGCCTAGCGTATTATTTGGGGCACAAAAATTCGGTATAAGACGGAGCCGTGCGCAGGCAATTTTGCCTTCAGTTCGGCGGCAGGCGTCAGGCCGCGATGCTGCCAGAGATCGGTAATGCCGTAAATTCCTTCTGGAATGCCCAATTTCTTCGGTGAAACGGTGATTGTTTGCGGCTTGTCGTCGAGGTTGAACAAGGCGACATTGTAGCCCCCTCCAGAAATTAGCTGAGACAGCCAGACAGCGGTCGTGGTGGTATTGACCACGGCTCTGCTATGGATCGAATGCTGGTCAACTTCGATCACTTCGCGATTCGTTAGCAGCGCCAGCGTGGCCGGATCGTCCTTGAGAGCGACAAGGCTGCCGCCGAAGATGAGTGGTGATCGAGCAATACACCAGAGAGTGATCTGGGTGCGCTGCTCGTCGGGTGTGAGGCGGGATTCGCGGGGTTCACCCCAGCCCGGAGTCGGACGCAGGCTACCCAAAGGGAGCATATCTGCGTCGGGCCAGTGGCCGGGGCCGGAGTATTGCGCCCATTTCGCGGTGCGTTCGAATTGATTGCCGGGGCCGCGCGGAAAATCCTTGTCGCTCTTCCAGACATCCCAAACGTCATCGGACATGCGCCACATCTGCGCGTACTTGGACATTTCGGCGGCCTTTTCGAGCGGTGCCGGACCAGGCGAGAGGCTTAGAAGGATGGCGCGGCCGGATTTGTCGAAGGCCTCGCGAAGCATGCGAATGTCATCGCCTTTGTAGGGATGACTGGAGATGCAATCGACTTTAACGAGATCGACGCCCCATGATGCGTAGAGCTTGGCGATGGAATCGTAGTAAGCCTGAGCTGCCGGAGAGGAAGTCTTGAGGCCGTAATTAAAGGGATTCCAAGGACAAGTGTCGGAAGTGTCCGCAGCATCGGCGGCGTGAAAAGCGGAACCGGCGATGGGCAGATTCTGTTTGACGGCCTGGCGTGGTATGCCGCGAAGAATGTGGATGCCGAATTTGAGTCCGAGAGAATGGATGTAGTCGGCAAGGGGCTTGAAGCCGGCATTTTCCTTGGCAGAGGGAATTGTGTTTGCGGCTGGAGTGAACCGGCCGAATTGGTCGAGGCTGAATTCGGCGTTTTCCGCGTTGACGCCAGCAGAATGATTGGTGACATACCATCCCATGTCTACGGTGATGTACCGCCAGCCGAAGGACTTCATGTTTTCCGCCATGAATTTCGCGGAGGCGCGAATGTCGGATTCGGGAACGGCTTCGCCGTAGGCATCCCAACTGTTCCAGCCCATGGGCGGAGTTGGAGCAATAGACACTAAGCTCCCGGCCTTTTGCTGAGCAGCATGGCTTGGTTGCAAAGAGCCGATCACAAGGAGAACGGCGGAAGAAATCAACAGGCAACTGGCAAGCCGGGACAGGAAATGTTTTGTGGTCATGATATGCGTCAAGCGACGGCGTTGATGATATCGCGAGACGATATTTGCCGAAAGACTAGTTTGGAACACAGGATCGCCAAAGGGATGCGAGCCCTGTGGCGATCCTGCGAGTTTGGATTCTTGCTGATGGACCGGCTTATGCCCAAGTGTTGAGAGGACGACCGGTCTCCAGGAACGACTTGAGGCTGGACAGCACGCGCGGCCAACCATTCGCGATCTTCCGGAGCGTCTCCGGATTGAGAGAGTCGTGGGTTACGGTCAGGCGCACCATTTCGCCGACGGTTTCAATCTCCATTGCCACACGTGAATGCTTCGAAGGGTCTGCCGCGTCGGCGACATCTCCCCAAGTGAGCACCAACCGCTTGTTGGGGACGCACTCGAGCACTTTTCCAACCAGCTTGACTGTGCGCTTGCCATCGTCAGCGATGTGTTCCCACTTGGAGCCCGGCTTCCAGTCCGAGACGTTCTCGTGCTTCCAGTATTGGCGCGTAAGTTCGCCTTCGAGCAGGGCTTTCCAGACGTCCTGCGGCGTGGTGGCGATGTAGATGACGTACACGAATTTCTCGTTGCTCATGATGATTTCCTCTCAAGTTTGCTTTTCAACTTATGTAAAGCGCCGAGGTGCTCGTGTTCGAACTTTCGAATCCAGCGTTCGTAAATATCGTGAATGGGAACGGGATTGAAGTAGTGGAGCTTTTCGCGTCCCTGCCGCTGGACCGAGATAAGATTCGCGTCTTCGAGCAGGCCGAGATGCTGTGTAACGGACTGGCGCGCCATACCGAGTTCCCTGCACAGTTCGCTGAGAGTCTGGCCATTTCTTGCGTGCAAGCGATCGAGCAGTTCCCTGCGAGTCGGATCGGCCAGAGCTTTGAACACCTTGTCGATCTCCTTCATAGGCATATGCTAGCCGCAAACGGGAAGAGGCAGGCAAATACCTGCACGAATAATAGGCAGGTATTTGCCTGCCTGTCAAGCGGAGGGAAATGCAGTGGGCGAATTCTAGAGCTCAGAACATGCTCGAAAACAAGCAAACTAGAGTCCGAGGGGAAGTGGAGTTTGTGTTGCTCCGGAGGCCCAGCACACTGATTCGCGGACTGGCGCGAACGAGAAGCGGTGCAGTGGGGTCGGACCAAGGCGGCGGAGCGCTTCGAGGTGAATGGGCGTACCGTATCCTTTGTGCTGCGAGAGACCGTAGCCGGGAAATTCGGTGTCGAGTTGTTCGAGACGTTGGTCGCGATGAGTTTTGGCCAGGATGGAAGCGGCAGCGATGGAGATGCTGCGCGCATCGCCTTTGATGAGAGATTTTTGCTCGATGAGCACATCGAGTTGCATAGCGTCGATCAACAGATAATCGGGGACGGTGGAAAGCTGCTGGAGCGCGGCAGTCATGGCCTGGCGGCTAGCTTGATAAATGTTCCACGCATCAATACGGGAGGAATCGACCTCGGCGACGGCCCATGCGATCGCATGTTCGCGGATGCGGAGCGCGAGTTCCGCGCGACGTTCAGGAGGAAGTTTCTTGGAGTCGTCGAGGCCAACGATGCGGCGCCTGGGATTCAGGATGACGGCGGCCGCGACGACCGGGCCGAACAGCGCGCCGCGGCCGGCTTCGTCAATGCCGGCGATGCGCGTCCAGCCGAGCTTTCGCGCGGCTCGTTCGAAACGGGAAGAACAGAGACGAGTCATACGAGATTGAGAGATAGACAAGCTGCCCGCGGGAATTCTAGCATGCGGAGTTTGCAAAGTTCATTGCGAGAGAAGAGGGAGTTGCGGATGATACCGGGAAGAATGGGCCGAGGAATATTTTGTGTTGTGATCGCGGGGATGTGTGTTACCGCCTGCGGCAGTGTTGTGTCAGCTCAATCTAAGAATGCAATTACGGCTCCCGGGAAAATAAAAATCATTTTGGATACGGATATTGGCGACGATGTGGATGACGCGTTTGCGTTGGGATTGGCGCTGAAAAGCCCGGAGGTCGAGATTGTTGGCGTGACGACTGCGTGGGGAGATACGGCGCTAAGGGCGAAGATGGTGCGGCGAATGTTGGCCGAAAATGGGCGCGCGGAGATTCCCGTTGCGGAAGGAATTGCGACCAAGAGCAAGACGAATTTTTCTCAGGCGCCGTGGGCATCGGGCGGGCCGGAGGCAGCGCGCGTGGATGGAGTGGACTTTCTATTGAGCAAAATTCGGAAGCATCCGGGGCAAATAACGCTGGTGGCGATTGGTCCCTTGACCAATGTAGGAGCGGCGATTGAGCGGGACGCGGCAACGTTTCGAAAAGTGAAGCGCGTGGTGTTGATGGGCGGATCGGTAAGGAAGGGTTATGGTGATTTGGGATACGAGCCCGACCGAGGGCCGATGGCGGAGTACAACATTGCCAGCGACGTGGGCGCGGCGCAGAAGCTGTTCACGAGCGGCGTGCCGATTTTTATGATGCCGCTGGATTCGACGCAGTTGAAGCTGGATGAGGTGAAGCGCGACATCCTCTTTCAAAAAATGACGCCGCTGACGAGCGAGCTGGCAGAACTCACGAAAGAATGGGGGCAGAAGACGCCGACGTTATTCGATGCGATGGCGGTGGCTTACGCGATTGACGAGCGGCTTTGCCCGGTTACGAAGCTGCGGATTGAAGTGGATAAGGACGGATTTACGCGGGAAGTGAAAGGCGAACCGAATGCGTCGGCTTGCCTGGAGTCGGATGCTGAGAAATTCTTTCGGTTTGCGATGCCGCGGTGGATGAAACCGACCGCTCCGGCCAAGTGAGAAAAATGATTGGCTGAAACTTAGGCTTTTGCTTCGGCTGCGGCCGGAGCAGCTTCTTCGCGGGCGGCACGCTTGATGCGGGCAGCTTTGCCCTTGAGGTCGCGGAGGTAATACAGGCGAGCGCGGCGAACTTTGCCCTTGCCGGTGACTTCGACGGAAGCGATCGATGGCGAATGGAGCGGGAAGATGCGCTCGACGCCGGTGCCGAAGCTGACGCGACGGACGGTGAAGGTGGCGCTGGAGGCGCGGCCCTTCTTGGAAATCACAACACCTTCGAACGACTGGATGCGTTCCTTGACCTTTTCGCCTTCGCCTTCGAGGAGGCGGACATTGACGCGAACGGTATCGCCCGGACGGAACTCGGGGAGGTCTTTGCGCAGTTGCGCTTCATGAAGCTTACGAATTACCGGATGCATGTTCTTTATTCCCTGCAGACCCACTCAGGCGGGGCCAGCTCATCTAAGACAAACTGTAATTATAGCGAAAGATTGCCAATTTTCCTAGCTAGGATTTCAGAGTTGCTGGCGCTTTTGTGCGAATGACTTCTGCCGCAAAGCGTTCCATTTCTTGGAGTTGGGGGCTGAATTGGAGGAGGACGAGGTCGACGCCGGCCTTTTCGAATTGATGGAGGCGCTCGGAGACTTGTTCGGCGGTGCCGACGAGGCCGGAGCGGAGGCCGCGGTTGGAGACGGAGTAGTCTTCGAGCGAGACGCGTTGTTCGAGCTGCGTTCCCGCGAGCCATTGCTGGTAATTGGCGTACCCCGCGGCGGATTGCTGGACGTCGGTGATGCGGCGAACTTCGTCCTGAGCTTCCTTTTCGGTTTCGCGAACGATGGCGTAGCCGGCGACGCCGAATTTCAGCGGGACGGAATTGTGCGGCGCACGGCGCTGGCGAAGGTCGGCGATTTTTTCCGCGATGCGCTCGGGGGGATCGCCGTGCATGAGGTAGGCGTCGCATTTTGCGGCAATCAGATCTTTGGCCGCGGGAGATTCACCACCGGCGTAAAGAGTGGGGCGCGGTTTCGAAACGGGTTTGGGTTGAAGAACGTTGTCTTCGACGCGGTAATACTTTCCTGAGAAAGAAAAATTATCCTGTTTCCAGACGCCGTCGATAACGTCGAGCCATTCGCTGGTGCGAGCGTAGCGATCGTCGTGCTGTTCGAAGCCGACGCCGTATTTGTGCGCCTCGGAGGCCCACCAGGAGGAGACGACGTTGAGCGTGAGGCGGCCGTTGCTGATGTGGTCGATGTTGGAAGCTTGCTTGGCGAGAAGCGCGGGCTGATGAAACGTGGGCCGGACGGCGACCATAAGTTCGATGCGCTCGGTGACGGCGGCAAGGGCGGCAGCGGTGGACCACGCGTCGAGGGAAGCTGCGTCGACGCCTTTGATGTCGTTGAGATTGAGTTCTGCGATGAGTGTGAGGTCGAAGCCGATCTGTTCGCTGCGCTGCGCGAGACGCTTTACATACGACCACGACGCTTCCATGTTTTCGTCGGCGACGTTGCGGAGCCAGCCGCCGAAAACGGGGAGCCAATAGCCAAACCTCATCGGGCGGCTCCGGCGAGATGCGACGATGCGGATTTTTGTTCGTTGGCGTGAGCTTCCCCGATAAGAAAATCCGCAAGACGTGCATACGGATTGAAGCCGATGACGCGTTCGGGATCGGCGACAAAATTGGAAAGCGCGTTGACGTCGTAATAGAGGAGGCGACCGGTGGCGTCGTCGATGACGTATTCGACGCCGCCGACTTCTACTCCGGCGAGCTGCATGATGCGCTCGACGGCGGAGATGACTTCGCGCGGCGGCTCGTAGGCTTCGACGGCGAGACCGTTTTTCGGCGCGTCGATCGGACAACCGGGGCGGCGTTCGAGTTCTTCGCCGCCAGTGCTTTGGCAAATGTCACCGGGACAGAGGTTGTAAGTTTTTCCAGCGGTGCGAATGCGGATGGCGTAGAGATATTTTCCGCCGAGGACTTCGACGCGCGTGATGATGCCGTCGCGCGGAGTGAAACATTCCTGGACGAGAGCGGTTTGATCCATGCCAAAGCTGAGGCGATTTTCGTCGACGGCTTTCTTGAGCTGCTCGGGCGAATCGAAGCGTTCGATGCCGGCACCGCTGCCGCCGATGTTGGGCTTGACGACGAGCGGGTAGCCGATGGCTTCGGCGGCTTCCATTACTTGCAAAGGCTGATTGATGACGCGGGCTTTCGGGTAATCGAGTCCGAGGGAGTCGAGATTCGTAAGTTGAATGGCTTTGGAGATTTCGTGTGCGAAGGCTCGCGAGCCGTTGACGACGCGGACGCCTTTTTCTTCGAGGTGCTTCAGATAATTGAGCGTGTAAAAGATTCCGTGGCCGTTACCGCGTTGCCAGGCGGAGGGGCTCATACGATTGAAAACGAGCGAATAATCGGCAGCCGCGCCGGGATTATATTGATGATTGCGGGCGTCGACGCGCAGCCAATTTGCGCCGCGCGTATCGAGTTGGTTGAAGAGCGGCACGAACCAGCTTTGTTGTTCGTAAAAAATCGCGATCGGTTTTTTGAGTGAGCCTGCCGAGTTGACTGCCATAAATCCCCTTGTGGCGCTTGCAGCGAAAGTCGCGACCTAAACCAGATTGGATGCTTTTCGTCCAGAAAAGAGACGACCAGTATATCTCCTGGTTTATTCCGGAGGGAGCAGGTCCGGTCGATTGCGGCGGGTCTTTTCAATGGCTTGCTGGCGGCGCCATTTGGCAACTTCCGCGTGATTGCCGCCGATGAGAACGTCGGGAACGGTCCAGCCGCGGAAGTCGGCGGGACGTGTGTAGTGGGGGAAATCGAGAAGAGAGCGACTGGCGGCTGGCGACCGGTGACTCATCGCGGAAGAGAATTCCGGCGGAGCATCGAACGCAGCGGAGAAGGATTCGTTTTGAGAAGAGGCTTCATTGCCGAGGGCGCCGGGCAGCAGGCGCGTGACGGCGTCAACGATGAGGGCAGCAGGAAGTTCGCCGCCGCTGAGGACAAAATCGCCGACGGAGAGTTCGTCGGTGGCCAGGTGTTCCGCGACACGTTCGTCAACGCCTTCGTAACGCCCGCAAATGAAGAGGATGCGGTCCTGCAGAGCCAGGCGGCGAGCGGCCTCTTGCGTGAAGCGCTTGCCTGCGGCTGAAAGAAGAATGACGGACGTTTTCTCGGACAACGAATTTTTTTGAGCGGCGTCGCCGACGGAGTAGCCGAGCAGCGATTCGACCGCCAGAAAAAGAGGTTCCGGTTTGAGGACCATGCCTTCGCCGCCGCCGAACGGGCGGTCGTCTACGGTGCGGTGGCGATCTTTGGTGAATTCGCGCAAATCCTGCACGTGAATCTGCACAATGCCGGTCTCGCGCGCACGGCGGAGAATTCCGTGGTCGAGCGGGCCGGCGAAAAATTCGGGAAAGATGGTGACCAGGTCAAACCGCATCTGCAAATCATACCGCCAAGCAGGGCTGCCCCAATTCTGTACGTCAGGCCAGTTTCAATGGGCGAGGTTCTGTAGTAGGCTGTCCGGCACTTAGCCCTTTAAAAAATCGTTATTCCGCGCAAAAGAGACTCTATGCGTTCTGCAAAACAGTCGGTCAATTTTGCCTGCGTCGCATTTGCCCTGACCGCCGGCCTGCTCATGGGTTGCGGAGGCTACGGCGGCGGCAACGGTGGTGGTGGAGGAGGCTCTGCGCCGACCGCGCCAACTGGATTGATGGCAACGCCTGGAAACGCGACGGTGAATTTGACGTGGGCGGCGAGCAGCGGCGCGACTGGCTATTACGTGAAGCGCTCGACAGCGAGTGGAGCGGAAACGCAAATCGCCGCACAAGCGGGAACGAGTTATTCCGACACCGGCGTAATGAACGGCACAAAATATTTTTACGTTGTTGCAGCGTATAACTCGTACGGGACGAGCGCAAATTCGAGCGAAGTGAATGCGACACCCATGTTGGCCGCTCCAGCGGCACCAACAGGGCTGACACCGACTGCGGGCGACAAGCAAGTCGCACTCGCGTGGACCGCCGTGACCGGCGCCACGAGCTACAACGTCAAACGCTCCACAACGAGCGGCAACGAAGCCACAGTCGCGTCGCCAACGACGAATTCATTCACAGACATCAACCTCATTGATGGGACGAAATACTTTTATGTTGTCAGCGCCGTGAATGCCGCGGGCGAGAGCCCCAATTCCACGGAGGTGAGTGCGACGCCACAAGCGGCAGTGTCCATTCCGCCGGCTCCCACAAATTTGGTAGCAACACCGGGCAACGCAACCGTGAAATTGACGTGGACCGCAAGCACCGGGGCGACGAGCTATCACGTGAAGCGCTCGACGGTGAGCGGCGGCGAAGCGCAAATCGCCGCGCCGACCGGCACAATTTATTCAGACAACAGCGTGATGAACGGCACAAAATATTTTTACGTGGTGAGCGCACTAAACTCAGCCGGCGAGAGCGCGAATTCCGCAGAGGCGAACGCAACTCCCGCGGCGTCGACAGCCGTGGCCGTAACCATCGATCCGTTGAGCAATCGCCATGCGATCAATCCAAACATTTACGGCGGAAGTTATCCGAAGGATGCATCCACGATTACGGATAGCGGCATCACGGTGGTGCGCTGGGGCGGCAACGCTACTTCAACGTACAACTGGCAACTTTTTACAAACAACGCGGACAACGATTACTTTTGGGAGGACTTTACCTCGGGCGCGCTGAACAACAGTGCCGACGCAGACTCCACGCAATTCATCAAAGATGTTAAAGCGGCCGGAAGCAACCCTTTGACCACGATGGCGATGCTGCCGTGGGTCGCGAAAAGCGCCGAGAACGGATCCAACGTTCACTGGAGCTTTTCCGTGGCGAAGTACGGCGCGCAATGCAAGACGGATCCCTTCAATCCCGATGCGGGAAACGGCCAGAAGCCAGATTGCAGCACGCCGATCGCGACTGCGAATCCGAACGATGCCTATTTTCCTCTGCTCGATTCGCCAGGCGGCAGCGATCCGACCGGAAGTGTGTACCGCAATCAATGGGCCGCCGCACTGGCGACAGCATTCGGCGCAGCGCCACATTTTTATGACATGGATAATGAAATCGACATTTGGGGCGGCACACACCGCGATATTCATCCAAACAACACCACTTACAACGAATTGCGCGACATCTACCTTAAGGAATCGCGCGCGCTTATAGGTTGGGATCCGGCGGCTATTCGTTTCGGGCCGGTGAGCTGCTGCTGGTATTTCTACTGGCGATCGGCCACTGGGGCCAGCGACACAACGAGCCACGGCGGCGTAGATTTCCTGCCTTGGTGGCTCAACGAAGTCGCATGGTCGGATGCCGTTGCAGGTAACCGCTCGCTGGACGTCTTCGATATCCATGCCTATCCCGATGGTCCGGACACTTCGAGCTTCACGACGCCACAAAAGCAAGCGGCCGCTCTTCGCGTCTATCGCGATTGGTGGGACCCGAGTTACACCAGCGAAGCTGCCTACATCGTTGGCGGGGGCTTCAGTAACGAGCCGGTCGATTCTCATCCGTTCCGCATTCCGCGCATGCGCGCAATCCTGAACAGCACTTATCCGGGAACACAATTCAGTATTACCGAGTGGAGCGCGGAATTAGCGGGCGCGGCCGATTTCTCCACTGCGCTGGGCGACGCGGAGGCTTACGGCATTCTGGGCCGCGAGCACGTCGATCTCGCTTCGCGGTGGACGGCTCCTGATCCCGCCAATCCCAACTACCAAACCGTCAAGCTCTACCGCAATTACGACGGTGCCCATTCCGCGTTCGGATCGACATCCATTTCCGCCACTCACAACGCGGACCCAAATCTTTTCAGCGTCTTCGCGGCGCTTGGCGCTGCCAATACGCCGATGACGATTATGGTTGTTAACAAAGATCCGGCAAACGCGGCGCAGGTGACATTTAACTTGAGTGGATTCGCGGCAGGTACGTTCAAGTCGTACACGCTGTCGCAAGCATCACCGACTTCGATCGTCGCGTCGGGCAGCCAAGCCTGGAGCAGCACGCAGTCGTTTCCCCCGTATTCGGCAACTCTGCTCGTCGTAACCGGGGCGCCAGCTTCCATTCCAGTTGCGGAGTGGGATTTGAATCCGGATACGACCATGGTCCCGGCGGGCGGGACGGTTACGCTGAACCCCAGGATAACGTCGGCCACGTCGGGAACCGCGACGGTCACTCTGCAGTCGGTCTCGTTCGACTCCGGATACGGCGGCGGAATGATAGGCATCACCGCGGCGAATTTGACGCAAGTTCCCCTGACTGGCAATGGCGCGATTTTAGTGACGGCGGCAAACACGCCGGGGTTCTATCGCTTCACCGCAACAGGTCAAGACAGTGGCGGCACAACCCAGAAACAGAGCGGCTGGATTGTCATCGGCAAACCTTCCGCGACTTTATCCAAGACTACCGACCCGGGATCTGGCACACATGGAACGACGATAACGCTGGCCGTAACGCTTGGCGTAGGGTCGTCCGGCGGCACCAATACCGGGGCCAGCATTCTATTCAGTACCGATGCAGGCAGTCTCGGTGGAGCGTCGCGACAGATTGTCACGACCAACAGTTCGGGAGTCGCCTCTGTAACTCTGACTCTGCCCGCCACCACCGGCCCGGTACACGTCACTGCGGAAGGACCATTCGGATTGGGGCACCCCGTTACGATTTTCACCGAGACTTCAAACTGAGGGCTGGCCGGCGCTCAGCGTGATGACGATCGAAGTTAAGTAGCCGACGAACGGTACGCGGTAAATCGGGGAAGCCAACGCGGGACGTGGCGGCGGTAATCTTCGTATTGGCCGGCGAAAATGCGGCGCAAGTGCGGCTCTTCATACAAAAGCACAAACAGATGCACGCAGAGCAGGAAAAACATCAGATAGTAAAAAACCGGACGCGACGCGCAAACGATGGCTTGCGCTGAAATAAGACAGGCGACGCCCACATACATCGGATTTCGGACAAAACGGTATAGGCCGGAGACGATTAGCTTTTTAGGCTCGTCAATCGGCGCGGGTGTGCCAAGGCCTTTGACGGCGAAATCCCACGCGCACCAAAGATAGATCGCGGCACCCACCAAAAAGAAAACCACGCCCACAACGAATCGAAGTTGAAAGGAGGCTTCGAGAATTTTGCGAAGATCGCCAGAGCAACCAATTCGATACGGCACCCAAACGCCGACAATTGCGGGCACGCAGATCGTAAATACGAATGTCTTGAAAAGAGCCCACACGATTTCGGTGGAAGCTCTCATGAATCACCCTACTACTTCCGAGTCGCGCAACCCGTCCGGAAGCAGCACCTCGATGCGGCGCGCGGAGATTTCGATCCTCTTGCAGATATCTTCCGCCAGCGGGATCAGTAGTTCACCGGAAGATGTGGCGACAGAAAGGAGCGGCGCACCAGGTTGCGCTTCGCCAGGGAAGAAAACGTCCTGAACGCGACCGAGCAAAGCCGGAGTTTCACCGATGGAATATGGAGAAGACGCAACACTCGGCGCGGCAGACGGAAGCTCGAAAACGGAACAGCCGATGAGATCGGTAACAAAATATTTCCCTGCGGGGAGAGAGACACGTTGTTCGAAGGGAATCTGAATTTCGAGGCCGCGAAATTTTTCGGCGTCGTTGATGGAGGCGACACCTTCGAAGTGAAATACACCAAAACCGGGGTGATTGCGATCGGCCCAAAATGACTTCAACGAAACGCCGCGCGGGGCAGATTTGCCGTCGGCGAGAAAAAGCTGCGGTAGCGTTTTCAGCCGCTCGGGGAAATCTGTGAAAAGCTCGGCAGCGACTTCGCCTTTGTTACCGCGCGGGCGCAGGATGCGGGCTACGGTCACGAATTTCTGTTGCATAGGACTCTTCATCGCTGCCAGATCTGTAGAGGTCCTTCGTTCGGCAAAAGATTGCCGGGACTCAGGATGACAAATTGTTGGGTCGATGGCCACCGCGACCACAGATTCCCGCATTTCGCGAGTTCCGCCGAAGAAGGTGGCCGCTACATTGGATACGACACGAAAGGCTGAGTGGTCTCAGTCTTCGTGAATTTCGAGGGTGTAGCGCTTTCGGAGCTTCATGCCGCCGGCGCCAAGCAGCGTACGGATAGCTTTGGCGGTGCGACCCTGTCGACCAATCACTTTGCCCAGATCTTCGGCGTGAACGCGAAGTTCGAGGACCGAGCCTTGCGGTCCTTCAACAACCGTGACGTGCACTTCCTCGGGATGGTCCACTAGGGCCCTGGCGATGGATTCCACCAGTTCCTTCATAGGACACCTCCACGAGCAACGTCGAAATCCTGGGAGAGGCCTGGGACCGAACCAAAAATCGGTAAATTAGGCTATTTTCTGCAACTTGATGAAGCTGCGAACGGTGTCGCTCGGTTGCGCACCCTTGCTGAGCCAATGCTTCACGCGGTCTGCATCCAGCTTAATCTCTGCCGGCTTCTTGAGCGGGTCGTAGGTACCCACTGCATCCACAACGCGGCCATCGCGCGGGCGAGTTCTTTCGATCACCACGACGCGGTAAAAGGGCTTCTTTTTCTTGCCAATACGAGACAGACGAATCGTCAACACGAAAACTTTCCTCCTGAACCTTTCAAGTGTACCGTGCAACTGGATTTGGGGCAATGCGAGAGTGGGGCGTCTAAGATGCTGATGCGGGAGGCTTTTCCACTTCGGGAGCCTCGGACGAAGTGTGAGTCTTCGGTGGGATCGGTTCGAGAGATGGCTCGACCAGCGGAGTAAGTGGGGAGGAGGCCATCTTGTGCGGCCGCGCGCCGTTGTTTAGGGCATGATCCATCCGGGCTAGCTGGATAAGGTGGTCCTGGGCGGAGAAGCCATGGCCGTTGCGCACCGATCGGGGACGCGTATAGGTGCCGGTCGATTCAAGAATGCGGGCTTTGCGGTTATCCGCGAGGTAGGCGGCGAGGATTTCGTTGCAAATGCGCTCGCGAAGATGGGGATCCTTAACGGGAAAGAGAACCTCGACGCGGGCATAGAGGTTGCGCTGCATCCAGTCTGCGCTGCCGAGATAGACCTCCGGTTTGCCACCGTTTTCGAAATAGAAGATACGACTGTGTTCGAGGAAGCGGCCGACGATGCTGCGTACGCGAATGCGGCTGCTGATGCCGCGGAGCCCGGGCACAAGACCACACTGACCGCGAACGATGAGATCGATTTCCACTCCCGCTTGCGACGCGCGATAAAGACCTTGGATGAGGGGCGGATCGAGGAGCGCGTTGCATTTGGCGATGATGCGGGCGGGACGGCCGCGGCGCGCGTTGCGAGATTCGCGATCGATCAGGGCGATACACGTCTTGGCAAGATCGCCCGGGGCGACGAGCAACGGTTTGTAGCTGGGCTGCTCAGCATAGGCAGTCAGGTAGTTGAAAACATTGTGGACGGCAGCGGTGATGGAGTCGTCGCGAGTAAACAAACTGAAATCGGTGTAGTACCGCGCCGTGGATGGATTGTAATTTCCCGTGCCGAGATGCGCGTAACGCCGGATTTTGCCATCAGGATCGTGGCGAACGATAAGTGCGAGCTTGGCGTGGGTTTTGAGCCCGACGAGTCCGTGAAAGACTTGCACGCCTGCGTCTTCGAGGCTGCGCGCCCAGCGAATGTTGGATGCTTCGTCAAAGCTGGCTTTGAGTTCGACGACGACGGTGACTTCTTTTTTGTCGGCGGCTTCGAGCAGGGCTTGCGCAATAGGCGAATCGGAATTGGTGCGATAAAGCGTTTGCTTGATGGAAAGCACGCGAGGATCGTGCGCGGCGGTTTCAAGGAAATTGACGACGGGGTCGTACGAATCAAACGGATGGTGAAGTAGAACGTCCTGGCGGCGAATCGTGTTGAAAAGAGAATCGGCGTCGCGCCCGATGCGGACCTGGCGCGGCGAGAACGGCGGATATTTTAAATCTGGGCGCTGGGTTTCTTCGTAGAGATGGAAAAGACGCTGGAGATTGACGGGGCCATTGACGCGGAAGACCAGCGACGGATCGAGTTCAAATGTTCCGGTGAGGCGATCTACGATATCCGGATGAGCGCCGGCTTCGATTTCGAGACGAACTGCCCAGCCTTTTCTACGCTGCGCTACTTGCGAATCAACCGCGTCAAGCAGGCTGCGCGCTTCTTCTTCTTCAAGATACAGATTGCTGTTTCGCGTGATGCGGAATGGCGCGGAGGCTAGGATTTCGTAACCGCGATAGAGTTTGGCCGCGTAAGAGGAAATGATGTCGTGGAGAAAGACGTAGTGGATAGCGTCACCCGCCGATGGGACGCGCAGAAGGCGAGGGAGCGCGCGAGGAACAGTGACGACGCCGAAGAGCGGCTTGGAGTTTCCGTTTCGTTTGCGGCGAAGAAGAAAAGAAAGAGACAGCGCTTTGTTGAGCACGTGGGGAAACGGATGGGAGGGATCGACCGTGACTGGCGTAAGCATCGGATAAACGCGCCGTTCATAGAAGGATTTGGCAAACTGCGCGGCCTTGGGGTCGAGTTGCGAAACGTTTAGTACGCGAATTGATTGTTTGGCGAGCCCGGGAAGGATCTCCTCGTTCCAGCATTTGTACTGGTCGCGAACGAGGAGATGCATTGCTTCCGTTACTCTGGCAAGCTCCTGTTCGGAAGTCAGGCCATCGGCGCTGATTCGTTGCGAGCCTTGCTCGATTTCCTGGAGAAAACTCGAGACGCGGACCTCGACGAATTCATCGAGATTGTTTGCGGTGATGGCTAAGAACTTCACGCGCTCCAAAAGTGGATTGCCTAGGTCGCGTGCTTCCTCGAGGACACGACGATTGAATTCGAGCCACTGAACATGGCGATTCAGGTAGTAGCGAGCGTCTTCGAGCGAAACGCGTTTCATACGCACTCTCTAAGTGATTGGGAAATAGCAGGATGGCAGCGACTTGTTACAGAGAGATGAATGTGGCGGCAAGTGATAAGCTGCGGCGCATGGTGGCAGGAATGAGAACACTAGTGGTTGCCTGGGTCGGCGGATTTCTGGCGCTGGCACCGATTGTGCGCGCTCAGAACGCGGGCGTACCTTCGACAATGGACATTGCGAAACTCTTCGCTGGCGTAGCAACAGGCAAGACTCCCGGATTGGCTGTGTTGGTAAAGAAGAATGGTCATGTTGTTTTCGAGCAGGAATATGGCGTGAAGGAGCTGCGGACCGGCTCGAAGATCGACACGAAGACGAACTTTCGCTTGGCTTCGGTGACGAAGCAGTTTACGGCGATGGCCGTGATGTTGCTGGTGCACGACAGGAAACTGCAATACGAGACGACAGTTGGCGAAATTTTCTCGGAGTTTCCAGAGTACGGAAAAAAGATCACGGTTCGGCAACTTTTGAACCACACTTCGGGCCTGCCGGACTACGAAGACCTGATGGATGCGACGGAAAAAGTGAACGGACTGATTTGGACTGCGGACAAACAAATTCAGGACGCTGAAGTGCTTGGATTGCTGGAAAAGGAGACGCATGGACAATTTGCGCCCGGAACGAAGTGGGCTTACAGCAATTCAGGATATGTCTTGTTGGGTTTGATCGTCGCGAAAGTCTCTGGCATGACTTACGGCGATTTTCTGCGAGAGAGGATTTTTGCCCCACTGAGGATGTCGGACACCATCGTTTATCGAAAAGGCAAGAATGAAGTGGCGGATCGCGCGTTTGGACATTCCGCGGAAGCGAACGGATTCAAAGAAACGGACCAGAGTTCGACTTCAGCGACGCTAGGAGACGGAGGCGTTTATTCGAACGTCGAGGATTTATCGAAATGGGATGACGCTCTGCGAAATCACACGCTATTGAGCGCGGAAGAGATGCAACCCGCGCTGGAGCCTGCAAGGTTCGGCGGAGCAGGAAACGTGGTGCTGCCGGATGACGCGCCCGTCTCATTGCGCGGAGCCCCCGTGGAATATGGGTTTGGTTGGTTTCTTGATCCGTACAAGGGGCACGCACGAATGTGGCATTACGGTGACACGCTGGGATTTAAAACGGCGATCCAGAGGTTCACGCAAGACAACCTGACCGTGATTGTTCTTTGCAATCGGACGGATTTGGATCCTGGCGCTCTCGCGACCCGAATTGCAGATCTATTTCTCACAGACGGGAAGTGATTTTAACGATTCAGAAGCGGCGCTCGGAATTCAGTCGAATCCACGTGGCGAGTTCCGCCTCAGAAATTTCGCCGGCGGCCGAGCCCAGAATTGCCTGAACCGCTTCCGGCTGCGGCGCAATAAGTTCATAGTTGTTAACCGCCAAGAACACGCTGATCGCCTGGAGTGCGGCGCGCTTGTTTCCGTCGAAAAATGGATGATTTTTGGCGATGCCGATTCCGTAACAAGCCGCGAGTTCGGCCACATCAGCTGTTGGTTCGTAGAGAAAACGATTCCGCGCCTGAGCGAGCGCAGAATCGAGGAGCGCTTCTGTAAGTCAAGCTGATAGAGCTGCTTGTGTGCGGTTCAGGAGAGGCCGGCGAGTTTGCCGAGGCCTTTCATTTTGGCGCGGGCGGCCATCGTGCCGTATTGCTTCATCATGGTGCGCATCTGCAGGTATTGCTTGAGGACCTGGTTGACGTCCTGCACTGACGTGCCGCTTCCTTTTGCGATGCGCTTGCGGCGCTTACCATCGATCACGTTGTGGTCGAGGCGCTCCTGATTCGTCATCGAATTGATGATGGCTTCGACCTGTCTCAATTTGCCTTCGTCTACTTTGGCGTCCTTCGGCAAATTCTGGAGCGGACCCATTTTGGGGAGCATGTCGACGATTTGTTCGAGCGGACCCATCTTGCGAATCTGCCTCAGTTGATCACGAAAATCTTCCAGCGTAAATTCCGATTTTCGCAGCTTGCGTTCCAGCTCGATCGCGGCTTTTTTATCGACGGCCTGCTCCGCGCGTTCAATCAGTGAAAGAATGTCGCCCATACCGAGAACGCGGGAGACGATTCGTTCCGGATAGAAACCTTCGAGCGCATCATATTTTTCGCCGAGCCCGACGAATTTCACGGGTGCGCCGCTTACTTTGCTGATCGAAAGCGCCGCACCACCGCGGGCATCGCCGTCAAGTTTGGTGAGAATTACTCCGGTGAGGCCAAGCCGTTTGTGGAATTCCCCGGCCGACCTGACGGCATCCTGCCCAATCATCGCGTCGGCGATAAACAGAATTTCGCTCGGTTGCAATTCCTTCTTGAGCGTCGAAAGCTCATTCATGAGATCGTCGTCAATGTGGAGACGACCGGCAGTGTCCACGAGGATTACGTCGGAGGCGGAAAGCTTTGCTTCTTTGATTGCGCCGCGAACGATTTCGAGCGGCTTGTCTGTGCCGACACCTGGCCAGACTGCCGTGCCAACTGCTTTTGCAACCTGGGCGAGCTGTTCGCGCGCGGCCGGGCGATACACGTCGGTCGAGACAACGAGCGGCCGGTGCCCGTGCTGTGTCAGCCACTTGGAAAGTTTTCCGGTGGTCGTCGTCTTACCAGAGCCCTGCAAGCCCACGATCATCCAGACGGACGGAGGGCGCGAAGCGAAGAGCGGCTTGGCGTGTTTGCCAAGCATGGTTGCGAGTTCGTCGCGGACGAGCTTGATGACTTGCTGATCCGGCGACAGCTGCAGCATGACTTCCGAACCGAGCGCCTTGGCCCGAATGTTAGCCAGCAGTTCGTCGACCACGCTGACGGCAACGTCGCCGTCGAGCATCGCTTCTCGAATTTCGGCGAGGGCGGCGTCCAGATGCTCTTCGGTGAGCTTGCCTTGGCCGCGCAAATTCTTGAATGTGCGCTGCAGCTTCTCTGTAAGGTTCTCAAACATGGAGCGATGCCTTGTCGTTCACGAGATCCATTTTAGGGTCGTGGGCAAGTGCGGTCAAACCGCACCAGCAAGGATCAAAAGGGCTTCGCCGAGGGAAACGCATGGAATAGAGTGATGACCGTGCCCTCGGCGAAGCATGTGGATGGATCAATCGGCCAACACCCGATTATTGACCAGATAGACGCATGGAAAGGTTCCGCGGTTACAGGCAGTAGCAAGTTCAGACAACTGTTGTTGCGCGGGCTCGTACCACATAGAATCCGCACAACTCGCGAGTGGGAGGCATGTCATGCAGAATCGTCGTGGATTTTTATCAGCGTTGGGCACCGCTGTCGGAGCCGTTGGGATTGCTCCGCGCCTGGACACCCTGCTTGAAGATTCGTCCCCACAGCTGCCGGACAAATCGCTATACGACAAGAACGAAGAAGCTTACTGGACAGAGTTGCGCAAGCAATTCCTGATTCCGGCCGACGAAGTGTATTTGAATAACGGCACGGTCGGATCGTCCCCGCGGCCTGTTTTGAAAGCGATCTTTGATGCTTATAACGACACCGAACGCATGGCGCAGGAGGACCCGGAGGATTATCCGATCTGGGGATATGGCCCGTGGAACGAGTTTCGCGACCCGCTCGCAGCCTTTGTCGGCTGTAACCGCGATGAGATCGCGCTGCTTCGCAACGCGACGGAGGCGAACAGCTACATCGCGAACGGGATCGATTTGAAAGCCGGCGACGAGGTGTTAATCACGGATCAGGAGCATCCGGGCGGGGAACATCCCTGGGATTTGCGCGCGAAACGTTACGGAATCGTGTTGAAGAAAGTGACTCTGCCGAAACCGGTCCCGAACGCGGCCACAGTGTTGAATTTATTTAACGACGCGATCACGGCGAAGACTCGCGTGATATTTTTCAGCCACATTACGACGCTGACTGGGGTTGTGTTGCCAGCGAAAGAACTGTGCGCGCTGGCGCGTTCGAAGGGAATCTTGAGCGCGGTGGACGGAGCGCACGTAACCGGCATGATGAAGCTAAACGTGCACGAACTCGGCTGCGACATGTACACCTCCAGCCCGCACAAGTGGCTGCAAGCGCCGAAGGGCAGCGGGTTTTTGTACGTGCGCGATGAGGTGATGGATCGCATCTGGTGCACGATCGCCACGGAAGGTTGGGACGACACCAAATTGCGCGCGGAACGTTTTCAACGCATTGGCAGTTCGAACGTTCCTGCTCTGGCCGGAATGCGCGCTGCGGTTGAACTAGCCAATCAAATCGGCATGGACCGGATCGAAAAGCGCCACCGCACGATGGCCGATTACATGTTGAATGAAATGATCAAGCGAGGCGCGCAATCCTGGACGTCGCCCGATCCTGCTTTACGGTGCGCAATCGCGACGGTCACAGTGGCGCCTGTCAAAATGCCGGATCTTGAAAAGGCATTGTGGAAAGAAAAGAAGATTCGCATCCGTGGCGCGGCGCCGCACAAAATCCGTCTTTCGACTCCCTACTACCTGCTTCGCAAGGATGTGGACCGCTTTTTGGCTGCGTTTGACGAATTTCGAGCTGCCCACCCGAATGCCTAAACGAGAAGTAGATACGACCGAATTTGGGTAAAATTTACGCCCAATCTTCAGAGTTGACAAAAGCATGTCAGCATAAGTCGCTGAAAATAAAGTGGTTATCTTAGCCATCCGTCGGAACGCTCCTTGCATCTTCCTTCGTTAGCCGTTAACTTTCAGGTCTGCCCGGAGACTCTGAAAGGCCAGCCCGAGGCGTCTATCTCCAGTATTGAGGATTACACCCTTGTCAGCGATCGCTAGAGTCCTTTGCAACGTCGCGGCGCTTCTTATTTGCGCAAAAGTTGGTTTGGCGCAATTGCCGGCTGCGTCGGGGCCGGCGCCGAAAGAAGACACCTACCGCGGAATGACTTTGAACACCTCTTTCGATGGGAGCTTTGATACCGGCTCGAAGGTCTTTGACTGGACGACAACTACGGGCTACGTCTTCAATCAGCACTTCGCAGTGAATGCCGGCGTTCCCATATTGTTCGTGCGCGGCACTAGCTCTACTGGATCGACGACGTCCTCGAACGGCCTCGGGGATGCCTTCGGACAGTTTGTGTTTTCCTTGAAGAATCCCGCTGTTAACTACGGATCGTCGCTTACATTCAGTCTGCCTACGGGAGACTCTTCGAAGGGGCTAACAACGGGACGAGTGACGTTTGATTGGAGCAATGCGTTCGCAAGGGAGTTTGGGCGATTTACTCCCTTCGTAAATCTTGGCGCGGGCAATTCGCTCGCGGATACAAAGTACTGGCACCGGCCGTTCGTCACACTCGGTGATGTCGCTCATTTCGAAGGCGGCACAGCGTTCGATTTAGGACATTCGCTGACCCTGAGCGGATCGCTGTACGACGTCGCGCCGTGGGGTGCGCAAAAGGTTTACAGCCGAACCGTTACGCGGGCGGGCGGCGGGACAACTGGAAACGGACCAGGCAATAGCAAACATGGTCGCGTATTCCAAGACAGTGCGGTGACGATTGGCAATTCTTCTATTGACCGCGACAATGGCGTCAACGCGGACCTAGACTTCAATCCCATCAAATACATGGATTTTGACCTGGCATACAGCCACAGTGTCCATTACCAACTCGATACAATTTCGTTCGGCGTAACATTCAATTTGACGCCCTTACTGGCCAAACGGCAAGCGCACTGACTTTCGGTTCAAAAACTTCGGCCGCATTCGCGGCGATGGAGGAGAAAAGTATGAAACGTCTATTAGTTCTATTAACTGGCGCAGTCGTTCTGTTCACGTTGGGTGAAACGCGGCTGTTGGCACAGCATCCGCACGGCGCGGGTGCTGGGGGCGGCGGCAACGGCGGCGCTACTGGCGCGGCGATGCATGGCGTTCCCGGAGATCATGGAAGTGGTTCGGCAAACGCCGTATCAAAGGGCGCGGCCGGAGGCTCGCCCAGCAGCGTGCTGGAGAACAACACAAAGCTCGATACGCACCTGACTAGCTTGCTGCAATCGAAAGGCTTGTTGCCGGCCGGCACGGACTTGAAAACTGCGTGCACTGGGTTTAAGAATCTCGGCCAGTGCGTCGCAGCGGTCCACGTGAGCCACAATCTGAATATCCCGTTCGCGTGCTTGAGCGCGGATATGACGGGGACGGCTCCGGCTACAGGTACGACCTGCCCGGCAGGAACCGGTTCTAGCAAGATGAGCCGGGGCAAATCGATCCAGACGCTTTCGCCGAAAACTACAAACGCGAAGACCGAGGAAAAGTCCGCGACGAAAGAAGCAAATGCGGAGATCGACGAGGCGGAGAACAACTCCAAATCGTAGCCAAGAGATAAATCGAATGACACCGAGCGGGAGCTTTCGGGCTCCCGCTGCTTTTTTTTCAAAAGAGTACAAAGTAGGTTTGGCGCTTCGTAGCTCGAGAACTGAACGCCCCTGGTGTTATGGCCCAGGCGTCGATCAAGGCTTAGGGCTGCTCAAGGGATATGCGTAGCCACGACACCGAGATCGGCAATGTTATCGCCCTTCTTCAACGAAGGCACGGCGTTCACGTGCAGGACAACGCCGGAGACAGGTGCCAGCGGTTCCGCAATGACTTTGCCGAAATAGTCGGTGATCGTGCCGAGCTTCATGCCAGCAGAGACGTACGTGCCACGCTTCACCAACGGATACCAAATGCCAGCGCCGTCGGCCAGGACGTCGGAGAGTTTCTCGATCCAGACAGGATTTTCAATGCGACGCGGATCGCCAGGGAGCATCTTGAGCGCGCGCATCGTGCTCAGTGTGCCGTTCACCAGCAAGTTGATGTCGTCTGTCTCCACTGTGCCGGCGTGACCCGCTTCGACAACGATGGAAGGCTTGCCTCGAACCGACGCGGTGTTATCGAGATAGCGCGTGGCGTTGGGATCGGTGGGACGTTCGCTCCAAATAATAATGTGGTCCAGACCGAAGGCGAGGACCATCTCTTTCGAGATGCGATCCTGCGCCTCATGGCCAGTTGGTCCCCAGTAAGAATAGGGTCGCAGGCTTTCATCGAGGTCACCGCCGTGATAGTCGATCAGATAGTCGCAGCGGTCGACGACGTCTCTGGTAATCAGAAAGGAAGCGCGATCGGTCTGGGTGCCATCGGCTTTGCCGGGATAGAAGCGGTTCATGCTTTTGTTGTCGACCGGATTGACGTGGGGCACTTTCTGTTCGAAAGATTGAATGTTGATGAGCGGTACAAGGATCACCGTTCCGGTAATCTGCGCCGGATCAAGCGAGGCGATGAGCTTTTCGATGGCGATGATCGAAACATATTCCGTTCCATGGGCGCCGGAAACGAGGGCGAGAGTCTTTCCCGGCTTTGCACCATTTATAACGACGACTGGAATTTTGGTGGCGGCATCCACTCCGGCGGGAACTTCAAGGTAGCCGCTGGACTTTTGTCCGGGCGCCGCAGTGGCGGTGCCAACGGTAAAGGCCTGTTGAGCCAACAAAGTTTCCGGACCGGTGAGTAAAAGTACAAACAACAAAATGCGGATCATGCGACCTCCTGCCGGGTCGCACTTGTTAAACGAACCTCGGCCATTAGTAAAGAAGAAAGTGGGTCGAGTCGGGCGCCGTTTTCTTTCCGGCGACGAGCTCTCACTTGCTTCCTAGAAGTCTTGCCAGATTTTCCAATGCGGAGTTGCGGTATACCCGAGAACGGCTGCAGGAGCGCTGGCGATTGATGGAAGCTCGCACGCGATCGAGGCCCGGTCCAACTTCAAGAGCGAGAAAACGTCGGCCCCGGAAAGCTCGGTCGCCGCAACGTGTGCTTGTTGAGCGAGTCCCAACGCAGCAGAAAAGTTGAATCTGAACAGCTGTTCTGAGTGGCTGAAGCCCACGTCCATGGCTTAACCTCCCGCCAGATTGGAGCACGGCGAACTGTGTGCCGCAAGTTGATTCTTGCCATTCTGGTTTATCAGAGCTCATTTCATCGGGGTGCGCATGCAAATGGCAGGGGTGTATCACTTTTCCCCGCTCTATAGCCTACCCCACCGTTTTCTTGACCCTGTGTGAGCCGCCAAAGTACACTTGTAGATTCGCAAACTGCCGCGAGAGCGGCTAGAACGGTGTCGTTTGGGCTTTTCGTGAAAGATTTGCCTCGCGCGACGCGTAACTCAAGAGGGGGATTGCTTTGCCAAAGCGCACATATCAACCGCGCAAGCGCCGTCGCGCTAAGACGCACGGATTTCGCTCGCGTATGAAGACCGTAGGTGGCCGCAAGGTTCTGGCGGCTCGCCGCAAGAAGGGACGTCATCGCCTCACGCCCGAGTAGCTCCGGGCAGGAGTATCCGCGCGAGACGCGGCTGGTGCAGAAGGCGCAGTTTGACGCCGTCTATCGCGCCGGCAAGCGCCGCTCGAGTTCCCACTTCACTGCTTTTGTAATGGCGAACAACCTGCCACAGAGCCGGTTTGGCTTCAGCATTAAAAAGGCTCTCGGCGGCGCGGTTGTGCGCAATCGAATCCGGCGGCGGGTGCGAGAAATCGTACGGCTGCACCGGAAGGAGATTCCCGCGGGATGGGACATAGTCATCCACCCGAAAAGTTCTGTGGTGAAAGCGCCGTTCGAGACGCTGACTGCGGATTTTCTCCGGCTCCTGAAGTTGTAGTGCCACAATTCAGGCCGGCATCCGATATGCGATTGCCGGTGCGCGCTGCTTTGTTCGCGCTTCGCTGCTACAAAGCGTATCTCTCCGTGCTCTTTGCGGGCAGTTGCCGGTTTGAGCCCACCTGTTCGATGTACGCGTATGAAGCCATCGAACGCTTCGGTGTATTGCGCGGCGTGTGGCTCGGCACGAAGCGTCTTCTGCGCTGCCACCCGCTTTCGAGAAAGTTTGGCTACGACCCTGTTCCGGAAACTTGGGAAGAAATGAATCCGAACCACATCAGCGAAAAGACCGAGGTACATTCGTGAGCGAAGCTCCACAAGGAAAGAATCTGCGGCCGGAGTTGCGCATCTTTGTCGCCTCTGCCCTCTCGATCATCGTCATTTTGTTGTGGGCAAAATTCTTCGCTCCGAAGCCACCAGTGCAAACTCAGCAGACAAAGAGTCCCGTCGCCACCTCCACGGCGACTCCTGGCACGGAGGCACCTTCTGCAAACAGTTCCTCTGCTCCTGCTCCCGCAACAATCGCCGCTGCTCCTCCTGCCGCGGTCTTAGGTGAGAAATCCGAACGCGCGATTGTCGTAGAAAGTGATCTGTACCGCGTGGAGTTCTCCAATCGTGGTGGCGTAATAAAAAGCTGGAAGCTCAAGAAATACCTGGATGATGCAAAGCCGAAGCAACAGATGCTGGACCTCGTGCATGCGGATACGTCGAATGAAATTGGCGGCTGGCCGTTCGCGATTGCGCTGGACGACCAAAACCTTGAAAACACGGCAAATTCGGCGCTCTACACTGCCTCCGCCACAGGAACCTTGACGGCTCCGGCGGAAGTCACGTTTTCCTGGAGCGACGGGCATCTTGAAATCACAAAGAAACTCGAGTTCAACGATTCTTACGTCGCGAAGGCTGAGGTTTCTGCGCGTTACGACGGCAAACCACTCACGGCTGGCTTGGCGTGGCTCGGCGGCTTTGGCGATGTCACCGTCACCAACCCGCGCCCCGTGGAAACGGTGAACGTTGTCTACAACGAGGGCGGTAAGTTGACGGCATTGCCCTATAAAAAAGTGGACGACTGGAACAACGTCGCTCGTGGCCTTTGGTTAGGCGGAAAAGACTGGACCGGTATTGAGGACCGCTATTTCGCCGCCGTTTTTATGCCGGACGGACCCGGAAAGTTGGAAACGCGTTACTGGAAGATTTGGCATCCGGTCAAGATCGAAGGGAAAGACGTTCCGGAGCCGATTGCGCAAATTGCCACGGCGACGAGTTCCCCCACGAACTTGCGCGTGTACGTCGGGCCGAAAGATTACGACCTGCTGAAGAAGATGAATCCCCCGCTTCATTCACTCGTGAATTTCGGCTGGCTGGAATTTATCTCCGACCCGCTCTTCCACGGCATGAAATGGTTGCAAAAATATATTCCGAACTGGGGCTGGGCCATCGTCGTGATGACGCTCATCATCAACATGCTCCTGTTCCCCCTGCGCATCTCCAGCTACAAGACAACGCTGAAAATGCAGCGTGTGGCGCCGGAAATCAAAGCGATTCAGGAGCGCTACAAAAAATACTCCATGCGCGATCCGCGCAAAGCGGAAATGAACAAGGAAGTGATGGCGGTTTATTCGCGCGAAGGCATCAATCCCGTCGGCGGCTGCTTTCAAATGCTTGTGCAGATGCCCATCTGGATCGGTTTGAACACCGCGCTGCGCAATGCGATTGAGCTGCGCCACGCACCGTGGTTCAGCTGGATCACGGACCTCTCCGCAAAAGATCCGTACTACATTCTGCCGTTTGTCATGGCGATTTCGATGTATCTCGCGACGAAAATGACGCCAATGACATCGACCGATCCGCAGCAGCAAGCCATGATGAAGTTCATGCCTCTAACTTTCGCCGGCATGTTCATCATTTTTCCAATTTCATCGGGCCTCGCCGTCTACATTTTGACGAGCAGCCTGGTCGGCATCGTGCAGCAATGGTATTTGAACCGGACGCATCCGATCACGCCAACGAACAAACCCATCAAGTCTCGGAAGTAAGCCACGGCACGTAGGTGCGTGATTGACGGCGCGTCGACAAACCCACAATTAGCGGCTGACCCAGCCCTTAGCGCGAACATTTCCGGCTGCGTCAAAGCGCACCCGATACGTGAACCCGCCCGGCCTGTCCGGCCGGATCTTTGGGAAGCGCGCGTCGGAAATTTCAACGATCGCCTCGCCGTTCTCCATGTGGAACCGCGTCACAGGAAAGCGCGCGAACCAAAAGACCTTCTGCACCTCGGGGAGTTGCTTCGCGCGGGCAATCCAGAGATTTGTCGGAGCGTCTGGAAAATATTTGTAGCTGATCTCTGAACCGGGTGGCATGGCTGTTACGGCGGCGTCCGTCTTGAACGGATTCTGCCTCGTCAAATCCATCGGCAGTTCGTAGACTCCGCGCGACGTCCGGACCAGGCCGTCCCAGTTTAGAAGTGATGGTGGAAATGGCAGCGCTCCAACCGATTCTGGCTGAATTTTCTCGAAAGCCACGAAGTCCTTCACGCGTTGCAGCGCCACGCGATGCGCCACGATCGTCAAACCGATGTAGCAACACGCGGCGACGAAGCCTGCGCGGTTCCACGCCACTGGCCGGACGCGCGCTCCCCAGCCGCGGTACGCCGGAAGTAAAAATAGCAGCGAGAAAAGCAAACAAGCAGTAAGAATCGCACCCGCAGAAATCGGCGCGCCGACAATTCGCGCAATCGCCGCGATCAAAAACGGCGAAGGTACGACCACGACCCACAGGATCAGTGCGCGGCGCTTCGCGTGTGCCGCGTCTCGATTCACCCACTCAAGCAATTGCGGAATCAGAAGGATTCCGCTGAATGAGAAATCCACGATGAATACCAAATCCCAAGCGGGACGTGACCACTCGAGCGGTGACCACACCATGGTTCCGAAAGTTGTCACGAGGTCGAGCAAAATATGGCTCAAGATTCCTACTGCGTAGATGCCCGTCAGCTGCGCGAGCGACGGCGATTCCCATTTCCGCCATCTTGCAAATTCTCGTGTAACCACGGCGAGCAGGATTGCAAACACCGGCAGGCACAGCAACGAATGCGTGATGCTGCGATGCCAGGTAATCATCAGCATGTCGTTCTTGGAGAATATGTCGCGAATGACGTCGGAATCCGGAAAAATCGCGCCCAGCATCATGGCCCACGTCACGATCCGCGCTTGGTTCATTGGCCGCCGCGAGACGAGATCTTCTCCGCGAAAGAGCGCTTTGCCGATGAGCGCGCCTGCGATGCCATGCGTGATTGTGTCCATCGAAGGAGTGTAACCTGTGTCGCAGGCCGTGAATTAGCTGACGTAAATCAGCGGAGATTTTTTCTGAACCACGATTCCAACCCGTGATGCCAGCGCACCATGCCGTTGCAAGAGTTGATGAGCCAGCTCCGCCGCCTTCGCGTCAATCGCGATTAACAGGCCGCCAGAAGTTTGCGGATCGAACAGAAGCGATTGATGTTCTCCCGATACGTCCGGTCCGAACTCCACGCAGTCTCCAATGAAAGCCCGATTGTTCTTCAGCCCGCCCGAAAGATGGCCATCGCGTGCCGCTTCAAGCGCACCCGGCAGGTACGTAAACGCACTATGGTCAATTTCAAACGACGCCGGTGAAATTCCTGCAGCAGGATTCCCCAACGCCATTTCGCGTGCGTGGCCCAGGAAACTGAACCCAGTTACATCGGTTACGGCATGAATCGGCGTTGCAATTCCGGACTTTTCCTCGACATAGTGCAGCGCTTCGGTAGCCGCGGCGTTGAGTGTCGTCATCGCCTTGATCGCGGCGGCGAGCGATTGCTCGGAAGCGCTTTCCTTCTTCAACGCGGTCGTGATCACTCCCGTTCCAATCGGTTTCGTAAATAGCAAAACGTCGCCCGTGCGCGCGCCGACATTTCGCCAAATTTTTTCCGGATGAATCAGTCCTGTCACCGCATATCCAAAAAGCATGTCATCGGTCCGGATCGAATGGCCGCCGATGACGCTGCACCGCGCCTCTTGCATCTTTTCCAGGCCGCCGCGAATGATTGCCTCCAGAATCTCAGGATCGGCTTTCTCCGGAAATCCAACCAGAGACAAGGCAGAGATTGGCTTTCCCCCCATGGCAAACACATCACTCAGCGCGTTCGCTGCCGCAATCGCACCGAATAGTTGCGGGTCATCCACAATCGGCGTAAAAAAATCGACCGTCTGCACCAGGGCCAAGTCGTCGCTGACCCGATAAATTCCCGCGTCATCGTTTGTGTCAAAGCCAACGAGAACATTTGGATCAGTCTGCCGCGGAAGTTTGCGCAGAACATGGTCCAGCGTCGCGGGATTCAATTTCGCGGCGCAACCGGCGGCTTTTGCCATCGATGTCAATTTCAACGTCTCTGCCAAAGGGAACCTCTCTTCCATGTTTCAGATCTTAGTATATCGATGCCGGGCAAGACCGTTTCGAAACATCGTTCGCTCAAAGCTTGCGCGCGTTCGGCGCGACGTGTTTTTATCCTAAGATGCCCTGGGACTTCATTCTCATCATTGCTGCCTTTGCAGTGATTGTGCCGTGGCGGGGTTGGGCCCGGATGCAACGCCTGCTCGCGCTCCCTTCGATCAGCAGCAAGGACCGGCTCAGCCTCTACGCTTCATCCATAGTCGCGCAGTGGGTAATGGCCGGCTTAATCGCGTGGAGAGCGTTCGCCCGCGGTCTTCATTGGACCAGTCTCGGCTTTAATTTTCGACCGCCAGTCCAGTTAGTGCTCGTCGCCGTCATCGGAGCGATACTTCTAGGCGCGGCGCACTGGCTGAATCTCCGGCGTGTCAGCCGATCCCAGAATCCGCAAGTAGAGCGCATCCGGTCTCTTGCGGTGAAGATCTTTCCACATTCGAACCGAGAATCTATCGCCTTTTGTGGCCTAGCGCTTACTGCGGGCATTTGCGAAGAATTTCTTTACCGCGGCTTCGCATTTGCCGCGCTCGCACTGGTGTCCACACCCATGTGGGCTGTGCTATTGATCTCGTCCGTTTTGTTTGGCATGGCTCACGCATATCAGAGACGGGGCGGTATTTTAGGAACGCTAGTCCTCGGAGCAGTTTTCGGATCGGTGAGAATCTTGTACGATAGCGTCGTACCGGTGATCTGCTGGCATATTGCCGTCGATCTGGTCGCAGGGTTTGCAGGGAGGCGATATCTAATTGAAAATAAATAACTTAACTACATGGAAGCCTGCCGGCGCCTATGAATTGTAGTTTACTATAATGCAAACGACAAAAACCTCGCCCCCTTCCGAAGATGCCGTCCGGCGCGCGGCTTCGGAATTTCGATTGACGGTCAGTTCACAACAAATTCAGCAAATTCAACAATATATAAGCATTTTACTACGCTGGAATGACAAAATCAATCTCACCGCAATTCGCGATCCCCTGGAGATACTATATCGTCATATTTGCGAATCTATGTTCGGGGTCGTCTCGATTCCTGTGGAAAAGTGTCGGCTGGCCGACGTGGGCTCCGGCGGCGGTTTTCCCGGCATTCCCATGAAGATTCTCAACCCCGAAATCGAGCTCATGCTAATCGAATCCAACGTCAAGAAAGCCACCTTCTTGACGGAAGTTGTTCGTGAACTTGGACTTACAGGTGTCAGAGTCCTCGTGAGTCGCTACGAGGAGCTCTCTGAAGAGGTGGCACCCATCGATGTCATCTGTTCTCGAGCTGTCGGAGAATTCGGCCCCTTCCTCGAGTGGGCGTCCGTCCCGACGCTAGGAACGCAAAAAGTGGCTCTCTGGATTGGTGCCCAGGACGCGGAGTCAGTCCGCCGACTTGCAAGCTGGGAATGGCGCGACCCGACGCCGATACCGCATTCCCTTCGGCGCCTGATTCTCGTCGGCGCCCCAAAGCGATAAAGCGACGTGTGATTTTACGGACTCCACGGTGCCTTTGTTCCACGTGGAACATCCACACGAAAGCTTGACGACTCCAATTTTGTTTCACGTGGAACACTCTTCCTCAGAATGCTTCGCCTCGCAGCTATCTGCACTAAAATTGTTACAGATCGAAACAGTCCCCAAGAACTCCTTTGATTTTAGGCCGAGCTTCGGCAACGTTCCACGTGGAACACTTCGGACCATGTATTCCACAGCCCTGCAAAATGTTCCACGTGAAACATCTTGCTTCCTTCTCCAACCTTTGCTAAATTTTCGCGCGTTTGGGGGATTGCTTGGCTCGTATCATCGCTGTGGCGAATCAAAAAGGTGGAGTTGGCAAGACCACATCTGCCGTCAATCTCGCTACCTGCCTTGCTGCCGCCGACCAACCCACTCTTCTCGTCGACTGTGACTCACAGGCCAATGCTACAGCCGCGATTGGCTTCCCCAAGGATCCCTCCCGCAGGACTCTTTACCACGCCCTCATCCTGAACGAGCCTTTTGAAAAAATCGTCCAAAAATCGCAAGTGGATGGCCTCGATGTCGTCCCCGCCGATAAGAACCTTGCTGGTGCTGCCGTTGAGCTTGTCACTTCGGAAAATCGCGAATATCGCCTGCAAGGATTCCTTCGCGAGATTCAAGCGCGCTACAAGTTTATCGTCTTGGATTGCCCGCCAGCCCTCGATCTTCTAACCTTGAACGCTCTCGTAGCCGCAAACTCGGTCTTGGTTCCTATTCAATGCGAGTACCTGGCTCTGGAAGGCGTTTCAGAGCTTCTCGATACATTGATGCGCATCCGGCGCACGCTTAACCCTAGCTTGGAAATTGAAGGCATCCTACTCACTATGTACGATGAGCGCACCACGCTCTCTCGTCAGGTCGCTACGGACCTTCGAAGCTTTTTCGGTGCACAAGTTTTCCAAAGCGTTATTCCGCGGAACGTTCGTCTCGCGGAAGCGCCAAGTTTCGGTAAACCTATTATTTTCTATGATATCCATAGCAAGGGCGCCGAGGGGTACACCCAACTCGCCCAGGAGGTCATCAGCAATGCCGAGAAACGC
>Ga0070734_10000852_pt1 | contig 52778 bp, 34 predicted proteins | sample Coa_R1_8_FD_66444 | JGI IMG/M metagenome (GOLD analysis project Ga0070734, IMG submission 66444) | Surface soil microbial communities from Centralia Pennsylvania, which are recovering from an underground coalmine fire - Coalmine... | ecosystem: Environmental > Terrestrial > Soil > Unclassified ...
AGATCAAGGCCAGGATGCTCAGCTCTTGCCCCTCCAGACGCTTTTCGATGACCACTTGCCTGCCGGCGGCTCGGCCAAACTCCTCCTGCACCATGATCCGGTTGATCGCTGCCAAGGCTTCTTCGGTATTCGAACAGACCATGACTCCTTTGCCCGCGGTCAGACCATCCGCCTTGACAACGACCGGATATTCCCGCGTTTCAATGTAGTGCCGGGCCGGATCGGGATGGTCGCAGACGCGAAACTCCGACGTGGGTACATCGGCCAGCCGCATGAGTTGCTTGGCGAATACTTTGCTGGCCTCGATTTGCGCTGCTTCCCGTTTGGGACCAAAGATCCGCAGGCGCTCTCCCTGGAACGCATCTACGATTCCCAGGGCAAGCGGTTCTTCGGGGCCCACCACCGTGAGGCCAATCTCTTCCTTTTTGGCGAAGCGAATCAAGTGGTCAAAATCGGTCGTTTCAATGGGGACATTTGTGCCGTCAAGCGCCGTGCCGGCATTGCCGGGGGCACAATACACACAATCCACCCGCGGCGACTGAGCCAGCTTCCAAACCAGAGCATGCTCGCGTCCGCCCTTGCCGATGACCAGTACGTTCATACGCTCGCCTCCTGCATCATTGCTGACCTCATTGTAGCAAGGGCGGAACGTGGAAGCCGAGATGGGTGTGCTGCGCGGGTCAAGGCGAGGTCAGCTGGAAGTCCGCCGAATTGGTGCCGCCGACGGGAACCTCAAATTCCAGCTTGGTTCGGCGGTTGTACTTGTCGGGAAGCTGTTTGAACTTTTTCGGCCGATCGTCGGCTGTGTTTTCGGCGTGGACGATCCGAATCATCACCGTGTGTTTGCCAACGACGGCACCGCTGGTTTCTGTGCCCGTGAGTTTGAGGGTATAGCGGCCGTCCGAATCGGTGAATGCTCCGGAACCAGGCCCCGGGTTCATTTTCCCCTCACCGATCGGTTGGAAGGTCACGGACGCACTAGAAAGCGGTTTGCCATTCAGCGTCACTCGGCCGGAAACGGGAGCAACTTGATAGGGCCCCCCGCCGCAGCCGACCAGTAAGAGGAGCAACAAAAAGATGCCGAGCGAACGCATGATCACACATCCTCAAAGAGGCTCGATGGAAAACGAGCCCAGCTCATTGCGGAATGGCTCATCAGGCCGAACCCATCCCAGCTCCGGAGCGTGGAGAGCTTGTAGAGGAAGTCGGCTCATTGATCCAGCTGGACTACCTCCTGGCCGGCGATGGTGGCCAGAGCGGGGAGGACAAAGTTCATGTCGACACTGGGAGAGATCCCCCGGACGGAGCCGTCGCACATGACGAAGTTCATGATGCCGCCGCTGTGGAAACTGCCCCAGGCCCGCTTGCACTGGTTCGACCCGCCGGGCGCGGTATTGTTACACAAGTCGAAATCAGGGATCAGCGTCCGGCTCTGAGCATACGTGACACACGATTCGTTATACGAGGTGTAGGCGTAAGCCCAAAACGTCCGCCGGGTGAGGTGCGTCTTGGTCGCGTACTCGCCGACCAGCAACGTATTTGACGTGCCATCGGTGATGGTGGCGATGCTCTCCGCCCGGGCCCCAGCAACGCCGGCGGCGTGCATGGCACCCCGGTCCTGGGAATAATGGGCCATGAGCCAGTTTTGGATCTGCGTCGCATCATCCCAGTTCTCATTATTGCCGTCCTGATCCTTGCCCCAGTCCGTGCCGCCCCAATCGGCCCCCGCCACGCAGCGATAATTCCCCGGCATGTACAGCGGTATCCCCAAACCGGTATCGCCACCGGGCCCTGACTCTGGAATGGCGGGCACAAACGGATTGTAGTCCGAAGGGCAGTTGTAGACTTTCATCAGGCTTTGCCGCAAGAAAGCCATCTTGGGGCTATCCTTATCGGCAATCGCGTTCGGGACGAGGGGATCATAGGACGAGTAGAGGTTGCCCTGTTCCAGGAACGGCAGCAAGGCGATGGTCCAGGTGTCGTAATAGTTGTATTTGCCAGGTGTGGTTTGCTTGTAAAGGCTTCCGGCCGGAAACGTTCGGTTCACGTCGTGGTAGTTGTGGATGGCCAAGCCGATTTGCTTGAGATTATTGCTGCACGCCATGCGGTTCGCGGCTTCACGAACTTTCTGGACGGCCGGCAGGAGCAGCCCAATCAGGACCGCAATGATGGCGATGACAACCAACAGCTCGATGAGTGTGAAACCAACCCGCCTGCGTCGAATGGCGACGTGAGAGAGTGCGTTCATGGGTCACCCCGGCCAAGAGGGGAAGAGAATATGAGAAAGAACTCAACATTTCAGCGTAAAGCGCCGTGGCCAAATGTCAATCACATTTTTGGTGCTGGATTCAATCGCTCAGCTTCCTCGGAGTTCTCTGCGCGAAGTCTGGAAGGAAGCATGGCACGCGGAAAATACGGAGGAAGCAGAGCCAAAAAAGCGAACCGCCTCCATGGATCAAGAGGCGGTCCATACCTGCTACAGTTCGAGAGTTGTCAAAAGAGCCCCGACGAATTCTCCGGAAACCCGCTGACATGGTTCTCCGGTCCACCGTTTGGACCGCGCGCGACTAAATCGAAGCTGACATCTTCAAACATGCCATTTGCCCCCACGTTATCATCCCCATCCTCATCCAGGAGCCGTACGTCTTGACTAAGCGAGGAGGAAACGGGACTGGGGGCGAAGTTCGAATCCCCAAGATACTGCGCAGTAATCGTATGCCGGCCTGATTTGAGAATGCCGGCTCCCGAGGATTGATTCTGGTCCTTCGTTGTCAGCGTCAGCAAGGCCTTGCTATTGGAACCGAGCGTCACGGTGCCGATTTGGCTCATGCCATCCATAAAGACAACTTGGCCTGTTGCCCCGGCGGTGACTGTTGCGGTAAACGTGACGGTCCGGAGAAAGGTGACGACGCCCATTCCATTTACCGTAGACGGATCCACAGGGTTCGCCGAAGTCTGTAGTGTAGTCGTGGTATTCGTCTTCTGGTTAACCGTCTGTGTCAGTGCCGCGGAAGTACTCGACGCGAAGTTGTTATCGCCGCTATAGACCGCCCGGATCTGATGCGACCCGGACGCAAGGGTGGTCACGTTTGCAAGCGTCGCTTGAAACTGACCGTTGATCAACTGGAGAGTAACCGCTCCTCCCCCCAGCGTGGTCGTGGCTCCGCCAAAGGTATCCTGGAAGACAACCGATCCGCTTGGCGTGCCGGCTCCAGGGGCCGTTACGCTCACCGTGGCCGTGAAGCTCACCGAATCTCCAAAGTGCGAAGGATTCAGCGACGAGAGAACCGCTGTGGAGGTGCTGGCTTGATTGACGGTCTCGATGAGCGCTGGTGATGGCGAGCTAGCGCCAAATGTTGCATCTCCCAGGTAAACGGCCGTGATCGAATGCTGTCCCACCGATGGCGCCATTGGCGGCGTGAAGCTGGCTACGTTCTGTCCATTGATCGTTTGCAGGGTTCCGGTTCCGAGTCCCGTGTTGCCGTCCAGGAATTCGACCATCCCCGTCGGGGTTCCCGCGTTCATCATCGACACGCTGACGGTGGCCGTGAACGTGGGCAATTGGCCGTATACGACTGGATTGACCGATGACGCGAGCGTGACTGACGTGGTGACCGTGTTGACGGTCTGAATGAGGAACCCGCTACTCGGGTTGAAGTTTGCATCGCCGTTGTAGTCGGCCACAATCATATGGCCACCGGGCATCAATGCCGCGGTCATGAATGTGGCGGTGTTGCCATTTAGGCCAACCGTACCCAGCGGCGTGGCGCCATCCATGAAGCTAACCGTCCCCGAAAGAGTCAATCCTCCAAAGCTGGGCGGGGTCACGGTCGCCGTAAACGTCACCGCTTCATTGAGATTGGAAGGATTGGGTGCGGCAGTCACCTGGGTCGTGGTAGCTACCCTGGAGGTCAGGTTGATCGTTTGCGGTACCGAGTCGCTACTCGACAAGAAATTGCCATCGCCATTGTAGGTGGCCGTGATCGTATGGGTTCCGGGCGACAAAGTCGAAGTCGTAAAGGCTGCCACGCCATTGCTCACGTTCGCAGTACCCAACACCGAACTGCCATCCGTAAATGTCGCCGAACCGGCTGCGTTGAACGGTCCCCCCGTGTGCGGCTGAACGCTAGCGGTAAAGGTCACCGACTGGTTCGGATTGGCGGACGAGGCCGACGAGATCAACATGGTAGTTGTGGCCAAGGGGTTCACGATCTGCGTGGCTGTGCCCGTGGCGATGGTGAAACTGGCGTCGCCGCTGTATACGGCATTGATTGTATGGCTGCCGGCGGCTAACCCAGCGGTGGTAAACATAGCCATGCCGCCGCTGAGAGGAACAGCAGCCAATGTCACATTGCCGTCCTGGAATGCAATGGTTCCGGAAGCGGTAAACGTACCCGCCGTACTGGGGCTCACGGCGGCCGTAAAGGTTACCATCTGGCCCAGGCTTGTAGTTCCTGCCGAGGATGTGAGCGTGACGCTGGTCGAAACTGGGTTCACACTCACGGAAGCCGAGGCGGTGCTGGCGGCAAAGTTGGCGTCGCCGCTATAGGCTGCTGAGACGGTGTGCTGACCGGTTGTGAGCATGGTCGTGGTAAAGGAAGCTCTGCCAGAACTGAGCGGCACGGTGGCGAGCGTCGTATTTCCATCGGTGAACACGACCGTCCCGGATGCGGTAAAGGGCCCTACCGATGTGGGGCTGACCCGTGCAGTGAAGGTTTCGGCCTGGTTCAGACCAACCGTGGCCAACGAAGGAACCAGCGTGGTAGAGGTCGGGGTCGTCCCCGGAAGCTGCACGGGCGTGCCCTGAGCCAACGCGAAGTATTCGTCCGATCCTGCCAGGCCGGCAATCACGGCATCGATGCCACTTTGGCGCTCCACCTGGGCGAAGGAGCTTAAGCCTCCAGTGTCCGCCTCTCGCCGGAGGAGCTTTTCGTACTGGAGGTTCACCTGTATGTTGAGGTTCTCCGTGCCATTGAAAATCAGCGTGGCGACGGTTAGACGGCTTACGCCACTTGCCAGCACTTGATTCCAGCCCGCACGGCCAAGCGGATCGATCGGCCGCAACAGAAGATCCTCGTACAAATCAGCCAGGAAGCCGTCATTCGTGTTGCCACTTAGTTGGAAGTATTCGGCGGAAGCAAGGATGGTGAGAGCGAGTGTTTCGACCTTGCCGCCGGATGTCAGAAAACTCTGCGCTTGCTGGAAGCCGATCGGGTCCGCATTCCGATCGAGGAGTCGCCCGTACAACCGTTCGATCTCCACCGCTCGGTATTCCAGGCTGGTCTCAATCTGGGCAACCACCTGGATCCGAGACACGCCCTGGTCTACCATGCTCGACCAAAAGGAAAGACCGCTGGGATCGGCCATTCGTCCAAGCAAATCCTGGTACACCTGATTGATGAAGTTCTGGCTCGGGCTACCGATCACGGCTGGTGCCAGGCGGTCTTCGAGTGCTTCCATCTCGAGTCGGGCTCTCGGTTGGTTTCGGATCTGCCTCTGGTCTGCACGGACACAGGAGTGGGGCGATTGAGCGGGCCGCAAGGGGATCAGGGGGGGCATAGGTGCGACTCCAGGGGTAACGCTTCTTCGCCAGCGCATTCAGCCGACATGTGCGGAGAATCTGAGCCGACCGGGTCATCTCTTGCTGAGAAATCACCCAGGTTGGGTCTTCTTAACAAACCACGCCGGCAAAGTCAAATCGATTGACGCAGCTTGCTCAGATTGCCCGATTTGACTGTGGCCGAAGATGCGTTCTTTAGCGGCTGAATCAAGTATCACCCCAGATCCAGTTCGGGACGAGGCTGACGAACTTCCGGATACCGCTACTCTCCTCCCTTCCCCATCAACCGCTAATATCCACGACCTCTGCATTGTTCTTAGGTTCCATTCGGCGAATGGGTATCCTTCCGAAGTCCGATAAGGATAGTGCATTTATGCCGGGTGTTCGCGCCGCATGGAAAAATGGCCAAGGATAGCCAAGGGGGGGAATTCCGGGGGTAGTCTCTCGCGAACCCCTTCTCAAGGAGGAGAAGATGTGCTCTCGGTGGCTGAAGCAAACGGGGATTCCGACGCTCCTATTCGGCTTCTTGACGGCGGCTATCATCGTGCCCGCGGTCGAGGCAGAGTTTCCGCCGGGCCGAACCGTTGTGCCTTGCGTGCCAGCGCCGCTCTGCCCTCCAGCTCCACCCTGTCCCACACCTGTGCCTCCCACAATGGTGCCTCAGCCGGCTGAGCCGCAGACGCAGCAGCCAAGCCAGCAACCGCAACCTGCACCGCCAACGCCACCGGCCCCGGAGCCAACGTTGCCCGCCGAGCAGGCCGCCGCCACCGGCACGGCTCAGGTGGCCTTGGCGGCCCCAAATATGATTGGCAATCTTCTGGGCGCTGGCCGATCGCTGTCCTTTTTTTACCAACGCAGCAGCGGTTCGGTGTTCATCAACGGCACCGGTTCGACGAACGTCGTCAATCCCAAGGTTGCAGATAACAACAGCCCGTTGCCGGAAGACCGTGTCTACTTCCGCTACAACTATTTCAACGACGCGCAGAAAGTGACCGGGGACAGCGGCAAAGTTATCTTTGACCCCACACTCGGCGTGAGCCAGTTCAGCGCTCCGCGCTTCCGGGGCATTACCACGACGCGGAGTTACGATGTCCACGATTTCACATTCGGTGGCGAGAAAACCTACTTGGACGGCCGGTTCTCCGTGGAATTGCGGGTGCCCTTCAGCACGACCCTCGCCCACAGTCAAGACCTACGGGTTGCCAATGTCACTGGCATTGGGACAGATGTGGATGGCGACTCGAATTCGAGCATCATTCAGACGACAGCGACTCCTCAGAATACGTTGGGGCGCACCGATACCGAATTCGGCAATATGACGGTGGTCCTCAAGGGGTTGGCTTATCAGTCCTCCAAGCTGGCCATTTCCAGTGGGGCGAGCATCGGCATCCCCACAGCCCCGGATACCCGAGTGCGTGTGACCGACTTCCTGGGCGACGGCTTCGACAACGACATCGAAATCCAACGCCAGCGCGAATTCCGGATTAGCAACGATACCTGGGCCATTTCTCCTTTCCTGGCCGCGTTGGTTACGCCGACCGATCGACTTTTCGCCCAGGGCTTTCTGCAGTTCGATTTTCCGGTGAATCGGAGCACGATCAGCTACAGCGAGCTGGCCCTGATCAACACGGAGCCTGCCGAGCTTGCGCTGGATCCGCTGGTCGTGACGGATCGCATCCGTGAGCAGAGCCTGATGCAGATGGATCTGGGTCTGGGCTATTGGCTCGTGAAGGACCAGTGCCGATCCTGGATCCAGGGAATCGCGCCAACGTTGGAGCTCCATTACACCACGACGCTCGATAACGCCGACATCCGTACGCTTCCCACCGCAACCAAGAGTCCGACGTTGCAAGTGGTCGGACCCAACGGCGCACTAATCCCCGAACCCCATCCGACCGTTGGGAACCTGCGAAACCGCGTGGATATTCTGGATATGACCGTGGGCACGACCTTTTTGGTCGCCAATCGAGCCACAGTGGCAACGGGATTTGCGTTTCCGTTGAAAACGGGGGACGATCGCACGTTCAGCTGGGAATTTCAGTTGCAGATTAATTACTACTTCGGCGGGCCTCGGAATCGCAGCAGCTGGGCCCCGAGTTTCTGAGCCGTTCACGGGTGGATTCAACAGCGAAGGGGGCCTCGTGGCCCCCTTCGTTGCATTCGGACGGATCAATTGTCGCGGTCGAAACGATCCGGGTTAGCGGACAGGATCTTGGGGGCCTTCTTCCCCATCGTCATCGTCGTCCGTGGCGATGAGGCCAGTGGGGGATGACGGATCGCCTTCGACACGGAGGGCTTGGGTAAACTGTTCCCCGTCCACAGTCAACACGATCCGATAGGTACCTGCGGCAACCCCCCGGCCGCCGGCTCCGCCGCGGCCGAAGCCTCCCCCGCCGCCGCCCGCTCCGCGTCCTCCACCACGCTGTCCTTCTGGAGCGGGACCAGCCCCGGGCTGAGCCGGCGCTGCTTGGGCACCGCCAGCCTGTGCGTTGCCCCGTTGTCCTTGCCTTCGGCCACCGCGCGCGCCAGGACCCTGATCCGGTGATCCGGCCGCAACGCCGCCGCGACCCTGGCGAGTTCCTGCACTGCTCAGGTCCCAAGCAATCTTGTGCAATCCCGGCTCGCCGGTCGCCCTTAGCTCGCGGACAGTTTTGCCGGCGTAATCGACGACGCTGAGGCTGATCTTGTCCGCTTTCTTGGACAGCGCGTAATAGATCTGCGTGCCCGCAGGGGCGGGCTCCCCGACAAAGCGCCGGTTCGTTCCCCCCTTGCGAGGTTCCAGATGCCAGCGGACGGCCGTGAGCGGTTCAAACAGGTGGGCTTTGGCCTTGGCAATTTCCGTCGTCAGCTGACGAAGTGGGGTGATGTCCAAGATCCACAAACTGCGGCCATGCGTGGCCGCGACAAGCTCTCCCGCGGTGGGATGGATGGCAAAGTCGTGGACGGCCACGGTCGGCAGATTGTTATTGATCTTGGTCCAATAGTGTCCTCGATCAATCGACGCCCACACGCCAAACTCGGTGCCGACGAAGAGGAGATTCTGATTTTGAATGTCTTCTCGCAGGCAGCGGGTTGAGCCCCAGGGGAGATTCGCCCGTAGCGGAGTCCAGGTTTTGCCGAAGTCTTCCGTAACGTACACCAACGGGTTATCGTCATCTTGGCGGTGGCCATCGAACGTGACATAAGCTCGGCCTTCGACAAAACGCGACGGCTCGATGGTGGCGACGCAACGTGGACCCGGGAGGCCAACGTTGGCCGCAATGTTCTTCCACTCCTTGCCGGCGTCTTGGGTGACCCACAGGGCCCCATCATCGGTGCCGACGTAGAGGACATTGGGGTTGCGCGGCGATTCGGCCAGAGCGGTGGCCGTGCCGCGATCGGTACGAGCGATCTCGGGAGAGATCACGCGCAGATCGTTGCCACGGTCCAAGGACCGGAACACGACATTTCCAGCGCAGTAGTAAATGCGTGAGTTGTGATGGCTCAGAATAAAGGCGGCATTCCAGTTGAATCGGTACCGCGAGCCGGCCGGTCCCTGGGTCGGCCGTTGGGCCGGCGGCTGACCGGGCTGAGCGGGCGGATTGGGCTGCGTAGCCTGGCCGGGCTCCGGCGGGCCGCCTTGTCGCCGCCCCTGCCCCCCGGGACCACCCGGGCGAATGGACGCTGCTTCACCGGTGCGCAGGTTGCGCCGTCCGAAGCCACCGTTCTGGCTCTCCCAGTAAACCTGATCGGGGTCGTTCGGATCGACGGCACATTTGAATCCGTCGCCGCCGCCCACAGAAATCCAATCTTCGTTGATGGGCCCAATGCCGGTCCGGGAATAACTCGGACCGCCCCACGAGCCGTTGTCCTGTAAGCCACCGTAGACGTAATAGCGCGATCGGGTGTCGACGGCCACATGGTAAAACTGGCCGATTGCCAGGTGATTGAGATGATCCCAGTTGGCCATGCGATCATAGGTAACGTAAAAACCGCCGTCGCAGCCGATAATCATGTGCCGGCCGTCGTGCGGATCGATCCAGAGAGCATGCTGATCAGCGTGAACGCCCCGACCACCGGAAACGCGGAAGGTCTTGCCGCCGTCCGTGGATCGGGCAATGGAAATGCCCAGGACATAGAGGTAGTTTTCGTCGCTGGGATCGACGCGGACCTGACTGAAGTACATCGGACGCGGGTTGATGCTGTTGATCCGGGTCCACGAATTGCCGCCGTCGGTCGACTTGTAGATGCCGCCGTACTGGAAGCCCTCGGGCCCTTGGCGATCCTGGGCGTTCTCTACCTGGCCTCCCAGGGTAGCACCGAACGGCCTGGTGGGGTCGCGATCCACACCGCCGCGCCCACCGACGCCAAACGGTCCGCCAGCCGGCCGCTGGGTCACCGTGAGCTCAACCTCCATGTTCTTGCCATCGCGGGTGAATTTCACTTTCAGCTTTTCGCCGACATTGTGATTGCGGTTCTCCTCCATGAGCTCGGCGCCGGAGTGAATGGTCTTGTCGTTGATCGCCGTAACCACATCGCCCTGCTGAAGTCCGGCTTTGTCGGCAGGGCTTTCCTCGATGACACGGGTGACTCGGGCGCCGACTTCTTCGGATTCTTCGCCGAAAGAAACGGCTCCCAAGTATCCATCACCGTTGCCGGCCTTTTGCGGGGGACCCATGCCGATCTTTTCCGATTCGAGGATCAAAAAGACGGTATTGGGATTTTTACGGTAATAATCGATCCCCATGCGTCCCAGGTTACACGTGGGCAGCCCCTTGACCACTTTCGTAAACGTCTTGCCGCCGTCGGTGGTCTTGTAGAGTCCACTGCCGGGCCCAACCTTCTTCGATGGATCGTTGGTGTCGTAACTATCGCGTTGCCGTTCGTAGGTGGCGACCAGCAAGGTCTCCGGATCGGTCGGATGCATGGCGAGATCGATGATGCCGGTCTTATCATCAACGTAGAGGATCTTTTGCCAGGTCGCGCCGCCGTCGGTCGTCTTGAAGAGCCCGCGCTCCTCATTGGGTCCATAGAGCCGGCCAAGGGCCCCGACGTAAACGATGTTGGGATTTTTGGGATGGACCTTGATGCGGCCCGTCTGGAAGGTCTTCTTGAGCCCCATGTTCTTCCAGGTCTTGCCCCCATCGGTCGATTTGTACACGCCGTCGCCATACGAAACGGAGTTGCGCGGATTGTTTTCGCCCGTTCCGACCCAGACAATGTTTCGATCGGAGGGCGCTACGCAAACGTCGCCGATGGAGACGGTGTTTTCGCGATCAAACTGGTGCTCAAAGGTGATGCCATTGTTCACTGTCTTGAGCAGCCCGCCCGAAGCGGTTGCGACCCAGTACGTACTGGGATCCGCTTCGAAGATCGAGAGAGCAATAATTCGGCCACCCATTGCAGCCGGACCAATCGAACGCCATGTCAGGGGCTTGACCCACTCGGGCGAGAGGCCTGCCTCCACGGTTGGTGCCACGGTGGCGCCATTGGTTTCCTTGCGCAGCTCGGCAAGTTTCTTGTTCATTTCCTGGATTTGCTTTTCCAGGTCGGCGATTTGCTGCTGACGGGGCGAAGATTTTTCCTCGGACTGCCCCGGCAGCACCATGACGCTGAGCAGACCGACCGTAAGCACGCCGCAGACTACGAGCCGAAACGGACAACATCTGTTGTAACTCACAGCGAGCCCTCTTTCTATGATCCCCCAAGCTCAGCAGCTTGATCCCAAGCGAACACCGCCAAAGCTTGTCGGAACGTGAAGAATGACCTTGCTTCGAACTATCCGCTGGAGATAGCCGGAACCTCTGGAAATAACTTATCAATTGGAACGTGGACTTTCCCGTTAAGTTTGAACACCCGAACGGGGAAGAAGTCTCGTTGGGAGTCGCGTGTGCGGGAAGGATCGGGTTCTGAGCTGTTCGGCATGGAGAGAGGTGGGAGGATGGTCTAGCAATCCAGCGACGAGGATGAAGATTACAATTAAGATGAGGATTGAGAGGAAGAAATGGATTGGGTGACTGGTCTTCTCTTTCGTCTCGATCGCGATTCGATTCGGGCGGTCTCCGCGCCGATCAACGCCGAACCCGGAAAAGATGCGTCGTCGGCCCGTATACCGATTCCGCCGCTTCCCCAACCGTCTCGCTGAGGGTGGGGTGCGGATGGATGCTCAGCGCCAAATCGCGGGCACTTGCCGCCATTTCCACGGCCACGACTCCCTCAGCAATCAGTTCGCCGGCACCCTCACCGACGATCCCCATGCCCAGCAGACGCTCTGTTTCCGGCTCGGTTACCAACTTGGTCAAGCCTTCGGTTCGGCCCAGCGTGGCCGCCCGCCCGCTGGCGCCCCAGGGGAAGCGAACCACCTTGACCTCTCGCCCTTGCCGTTTCGCCTCCGTCTCGCTCAGCCCGCACCAGGCAATTTCTGGATCGGTAAACACCACGGCCGGGATCGCGCGGCTGTCAAAGGCGGCGGGCTCGCCGGCGATTGCTTCGACGGCGACTTTTCCTTCGTGAGATGCTTTGTGGGCCAGCATTGGCTCGCCAGCCACATCGCCAATGGCGAAGATAGGTTCATCGGTCGTTCTGCGCTGCTCATTCACGCGGATGAAGCCTTTGTCATCGAGTTGGACTTTGGTGTTTTCCAGACCGAGTCCCCGACTGTTGGGTCGCCGGCCCACGGCAACCAATACCCGGCCGAAAGTCGGTTCACGCTCCTCGATCTCCTCTCCCTCCAGCGTGGCGCGGATTCCCTCGGCTGTCTCAGCTAGCTTGGCCACCTTGGTGCCGAGATAGATTTTGTGGAATTGGCCCTCCAGCCGGCTTTGAAGCGGGCGGACCAAGTCACGATCCACACCCGGCAAGAGGCCATCGGTCAGCTCGACAACCGTCACCCGGCTTCCGAGCGCAGCGTAAACACAGCCGAGCTCAAGTCCGATATAGCCGCCGCCAACAACCAGCAGGGACGCCGGCACCTCTTCCAAGCGCAACCCGGCTGTGGAGTCCATGAGGCGAGCGCTTTCCAGCTTTAACGAGGGCGGCACGATCGGGCTTGATCCCACAGCAATCACGCAGTGCTTGAAGCGCCGGCTGGAGCCATTATCCAGGCGCAGCGTACGGGAATCGGCAAACGTGGCCCGGGCCCGGATGTATTCGACCTTGCGGCGTTTGCTGAGCTCCAAGAGGTTTTTGCCCAGCGTCTCGACGACCTTCGTCTCCTGGGCACGCAGTGCGGCGAGGTCGATTTCCGGCCGGCCGAAGTGGATTCCCCAGGCTTGGGCGTCACGGGCATCGGTGAGGAGCTTGGCCGCGTGGAGAAGGGCCTTGGAGGGGATGCAGCCGACATACAAGCACGTGCCGCCCGGCTTTTCAAACGCATCGATGAGGGTAACCTGCATCCCCTTGTCCGCGGCCGCAAATGCCGCAGTGTACCCGCCGGGGCCCGCACCGAGCACAACCAATTCCGTTTCGCCGGATTCCGCCATGAGACTTTTCCTTCAAGCGTGAAGCAGCATCTGCAACGGGTTTTCCAACAGATCGGCAATCCGGCGCGTGAACCGGGCGGCATCGGCGCCGTCGATGACACGGTGATCGTAGGAGAGAGACAGGGGCAAAAGCAAACGGGCAACGATCTGACTTTCCCGGACAACCGGCTGCAACCGGCTGCGCGAAAGCCCCAGGATGGCGACTTCCGGGTAATTCACAATCGGCGTAAATCCAGTGCCACCGATGCCGCCCAGGTTGGTGATCGTGAAGGTTCCGCCGCGCATCTCGTCCACCTGGAGTTTCTTTTGGCGGGCGCGCTCGGCCACTGCGGCCAACTCCTGAGCCAGCTCGTAAATCGTCTTGCGATCAACATCTCGCAGGACCGGTACAAGCAGACCGCGGTCGGTATCGACGGCGATTCCGAGGTGATAATACCGTTTCCGCACGAGCTGCCCCGCCGCCAGATCGAGGCTGGCGTTGAACTGCGGGAACTGCTCGAGCGCGATGACCGCGGCTTTGAGTGCGAAGGCGGTCACCGTGAGTTTAGGTTCACCGTGCTGTTGCCGGCGAAACGCATCGAGATCGGTCACGTCGGCCTGATCGTGCTGGGTAACGTGAGGTACGGTACTCCAGGCCAGACTCATCTGCTCGGCAATCTTGCGCCGAATGCCATCCAAGGGTTGGCGATCGACGGGCCCCCAGCGTTCGAAGTCGGGGAGCGGCGGCACGGCAGCGCCGGCTCCGCGCACGGTTGGGGCGGAAGTTAGCTGATGAACATAAGCCTTGATGTCTTCCTGAGTGACTCGGCCGCCCGGCGCGCTGCCATGTACCTGCCGGAGATCCACGCCCAGCTCTCGTGCCAACCGGCGCGTCGCGGGACCTGCCGGCACCGTTGCCTGACCGGGCCGTGCCGCAGACGGTGGCGCGGGGGGCGCACGCTGGCCATCCGTTGCTGGTTTGGCGGTAGGACGGGCTTCTGGGGGAGCCGCTCCTTCGGCGCGCTCCCTGGTGCGATCCTGCTCCGCAGGCGATGCGGCCGGTTTGCCCACTCCGTCGGGTTGTGCGCGTTTATCCTTCGGCTGCCCTGAGCGTTCGGATTCTTGCTTGCGGCTAGGAGTTTTCGCCGAATCGGGTTTGTTTTCGGCGGCTGGAGCTTCGCGCACCGGGGCTTCCACAGTTTTCTGAGATTGCGCGCCATCCGTTGCTTCGAGCAAGCATAGGGTCTGACCGACCTCGATCGTGTCCCCCTTCTTGACCAGCATTTTCGAGATACGGCCAGCGACTGGCGACGGCACTTCAACGGTGCTTTTTTCCGCCTCGACTTCGAGCAGCGTTTGTCCTTGGCTGATGGTGTCGCCGGCCTTGACCTTGACATCCAAGACGTCGCCGCCGGTCAGGTTTTCTCCCAGCTGCGGCAACTTGATTTCCGTGGCCATGTTCCTGTCCTCGCTCACGCCTGCACGGGATCTTTCTTTTCCGGGTCGAGGTCCATCTCCTGGATGGCTTCTTGCACCTGGGCTGGCTTCAGTTCGCCATGTTGGGCAAGCCGCCACAAGGCCGCCAGGGTAATCGATTCTGCATCGACTTCGAAGAAGCGCCGGAGAGACGCGCGATTGTCACTGCGGCCGAAGCCGTCCGTGCCAAGCGGGTAAATCCCGCCGGGAACCCAGCGGCTAATCATGTCCGGTACGAGCCGCATGTAATCGCTCACGGCGATAAAAATCCCTCGTTCGTTTTGCAGGAGACGTTCGAGATAACTCTTCCGCGGCTGGGCCGTCGGATGAAGCATGTTCCAGCGATCGGTGTCCAGGGCATCACGCCGCAATTCCTTGTAGCTGGTCGCGCTCCACACATCCGCGGCGACCCCATAGCGCTCGGCGAGGATTTCCTGGGCCCGCAGAGCTTCCCGGAGCAGAGCACCGCTGCCCAGAAGATGAACCCGCGATCGGCCTTTCGCACCGTCCGGAGGCGCCGATCGCAATCGATAAAGGCCGCGCAGAATTCCCTCGATTGCTCCCTCCGGCATTGGCGGCATCGAGTACGGCTCGTTGTAGAGCGTGATGTAATAGAAGATATCCTCACAGGCCTGATACATCCTGCGGATGCCGTCTTGAACGATCACGGCCAGCTCGAACGCAAAGGCGGGATCGTAAGCTTGCAAGTTGGGCACGGTTGAAGCCGTAACATGGCTATGGCCATCCTGATGCTGCAACCCTTCTCCAGCCAGGGTGGTCCGGCCGGCCGTGCCGCCGAGCAAGAAGCCGCGCGTCCGCATGTCGGCCGCCGCCCAGATCAAATCGCCGATGCGCTGGAAGCCAAACATCGAGTAAAACGTGAAGAACGGGATCGTCGGCACGCCGTGCGTCGCCATCGCCGTACCGGCCGCGATAAACGACGACATCGCGCCGGCTTCGGTGATTCCTTCCTCGAGCACTTGGCCGTTCTTGGCTTCGCGGTAAGCCAGCAAGGTCTTGGCATCGACCGGTTCATACAGTTGCCCGACGTTGGAGTAAATCCCGAACGGCTTGAAGAAAGCATCCATGCCGAACGTCCGCGCTTCGTCGGGGATGATCGGCACGACCCACTTGCCGATCTCCTTGTTCTGGAGCAGCCGCTTGAGCAGGCCGACAAATGCCATCGTCGTGGAAAACTCATTGTTGCCGCTCCCCTGGAGAAAGTCCTTGAACAGCTCCAGGGTCGGAGCCTGAAATTGAGGGCAGCGCACCGTCCGAATCGGCAATGGGCCGCCCAGCGCTTGCCGGCGCTGACGGAGATACTGCAACTCTCGGCTATCGTCGGCGGGTTTATAGAAGGGGGCCTCGGCTACGTCCTGGTCAGAAATCGGGATGCCAAAGCGGGTCCGGAACTCGGCCAATTCGTCTTCGTTGAGCTTCTTTTGCTGGTGCGTGACATTGCGACCTTCACCCGCTTCGCCCAGGCCATAGCCCTTGACGGTGGCGGCGAGGATCACCGTGGGGGAACCCTTGTGCTCGACAGCGGCCTTGAATGCAGCGTAAACCTTTTCCGGATCGTGTCCGCCGCGGGATAACTTGCGCAGCTGTTCGTCGGAAAGATGCTCCACGAGTGCGGCCAGCTCCGGATACTTGCCGAAAAAATGCTTGCGGATGTACGAGCCGGGTTCGACGGCATATTTCATGTATTCGCCGTCTACCACCTCACCCATCCGCTTCACGAGCAATCCGCTCTTGTCTGCGGCGAGGAGCGGATCCCAGTTGCTCCCCCAGATAACCTTGATGACATTCCAGCCGGCCCCGCGGAATGCAGCCTCCAGTTCTTGGATAATCTTGCCGTTGCCCCGGACCGGTCCATCCAACCGTTGCAGATTGCAGTTGACGATGAAGATCAGATTGTCCAGCCCTTCGCGCGAAGCCAGCGTCAACGCTCCCAACGACTCGGGCTCATCGGTTTCGCCATCGCCCAAGAAACACCAGACACGCTGCGCCGAAGTATCCTTCAATCCGCGGTGATCCAGATAGCGATTAAAACGCGCCTGGTAGATTGCCAGGATAGCGCCGAGCCCCATGGAAACGGTGGGGAATTGCCAGAAGTCGGGCATGAGCCAGGGATGGGGGTACGAAGAGAGCCCGCCGCCGGACGCCAGCTCGCGGCGGAAATTCTCCAGCTGCGCTGCGGTCAACCTTCCTTCCAGAAATGCCCGTGCGTACACACCGGGCGAGCCGTGTCCCTGGAAGTACACCTGATCGCCACCGCCGGGGGCACTGGGCCCTCGGAAAAAGTGGTTCCAGCCGACATCCAGAAGCGTTGCCGCCGACGCATAGGTCGAGATATGTCCGCCAATGCCGGGGGAATGCTTGTTGGCCCGCACCACCATTGCCATCGCATTCCAGCGGGAGAGGCTCTTGATACGGCGCTCGATTTCTCGACTGCCCGGAAACGGGGCTTGCTGGTCTGCCGGGATCGTGTTGATGTAGGGAGTGTTGGCCGTAAACGGGATTGCCACACCCTCACGGTTGGCCTTGTGCTTGAGCTGGCTCAGCAAATACCGAGCCCGCGCCGCACCGCCGGTTTGCAATACGGCCTCGAGCGCATCCAGCCATTCCTGAGTTTCTGCTGCATCCGTGTCTCCGTTTGCTTCCACGAGCAAATCAGGCGGCATAAAGAATCTCCGTATCCGTAAAATAATTGAAGAGGATGGTAGGCGCGGCCAACGGCCTCTTCTAACATTGTACGAAACAGCCCAAGGCGCGTTGGGTGCCTCTCGGGCTGGCCCGTGTGTGCGGTGCGCCGCAAATCCACCCTGGGGAGGATCCGCAATGATGCTGACCGGGCTGTCCGGCAATGAAATCTACTGCTTGGCTCAAAAGGGCTGGGCACCGGGAAATATTGTGGTCGGCAATAGTGTCTACTCCTTGGGTGTCGTGCGCGGCTTCACGAGCGGCTTACAGACATTGGCCGGCGGCGAGATCGCCAGTGTCACGGAGCTGATTTCCGACGGACGTCATGCGGCGATCAAGCGGCTCGAAGAAGAAGCGGCTACCCAGGAAGCGCACGGTCTGACGGGGGTCGTTTCGGACCTCAAGAAGGTGGCGGGCCTGATTGAGTTTTTGGCTCTCGGCTCGGCAGTCAAGGGGCAGGACTATCATGGTCCGTTTTTCACGACGGCCTGCACGGGTCAAGACCTGTACTGTCAGCTCGACGCCGGTTTTGCACCTCGGCATTTCGTGATGGGCAATGTGGCCTATGCCCTCGGCGTCGGCCGCGGAATCCTCGGCGTGCTCCGTACATTTGCCGGGGGCGAAGTGAAGGAATACTCGCAGATGTATAACCACACCCGGCATCTCGCTCTGGAGCGACTCGAGCAGGAAGCCAAGGACCGTGGGGCCAATGCAGTCGTGGACATCCTGACCCACATCCTCCCCTTTGGACCCGGCGTGCGCGAAATGTTAATGGTCGGGACCGCCTCTCATAATCCTGCACTGGGCACTGTGGATCGACCAGTTACCTCAGAGCTCACCAGCGAAGAATTGTGGAACCTCGCACAGCTAGGTTACGCGCCGCTCAGGTTGCTGCTGGGCACATCCGTTTATGCCCTCGGCTTCGCCGGCGGCGTCGCCACCTTTTTCCGATCGCTGGCCCGTGGCGAGATCAGTGCCGTAACCCGGCTGATCTACGAGGCCCGCGAGAATTGTCTGGACCACATTCACAAGGAAGCCGAGGCGTTGGGGGCCGACGGCGTCATCGGAACCAAGCTCTACATCTACGAAATCGGCAGTGGCCTGGTTGAAGTGATGGCGATTGGTACGGCGATTCGGCGCAATCCAAACATCACCACCCAGAGCGCTCAGCTCATCCCGCAGGCAATCATCCGGGACCGCGATACGTTTTTTGACCAGGAGCACAAACTGACGGAGCGAAAACTCGAAAGGCAGTAAGGGATGGAATTACCACGGGCGTTCCTACCCCCGCCGCACCGTCGCCATGATCAAACCGTATGGTTCTGCCGTGGGCACGAAAACCACGTTTGGGTTGTCCAGCCCAAAAGATCCCAAATCCACAAGTAGATGATGCAAATTCGGCATCGCCAGGCGGATTTGCTGGATCGAAGTGCATGAATCGAGTGCCGCCGTCGCCATCGCATAAAGAGTCTGCTGAACGGACAAGCTTTTGTGCTTCGCGAAAGTTTCCAGCAGCGTCCGACGGATGAGCTGGTGACAATGGTTCCAATCAACGCTCCCCTCGCCGTAACGCCAGCGCGCCGTGAGAAGAGTTGCGAAAATCCGATCATCGGTGGCCGGCAGCGTCGTGTACCGATCCCGAAGAAAACCTTTGAACCCAGAATTTGCCGTTTTCAAAATCCGAAGGCCCCGGACACCGGATTCGACACGGCTTCCCTGCTGCGTCCGCTTGATCACGGAAGTTCGCTCCTCGCTGCCACCGCCGACAAAGGCATGCGGGTGTTCTGTGCCGTCCACGACCATTCGCTGCCAGGATTGTTCGTTCAGCCGAATCGTGCTTGCGGAAACGTGGTCGAAGTTTTCCATAAAATGCCCAGCAAGTGCCAGGCCAAAATCTTCAACCGCTGTGATCGGATGGTTACGAGCCAGGGCGTAAACCGTGTTCTTCATCGTATCGGTTGTGATAATCTGGCGATTATCTCCGAGCGTGTAGGAAGCGGCAAAAGCGCCTTCTAGTTGAACGGCAATCGACAGCTCCCTGATCTCATGCAAGCCCGCGTGGCGGGTGACTTTGGTCAGACGTACGCGGGACTTGCCGTACGAGCAATGGCCCAAACGATTCGACATAAGCGTTCCTCTCCAGGCGCGGCCCGCGGCCGCAGGTACGGCTTCGATGATACCACACCGAGCCGAAGAAGCAGCAACCGAGGAGCCCACGCCGTGGGCGATCCGGAGCGAATCCGTCGTCACTCCTCAAGGGCTTCGGCCGGCCGCGGTATTGATCCGGGGAGAAAAAATTGTTGGTGTCGTTTCCCCCGACGAAATCCCCGCGGGCTGCCCGGTCCATGATGTGCGTACGCTGGCGGTGTTGCCCGGACTTGTTGATACCCACGTCCACATCAACGAGCCGGGGCGGACCGAGTGGGAAGGCTTTGCGACTGCCACGCGCGCCGCCGCGGCCGGCGGCATCACCACCCTCGTTGATATGCCGCTTAATAGCTCCCCCGTGACAACCAGCCCCAATGCCTTCGAGCAGAAGTTGGCCGCCGCGCGTGGCCAGTTGTTCGTGGACTGCGGATTCTATGGCGGCATCGTGCCGGATAACCTGGAACAGATCGAGCCGTTGCTCGCATCCGGCGTGCTCGGGCTGAAGGCCTTCCTGTGTCATTCGGGCATCGAGGACTTCGCCAACGTCACGGAGCAACATCTTCGCGCGGCCATGCCGATGGTGGCACGCAGCGGTTTACCGTTACTGGTCCATGCCGAACTGCCCTCTTTTGCGGGAAATCTACCTTCCCCCGCGCCGGTCGGTCGAAGCTACGGAGCCTATCTGGCATCGCGACCCCGGACCTGGGAGCACGCGGCCATCCGGCTGATGCGGGATCTGGGCCGAGAGTATCGGTGTCGTGTTCATGTTGTGCACCTTTCTGCGGCAGATGCGTTGCCGCAGTTCTGTGCAGAAGGGCTCACGTTCGAGACCTGTCCACACTACCTCCATTTTGCGGCGGAAGAGATCCCCGACGGAGACCCACGCTTCAAGTGTGCTCCGCCGATCCGGGAACGCGAGAATCGGGAGCACTTGTGGCGTCATTTGCGGGCCGGTCTAATTACCACGATCGGCTCAGATCACTCTCCGGCCCCGCCCGAACTGAAAGAGCTGGCGACCGGAGACCTCGCACGTGCTTGGGGTGGGATTGCCTCGTTGCAACTCATTCTGTCCGCGGTTTGGTCCCAGGCCCGCTCAAGGGGGTTTACCCTGGCCGATTTGGCCAAGTGGATGTGTCGGACTCCTGCAGAACTCGTAGGGCTGGGCCAGCGCAAAGGCCAGCTTGCCCCTGGATTCGATGCCGACCTGGTCGTCGTTGATCCGCAGGCCACGTTCGTCGTTGAGCCGGAGAAGCTGCTGCACCGGCACAAGATTACTCCCTATGCGGGCCAACTCTTGCGCGGTACGATCCGAACGACGTTTTTGCGCGGGCGGAAAATTTACGAAGCGGGCAATCTGGCAACTACGCCCTTGGGGCAGATTATTCTGCATCGGACGGTGCGAGGCTAGAGCGGCGTGATGGACCTGGATCGAATCAACTCCGGGCCGAGGGTCGAGGCCGAGGCCACGTTTCTGCGCTGCTGCGGGGCCCGCCGCTGGGCGGAGCAGATGGCGACATCTCGGCCCTTCCGGAGTGAAGCTGACCTGTTCGATGCAGCCGACCGGATCTGGCGAGGGCTGGCCCGTGCGGACTGGCTAGAAGCGTTTGCCGCACACCCAAGGATCGGCGACCTGGAGAACTTGCGGGCCAAGTTTAGCGAGACCGCGGCCTGGTCGGCGTCGGAACAGAAAGGACTGACCGGTACCACGGATGCTGTCTTGACTGCGCTGTCCCTGGGAAATCGCCAATATGAGGAAAAGTTCGGCCATATCTTCATCGTCTGCGCCACGGGCAAAACCGCCGTGGAGATGCTCGCTCTGCTCCAAGAACGACTGCCCAACGGCGCGGAAAAGGAACTACTGATTGCCGCGGGCGAGCAGGCCAAGATCACCCGGTTGCGTTTACAGAAGCTAGGCTCATGAGTTCCCTGAGCACCCACGTACTGGATACGGCTCATGGCCGGCCCGCAGCTGGATTGGCTGTCGCACTGGACTTCTGCGACGGCGAAGGCAGCTGGACCGAGCTGGCACGACGAACGACCAACGCCGACGGTCGAATTCCGTCGCTGACAGCAGGGGAAGCTCCCCTCGAGCCGGGCATCTACCGATTGCGTTTTGAGACAGGGAGTTACTTCCGCTCCCTGGGCGTGACCGGGTTCTATCCAGAAGTGCAAATCCTGGTTTCGCTGGATACTTCCGGCGTTCATTATCACATCCCGCTGTTGCTGAGCCCTTTTGGTTTCACCACGTATCGCGGCAGCTGAGTTCTGTTCGCCACGAAATATTTCGGGGTGACTGAAGGAATGGCGAAGAACAAGCAAAATGGGATGATTTGTATTGACTTGAGAAATCGTATCGATTATCACTGTGCCAGGAACGTACGGCAGGATGAACGTCCGGTCCGGTTCAGTCCATTCCATCCTTGCCAGGATTGCGGGATTGATTCCAAGACAATCTTCACCAGTACATCGCCTCGAGAGACATCACCATGGGAAAAGGACTTCGCGGCTGGTGGCACGCCTTGCAACGACGTAGCACCAAGCGGCAGCGCATTTTCTATCGACCCCATCTGGATGGCCTGGAGGACCGCTGCTTGCTTTCGGGCATCAATGAATTCTCCATTGATCAAGCGGCGCCCCTTCCCTTGGGCATCACGATCGGTCCCGATGGCGCCGTGTGGTTTACGGAGTCCGGGGCGAGCAAGATTGGCCGCATTACCACAGCGGGCGCGATTACCGAGTTCACGCTTCCCCGGTCCGACAGCGATCCAGAAGGGATCGTAGCCGGGCCGGACGGCGCCCTTTGGTTCACCGAGTTCGGCATCGACCGGATTGGGCGCATCACGACCGGCGGCGCCATCACGGAGTTCCCCGTGGCGCTCAATAGCGGTCCGCGCGGGATCACGGCGAGCGCGGGAGGCCTTTGGTTTACCGAGGCAGCTGCCGATCGAATTGGGCGGATCACTGCGGCCGGCGTGGTCACCGAATTTAGCTCCGGCATCACACCCGGCAGCACCCCAACCAGCATTGCGCTTGGCCCTGACGCCAACTTCTGGTTCACGGAGCCCGACGGCAACCGCATTGGCAGGATCACCCCGGCCGGCGTCGTTACCGAGTTTAGCACGGGCATCCCCAGCAACAGCCGGCCAACGGGTATCGCCCCCGGCCCAGCGGGAGACGGCTCTCTGTGGTTTACACTGAGCACCGGCAATCAGCTCGGGCGGATCACCACGACGGGAACCGTCAGCGTCACCACCGGCGTTAGTGGATCGAGTGCGCCGACGGGCATCACCCTTGGCCCGGACAATAACATCTGGTTCACCGAGAATTCGGGAAACCGAATCGGGCGCGTTGTGGCGACGGGGCCAACCCAGGGCACCGTGACCGAATTCAGCACGGGAATTACCGGCAACAGCGGCTTGCGTGGGATCACGACGGGGCCGGACGGCAATCTCTGGTTCACGGAATCCCGATCCAATCGAATCGGCACGATCGTCTCCAGTGGAGCGAACACGGTCACCGAGTTTTCGCTTCGCTCCGGAACGAGTGGACCGACCGACCTCACCGTTGGGCCAGACGGCGCGGTGTGGTTCACCGAGTCGCAATCTGCCAAAATTGGCCGGGTGAGCGCCGCAGGATCGCTTAGCGAATTCACCCTCACCCGAAGCGATAGTGATCCGGAGGGGATCACGACCGGATCCGATGGAAACCTTTGGTTCACAGAATTCGGCGTTGATCGGATCGGGCGCATCACGCCCTCCGGCGTGGTGACCGAGTTCAATTTGGCGCCTAACACGGGACCGCGCGGTATCACGGCCGGCCCGGATGGCGCGTTGTGGTATACGGAACAGGTAGCCGACCGCGTCGGGCGGATCAACACGGCCGGCTTCGTTACCAACGAGTTCGCGCTGACCGTAGGCGGCAACGCCGAATCGATCACCACCGGACCGGATGGGGCCCTGTGGATCACCGAACCCGGCGTCGACAAAATCGCGCAGATAACGGCCGTCGGGATAGTGAATGAATTCACCTTGACCGCTGGTCGAAAGCCAGAAGGGATCACGGCCGGTCCTTCCGGCAGCAATTCTCTGTGGTTTGCCGAGTCCGGGGGCAATCGGATTGGCGAAATCTCCACCAGCGGCACGATCAGCGAGTTCACCATTCCGACAGCCAACAGCCAGCCGACCGCGATCGCTCTGGGTGCGGACGGTAACCTATGGTTCACGGAAGCAACCGCGAACCAAATTGGCCGCATCACCCCGAGCGGGACGATCACTGAATTCCATACGGGCCTCACACGGGCCGGCGGGCTTCGGAGGATTATTGCCGGGCCGGGCGGAGCGCTCTGGTTCAGCGAGACCCAATCCAATCGCCTCGGACAACTGGCACTGGTGGTCGCCACGAGCGTGACCATCAACACGGCGGAAGGGCAGGCGGTCAGTGGCGTGGTGGCCAGCTTCGGCGATGCGACAGTCGCGGCGGCCGCCGGCAATTACAAGGTTTCGATCAACTGGGGGGACGGGACGCCGCTGGACAGCACCAGCGCGGTCGTCAGCGGCGCAAACGGCACCTTCACGATCACCGGCATGCACACGTTTGCCGAAGAAGGTACGTTTGCCGTCAGCGTGGCGATCCAGGACATGAGCAATAACCAGGCCGGACTTGCCAGCACGACGGTAGGCAGCACGGCCAGAGTCGCGGATGCGGTGTTGACCGCCACCAGTCTAGCCGTGAACGCGGTCGAGGGCACGCCCTTTACCGGCTCGGTCGCAACCTTTACGGATGCCAACCCGAACGCCGCCCTGACCGACTTCACCGCGACGATCTCGTGGGGAGACGGCCAGACATCCCCGGGAACCATCACCGGGACCGCCAGTCAAGGCTTCACCGTGACGGCTACGCACACGTTTGCCACGGAGGGAGCGAACAACCTTTCCGTGCAAATTCGGGATGTTGGCGGCAGCATGGCCACGGCCACCAAGATGCTCACGGTGGCCGATGCAGCGTTGACGGTTGTCGGCATGCCGGTCGTCCTTGCCACCGGATCCACGCTGACCAACGTCCCGATCGCGACCATCACCGACGCGGGAGGCCCCGATGCCGTGGCCAGTTACACCGCAACGGTCAATTGGGGGGATGGCAGTGATCCGTCCCTTGCCACGGTCACGGCCTCCACGAACGGTTTGACGGTGAGTACCAATCACACCTTCCCGGCCCCAGGGAAATTTGCCATCACGGTCACCGTTCGTTCAGCTGGCGGCAGCTCGGCCACGGCCACTACGACTGCCTTGGTTGGAGACGTCAACCAGCGGTTCGTGGGGGCGGTCTTTCTCGACTTGCTCCAGCGCAGCGTGGACCCCACGGGATTGATGTCCTGGACCGCCCAACTTCAACAGGGAACGAGCCGTGCCCAGGTCGTCCTGGGCATCGAGAGCAGCGCCGAGTACCGTACGCTGCAAGTGCAGAAGCTGTATCAAACGCTGCTCAAGCGCGCGGCCGATCCAGGCGGCTTGGCCAATTCCGTCGCCTTTTTGACGGCCGGGGGTACGGTCGAGCAATTGGCGTCGACCATCGCCGGTTCGCCCGAATACTTCCAGACGCGGGGCGGCGGAACAAACACCGGATTTCTTACGGCTCTGTACCAGGATGTCCTCAATCGGCCGATCGACATGATGGGACAAGCCGGTTTCCTTCAGGCGCTTATGAACGGGGCAACGCGTATCCAGGTCGCGGCGGCAATCTATGGCAGCACGGAATATCGCCAGGTCCTGATTCAGGGCTATTACCAGCAGTTCTTGATGCGCAATGCGGATGCGGCAGGATTGAATGGTTTCGTGACGGCGATTCAGAATGGTGCGCGGGATGAGCTGATCACCGCGATCTTTCTCAGCTCGGGCGAATATGCAGCCCTGCGGGTCGGATCCTGAGTCCCGGAGCATCCCGCGGACAGGGAAACGACATGGAAGCCGGTGGTCCTGCACCCAAAACGATTCCATCAGCACACCAACCAGACTTCAGTCAAAGGAGAACATATCATGCGTGTGGCCCCAGGGCGGACAAGCTTGCGGTGGCGGTTGCTGCTAGGGAGTAGTTTGGCGGTAATTCTGGGCGGGATCCTCATTCTGGTGAGCCCGGCCGCGGACCACCGGGATGGTCCAATTTTTGTCAACACGCAAGCCAATGGCCGGCGCGACATCAACGATGTCTATGTTTTCAAATCTCCCGTGACGGCAACCAACACCGTCGTGGCCATGACGTTCAGTCCCTTTGCCGGGGCCGTGACGCCGGTGACGTTCGACGAGACGGCCGCCATCGAGCTGAAGGTCGATAACGACGGGGATGCCATCGAGGAATTAACGTTCCGAGTGACCTTTTCGCCTCCGGATATGAATGGAGTCCAAGAGGTGACGCTCCGCGGCCTGCCGGCCGTGAACTTTCCCAATGACGGCATCCTTGCCAAGGGGACGACGAACCAAAACATCCCGATTGCGGGTGGTGGCATGTTTCGGGCCGGCTATTTCGATGATCCGTTTTTCTTCGTTTCGGCCTCGATCTTCACGCAGTTTCTCAACGGCACCCTTGCCGGCGGGCAGTTCCCCAATCCGGGCGTGAACTTCTTTGGACCCAACGTCAATACCTTGGGAATTGTTCTGGAGGTGCCCACGGCATCGTTACTTTCCGCTCCGAACAATCCCAAATTCGGTGTCTGGGGCCGGGTTGAAGTTGCCGGAGTGCAGGTGGATCGCATGGGCCGGCCGGGCATCAATACGGCACTCATTCCTCCCGTGCCCCGCAACGATCCGAGCCGGGGCGATCGACGGAATGCGTTCAACGCCGGCGTGCCCAGCAATGATGTACGCGATTTCTTCGATGACATGGTGGCCATCCTCACCAATCCCAATGGACCTTATCAACGGACCCAAGCTGACGCCACCGGTCTGGCCAGCTTTTTGCTTCCCGACATCCTCACCTACGATTCCTCCCAGCCCGACGGTTTCCCAAATGGCCGGAGACTCCGCGATGGCGTGATTGACGTGGAGCTGAATTTGCTCACCAATGGGCGGGTCACGTCCATGAATGTATTTGATGACAACGGCATGCGCATCACGGACGGAACCAACGGGACGTCCGCGGCCTTCCCGTATTTTGGAGCGGCCAACAATCCGCCGCAGGGAATCATCAATCCGTAGCATGCACCAGCCGCAGGGGAACAGACATGAACCGGCGAATGGTCAACTGGGGACTTGCAGCGTCATTCTCGATCGTTTTGCTCGGCTGGACTGGCCCTCTCTCGGCCGCGCAGCCGGATCGGGGAAAGGAAGAAACGAAAGCGGCCACGCCCGTTCGGCCCTATGACTATCTGCTCAGCACCGACCAGGCCATCCAGTTCTTTCAGCAGCGTGTTCAGCGCGACCCCAAGGATTGCGTCAACCAAACCTTGCTTGCCGACGTCTACATTCGCAAGGCAAGGGAGACGGGGCAGTTCGCCAGTTACGACCGAGCCGAGGCGGCAATCCAGCGCGCCCTGGAACTCGATCCAACCCATTTGCCGGCCCAGATCGACCGGGCAATCTTGTTGAGTGCCAAGCATCGCTTTGCGGAAGCGCTCGCGCTGGCCCAGGATCTTTCTCGCAAGAATCCCGGCGAGCCCGGGATCCTGCTCATCGTGGGCGACGCCTACCTGGAGATGGGCAAATATGGCGAAGCGGAGAAGGCCTACGAAGAGCTGATGCGCAGGGATCCGACGGCTTTGTTGGCAACCCGTCGCTCACGCTTGGCGGAACTGAAAGGCCATACGGAAGAGGCGATCCGCTGGATGGAACGGGCGGCCGAAGAAGAGCGGCGGGCGCGCGTGTCCAAGGAAGGGGGCGTTTGGTATCAGATTCGACTGGGTGAATTGCATTTCAATGCCGGCCATCTGGAAGCCGCTGCCCAACATTACGAAGCAGCGCGGCAGATCCTTCCGAAGAGTGCTCCGGCCCTGGCTGGCCTGGGGCAGGTGCGCGCCGCCCAGGGGAGACTTGAGGATGCCATCGCGCTCTACCGGGATGCGATCCATATCAACCCCGACTGTTACATGCTGGCCGCGCTGAGCGATCTGTACACCAAGCTCGATAACCCAGCGATGGCCCAGATTCTTTGCACCAAGCTGGATCAAACTGCCGCTCTCAAAGAAGGGGCCTACAACCGGGAGCTATCGGTCTATTACGCCAATCATGATCAAAAGCTTCCCCTAGCCCTGGAGCTAGCCAACAAGGATTTGGCGACGCGCCAAGATATTTACAGCTACGATACGTTGGCGTGGGCCCTCTACAAGAATCATCGCGCCGAAGAAGCCGTGAAGGCGATGGCCGTGGCATTGAAACTCGGGACGCAAGATGCCACGTTCTTTTACCATGCCGGGATGATCGAACATCAGCTGGGGCACAAAGCCGAAGCAAAGCGGTACCTGGAACGTGCCCTGGCGCTAAATCCGCATTTCTCGCTTCTCTTGGCGGACAGCGCCCGCCAGACCTTGGCAGCGTTGGCACGCCAATGATTCGGGATCCTGTGTCGACGGGGTGTCAGGGTTTGTAATTCGGATTGGCCGTGGGCAGCTGCGCGTGCACGGATTCGCGCCGCATCTGCAGTTTTTGCCGCAGCTCCGCGGTTTTCTTCGGCATCTGCAGCGCCAGGTTGTTCCGCTCGCCGATGTCGTCTCGAAGGTTATACAAATCGGCGTGGCCATCTTCGTAAAACTCAACGAGTCTCCAGTCTCCCGCCCGGACCGCCCCATAGGGAGTGGCCCCGCCAGGATGATAGTGCGGATAATGCCAGTAGATGGCCTCCCGATTCAGCCGGTGCGCGGGGTCTTTCAATAAGGGGAGAAGATTCATTCCATCCACGTGCATGTTATGGGTCGGGTGACCCTGGGCGCCGGCCATCGCCAAAATCGTCGGATAGAAGTCCGGGCTGACGATCGGTTCACGGCAATCACTGCCTGCGCGTGTAACGCCGGGCCAATGAACGATCGCCGGTACACGCACGCCGCCCTCATAGCTGGAACCCTTGCCGACGCGGAGCGGCACGTTGCTGGTTGACTGGAGGTGTCCGTCCGGCGAGTCGCGTTCTTGACGGCCGTGGTGTAATCTCTCCGGAAGGAGGGCACTATCATGGCCCCAGGCCGAGCGCGGGACGAGCGGAAGGAACAGCAGTGGCGAAGGTAGATCAGCTATGGGCTAATTCGTACGCCAAGGATGACGACTGGACCCACTGCCAACGCTTCTCACAGATTCTTCAGCAATTCCCAGACATGGGTCACTGCAGGAGCGAGGACGTATCTCGAATCTCTCCATCTCGAAAGCCCGATAACTGCTGCAACACGTACCAGTCCTCACTGTACGGTCCTTGAAGTAGCCGGCGACCCGTGGCCGCCGTTGTGCCGTGTTTCAAGCCGTGGACCGAACCATCGGCAAAACAGAACTGAACGACCCCACGATGACTGCTGCTGTATTGGAACCAGGTGGGGTTCACTGCTTTCATGCCTCCAATCGTCGGCATGGCACCTATGCCCATTCAGGAAGCACTGTATTCCTTGACGCCGTTGGACTGGCCGCCGAGGATTTCACCGAAAAGCAGGGTGTTGCTCGTACCATCCGGAATCCGGCCAAGAGAATTCTGCGAGCGGTTCGTGAAGAGGCCTTCGTACTTGTTGAGTGTGGCATTGGTGCCTTGGCCAAAAGCTCCGCCCACTCCCAAGTAGCTTGTACGTCCTAGGTTGGCGGCGGCGGGAACCTGGGAGTAATCCCAGCTGGGCGCATAGAAGTTCCAGCGTCTCCCCATGTTGAAGAAGTGTTCCGCGTAGACGGTTCCTTTCCTGCTCGCGTACGGGTCGTCCGATGGGCACAGGAGGGGCTTGATCCTCGTCTGTGCCACGGCCAAGTTGCTTTCCCCGTCGGGACCGGCCCACCAAGGGTCGCCGCTACTGTTCAGATCGAACTTGATCTTGAGTTGCTTGTAGATGGCTTCCCCTTCGAGGTACGGCAACAGATAGGCAAACAGACCGACGTTCTGAACGGTATTGTCCACGACGCGCCCGATGGGTGGCGGACGAGGTGTCTGGTTGTTCAAAGGCCCCAGGTAGCCGGGCGGTAACACGGTATGGATGGAGTCATAAGTGCTGGCCGCCAAACCGAGCTGCTTGAGGTTGTTCGAGCAACTAACCCGATTGACGACATCTCGGGCTTTCTGGACCGCGACGAGCAGCAAACCAGTTAGAACGGCGATGATCGCCAGAACTACCAGTAACTCAATCAGGGTGAATGCGTGCCGACTGCGCATTGCGCCACCTCCCTTTCGTACCAGAACGGTCGCGGAGAACTCCACCGAGGCACACGAAGAATCTACCGTTACTCCTTGCCGATCTCCATGTCCTGTGCGAAGGCAATGACCCAGCCGCCGCCGCGGTGAACATAGCCTTCGGACACGCGCCGGTTGCGGTTGACCAGGAGGTTCCCGTCGTTGTCGTAAACTTTCCACTCGCCCATGTAACTAAGAATGGCGGCCTGGTCGCTCAGCCGGATCAACTCCACGTCGCTGATCTTGTAGTCGGTGCCGAACCGCACCGACCGAAGCCCGCGCAGGTGGTCCGCCATGGTATACCTGTGGTGCATCGAGAAGCCCACGAACTCGTCGGCGTAGCACTTCCGGTAAGCGTCCAGGTCTTGCTTCACACACGCTTCAAACACCTGTTTCTCCAGAGCCAGGAGCGTGTTCTTCAGCGCTTCGTCTTCCTTGGACAGGGATCCTTTCCGCGCCTCGGCAGGCAAGAATAACCCGAGCAAGATCGACCGGTCCGCGTTCGGGTCCTCCTCCGCCCATGCCCGGTAGGTCAGGCGACTAGCCCCCAGTCCGAGCACGGCAACTACCGCCAACACCACCGTGGCACGCAGCAGCTTGGTCAGGAACATGGCTTTGATCACTCCTTCCGTCAAGGCGGCGACGGGTGCGGTGAGGGCACCGGCCTTCACCGCTTGACCCGCCGCGAACAGTCTCACGGCTCGCATGGTGGAAATCACCAACCGCGCCGGCGCGTCGGCCAAGGCCGCGTTCTGAGACAGCGCCACCGCCAGCGCCCCGGCCGGTAGCGTCACACCTTTGTGAGCCATCCGCTTGGCCAGCAGGCTTCGCCCCCTGGACAGTCGGCTGGCAACGGTCCCTTGCGGCAGGCCGAGTTGACGCGCCGCTTCCTTAAGGGACTTGCCCTCCAACCCACACAGAACGATCGGGACGCGGTAATTGTTCGGCAGGCGACTCAACTCCCCGTCCAGCAGGGCTTGAAGTTGTTGCCAGTTCTCCGCGGGCGGTTCGGACCGGGGGAGCGATCCCGCCTGACGTTCCTTCACGCGCCGCTTGCTGTTCATGGCCTTCGCCTTCAACGCCGTGTGGTGGGCGACCCCGTACAGCCAGTTCCCCACCAACGCACGGGGCACGACGGAAGCGGCCTTGCGGACGAGGACGAGGAAAGTGGCCTGAAAGGCGTCCTCGGCGTCGGTTTCGTGACGGAGGACGCGACGGCAGACGCCCAGCACCATGGGGCCGTGCCGCCGTAGCAGGGCCTCAAATGCCGCCTCGTCGCGGTGGGCGACGAACCGCTCCAGCAGCTGCCCGTCCGTCAGGCCGGCACCGTCGCGCAAGAGCGCAGACCTGCGCAGGTGCTTGATGACCTCGTGTAGTGGACTCGTCGCCACCGGGTTGCCCTCTTCGGGTTCGTGCTCTACCAGTATATTTCCCCAACTGCGGAATTTTATCCCATCTTTTTCGGCGGCGTCCCCCCTGCAACAGGCTTCGGCCCCGTTGCGGTCTCGGCGCGGAGCCGTTAAGTAGGCGGGGTCGGAAACCCCCTGCAACGGTGACAAACCCATGACCTCTCTCCGCGTCAACCTGGGCGAGAGCGACCGCCTGCTACGGGTCGAGAGCTGTCTTGCTCTCAGAGTGCTCGACAAGAGTGAAGGCTATTTCCTCGTACACTTCTACCGCTATCCGTCGGACAAGAAACCGGAATGGCGTATCCGTCGGGCTCAGCGTGTGGCTGCCTGGGTGGATGGAAGCCAGAAGTAGAGATGGCGTGAAGCGACGGGAACGGCCGAGGTCAGGAGGCCGGCTCGGCCGCAGGGCTCGTTGTCTCGGTCGCCGCTGCCGGTGGGGTCGCCATCGTCGCGGCCTGACGCGCCGGCTGCCATCGGTCGGGCAGCAGGCCACCGAACTGCCCGGCCGGCATCGTCGGCAAATGCGTCAGCACGTCTTGCAGATACGCCCAGCGCTCAACCCCCAAGCGGTGGCACGTGGACGTGAAGCTGAAGAGCACCGCGGCCGTTTGGCCACCGTGCGGCGATCCTACGGTCAACCAGTTTTTACGACCAATGGCAATCCGCTTCATCTCCCGCTCGGCCACGTTGTTATCGAGGGCCAGGAAACCGGCCTCGGTATAACGCACCAGCGCGGCCCAGTTGTTCAGGGCGTACCCCAGCGCTTCTGCCATCGGGCTCTTGGGCAACACCTCGGGGCGCTGAGCCTGCAACCACTGGTGGAACTGGCCCAGAATCGGCACCGCCAAGTCCTGGCGCATTTTTGCAGCCGCTGCGCATCGCTGAAGTCCTTGGCCTGCCGCTCCAGTTCATAGAGCTGGCGGTAATCGGCCAACGCCTCGTGCGACCGCAGGGCATCGGCTGCGTGCCTCGTAGAACTTGCGGCGTGCGTGGGCATTGCAGGCTACCTCGATGATGCGTGCCGCAACCGTGCGCGGGTCCGGCAGGTACAGCGCGTCGTAGCCGCTAAACGCGTCGGCATGCAGGTAACCTTGATAGTTGGCTAAGAACTGCTGTGGCCCGTCGCGTTTGTGGTTGACCGTGAAGTCGAACACACGTTGTAGGGATGGGCGGCGTCGCCCAGGTAGACCCAGAAACGTGCCGTGCTCAGCAGGTGGGTCACCAGTTCCTGCGTCTTCACGGTCGTATCGCCGGTGTGGAGCGCCTGGGACTGCAGCACCCCGCTCACCATCAGATCGTACAGCGGCCGCAGGAGCTGAGCACGGGCTGCCAGCCAATCGCACAGCGTGGAGCGGTGCAAGAAGAGACCTTGCCGCTGGTAGACCCGCTCCAGGCGATGCAGCGGCAGGTGATCAGTATATTTGCTAACGATCAGGTGAGCCAAGAGGCCAGGCCCCGGCAGGCCCTTGGGGATCGGCATGGGCGGCTTGGGCGCGACGATTACCACCTCACTGGCGTTCAGGAGCCGACACGGGGGCGTGGGCGCTGGGGACGGGGGACACTGGTCAGCGGCCTGCTCGCTGGACGATGCCTGCTCTTGCGAATTGTCCATTTGCTCTAGCGTGGGTCTCGGTTCCGGCGGCGGTAGCGGTGGTTGGAACTCCGTGGACCGCGCTGGTACAGGCTCGGCCTCCTGGCCCAAGTGTGGTGGCTGCCCCTGCGACTGTGTTGTCTGCCGGCTACAGCAGGGACAGACGTACCTGTGAACGATGTGCTCGATGACGATCAGCGACGCCGGCCGGTAGTCGAGCTGTTCACTCGTGACTACGCCGATGTCGATGCGTGTCTGCCCACAGCTCGGACAGAGGCGCTCGGCTTCGGACAACTCGTAATGCCTGGGCTCGCGGGGTAGGTTCTCCGGCATGCGGCGGCGGCCATGCGGCTTGCATTGACGCCTGGGCTCGGCTGCCGCAGCCGGCTCGGTCGACGCAGTTGCTGCCGCCGCGTCCTGGCTTGGGACCAACTCGGCAAACAGCAGCGGTTGGTTGGGATCGAAGCGCTCGCCACGCGGCCCGTACAGACGCCGCAGCAGCAAGTCGATCCGGTGCCGCAACGCCTCGTAGTCGTGCTGACGCTCCTGCAACGAGGCCAGCAATTCCAGAACCATGCGCCTGAGCGTGGCCAGATCGTCGGGCAATTGCTCAGCGGTGAGCGGTGGCAGGCCGGCAGCACCGGGATTCGCGAGGTTCATGCCTATATCGACGTATTACGGACCGTATTTGTTCGCTGAAGGGATGCACGGAAAGGCAAACGAAGGCGCCGTCCACCTGCTCAACCCGCTTAACCCACTCAACCCATTGCCGTCGCTGGCCGGTGGTAGCGTCGGCTGCGCTGGGCCTTGGACCAATCGATGCCGTCCAGGAGCATGGCTAACTCGGTGGCGCGGAGAGACACGCTCGGCTGGCCCACGGCCACGGTCGGCCAGCGGAAAACGCCGTCTTCCAGGCGCTTGTAAACAATGACAAACCCATCCTCGTCCCAGTAGAGCAGCTTGACGCGGTCGCCGCGTCGCTGCCAAAGCAGCCCAGGTCCGTCCAGCCGAGATCGTCCACGAGAATGAAGACGATATTGGGCCGCTGGACCGGCTGCGCTTCCCTGGCGTTCGTGGTGCCGGTGACTGCCAAGAGCCAAACGAGGCAACACAGCCTGATCCAATGGAGCGACGGCTTTCGGGAGCGCACAACAACATGACCCATGTTCGGTCTCTCTATTCGCCCGTGCCAGGCTTCACCTTCGCGAAGTCGAATTCCACGGGCTGTGGCTTATCGGTGTGCAGCGGCTGGCGGTCACCCAGTTGCTCTTGCCAATCGGTGAGCAAGGCTGTCAGGCGTGTACCTTCGCCTTTGTGCGCCGGCTCGGCTGCGAGGTCGTGGATTTCGGCAGGATCATTCTGGAGATCGAAGAGCTGGATCTTATTGATTTGCGGATAGACAATCAGCTTCCAGCGATCGTCGCGCACCGCACGTTGCACATTGGTGTAAGCGGTGAACAAAGATTGGCGGACGGAATCCAGTTTGCCAGTCAGAATCGGGACCAGGCTTTTCCCTTCGCTCCCCGGCGGACCTGCCACGTGCGCCCGTTCGCCCAGGGTCGGAAAGATGTCGAGCAGGTAACAAAGCGCATTCCGCCGTTCGTTCTTCGGTACGCCCGGGCCAGCGAGAATCAGGGGCGCGTGCATCGAATGGTCGTAAAGGTTTTGCTTGCCGAATAGGCCGTGACTGCCGATCGCCAGCCCATGATCGCTGGAAAAGACGATGAGGGTATTATCGTATTGGCCACTTGCGTGCAGTGCCTGGAGGATGCGGCCGACCTGGTCATCTAAGAACGTGATCGCACTGTAGTAGTCCGCCAGGTGTTGGCGGACGATTTCAGGAGTGCGCGGCCAGGGCGCGAGCTTCTCGTCCCGGAGCACCAGCGCTCCGTTGTTGAAGGGATGCTGCGGCAGGTAGTTGGCCGGCAAGGGCGGCTTGTTGGAGTTGTACTTTGCGTGATATGCGGGCGGGGCCAGGCGCGGGTCGTGTGGACAGTTGAACGCAACGTAAGCCAAGAATGGCTTGTCCGGCTTTTGCCGCTTCAAAAAATCAATCACGTTGTCCGCGAAGAGCTGCACGGAATGCGTGCCGCTCAGCCGCCTGTTTACCAGTTGATGGTTTTCGGAAATGTCCTCAACCGGAAGCTTGTACGGATCTCCCATGCCGCCCAAGAATACTGCTCTTCCTTCCACAAAGGAACGGAGCAGCCCCGGGGCTTCATTGTGCCATTTACCGGTAATGAACGTGGAATATCCAGCCCGTCCGAACGTCTCGGGCCAGGTCGGTTGTCCTTGCAGGTTGGTTTTAACGCGAAAAAGGGTTCGCCCCGTCAGGAGCATGGCCCGGGACGGTACGCAGACCGCTCCCTGCAGCGCGCCCATGCAGTAGGCATGCGTGAACGTTGTCCCTTCCTGGACCAGGCGATCCAGGTTCGGTGTCTGGATGTGCGTGTTGCCCAGCGCATGAATCGTGTCCGCCCGCTGATCGTCGCTGAAGAGAATAAGAATGTTGGGACGGGACGGAAGCTCTGCCGCCCTCGCATGCGCGGGACACGACGATGCAGCCGCCATACACAGGAGGACGAGCAGCGGGGTCGGAAGTTGCAGGCAGTCGCGGAGTCTCATGACCACAACCCTTCGAGTGCTTCAAGTGTGTACCAGGGTCCCGATATCGCTACGCGGGGTTCGCTCACGGGCAACCAGCTTCAGAAACAGCTCGCGCGTCTGCGTGGTATGCCGTTCGAGCTCCGCCAAGAATTGGTGTCCGGCGCTGCCTTGAATGGCCGCTTCAAAGCCCAACCGGCGTGCCAGTTTTTCCAGATCCTCGGGCTTTTCCGGCAATTCGTCGAGGGATAGATTGTGAACAATCCGCAGCCGGCTTTCGACCAGACGCAGGAAGTTGTAACCGGCCAGCACCGTGGTGAACTCTTCTTCAGTGAGAAGTCCGCGGATCCGCAGTGCCGTGAGCGCCTCCCAGGTGTTGGGCGTGCGTAGTTCCGGCAGCTCCCGGCCATACTTGATCTGGAATAGCTGCACGAGAAATTCGACATCCACGATCCCGCCAAAACCGCGTTTCAAATCGCGTTCGCTACGGCTCGCCTCCAAGCGATCACGCATCTCCTGGATTTCTCCGGCCAGCTCCGGTTTCCAGAGAAGGCCATAGGCCCCTTGCGTGACGGCCTCCATCACGAGACGCGCAAACTCGGCATCGCCGAAAACTACTCGAGCCCGTGTCAACGCCTGCCGTTCCCAAAGCTGAGCGCCGCCTTGTTCGTAATAGCGGCGAAATTCCGTCAGCGGAATAACCAGGCTGCCGGATCTGCCCGTCGGCCGCAGACGCATATCCACCTGATAAAGCCGGCCCATGGGGCCCCAGAAGCTGGTGGCCTTGATGATGCGCTGCCCGAATTCGGTGAAGAAGTGGAAGTTATCGGTCAGCTCATAGCGATCAAAGCGATTCGCCCCGGACGGTGGACCGGTACGGCCGTCTCCTTCGTACACCAGGATCAAGTCCAAATCGCTGTGGTAGCTCATCTCCCGGCCGCCGAGCTTGCCGAGTGCGAGCAACGCATACCGGCTGGGCTCCCCTTTGCGATCCCCATCATCCAAGTAGGGAATGCCAAAACGCCGCGTGAGTGCGGGCTGCTGCAAGAGCGCAATTTGCACCAAGAGCGTCTCGGCCAGGTCGCTCAGGGCGCCGGTCGTAGCCTGGATCGTGTCCTTGCCAAGGATGTCGCGCACGCCGATCCGGAGCAGCTCCTTGTCCTGAAAACTATGGAGAATCGGATCGAGGTCGGAGGCTCCGCGGCACAGATCAGCCAGCTCCTGGCGCAACTCCGCGGCGGAGCGCGGCTGATTGAGCACCAAGCTGTCGAGAAGCTCGTCGATCATGCCGGGGTTGTTGATCAGGATTTCCGATAGGAATTGACTCCAGGCGCAGAGGTCGACGTACAGTTTGAGACTGGGAGGATTAAAGCTGAATAGCTCCCAAAGGACTGACTTGGCTCCCAGGGAAGCGGTCACCTTTTCGAGGTTCACGAGGGCCATATCCGGATCCGGCGTCTCGGCCAAGGCGCGAAGCAATGACGGAGCGATGCTGGCCAGGAACTGCCGGCACCGCCGCGTGGACAGAAACGGTACGGCTTCCTGGGCGAGCTGGCTCAAATTGTGGTACGCCCCTTGAACATCTCGGAAGGGATACCGGCCAAGGACCGCACGGATGGTCTCAGGCTCGGGGAGCGTGTCCAGCATCAAGTCCGATTCGGGCTCGGCCTGGCCATCTTCTCCGTGAAACGTGTCGTGAACGAGGTGATTCAAAATTTTGCGGTTTAAGCTCGTCCGCTCACGATAATCGTGCAGGAAAGCTTGCAGCGGATCCTGAATCGAAGCTGATGCCGTCTGGCCGCGTGGGGCCGGATGCGCCCCTTTGCTTCCACTCATCTCCGTCCGCTTCTCTTCCGAATAACCCATGCGCAGAGCCAGCTTACGCAGCTCGTCCTCGCCGCTGGGCAGGCGATGCGTTTGAAGATCGAAGAGGAGCTGAAGCCGGTGTTCCGTCTTGCGAAGAAAGCGGTACGCGGTCCCGAGAAAATGGTATTCCTGATCGCTCAAGCAGCCCGCCTGCTCCAGGGCTTGCAGGGCCAGCAAGGTGTTGCGCTGGCGGATTTCCGGCAAGTCGCCGCCGTTGAGCAACTGCAAGAACTGGATGGTGAACTCGATGTCGCGGATCCCGCCATGCCCGGTTTTGACTTCCGTATCGCTGGTCCCGGCTTGGCGAGTCTTTTGCTCGATGCGCCGTTTCAACGCTTTGATTTCGTTGATCTCCGCAAAACTCAGATACTTGCGGTAGACAAACGGCTCAATGCTCTGAAGAAATGCTTTGCCCAGTTCTAAGCTCCCGGCCACGGGCCGTAGCTTGATCAGGGCTTGGCGTTCCCAGGTGCGGCCGAGCGTATCGTAATAGGATAACGTGCTGGCTAACGAGCGTGCCAGCGGACCACGGTGTCCTTCGGGACGAAGCCGCAAGTCCACACGGTAGGCTTGGCCGCGGTCGGTGTGGGCAGAAAGGAGACGCACAACTTCGCTGAGAACCCGGCCATAAAACTCTTGATTGCTAATGCTGGTGACCCGGCGGCCTCGGGTCGTGCCTTCTTCATCGTAGAGGAACATCAAATCGATGTCGCTGCTGTAATTGAGCTCTTCGCCGCCATGCTTGCCGAATGCCAAGATCACACACCGGGCCGGCTGTCCTCCGGTCGTGTAGGGTTCGCCGAAGCGGTTACCGACTTGGCGGAGAGCCGTCGCCAAGGCGACCTCCAGGGCCGCGTCCGCCACACGAGAGAGGTCGCGGGTAATCTCTTCCAGGGGCCGGTCGCGGATGATATCGTTCGTGCCGATCCGGAGGGTCTGCCGTTGCCGAAAACGCCGAAAGGACCGCAGGACAGCAGAATCTTCGAACGCAGCATCGACCTCACTTTGCAGTTGCTCTTGCATTTCCTTTTGGCTGGGGCTGCGCCGCAACGGCACGCGGAGCATGTCGAGATAGTCCGGGTTTGCAATCAGCAAATCACTGAAGAATTGGCTGGTACTCAACAATTGAAGAAGGATTTCCAGGCTCCGTGCCCGTCCTTCGAGCAATTGGCCCAGAGCCTTCCCGCCGGCTGGGTTGGCCAGGAATCGTTCCAGGTTATTCAGAGCCATATCCGGATCGGAACAGCGCGGCAACATTCGGGCCAGGGCCGGGCAGAGCTCACGCAGCGATTCATGGCCGATCGCGGTAGCGATATGGGTCAGATTCTGCCAGCCACGCTCATTGTCGCGAATCTTCCAGCTCTGGAGGAGCGGCCGGGAGAACTCGAGGGATTCCAGTTGGTGGCGGAGTTGTTCCAGTTGCATGGCTCAAATCAGCGGCAAACTCACGCGCGGCACGGAGATTTCCAGCGGGGCTGCAGGGAATCGCTGGGACCCATTCTGTTCGACGCCCACTTGTTCCTCGATCACGACATCACCGAAAAGAGTAAAGGCGGTTGCTTCGCGTATGGCCAAGGTCACGAATTGACCGATCAGCCGTTCGTTGCCCTCGAAAACGACAATGTGGTCGGTCGGTGTCCGGCCGGTCAACTGAATGGGGCCTGTGGAAGAGTCGTGTTTGAACGCCGTCTTGCTGCGCCCCTCCACGAGAACCTCGACCTTGGTTCCAATGCGGGCCAGGTGGTCGGCGAGACTGACTCCATTCTGGATCGCCAGGAGATCATTATTGCGCCGCTTCTTGACTTCCTCGGGTACATCATCCGTGAATAGTTCATGGCCTTTGGTCCCGGGGCGGGGACTGTATTTGAAAATAAAGCTGTTCTTGAAGCCGGCGGTGGCGACGAGATCGCAGCTCCGGGCAAACGAGGCTTCGGTCTCGCCGCAGAACCCGACGATGAAATCGCTACTGATGGCCACACCCGGAATTCGTTCCCGACACCGAGCAAGCATCTCCTGGTAATACTCGACCGTGTAAAGCCGTTTCATCCGCTTCAAGACTTCGTTACAGCCCGACTGCACCGGCACATGCAAGTAGGGAGATACCTTTGGCAGCTCCCGAACCGCGTCGAGCAAATCCTCGCTCATATCGCGCGGAAAACTGGTGATGAATTTGATGCGGTCGATGCCGGGCGTATCATGGATCCTGATGAGAAGGTCGGAGAGCCTGGTATGCCGGCCGTCTCCCAGACGATAGTTGTAGCTGTTGACTGTCTGACCGAGGAGAGTCACCTCCCTGCACCCCTCTGCGGCAAGCTGCTGGACTTCCCAGATGATGTGATCGGGGCGGCGGCTCTGCTCAGGCCCGCGGACTTGCGGGACGATGCAATACGTGCAGAATTTGTCGCAGCCGATCATGATGCGGACATAGGCCTGAAACCGCGACGGGCGCATCGATGGATCGCGGAGTGGATCGTAGCTTTCAAAACTCTGCTCGACTTCCGTCCGCGACGCCGCCTTGCGGTCCAAACTCAAGGCCAACTGCGGTTTGCCGGTGCGCTCGACCTCTGCAATCAGCTCCGGTAAGCGGGCCAGCTGCCCCGTACCGCAAACGATGTCCACATGCGGCGCCCGGCGGCGGACTAACGCCTGGTCCTTTTGCGCCATGCAGCCAAGGACGCCAAGGATTTTGCTTGGATGCCGTTGCTTGTGATAGCGGAGCCGACCAAGGGCGCTATAGATTTTGTCTTCAGCATGCTGCCGTACGCTACACGTATTGAAGAGGATCACATCCGCTTCCGTGGGTTCCTGCGTCAGCTCATAGCCTTGGCGGCGCAGACTCCCTACGACTAGCTCGCTGTCGAGCACATTCATCTGGCAGCCGACCGTTTCGATGTAGAGCTTCTTGGCCATAAGGTCTATTTTGCCTTGCTCACAGGTTATGGATTATCTGGGAGGTGTGCTACCGCGCAGACGGTGCGGTTCTGCCGCTAACGCCCGGGGGCGCTCCTCAGCCCGCTGTGGAGCTTCGGCTTTCAGTTCAACCTCATCGGGACGGGTAGACCATTTACCCGTACTGGCGTCGGGAACCCGTAAATGCTCGTCGCCGTCAATGATCGGCCGAAAGCCAAGTTGACTCGTGATGCCCCCATTCGGATCGAGCTCATCTCTCCAACTACCATTTGGCTGAAGACGCTTCAAGCGGACCTCCTTGGAAGAGCGCAATTGCCAGGAATTGCTATTCTACCGGATGAGCCGCCCGATCTGGAAGTACGAGAAGCGATTCCTGGCGAGAAGCCTCAGACGTTCTCCGGTCCAAGGCGGTCTCCCAGTTCGGGCCGATGACCACGCAGGAATTCCCGCGCCGTCATGCGGCGATTGCCGGCTGGCTGGAACTCCAGGATCTCGACTTGGCTCGCGCCACCGGCCACCACGCACAGCCGAGGAGTGTTCTGCGGCTGGACGATTAATTGTCCCGTGGTCAGCGCCTCAGTAGCCGTGCCCTCCCGACACATCGCCCGGTGAATGATCCACCGTTGTGGCTGCTTTCCTGATCGGTGCCAAAATGTGTAGGCCGTGGGCCATGGCTGCATTGCCCGAATCTGATTGCACACATCACGGGCTGGACGCGACCAATCGATCAGCCCGTTCTCCTTGGTCAACTTGGGGGCTTTGCTGGCCTGCGTCTTGTCCTGTTTGGTGCCGTGCGCTGTCCCGGCAGCGATTTGATCGATGACCCGCAGGGCCAGCTGACCGCCCAACACCGCCAGCCGGAGTTCCAGCTCACCAGCCGTTTCCTCGGGGCCAATGTCGAGGGCCTCTTGAGCGAGAATATCTCCAGCGTCGAGATAGACCGACATTTTGATAATCGACACGCCTGTCTGGGTTTCGCCATGATAAATGGCCCACGCGACCGGAGCAGCGCCACGGAATTTGGGCAGCAGCGAAGCGTGGACGTTGATACCGCCCAACGGCGGTACCGCCAGGACATCCTTGGAGAGGATCTGGCCATAGGCGGCGACGACAAGGAGGTCGGGTTGAAGTGCACGAAGTTGGGCGACCGCTTCGGTGGTGTTCATGTTTGCCGGCTGGAGCACCGGAATCTCTCGCTCGATGGCCAAGGGTTTTAGGCCTTCACCCCGTTGACGGGTGGAGCCCCGCTGCTGGCCCATCGGGCGGTCCGGCTGAGTCACGAGACCGACCACCGAATGGGGACCGGACAATAAACCCTGAAATGTCGGCAGCGCAAAGTTGCCCGTTCCCATCATCACAAGACGCATCGGCAGTTGGCCTCCGGCCGGTGAGTGGCGCGGTGTGCGCCGATTGGCACAACGGCCTCAAGCACTTCGCTCCAGAACTTCAAGCATCTGATTGAGATCTGCGTCCGGCGGGATTTCCCCGCGCTCCTGGGCCCGGCGAAACTCACGCTCAAATCGCTTCACCTCTCCGCGGCTAGCCATCTTGGCAATTGGGCCCATTTTATCGATGAACAGTTCACCACGCAGGTGATCGACTTCGTGCTGCCAGACGCGGGCTTCCAAGTCGGAGACCGTTCCCTCTTGCAATTGGCCTTTGACGTCATAGGCCTGATAGCGGATTGTTTTGGCCCGGCGTACCTTGCCGAACAAACCGGGAAAGCTGAGGCATCCTTCTTCCCCCTCGACAGAACCTTTCCGCTCCATGATGACCGGGTTGATAAATGCCTTGGCCATGTCGCGCTGCTCAGGCTCCAGATTCATGACAAAGATCTGGTAAGGCAGAGCCACCTGCGGTCCTGCGAGTCCCAATCCCTTTCCCTCGATCATCAGATCGATCATTTCAGCAATGGTGCGCTCGATCTGCCGATCAATACTGGTCAACGGCCGGGCTACCCGACGCAAGGCCGGATGCGGGTAATACACGATCTTCATCCGGATTCCGAAGCAAGAGTAAGAAACGACTCGGAGACCAAATCTCTTCTCATTATAGGGCTGGCAATGATTTGCACAAAGCAGAACCCAATCGAGCCTAGGGTAGGCTGGGGAAACACACTCGGCCAGCGATCGCTTCATCGGAATCAAGCGATCGCTGGCCGAGCTAAGTCACTTTGCATCATGCTCCAGCAGGCTGGGTAGCACGCACGGTGTCCTCCAACGGGGTACCATCCACACCAGTGCGCTGCGTGTTCTGGATTGGCTGTTCAAGGCAACTTGAAGTAGGCCGGCTTTTTCTTTATTTGCTCAAAATTCCCCTTGGGAACCAGGAAGATCTCATCGACCATCTTGTTGCTCCGAGCGAAATAGCCCTCGTTATCGCTCGGTCCGCCGATTGTGAGGGTCAATGGCTCCTTTTCGCCCTCCACGGTCAGGATAATATCCAGGGCGCCGTCTTGTAGCGTCAGCTTTTGCTCCGGTTTCGGAACCCCTTTTCCCAGGAAGCGCACGACTTTGAGCTGCGCGAGCTCCGTCAGGAGGTTTTCCGCGAAGGGGATATTCAGCTTGAAATCTTGGGGATTCTTTACGACCCACTCCTGGGCCGATTTCCGCTCCAGGTCGAGAACATACGGGCTGCCGACGACATCTTGCCAGCCGATCAGTTTGAGCCCCTTCACCTTCGGCACTTCCAGGTGGAAGACCGTGGGATCGCGCCAATCACTCCGCAGCGGCTCGAGGATGCTCTTGGAAACCAGGAAAACGACATCGCGGTTTCCCTGTTTGGCATAAACACTGGCCTTATCCTCGGTCTCTTTGCCGAACAGATAGACGTAATCTTCCGCCTTCTTGTCGGGCTTGGCGACGCTTACGGTGGCCTGGATGACCGGCGTTTTCAGGCCGTAGCGGTCCAGCTCGCTGTCGCTGGCTTTCTCGGCGATCAATTTGGTTGCCTGCAAATCCCGCAAGTCGCTCAAGAGCCGCTCAACCTTGGCATTGTCTGCCGTCCGACCGGCCAGGTCCGCGGGCTGTTTCAGCTTCCAGACGGGGGGGGCTTTTTCCTCGGTCGTTTTGTCCAATTCGTAAGTCCGACCATCGTGTACGAGCATGATCTTGCTGACTTCGGTGTTGAAAGCAAAGTTAGCCAATTTGCGACTAAGATATCCGACCTTTCCTTCCGTCACCTTGTCCAACAGGGAACCGGGCACGGCCAAGCGCGTGACCTCGTTGCCGGCCTCCCGACGGACATAAACCAGGTCCTTGTCCTTCCTGCCGAAGACCAGCTTGACCGTCGGCTTCTCGTCCTTTAGTGCCGGCTCTGTGGGTGTCTCTTTCTTCTCTTCCTTGGCTTGGCCGTCTTTCTTCTCGTCTTTCTTCTCCTCCTTGGTCGATTCCTCTTTCTTTTCTTCCTTCTTGATCCCTTCCACCCAGACTGAGACAACGGCGCTCGGCTTATCGAGGCCCAGCTCGGCATCGGTCTTCGATGCTTCGGGAAAATCCTTGACTTGCCGCTTGGCCGTCAAGGCAGTGAGCAGCCCCTGGACGGTAGAGCTATCGGCTTCCTGCGTTTTGCCCGATTCGAGGAGCTTCCAATCGGCCGGTTGACCCAACTTCCGCAGCTGCACCACATCTCGCTCATTGGGGCGCAAATCAAGGGCGTCCACTTTGGCCGTATCTATCTCGGTGAGGTCCCGATTCCGCAGGACTTGCGGATTGTCGGCCACTTTGCGAATCGCCTCAACTTTCTTGGCCGGAACTTTGACAAGGTTCTTCTCATCTTCCAAGCGGGCCCAGAGCTTTTCGCCTTTGTCGTCGACCTTCTTACCAATGAGCAAGCCATCCTGAACGGCCGGCTTCTTTTCCTCTGTCCCGATGCTCGAGGGCTGCCGTTTCACCTCGATTCGCAGTGTCTCCTGGCCCTTCGCCAAGCCCTTCTCGGCTAGGTCGGAATCGGAAGCTTGTGTGGCCCCAAAATCATCGTCCGACTCCACGCGGAGATCCACAATCGCCTGGAGCAGATCACGCACACCGGTTATCTTTTTTTCGGTACCTTCGGTAGGGGAAGCGGGCTCGCCATCCAGATCCGCCTCGCCGAACGGCGGCTTGTCAAAGCGCCATTTGCCGTCGCTGGTCTTCTCCAGGTCGATGAGTTCGTGTTTCGGCTCCTGGAGCTTGGCCGAGACGATATCAAACGAGCTCTCCGCGAGCAGATTCTTCGAGCGAAAATCATTCAGCTTCTTGAACACGTTTTCGATGTCCATCCGGCGGACCGCCATGGGTTGGTTAGGCCGATCGGAAGACGTGACATAGATCACCTTGTCACTCGAGCCACCGGTCACACTCTCATCGCCCAGGTTCAGCTTCCATTCCCGGTCGCCTCCTTTCGGGATTAGAGTGACCACCGTCCTTGGAACATCGAGGCCGATCTGCTTCAGATTCTCCGATATATCGGCCTTATCTTCCTTCTTGGCATCGATGATTTGCTGGATGAGTCGGTCCACGGTGTACTTGTCCACGCGCACACTCGGTTCGCGCAATTTCCAGCCCTGGTCGGTACGGTAGAAAACGAGCTTTTCTTCGGTGGGCTTTTGGCGGGTAATTTCCACCGTGCCGATATCGTCGCTCCGAATCGGTTTCTTCTTATCGTGCAGGCTCGGCAACGCGTAGACCGATTTGTCCTTCGAAGATTGGAGGCCGAGCAACTGCGTCACACCGAAGACAACCAACACGGCGGCCAGGACGCCGAAGAGGATGTATGTGGTCTTGAAATTCATGGGAATTGAGCCTTTCCATTCAGCGACGGCGGATAAGCCAAACGCCGGTTCCCAGGCCGATGATCGTGATCAACATAAACGTGGCCGGCAGCCAGCGCATGCGAGAGATGACATCTTCGCTTACGTTGAGTGTGAAAATATTGCGCTTCTTCGGTTCCAGACCAATCCCGCTGGGGCGCTCACGTAGCCAGGCCAGGGTACTGGAAAACAGATCGTAATTCAGCTGACCGCCGGACTCGATCATGTAGGGATTGGAGGCAAACGAGGCGGTGCCAAAGACCACTGCACGAGGCTTTTGCTCCTGCTGTCGCATGAAGGCATGCGGATCGTTCCCCGCCGGCGGCGGCGATTCCCCCACCGCAACCACAACAGAGGACGGATCCTGTCCCAACTTCTCGCCCAGTTCCTGCGTGTTTTTGCGGAGGTCGCTCACCAACTGGCCGGGGTCGGCCCGTAGATTGGTGTCGACCCAGGTGTACCGGCTCGGTGCAAGCAGAATGGGCTCGGCCACAAAGTGGCTGGCTCCCGGCAGATTGGGGTTCGTTTTTTGAGGCTCGATGGTGCGTGCGTTGCTCACAAGGACGGCGTCCGTAACGAACATCCGCGCCACCGGGTTGCGCGACCCAAAGTTGCCTTGGATGGGCACCTTGAACGGATCACGCGGGTTATAACTGAGCACACGGTTGTCGCCGACCTTGACGTTGAATTCAGCCAAGAAATCCTCCACTCCCGTCTTGACGAGGTCCTTGGCCGGGTTCAAAACGAGATCTAACATCACCACCAGCTTGCCTGTCTTCTTGCGCGCTTTGTCGGGAGGCGGGTTCATGTAATCACGCAAGGCCTTCAGGGCGTAATCTGGCAAGGGCATGCGCGGCCCGGCAACGACCACGATTTCCGCATCGTCCGGTACGCGGTCGGAGACCACGGTGAATGGGCTCTTGCTCTTTACGTTGCCCACCGGGCTGAACTGGAGTCCCTTGACTTCGTAGTTCCCTTTCTGAAGGCGTTCCCGCAAAGCCCCCAGGCCCTGTCCCTCTTGCGAATTGCTGGCGTCGCTCAGGTCCATCTCGCCGAAACCTTGCGTGAAGTAGACGACCGGACGCGATTTCCCCTCTTCGAGGTAGCTGAGTGCCGTCATCAAGGCGTCCTCACCCTTGAAGATGAACCGGTTCTCCGGGTGCATGGGATCGTTGGCGAACAGATCGGAATCCTTGATGATCTGGTAGTCCGCCTTCCCTTCCTCTCCGTAGACCACAATCAGCCCCTGGCGATCGTTGAATTGAAAATCGCTCATGAGCTTGCGCATCTTGTCGAAGTCGATGTCGGGGGCCACATACTCGACTTGCAGTTTTTCGTTGACAGCCCTGCAATTCTCCAGCAGTGCCCTGACTTCGCGCATCCGGATTTCGCTGCTGGAGACCAGCACCGCATAGATTTTCGTGGGTTTCTCCAGCGCCTGCAGAATGTTTTTCGACTTGTCGCTTAGCGTGTAAATGCCCGACTCGGTCCAGTCAAAGGAGGGGGTCACGTAGTTGTAAACCAGCACGTTGAGGACCAAGAGAATCGCGAGCAAGAGCAAGCCCGTGAGGACCGCGTTGTAGCCGTAGAGCAGGCGGCGCAAGGCGGCATTGGATCGCTCCAGGGCGCGGAGCGGGAGCAAGCTCACGAACATGATAGCCAGGCCACCAAACAGCGCCAGCAGGCAGACCCACAACTGCCACCAATTGGCACCCTGCCAGGCATCGAGCCCGCCGAAGATCGTGGCCCGCCATCGGTAAGCCAAGACCAAGGAGAACAGCCAGCAGAGAAATCCCAGCGAACCACCAATCGCAAGCATACTGAGGTGGCGTTCCGTGGAACTCGGGGTCAATGTTTTTTGCGAATCTTGCATATCGTCCGTCTCTCAATTGTTTCAATCCAACGTGTCTGAGGAGCAGCCGCTCGGATTGCCACCGGGCTGTCCAGGCGATGCTTACTCAGCCGGATCGCTTACGCCCACCGCCGCGCTTCCATCACCTTGACGGTGACGAAGAGCCAGAAGACGGCTGCCGAGATATGGAACATCAAGTACCGGGGCGATAATGTTCCTTCCAGAGAATTGATCCACAGGTCCACATACGAGATCGAGGAAAGGATTGTGTACCCCGCGCTGTCGGGCGCCAGGGGGCGCTTCAGGAAGAAGACCATCAAGAGCGCGAGCATGCCCACCACCGTAAGGAAGAAGGCGATGATTTGGTTGCGCGTGAGGCTGGAAAAGAACAATCCCATACTCAGGAACCCCGCTCCGGTCGCCAGCAAAGCGAAGAAGAAACTCAGCAGCGGGTAATAGTCGAACGGCTGCCGGCCCTGGATGCGGAGAGCGACGAGGTAAAGTCCCCACGGCATCCAGACCACCATGTACAGGATGAGGGCGGCCAGAAACTTGCTCAGCACCACTGCCCCTTCACCGAGCGGTGCCGTCATCAGGACTTCAAGCGTTCCGGAACGGCGCTCTTCACTCAGCAAACGCATGGTCAGCGCCGGGACGACCAGGGTAACGCAAATAATCGGGAACCAGTCGATGATGTAAAACCGGATGACCGGTTCCACAAGCGGCGTTTCGCCCGGTTGCGATTGCTGAATGATCAGGTTGAGGAAAATGTAAAACAATAGCCCCGCAACCAATGTGAGGCAGAGCATGACGATGTAGGCGATCGGCGAATAGAAAAATGCCGTCAGCTCACGGCGTGCCAAGACCACCACCCGGTTTTCGGAGCAGAGCCCGGCCGAAACGAGTGCATACAAAAGCCCAAGCCCCATGAGCAGCAGACCGGCCGGTATCAGGTACGATTCGGAATGGGTCCAGCTGGCTACCAAGGAGCGAATCAATGCCACCAAGAAGACAACGACACCGACTGCTCCCACGCCGAGCCCCGCCCGGTAAGCCAGATCATCGGCCGTGCCGCGCATGCCGATATACGCCCAGAGATATGCCAAACCCAACACACTCAAGAGCAGTCCGTATGGGCCATGCTCGCCAAGGAGAAATGCTCGGGAAACGTTGCTTCCGATCAGGCCCGTAAGCGCCAAGGCCACGCCCACCAGTCCAAGGATGGCCACGGTCTTTCGCCGCCATGCCATCTCAGTCTCGTTATGGGCGAACGGCAGCAAAAAGAACAGTGCCAGGGACAGGAACAGAAACCCATAAGGAAAGAACTGTGTACCGGGCGGACCGTTGATCGGCAGGACGGTGACGAGCACGGCCGCCGCGAGCCAGAGATAGCCAAGCATGCCGTAGGTCCGCCGGACTTGCACTTCCCCATCCACGGTGGCGTGAAACAGCAACAACGCCAACCCGGTCACGCTGCACAGGCTTCCCCAAATGGGGCCAACCCAGCTTCCCCTTCCCAAGGCCGTCGCGATGAGAGCCACGCTCCCCACGGTCACGAGCAGCAAACCAGTCAAGCCGAGCCACCGTGCGACCGTGGGATCTTCCGCGCGGACAACAGAGGGCGCAACTTCCCGCGCCGGCCGCCAAAGGTCCGGGGTTGCACTGCGTTCTAAGTTTTCGGTGATAGCCTTGCTTGGCATGATCGAAATATCCCCAAGTCGTCGAAGGAAATGTTCAGTCTCTACTCGTTCCGTCCAGCCAATGCGCCTTCACTGCTCGAAGCCCCGTCCGCCTCGCCGGGCAGCTCGGAGGAAGGGGTGAGGTAGGCGTCTTCATCGCGCATCACGACGTCAATGAAGTGGTCTTCCAGTGTCCGACGCCGCAGATCGAGCCGGCGGATGGTCCACCCATTCTTGACGATGCGCTGCGAGATCGTTTCGCGCAAATCGCGATGCTGGTGCGTGCGGATTTCGAAACCCACTAGGCCATCGCCCAACGGCTGCGGAGCAACCTGGGCCACCCCCTCTGTGGTCCGCAAGACATTATGGACCTGTTCCGCGGGGCCGCGCACTTCCAGCACAATGACGGCCTCATCCGTGGCCAATTCCGATAGTTTCTTGTCCAGGCCAATGTGGCCTGCGTTCACGATGATCACACGGCGGCAGACCGCCTCAACCTCGGAAAGAATGTGGGTTGACAGCAGAATCGTGTGCTGCTCGCCCAGCTCGCGGATGAGGTTCAAGGTTTCTCGGATCTGGAGCGGGTCGAGGCCGGTTGTCGGCTCATCCAGGATCAAGATGGGCGGGTCGTGCACCATGGCATCGGCCAAGCCCACGCGCTGCCGATAACCTTTCGACAGCGTATTGATCAGCCGGCGGCGAACTTCGCGAATGCGGCAGCGGCCCAGGCAATAATCAATCCGCTGCGGCCGCTGTTTCCGATCGACCCCTTTAAGCTTGGCCCGAAAATTCAAATACTCCTCCACGCGCATCTCGGCGTAGAGCGGCACGCTCTCCGGAAGATAGCCGATGTTCCGACGGACATCCATCGACTCCGTGCGGACATCGTGCCCGGCCACCCGGGCCGTGCCGCTGGTGGCTGGAAGATAAGTGGTCAACACGCGCATGGTCGTCGTCTTGCCGGCACCATTGGGGCCGAGAAAGCCGACGATTTCCCCTTGCGCCACGGCAAAGGTCACTTCCGATACAGCCAAGACAGGGCCGAAGTACTTGGTAAGGTTTTCAACCTGGATCATGGATCCGCCTCATGAGCCCGCGGCCGAGCTACCGCGGCAGAAATGCAAGAACTCCCGGACCACGTGCCTCTCCGAAGCGGCGTAAGCCGGAAGCTCTTTCTTACGCATTATATTATTACGGTCATCGGCACCGGCAAGTTCAGTGCCTCGTTTATCTACCGTCACTCAGGGCGCGGTCCCCGACCGAGCGGCCTGCCAGAGCTGGACGCCGATCTGCTGCCCGGCGGCCAAGAGTTGCTGAAACACCTTCCGAATTTTTCCGGCGTCGGCTTCGGCCTTGAGACAACGCAGCAACGCCACGCTCTTGGCTTCGTCCAAAAGCTCGACCATGGTGGGCAGGAGCCATTCTTCGATCCCGTACACCCTTCCTTGCGCCGTACATACCGGCACGCAGCCTACCAGGTATTGGCCGAGTTGTTCTCGCACGGTTGCGTGAGCTTGTTGAATCTGCCGCTCCTTGGGCTGTTCCGGCCGCTCCCAATGGTAGGGCGGAGCCCACTCCATGGCCGGCGAGAGCAGGTCCATATGGGTTAAGACTCCCAGGATCGGCGGCATCTTCAACGCAGGATGAGAGCGAAACCAGGATTGCAGTGCTTCGAGCATCTCCACATCCGCTTGCCGCGCCGGATTGCGGGCGTGGAGCACCAGGCAGACCAAATCGGATTGCTGGACGGCTTCCTGCGTTGCTTTAACCTGGTCCTCTTTGGGACCAGTATGGCCGTACCCGACCGTGTCCAGGAGTACAAAACGGGCCGACATCCCCTCCGGCTGGAGCTGATAGCGCGTGATGGAACTGGTCATGGGGAGGACATCGGTCTGCGCTTGCTGTTCTCCTAGAAGAGCATTGATGAAGCTCGATTTGCCCGACTTCACTTGCCCCATCACGGTGATCGTCACCGGCTGCACCGCAGGTTCTGGCCGGGTTTCGCCGGCCAGGGCTTGTCCATCCGATGGTTGGCCCTGCACCAGTTCGCGGTACCGTTCGACGCCGACGCGCAGCCGGCCGCTGTTGACCTCGATGAGGTATGCACCCACGCGATGGACATAGGCAGTGTAAAACCAAACCAGAAGGTTTTGCTGAAGCATCTGCCACGGCCGCGACACACCCACCTGACTGGCAGCATACCGTAAGCCGGTCTCCACCGGCGAAAACAACGCTGCAACGAGCCAATACACCGTGTTCGCGGTCTGATACCAATCCGCGGCCTTCCGAGCTTGACGCAGATGGTTGATGGTCAACAAATGTCCGCCGGGTAAATACTGATCGACGAGCTGGGCGAGATCATGGGCCGCCAGCTCGACCACGGCCAGGATTTCGGGGATGGTTAGCTGGGCGATCGGATCGGTCGCACCAGGATGGTAGGACCGAGCTAGCTCCAAGGCCATTTCCTGGGCCGTGTCCACATAGAAGGAGAATTCCAGCAGCCTATCGGGGGGAAGCTCGCCACTCCGTTGAGCGCGGGCTTCGACCAATTGCCACGCCTGCCGGTCGCGCTCGGTGCTTGCAGCCGGCGGGCTAAAATCGGGACGGCGAAGAAGGCTTTGCTTGCGGGCCCAGTACCAGCCGAGGGCGTAGGCGGCGGCCCAGCAGGCAAACATCGGCCACCAGGCGGCAAAGCCCCAATGCCGCTCCCACAGAAAATACGAACCGAGTCCTGCGAGGAAGACCACGGGAGCAGCCGCAAGCAGTAGCAAGACCAGGACACGCCAATGGCTCATGCTGACCATCCCCGCGCTACGGTTTTCGGAACGATTTCCAGGTCCGCTCCGCCACGGCGAGCTGCTCCTGGTAATAGCGGCGCAGATCCTCCGGCTGTGGAACGTGGCCCTGATGAATGGCGCTGTAGTAGTAGCAGAATGCCTTGCCCAGCGCGAACGTCGAGGCTCCAGCCATCACCCCGCCCGCCACCGAACCTACGTACGGAATAAATTTCACCACTTCTCGGGACGCCTGCCGAAAGAGAACGCCCAGGCCAAGCGTGCTGGCCAATTCCAGGAAGCGTGTGCCGCTCAAGGGCTGCCCATAGAACCGGGCCAAGTGGTAGATCATCCGCGATTGGATGCCGGGCAGGATGAGCAGATCGAGCCAGGGAACGGGAATCGCGCCGGCCGTCGCAGCCAGCGTGCTGTAGCCCAGGATGCGCGGTAACGCTTGCCGGGCGTAAAGGTCTTGCAATTGCCGGGTTAGCTCGTCCAGGGTCAGCAGGGTATGCCGATACGCACCGGGCAACACCTCCAGAAGCACCTGCTTGAGCTGCTCGCCGCCGTAGGTCGGATTGGCAAAGCCCTCTTCTGGCCGCGTCAGATCGACCGGCACGGCGCGGTCTACAAGTCCTTGAAATCTGTCTTCTTGTTCCCGGAGACTTCGGAGAAGGGGTTCGGGCACCTGTTTCGAATCCTGCTTCACGTATCCGTTCGCCTCCGCATCCGGAGCCGAGCTCATGAATGGGTAGGGTTCGGTGTGTTGCTGCTGCGGGTAAGCCTCGTGGAGGCAGGTGAGGACCAGCACGATGGGTCGTGCCGGCTTCGATTTGCGGATCCGGCGCAGATGTGCGAGCATCCGTTGTTGCGAGTGATCGAGCACTTTGACCGTCACGACAACTACGTGGGCCAGGTCGTGGAACCGGGCCACATCCTCCGCGGCATCATAACCGGGCTCGTCCATGCCGCGCGTATCAAGGAACGTGAGCAGGGGTGCATCGGCCGTCGGAAATTGGTATTGCCGCGAGTAACGCGTGCATGGCTTGAATCCGTGTCCGATCTCCGCGTCGTCGGCTCCGGTCAAGTATTTGATCAAGGAGGTTTTACCGCTCTGTGTCTTGCCAAAGAGCCACATGACGGGGACGGGGGTCCGCTCTTTCAGAAGATCCAGTCGCTGCTGGAGCTGAGCGTCCCGGCGGGCTGAAAACCAGTGTCGCACTTTGTCGAGCATGGCCGGTGATGGAGGCTCCTGTACCCAGCGGGGAGAGCTGGCGGCAGATGCTGCATGTCCGGTTGGGGCTGTCGGCTCGGACTACCGTCTCTCCACCGTCATTATACGGCTGACGCACGATCCACTATGCAACGCTGCCTTTGCGTTGTAGCATACATTCAACACAAGGCAAATGAGGCGCCCGGGGTAACTGCTGGTGTTTGGCTTCGATACGATCGAATATGCGAGCCTGACGGATGTAGGGATTCGGCGCAGCCATAACCAAGACGCCCACGCGACTCTTCTGGCTGGCGACGAACAGCAATGGCAGGAGCGGGGCCACCTCTTCGTTGTCGCCGACGGCATGGGGGCCCATGCGGTGGGCGAGCTGGCCAGCGAGCTGGCTGTCGGCATTATTCCCCACACGTAT
>Ga0070734_10000853_pt1 | contig 52758 bp, 51 predicted proteins | sample Coa_R1_8_FD_66444 | JGI IMG/M metagenome (GOLD analysis project Ga0070734, IMG submission 66444) | Surface soil microbial communities from Centralia Pennsylvania, which are recovering from an underground coalmine fire - Coalmine... | ecosystem: Environmental > Terrestrial > Soil > Unclassified ...
TGCCTGCAGAGAGTCCCGTGCTCGAAGACGGGGGCGTAAAACTGTTCACTGATCCGAAGAATGCTGATGCTTTAGCAAAAGCGGTTGGTAATGACCGAACGCTGGTCGGCTACTTGCGTGCCCATCTGAATCGAATCAAGACCGGAGATTATTTTGCTTTGCTCGGCTATATCCAGATGAATGATGCCCACGAAGCCAAACTTCAGGAAATTCGGCATGAGCTTCGCGACAAGAAGCACGTCGCAACCTGCCTCGGCTTCGGTCCGCGATTCTTACACTCCACGGGACAAGCGTATAAAGGCGGCCCAAACTCCGGCGTTTTCCTGCAAATCACTTGCGATGATGCTGTTGATTTGCCAGTTCCCGAGCAGAAATATACTTTTGGCATCGTGAAAGCTGCACAGGCTCGTGGTGACTTTCAAGTGTTGGCACAACGTGATCGTCGTGCACTGCGCGTGCACTTAGGCAAAGACTTAAAAGCCGGGCTTGCTAGTCTACAAGCTGCGATTCATCTGGCACTGAATTAGCGCACAAATTCTGAGCAAAAGTTTAAGGAGCGGAAATATGCAAATCGGAATGGTAGGCCTCGGCAAAATGGGGGCCAATATGACGCGTCGTCTCATGCGTGGCGGACATCAAGTGGTCGTCACGGATCTCAGCGCCGACAATGTCAGGCAACTGGCTTCTGAAGGTGCGGTTGCCTCGTCTTCTCTAGATGATTTTGTTACCAAGCTCGGCAAGCCGCGTGTGGCATGGCTCATGGTTCCGGCCGGTGATCCGACCGAACAAACGGTGCAGGCTCTGGCCAAGAAGTTCGAACGTGGAGACATTCTGATTGACGGCGGCAACTCCTACTTCAAAGACGACATCCGCCGGGGAGAGCAGCTCAAAGAAAAGGGCATTCATTATCTCGATGTCGGCACCAGTGGAGGAGTTTGGGGACTCGAACGCGGTTATTGCATGATGATCGGCGGCTCAAAAGATGCCTTCCAGCAGTTGAATCCGATATTCAAAACTCTTGCTCCCGGCCTCGGAGACATTCCCCGCACACCGGGTCGTGAAAAAATGGCTGGCACCGCCGAAGATGGTTACATCTATTGCGGGCCGCATGGAGCCGGGCATTTCGTGAAGATGGTCCATAACGGCATTGAGTACGGCATCATGCAGGCGTATGCCGAGGGCTTCGATATCTTCAAGAATGCTATCAGCAAAGAACTTCCTGAAAACCAGCGCTACGATCTGAATCTGCCTGACATCGCTGAAGTTTGGCGGCGAGGTAGCGTGGTAAGCTCGTGGCTACTCGATCTCACTGCCATGGCACTCACGGAAAATCCCACGCTCTCCGAATACACTGGATTCGTCCAAGACTCCGGCGAAGGCCGCTGGACGATCCAAGCTGCTATTGATGAAGCGGTTCCTGTAGATGTACTCTCGGCGGCATTGTTTGTCCGCTTCCGTTCTCGTCAAGACCATACATTTGCAGAAAAAATGCTTTCCGCCATGCGCCAGAAATTTGGCGGGCACATTGAATTAAAAGCTCCCAAGAAAACAGCCTGATCTAAATAGATTTCGAAAAGGTACTGCCATGAATTTGATTGAAACTGCCCCTATCGTCCAGCCAGCTCGTTCTGGCCGCGTCGCGGATCCGTGCGCCATGATCATTTTTGGCGCAGCCGGGGATCTTACCCGCCGCAAACTCATCCCTGCACTTTACAACCTCGCTAAAACCCAGGTTCTTTCGCGCGAGTTTGCCATCATTGGTGTAGCGCGATCAGTGATGTCCGATGATGATTTCCGCAAAAAACTCACAGAAGACATAAAGCAATTCGCCACGGAGCCTGTGGATAACGATATTTGGGAGTGGTTCGTAAAACGGCTCTATTACGTTCCCGGCGATTTCGATGACAAAAACGTCTATACCAAATTAAAAGAAGTTCTTGCTCGCGTGGACCAGGAACATACGACCCACGGCAATCATTTTTACTACCTTGCCACCGCCGCCAATTACTTTGGATTGATTGTTGAGCAGCTTGCCGCAAATGGATTAATGGAGCAGAACCAGCACTGGCGGCGCGTCATCGTGGAAAAGCCTTTTGGGCACGATTTGGAATCTGCCAAAGCCCTCAACCAGCAGCTCCTCAAAGTTGTCAAAGAAGACCAGATTTACCGCATCGACCACTATTTGGGCAAAGAGACGGTCCAAAACATCATGGCGTTCCGTTTTGCCAACGGAATCTTCGAGCCTATCTGGAACCGCCGCTATATTGATCATATTCAAATCTCCGTCGCGGAAACGGTTGGGGTCGAGACGCGTGGCGGCTATTATGATCAAGCTGGCGCTTTGCGGGACATGGTGCCCAATCACATCATGCAGCTCATCAGTCTGACTGCGATGGAGCCTCCAGTTTCATTCCGCGCCGATTCCGTCCGCGATGAACAGGCTAAAATTCTCCACGCCATTCAGCCATTGAGCGCGGAGGATGTCTTGAGTAAAACCGTTCGCGGCCAATATGGCGAAGGCACGGTGGACGGCAAACGCGTACCTGCCTACCGCTCTGAGCAAGACGTTCCTCCAGATTCCAAAACCGAAACTTTCGTCGCCATGAAGCTCCAAATTGATAACTGGCGCTGGGCAGACGTCCCCTTCTATCTCCGGACGGGCAAAGCCATGGCGGCCCACAATACTCATATCGTCATTCAGTTCCGTCAGGCGCCATTCGTACTTTTCCGCGACACCCCCGTGGAAACTCTCATGCCCAACCAGTTGATCCTGCACATCCAGCCCGAAGAAGGCATCTCTCTGCGCTTTGCGGCGAAGGTGCCGGGCCCAAATATGCGTTTGGGAGCTGTGGACATGAATTTCGAGTATCAGGACTATTTCGGTTCCCAACCCAGCACTGGATATGAGCGACTGTTGTACGATTGCATGATTGGCGATGCTACTCTGTTCCAGCGGGCGGACATGGTTGAAGCCGGCTGGTGTGTGGTAAGCCCCGTGCTGGATGTATGGAAGGCTCTGCCGCCGCGCTCATTCCCCAACTATGCTGCTGGAAGTTGGGGTCCGAAGGATGCTGACGAGCTTCTGGAGCGCGATGGCCGTAACTGGAGGAACTTCGAAAAATGATTTTGGCAGGCGACATCGGAGGCACACACGCAAGGCTGGCCTTCTTCGATGTCCGCGACGGCCAACTCAGCCAAGTCTCTTACTCCATGTTTCCCAGCCGCGAATTCAGCGGACTGGATGAGATTGTCTGCAAGTTTCTTTCGGCTTCTTCTGAACGGCCAGAGAAAGCCTGTTTCGGCGTGGCTGGCCCTGTCCGCAACGGCCGCATCGAGGCTTCCAACCTTCCCTGGATCATCGAATCCCAAAAACTTGTCGCAGAAACAAAGCTCGAGCACCTCACCCTTATCAATGATCTTGAGGCGAACGCGTGGGGCATCCCGCTGCTTGGTCCCGACGATCTGGTGTTACTCAATCCCCACTATGCCGACGCAATCGGCAATCAAGCAGTAATCTCCGCGGGCACAGGTTTGGGCGAAGCCGGCATGTATTGGGATGGCGCGAAACATCACATTTTTGCTTGCGAAGGTGGGCACGCCGACTTTGCTCCACGTAATGAATTAGAGGTGGATCTTTTCCGCTATTTGTATGGACTCTTCGGCCATGTCAGCTATGAACGCGTCGTCTCCGGGCCTGGCTTGGTCAATGTCTATCACTTCTTGCGCGATACCGGCCGCGGCGAAGAACCCAAATGGCTCGCCGAGCAAATCCTTCATTCGGACCCAGCTGCCGCCATCTCGAAAGCTGCCTTGGAAGGCAAATCACCTCTTTGTGAGCACGCCCTCGATTTATTCATTTCCGTGTATGGCGCAGAAGCTGGCAATCTCGCATTAAAGCTTTTGGCGCTCGGCGGCATTTACCTGGGCGGTGGTATTGCCCCAAAAATCGTTTCCCGGCTGGCTGGCCCGCTATTTATGGAAGCCTTCCTCAACAAAGGCCGCATGAAAAAACTGTTGGAAGGCATTCCAGTACGCGTGATCACCAACGATAAAATTGCCCTTCTCGGTGCAGCCCGTTGCGCCCAGGCTCGCAGCTAGCTCAATTTAGGCCGCTCTGCAAATCGGAGCCTCCCACGCTCAAATTGTGCAAATGATTGCGGCGTTACCCTCTGGTTACCCAGCAAAACCCTTATTCCCAGCAACTTGGAGTTTGGCCCCGAGGTTGCGATATTACGGTCAACCCCCGCGAAAATTACGGGTAGGAGACTTCAAGATGAAAACGCTGCTTCTTACAGTTTGCCTTTTCGGTGCGGTATCAGCTGTGGCCCAGAACGGCACCTTGATCGACAATCAGGCGCATCCTATTCAAATGAACGAGCACCCTGTTCGCGCTGCGCAACAACCTCTCACGACCGAACAGACATTGCTGATACAGAATCCATTTACGTATGCTCACGGTGAGAGACCAATGTGGGAGTTTGCAACCAACGCACCAGTCGAGCCTCTGGGTGACATTGCACGCAGGCTGAAGGAAGATCACACGGTGGCCAAGAAATCTGACACCGTTTTCATAAATTACTAATCTTCAGCATCCTCAGTCGTGGAACTTGATGCTGGCGTGTGTTCCGTCGCAATAGGGTTTGTTTTGCGATTCGCCGCAACGGCAAAGAGTTACCCGGTTGCGAACTTCATATTCTGAGCCATCCGCGGAGACCACTGGAATCCCTCCGCGGAGCCAGATCGGCCCGCTGCATTTCTGCACTGGATCCTCAATCAATCCAATCGAAATTGGTAGTTTAGGTTCTACTGGCTCACCTGTTTTCTTGTCCCATGCCACTAATCTGCCAGCAGGGCAATTCCCTACTTGTCGGATGAAATTAGCGCGTACGTCGGGGTCGTCGGTGTTCTCTACCTGGTTCCAAACTTGTCCATTGGGATCGCAAAACCGCCCGAATGCGCAGAGACTCTCTGCATCTGTGAGTTGCATGGAAGGCCCATCCAAAACTTCGGCTTGCATCTTGTAAGGCGTGCGGGGAGCAGTCTCCGTACCATCGAAGTTGATTTTCGCATGCGCACCGTCACAGAAGGGTTTGCTCTTTGAGTGTCCACAACGGCAGAGCGCATATTTCTCCTGAGCCGCGTATTTCTCCCCTTCCTCCCACGTCTCCGACTCGCCTTTCGCATTCGCGCCAATGACCTGCTTTGCCAACGGAACGCTCCCGCTCACCAGATATGGTCCATTTTTCGTAATGGTCACTTTTGCTTCGTGCTTGGCGCCGGACATGAAATTTCTTCCTCCTGAATTTTTGTTTAGGCTTTTCCGAAGTCTATACCCATTATCTGGCACGCCGGAGATAAAAATCGAAGATAAAATCTAGGCATGCCTGTTTCTCCTGAGGTTCGCATCCTACCTACGAGCGGTGATCTTTTTCATGCCGCAGCTGTTGAATTTGCTGCTTGGGCCAACGCTGCCGTAAACGCTCGTGGACGGTTTACCGTCGCGCTCTCTGGCGGCTCCACTCCCCGCGGCATGTTCTCTCTGCTTGCTTCCGGCGCAATTCCTAATATTCCCTGGGACAAGATTTGTTTCTTCTGGGGTGATGAGCGCCACGTTCCCCCGGATAGCCCAGAAAGCAATTACCGCATGGCCGACGACGCCATGTTGTCGAAAGTTCCTGTCCGCCAGGAAAATATTTTCCGTATTCCGGCAGAAGGCAAGGATGCTAACGAAGTTGCTAGCGCGTACGAGCAGACGATACAGGAATTTTTCGGGCTCAAAACCGGCGCGTTTCCCCGTTTCGATCTGGTTCTTCTCGGCATGGGTCCCGATGGGCATACGGCATCGTTGTTCCCCGGATCATCCGCATTGCAGGAAAACAAGAGAATATTCGTCGCCAACTGGGTGGAAAAAATGGGCGACTTCCGCTTCACCCTGACTTATCCCGCCATCAATCGAGCGTCAGAAATCGCTTTTCTGGTGACCGGAGCCGACAAGTCTGCGACTCTCAAACGCGTGTTTGAGGACAACCGCGCGGACTTGCCGGTGCTGGGAATTAAACCGGAAGGCGGACAGCTGATATGGTTCGTGGATCAACAAGCCGCCAACCAACTCTGAGGACTCTGTTACGCGTTTCTACTTGTGCCGAATATCTTCGGGCGCTCGCACTCGGTCGAGTGGAACCACTTGCAATGACCATTTCACCGGCACTGACGTAGGCTTAAAGCATGTCGTCTTATTGCATGCCTGATAATCGAGTTTTCCCGTAATCGTGAAAATCTTGCCGTCTTTCCCTAGCGATCCCCAGAACTCCGCACCAGTATTTACTTTGACATCCTGAGTAATGCGAAAAGTCCCATCAAAAACGGGGACGCGCTCCTTCAGTTCAGCGAAATAGAGCACGTGAGACTGCGGATATAATGCCGGCTTGAGTTCTAACTGCGCGACCGGATCGAGTTCCAGATTGATCGGCTTGTAACCTTGGGCTCCGGGCGCATACACATGGACGTCTGGTGGCAACTGGACTTCCGCAACCAGGGTAATGTGCGTACCCGGCACACCGATTCGGTCCGATTGCTCCAGCGCCAGCTTCAAGAATGGCGCCTCGACGGTATCCGTAACTTCCTCACCGAGTTCGGGAAAGAGCTTCACGATCAGACTATTTCCCGTAATCCGCTCGCGGTACTTCGGGTCGAAATATTTTTCCCGGATGATGCCTTTGGCGTCAATGAAAAAATACCCAGGACGGGCAAAACCCTTTTGCATACCCGTCGCTTCAGGGTTGAGCACGCCGTAGGCCCTGATGATCTTCGAATCCGGATCGCCCAGCATCGGATAGTCAATCTTGTGCCGGTCGGCAAAGAATTTCATGATCTCCGGCGAGTCGTAGCTGATAACGGCCAACTTGATACCCTGCTTCTCGAACCGGGGGAATGCGCTCTCCAGCTGGACCAGCTGGCCTTTGCAGAAGGGTCACCAATCGGCGGAACGAAAGAATAGGAGGACAGTCCCGTTCGCGCCTTTTAATGTATCGAGCGTTTGAATGTTGCCCTGTTGGTCGCGTAGCGAAAAGTCCGGTGCCTTCTGGCCGACTGCGAGTCCGATAGACATTGGCTCCATCGAAACCAATTGAATCGTGTCGTCGGTTAGTGTTCCGTGGACAGTTACGCTATCGCCGATGTGTGCAGTAACTGATTTTTGCGGTTCGAGACCATACATGACACGATTCGTGTCATCGTATAAAGCCAGCTTCGCGCCCGGCACGTTTTTAGAGCATTCGGGAGACTCGTTGAAGGCTTCATCTGCGTTACAGGCGCTGGTCACGATGGTGCCCGACCAAGCGGACGACAAAGAGCTCTGGGCAGCCAACGGCAGGACAGCGAGGTACCGAAATGCAAAGATGCAGGTAAAAAGAAAGAACTGTCTCACCCGACTACTTTAACTGCGATAGCTATCGCGTGCAAGAATTAAGGGGCGCGACGGTGAGTTTTAGAACACGGGCACGAGGTTGTGCTTTTTCTGATAAACCTTACGATCCACCGTGCGTAGAGTATCGGCTACATCGCTGCCAGTAGCGTAGGCAGCAATCCCGTAGCTGAAAGACAATTTGTAATCTTTTTCGTTGTTGGTATTCCACTCTTCCACTATGCGATGCAATCTCTGAAGCGGGAAATCTGCTTCGGGTTCGCTGGTCTCCGGCATCACTACCAGGAATTCATCCCCGCCCTGGCGAAACACCACGTCGGCGCCGCGAAATACAGTCTTCAAAATGCGGCCAAATTCAACCAATACAAGATTCCCTTCCATGGCGCCAAATCTTTCGTTGATGGACTTGAAATTGTCTATGTCAATCGCCATAAACGTAAGCGGACTGCCCATCCGGTTCGCACGCGCCACCTCGCGGGGAATCACTTCGTTCAATGCACGGCGGTTCATCAACTGTGAAAGTGGATCAATGAGAGAGAGGTTTTCCAGCCGTTCGTTCAATACCAGTTCATTGATGAGAGCACGCCGCGTCGAATTCAGAGTAAGTTTTTGGGAAAGTAAATATAGATTGAAGAGCAAAATCAGCGAGATCAGCCCAAAAAACAACTGCGGCAAGTATGCCTGTTCAATGTGAATTACCCGCTGTGCCCAAACCAGATTCGGCAAAATCAGCGAGAGCAAGCCTGTGGTCAAAACCACAATCATGAGCAGCCCGATGGACCAAAGCTGCCAGTCTCTCCCGGTAAGCTGCTGAATTTGCTGCTGGATTTCTTCCGCCCGGGCCAACATAGATGGCGTAGCGGTTGTCGTAGCTGGCTGGTCACTACCGAATGACATGATGCTCCCTGCCCCCGTTTGAGTCCCGGGGAAGCCTACCCAGTAGTTTCCCTTGAATCCACGCAAGAGTGCTCGAGGAAATAGGACATGCACCTTACCTTGGTAATGAGGGTTGGAACGAAGGGATAATTTGAGCCGGCAAAAACACCCGGGCAGTTGCAAGGTGGTAAGTTATTTAATATGAAAAGGTTAAGCACTCAACAAGCTACTAAGATCATCAAGCGCAATTCTCGCGCCAATCGCCAACTTCCTTCAAGCCTTCGCTGCGAGTTTGCTCAAAGAGGCGGACGCGATGGCGGGAGTGTTCAAATTCGTGAATATCCGCCCAAACCTCGGCGCGCCAATTCTCTTCATGGACGGCAGATTCACCGCAGGTCGCACAGCGCGTATGCAATTTTCGATACATGCGCGGGGCAACGGATGCTAATTCGATGAAAATGCAGCGGACTTCCTGAATTTCGTCTTTTTCTCCGATCACGTGCTCATAGCGCAATACATAGCAAAAACCCAGTTTGCGGGCTTCAAGTTCAGCCTCGCCGCGGGTGTGGAAAGGGCCATATTCTGCGCGCAACTGCTCGGTTGAATCACATGCCATCCAAAATGTTTCTGTGTAAGCCATTCCCACCCTACCTTCCGAGAAGATCCAGAACCTGGTCAGTGGTTATGCAATTCGAGGGCCGCGCCTAAGCAGCTAAGTCCAATCGTTTTATGATTTTAAAAGCCTTCCGGAACTGGATTTAAGGGCACAACTGCAAGCTTTTGCAGACTAATGCCGAAGATGATGCAAGAATGCTTTCCAAGTTTGACGTAATCTACTAGCGCGTATGATTTGGAAAATCAGGTGAGTTGCCTTATCATCGGCTGCCTGCATACAAGCGCGACGTAACCCAAAGAAGCAAAGTATCTTATGGGAAAACGACACCAACCACGTGTGGAATTGAAGGTTCCTGTGCGCATTTTCGGCACGGACGCGCACGGCCAGATTTTCTCGGAAACCGTTTCTACACTCGACGTAAGCCAGGATGGCGCACAAATAACGGGCGTTCGGGCAGAACTTAAAGCAGATGAAATTATTGGGCTCACCTACGCCCAGAAAAAAGTCCACTTCCGCATTAAATGGATTGGACAGCCGGGCAGTCCTCTTGCCGGACGCGTGGGATTATTGAATCTGACGCCCGAAAAACCACTTTGGGATATTGCTCTTCCCAAATCAGAAATGGATCAATACAAGTGGAAAGCGGGCGAGAGGCGTCAATTCCCCCGCGTCAAAGTTGTGCTCTCGGTCGAGTTGCAGCCAGAACACGGCGCCATGATATGGGCCAACGCCGCAGATTTGAGTATGGGAGGCTGCTTTGTGGAAATGGCCATCCCGCTGAAAAAAGCAGAAAAACTCAAAATCGGTTTATGGATCGGCGATAGCAAGATGTGGTTTCAAGGAGAGGTCGCCAGCAGCACGCCGGGATTCGGCGTCGGCATTAAATTCGTCAACATCTCCGAGAAAGACGTTGTTGCACTAAAGACTTTTCTGCAAAAAACCAAAGCCTGAGTTCTTAATTCGTTCACGAAGAACTCAATGTTCACTGTATTAAGTGCCGGTCATGCGCAGACCCTTTGATGCTATTTCCATTGGTGGATTTTCGTACGAACCTACAACCGGATGCTTCCAACTGGCGCCACCGTGCGCGGCAACATAGAGCGCCAGTTCGAGACGGTTCCAGACACCAAGCTTGTCGAATATACAGCGTAAATAATTCTTGATCACTTGTTCGGTCGTGCCAATCACATGGGCAATCTGGCGATTCGTGCGACCTTCCCACACCAGCACTGCCACTTCCACTTCCTTCACGGTCAATCGATCGCAGGGCGGCATGATTTCATCTGCTCCTTTTGAAACATGGCGGTAGCCAGTTTCACGCGTTTACGGCCATCACGGATACCTGCGCGCAGGAACAAAGTGCGCAGGTGCTGCTTTACTGTACGTGGGCTGATGTGCAAGTGAGATGCAATTTCCTTGTTGCTGCACCCCTGCACCAGTAATTTCAATACTTGTTCATCCCGCGCTGTGATTTTGATGTCTTGCAAGTTGACCATGGAATTCTCCTTAGGCATCGATCGGTTCGCAACGCCAAAGCACGGAAGGGATAATGCAAATGGAATTCCAAAGGGCAAATGAAAAGCAAAAGCGCTCAACGCAAACAAAACACGTACCGAATTATGTAACTATTTGGTTGGGAAGGCCTAAAAGAGAACACCAATCCCGAAGTGGGAGCAATATCTTGATTAAAGAATCGCTTCACGCACCCATTGTTCAATCGTTTCCCGCATCTGGGGCAACTTACCTTCGAAGAAGTGATCAGCGGCGGGAATTATGACCAACTTACGCGGTTCGGGCAACGAATTGACGACAGCTTTTAATTGCTCAGGCGTTCCGAATTGATCGTAAGCGCCACTCACGAACAACTTTGGCTTGGAACAAGTCTTCAGAAACGAAAAGTCGTAATTTCGCCCGTGAACCGGAGCAGCGGGCAGGCCTAATCCAATCGCTGCTCGCACTCTGGGGTCAGAACAAGCGGCCTGCAAACCAACTGCGGAACCGAAAGAGAATCCAGCAAAAATCACCGGCAGATGGAACTCGCGGTCAAGCCAATTCAGAGCCGTGCGAACGTCCTCGACCTCACCCCGCCCATGGTCATGCTCGCCCTGGCTAAGTCCGGCGCCACGAAAATTGAAGCGCAGCACGGGCCAACCAAAACTGTTCAGCGCCTTCATTGCATGAAAAACAACTTTGTTGTGCATGGTTCCCCCGAAGAGGGGGTGCGGATGGCAGACGACAGCCGCGTAGTCCGCATTTTCCGAACCTTGATTTAACAGCGCTTCAAGGCGTCCACTAGGCCCATCGAGAAAGAAAGATCGTATCGAGGCAGAATGCATGGGGAACCATCAGAATATCAGGACGAGGGCATGGTTTATTCTTTAGAAATGGGCATGGATCTGGTTCGCTTCACGCGCCAACTCGTGGACATCGAGTCCATCACAGGTAATGAAGAAAAAGTTGGTGACTTCCTTTTTGCGGAACTGCAAAAGATGGGGTTCGACGCAAGCAAAATGCCGGTGGAAGATGACCGGCAGAATATTTGGGCTACTTGGCCTGATCACGCAATGCCTGAAATTGTACTTTCCACCCACATGGATACGGTCCCCCCGTTCATACCATCCTCGGAGGATGACTCTCGTATTTATGGGCGCGGGTCGTGCGACGCCAAGGGCATTATCGCCGCCCAGACAGCAGCCGCTCTTCGCCTGCGCGAGCAAAACATCTTCGTGGGTTTGCTCTTCGTTGTCGGAGAGGAACGCGATAGCTTAGGCGCACATGTGGCCAACGAACATCCTGAGGGCGCAAAGTTTCTGATCAACGGCGAACCGACAGAAAACCGCCTTGCCTTGGCCTCGAAAGGCACGCTCCGCGCGGAAATTACCGCACGCGGCAAAATGGCGCACTCGGCTTATCCCGAACTGGGCGAGTCGGCCATTGACAAGCTGATACCGGCGTTAACTCGTTTGCGGGCCATGCCACTGCCGAGTGATCCCGAGATTGGCCCTTGCACACTGAACATAGGACTCATTGAAGGCGGGCGCGCGCCCAACGTCATCCCGGATTATGCCCACGCCGATTTGCTTTACCGGTTGATTGGGCCTTCGGAGGAATTGCGTCGCCAGATTATTTCTGCGGCAGGGGATGATGTGGAAGTCGAGTTTCCGCTAGAGTTGAAATTCCTCCGCTTCCGAAAAATTGACGGGTTGCCAACTATGGTCGCTAAATTTACGACAGATATTCCCAAACTCACGAATTGGGGAGAACCGTTATTAATCGGCCCCGGCTCCATTCACGTCGCCCACACCGATGGGGAATTTATTCCCAAGTCGGAACTGCGCGAAGCGGTCGACTTGTATTGCCGGATTGCAAAGCAGTTGGCGAAGTAGGCAAACAAAAAAACCACCCTTGCGCGATGAACGCGTACAGGGTGGGTGAGCCCGAATGATCAGGCCAGATTGGTTCAAATGACGTTGATGACGATGCGAATTCCGGGATGCACGGGGTTGTAGAGGTAATAGCCGCCGTCGACGAAATCAAGATAGACGTTGTCGCTGTAGGCCCATTCTTGCGGCCACGGCTGACCGAACCCGAACCAATAGCCGCCGTACCGGAATCGCGGCGCACCCTCGACAATCACTGGACGGTTGATGATGAATACGTGTTCACGGCCGAAATTGGCCCGGAAACGGTCATCAGGAATCCGGCCATGGTTGCGGTTATCCGCACGCTGCACTGGCTGTTCATGCTGCTCTTCGTGCTGGGCCTGTTTTTCCGGCTTCGCGTGCTTTTCTTCTTGCGCTTGTTTCTCTTCCGGCTTGGCGGACTTCTCCTGCTCCGCCTTCTTCTCTTCCGGCTTAGCTTGTTTCTCTTCTTGCTGGTCGTGCTGGTCTTTCGGTTCCTGCGCATACATTGGTGCACCAGCTATCAGTATCAACAACAAAAATGCAGCGCTGATCATAAGTAGTAGTTTCATGTTGCCTGCATGTTCGAGCGTTTGCGGGCACTGGCTCTACTGCAAGCTTCCTGTCGTTACCGGGGCCGGGTTGCCAATGGCGTCGCCGGATACCACCAGTTCGACTCTGCGGTTCTGCTGCCGTCCCGACGAGCTATCGTTCGAGGCCACCGGCAGAGTATTGCCGAAGCCTTTTGCACTAACGGAACCCGTAGTTACGCCCTGCTGTACTAGATAATCGCGAACCGAACCAGCACGATTCTCGGAAAGCGTCGGATTCATGACATCGCCGCCGACGTTGTCGGTGTATCCGCCGACTTCAATGTTGAGTCCGGGATAAGCGAGAAGGATGCCGGCAACTTTCGCCAGTTTCTCGCGTGCACCCGATGTCAGCGAATACTTGCCCGTGTCAAATAACACGTCGGACATGCTGACGATGAGGCCTCGAGCAGTGTCGCGAGTTTGAAGAATCGAGTTCAGCTGCTCCGACAGGCGTGCACGCATCGCGGCCTTATCGGTCTGAGCCTGCTGTACAGCTAAACGGGACTGATCAGCGTCGGCTTGGGCGGCGCTCACGGCTGCGGCTGACGCCACCTGATTTGCTGCCATATCAGACTGCGCTTTTGCGGCATCTGATTGCGCTTGGACTTTCTGGCGGTTGGCATCGTCAGCTTGCGCCTGCGTTTGCGCCTGCGCATCAGCAGAATTCTGTCGCTCGTTCGCCAATCGCACGTCGTCCATCTTCTTAACCGCGATGGCACGGGCATCTTCGGCGGTTTGCACAGCGTCTCGCGAAACTGCAATCAATGCTTTTTTCTGGATGTTCTTTCTCGTAGCGTCTTCATCGGCGCTATTCATCAGGCGGACGGCATGCTGGTAGCTGTCGCTCGCGTACTCTTCGGCGCCCTCGGATTTCGCTATGCGTACCGCGTTGCGGGCTTCAAAGAATTCAAGCGGCAACTTGGCGTTCATCACTACCGGATCGAACTTGTAACCGGTGGGAAGATAACTGCCCCGCTCCATGAGTTCATACTTGGCATTGACCGCTTCGACCGAACCACGCGTGTCCTTGCGGATCGCATTTTCGAGCACCACTACGTTGCTGGGCTGGCGCACCGCGTAATACGGCTCCGCAGTGACAATCAGCGCGAACGCTTGAAGATCAGTGGTGACTTTGAGTTTGCTGCGGCTGTCGGCGCCGACTAAGACTTCGCCGAGGTTCACCGCCCGCCCTTCCGGCGAAATAGCCCACAAGACATAAGTCAGATATTCGTTGCCAAAAGTTGTGGGACTTTGCAAATTCCCAAATTCCGCTTCAATTTCAATGGCTCCCCGCTTGCTGTTGACGTGGGCCGTACCATCCGCAGCGAGCATCAGGTCGGTGCCCGCGAAATCAATTTTCGTGGCTCCACTGCGATGCTTGTAGTTCACGGCTTCCGTTGTCCGGCTAGTGACCATCACACGGAATGTCGGTGTTTGCGCCATAGGTTCCACAGCTGTTGAAGCTTGGGGGGTGGTCTGCGCAATCGCGCTCAAGCTCAGCGCGATTGCAGTGGTTAACAGTAGATTGATCTTCACAGGATCTCCTTGGCGGCAGCTGCCTGCCGGAATGCGATTTACGTTCTCTTCGAACGCGTTCCCTATTTCTTTTGTTCGTTAACTTCGGCGACGCGGGCTTGCTGGCCGGCCTCGGAGACCGCATGCATAAAGGCTTCTGCGCTCTTCGGAGTGGCAACCTTGCCGGAAAGAATGCTGCGAAATGCCCTGTTCTTGCCATAGATGGCTCGAGTGGAATCGTTGTCTTCTTCCACGACCGCGCCTTCCAGCGTCAACCCGGCAAATACACCCTTCGAGCGCGAGTAGGTCAACATCTCGGTGTTCATCTTCCAATCGGTGCCTGCTGAGGCGTGACGGCCCACGGGACCTGCGGCAACCGATCCTTCTCCGGTCAATTCAAATTTGCTGGAGAGCAGATGCTGGAAGCCTTGGTCATTCATCACGAGCATGACCAGATCCACGCCTTCGACTCCGATTTGCAATCCCCAGCTGCCACCACCCACGGACACGAATGCAGGAGCGCTCCAACCGTTCGCAGTGCGGCATGAAGCGACGCCACGCCCGTGCTTGCCGCCGAGTATGAATCCACCTTTAATAAGATTTGGTACCACGACGATGCACTTTGCACCGCTCAACACTTCTTCCGGAATACCTTTATCCGGAGTAGACATGATGGCTTGTAGAACATCCACAGATTTTTGCAGGCGTTCGACGGAATCCTGGCGGGCGGAGCCGGCCCAGGCGCATGTACCGGCAAGGGCGGTAAAGCCGATCAACAATAGTGACGTGATTTTTTTCATGAATAGTCCTTTTCGATTGTGTAACTAAGAGGAGCGAACTTCAGATGGGCTGACTTAGCTCAGAGAACCTGAAAGAGAGGAGGAATGCGTCTCAAGTGTCATCATCGCGTAAATCGCAAATAATAGATGGTCTGTATTGCTCACTTTAATTGTTGCCTGCGCCGTAGGCTTATGGAAGTGCTTCTGCGGGCGAGCGCACTGTCTTGTCGGCACCAAATCCGTTCCGAAGATAGTCCGCTCCGAGGGTAAGGCGCTGTGAATACGTTGCCCGTCCATATTCGCGCACTGTTTGCATCGATCGCTGATGCCCTGAGGAAGGTGCTGGGAAAAATGCCGTCCGGCAGCGATTCCAGCTCACAAAGGATGTGCCCGTTCTGCGGGCTCATTACCGCCCGCCACAAAACCTGCTGTCTGGAGTGCGGCAGGCCATTTCGAACAGCGTAAAGTTACGACATCATCCGTGCCTTCTGAGCAATTCTGCTCAGATACTTTCGCGCCGCGCTGCGATGCTAGTGCAGAGGAGAAACAAAATGCTCTGGACAATCTTGGTTGTACTTTTAATTCTGTGGCTTCTGGGATTCAGCCTGCACATTGCGGGCGGTCTGATTCACCTGCTGCTGGTCGTGGCTCTGGTGATTCTTGTGATCAATCTGCTGAGCGGACGCAGAGCAGCGCTGTGATCTGGCAGCGGCGGCCGCTTTAATCGCGCAGCACGATATTAAGAAGCGAGCTATGTACTCGCAGGCCGCCTTCAATGCCGCCGTGGTAATGGATGAAACCCATTTTCCTGAAACGGTTCATGAAAAAGCTGACGCGCGACCGGGTCGTGCCCACCATTTCGGCCAGGGTTTCCTGGCTGATTTTAGGGACCACGGTTTCAGTCACCCCTTCTTTGCCGAATTGCGCGCACAAAAGAAGAATCCGGGCCAGCCGCTTTTCACTGGAATTGAAAAGTTGATCCACTAAATCCTCTTCATAGCGAATGTTGCGCGCCAACAGATAAGTCATAAATATGCCGGAAAAGGCGTGCTCTTTCTGGAGCGCATCCATCATGGTCTTTCGGTCAATGCGGAGAAGCGTGCAATCATTCATGGCAGTCACGGAACCCATGCGGAGGGTCTGCCCTGCGAGGCAGCCTTCGCCAAAAAATTGGCCAGGGCCGAGCATGCCCACGGTCGCCTCTTTACCGCTCGCGGAAACCACCGTAAGCCGCACTCTTCCCTTTTGCACGTAGAGAACCGCGTCGGCCGGATCCCCCTGCGCGTAGATCGTCTGCTTTTTCGCGATAGATACAATCGATTTGCCTGCGCCGAGCGTTTCCAGAAAACTGTCTGGATTGAAGCTGCGGAGTTTCTTGGCCAAGGCCGGACTCATGGAGGCTAATTCTAATTCATAAGAAGATGAGCGGCGCACGACTCGCATGCCAAATCCAAGTCGGAGGCAATTGCGGACCGATTGCAAGATTGCCCGGAGTCTTGCATAGTTAAGCTTCGCGAGCAGTCGGCCTTTCTCCGAAGGGATGCCATGAAGTGGAGTTCTTATGTCGCGCAGTGGATGACCTTGATCTTTGGCGTTACTCCGCCCAAACCTGAGGATGAAAGCCGCTATGCCTGGACTGTAATTGGGCTGTTCATTTCCTTGGTAATCGCCCTTGTTCTGCTGTTGATGATCCTCGTGCCGCTTACAATAGGAAAATAAAGGCGTTATTTACCGTTGAATGTTTCATCGCACGCTTCCGTCGTTTCGGATCGAGGCGAGGCAGCATATAAACTTAAACGCATGACCACGACGACCGTAAACTCCCTCGCGAAAGCTTCTTCCGCCTATTTGCGCTCGGCCATGCACCAACCGATTCACTGGCATGAGTGGGGAGAAGAGGCGTTCGCTCTGGCACAGCGCGACAACAAGCCGGTTTTGCTGGATATTGGGGCGGTCTGGTGCCACTGGTGTCATGTCATGGACCGCGAATCTTACGACAATCCGGAAATCGCGCAGATCATTAACGAACGCTTCGTCGCCGTCAAGGTTGACCGCGATGAGCGGCCCGACATTGATTCGCGTTATCAAGTTGCCGTGAGTTCTGTGAGCGGGCAGGGTGGATGGCCGCTCACGGCGTTTCTCACTCCAGACGGAAGACCTTTCTACGGCGGAACATATTTTCCACCGAGTGATGGCTATGGCCGACCCAGCTTCCGCCGTGTGCTGCTATCGATTTCCGATGCTTATCAGAACAAAAATGCTGACGTGGTGGAGCAAGCCGGGATGGTGGAAAACGCCATTGCGCAAGCGGAATCCTTTGCCGGCCATAGCAGTGAATTTTCTCCCGATGTCATCGACTCCGTTGTGCAATCAGCGCAGCGGAGTCATGATGAGCGTTTTGGCGGATTTGGACAGGCCCCGAAGTTTCCTCATTCTGGAATTCTTGACCTATTGATGGACCGCTTCGCTCGCACCGGAGATGAAAGCATCAAAGAAATCTTCCACGACACACTCGAAAAAATGGCGAGAGGCGGCGTTTACGATCACCTCGCCGGAGGTTTTCACCGTTATTCCGTAGATGAACGCTGGATGGTGCCGCATTTCGAGAAAATGTCCTACGACAACTCCGAGCTACTGAAGAACTACGTTCATGCTTACCAAGTGACAGGGTGGGAGTTCTTTGCCAATGTGGCACGCGACATTATCCGCTGGATGGATGAGTGGTTGAGTGATCGTGAACGAGGTGGATTTTATGCATCGCAAGATGCTGATTATTCAATGGATGATGATGGTGACTACTTCACCTGGACGCTCGACGAAGCGCGATCTGTACTGAACGAAGAGGAAGCCGAAGTAGCATGCCTGCATTACGACATCAATGAAATTGGTGAAATGCACCATAATCCTGCGAAAAACGTGCTTTATGTGCGGGCATCGGTCGAAGAAATTGCGGTTCGTTTGAAGCTCTCAAATGAGCGTGTCGCGCAATTGTTAGCTTCCGCCAAAGCAAAAATGTATGCCGCGCGCTTGCAGCGGCCTACACCGTACGTGGATAAAACTGTTTATACGGGATGGAACGCGCTGTGCATCTCTGCCTATCTTGCTGCTGCGAGGGTTCTATCGCTCACCGATGTGAAAGCGTTCGCATTGCGTTCGTTGGATCGCATCCTGACGCAGGTTTGGGACCCTGAAACCGGCTTACAGCATGTCGTCGCCTATTCCGATCCGGAAGCGCAGCATCGTCAGGTTCCCGGCGTACTCGATGAATATGCCTTCACCGCCAACGCCTGCCTTGACGCCTATGAAGCAACCGCCGACTTGCGCTACTTCAAACTCGCAAAACAAATCGGAGATGCCATGGTAGAACGCTTCTTTGATTCGGACGCGGGAGGATTTTTCGACACGCCTACGACTTCTGGACAGACGCTTGGAGTTCTCGGTACACGGCGTAAGCCCTTCCAGGACTCACCAACTCCGGCAGGAAATTCCGTAGCGGCCATTGTGATGATGCGTTTGCATGCGTATACCAATGACGCTACCTATCGCGACAAGGCCAGGCAAACGCTGGAGGTTATAGCGGGGATGGCCGGCCAGTTTGGGATTTTTGCGGCCACTTATGGTATCGCGGCGGTGGAATTCGCTCATCCTCACACGCAAATCGTAATCGTCGGTGATGGCGACATGGCTGATGCGCTGCACAACGCAAGTATCCATCACTTCCAGCTGAATCAATCGGTATTGCGCTTGAAAACGGTGGAAGGAGAACTTCCTCCAGCTTTAATGGAGACGATTCCGAATTTACCGGGGGTAAAAGACGGTAAAGCTACGGCTGTGGTTTGTAGCAATTTCACGTGTCATCCCCCGATTCATGATCCCGTTGAACTCAAGAAATTGCTTCGCCACTTAATCAACTAGCAATCGTAATCGCAAGAAAAAAATTGGGCTGGCAGCCCATTCAGGAACTGCCAGCCTTAAAGTCTCAAAGCCGTTTAGGGCGGCTCGATAGATTCAGAACTTCAAAAGTTGCTAAATCTATTTCGGAGGACGAACCGGAATCGGCCCGCCATCTTCAAAAGTTACAACTGTGGAACTGCTTACTGCCTTCGGAGGACGAACCGGAATCGGTCCACCATCTTCGGCAAATACAGGAGCGGCCAGTGCGGCCACGCCTACCATCAGGATTAACATCCTGACCGCACGTTTCATTTGTTTCTCCTAGTGCGGATCCCCTGGGAGCGGGAATCCTAAGTGCCGGAATTATACATGGTTACGCAAGTTTTTCTGAAGTAGAAAATTTTCTTGACTATTGGAAGAGAAAAAGCAATGAAGCAGGTCAGCACATTTGCAGAATGTATAAACAATTACAAATCAGCAATATAAAGTAATTATTCTCATGTTTTGGTTGATAAATTGCGGAGATTCACTTCTGAAACGATGGATGCCCGGCTTTTGCGTCGTCTACTAACCTGAAGACTTTGCGCTGTCGGCGAGGTGATGCAGAACAGTCTTAGCAGATTGCGGAGGCACATGCGCGCCGCTGGCTGGGTCTGGTACCGAAGAAACATCTCCATGGTTGCGTGAGAATGCGCGTTCAACCATCCCCTCAAACATCGGAATCAGTGAGTCATCCGTCGCCGGATGCTGAATATCGTTGAGACTCTGGTCCCAGCGCTGCGGCATGAGCAGGGTCGAAGCGAAATCCCGGGCCGGCTGTTTTTGCACGCAGTAGCCGAACCAAACCATAATCGCCAGGTTGTATGCAGTCATGTTGATCAGTGAGATTGTGTTCTCGTCAATTCGCCCGGATGTAAACAAAGCGACCAACGATAATTCGACAAAAGCAAAACTGCCAAAACCGAGCATGATGCCAAATGTCTGTTGCTTACGAGAAACTCCGAGGTACTTGGCGAAAATCAGCAGGAACAAAATGAGTCCACACTGAATCACGCGGACGCAACGCTGCAAAGTAAGAACCGCTTCGACGATCGGGCTTTGTGACGCTGGGCTTGCAGCAGAAACAACAGCCGCGACCAGCAACATGACGAAGCCAGCCCAGGTAAAGATCATGGTGCCCAAATCGCGCAGAGCATGAAAGGGCCGCAGAATGTCAGTGAAAATTTCCTGGATCACGAAAAATCCAAGCGTGAGGCTGATAACGGCGAGAATCCAGTGAGCGTAGAAAAATGCTGTATAGGATCCACGTAAATAAATCGGGAACGAAACCCCGAACATCACGATTTCAGAAACTAAGTATGCGAAGAAGACCGGGAACCGGCTTTTCAACCTATTTCGATACATGGCGGCAACCACAGCGGCCTGTAAGACCGGGTGCGCGACCCAGAGCGCTGTCATCGAAGTGGTCATCCATTCGCCTCTTCAATACCGCTGTACCGAAGTTTATTTTTACCGGCCATAACCTTACATACTATTTAAACAGCAACTCTATGCAGGTTTGGGCCTTCGGTCAATGACCATTGGTAACCGAAGTAACCATTACCTGCGAAATGGCCTATTTATGAATGCTCGCCGCCATGCCCTGCTCCAAACTCATTCGTCCCTCTCCGATAAAGATGAAGTAGGCCGAATCCCATAATTGAGTAGGTATCTCGCCACGAGATTGCGCCGTGATGACAACGCTGTATCCGCCTGCATCCAAAAGCGTTGCAAGGACTGGTGCATCGTTTTGTGGCGCAATAACAGCCAGTTCGCTCAGGAAGCCGTAAATATCCGTTCCAGCGTAGTTCTGTGTGGCAAAAGATACTTCCGCGTGTTGGTTGGCGAAGTGCCATGCCACCGAGGCCGCCGTCGAAACGGCCCTTTCATAGGCTTGCGCGGAGATATCACTTCGCCGGGGATTATCAAAGACAATGCGCAACTTGCGTTCATCTTCACGGCTAAATTCCCTTACTTTGAGGCCGCCAGATTTGGCGCTGGCTTTCCAATCCACGTGCCGCGCGGAATCTTCCGGGAGATATTCGCGAATGCGATAGAGATCATAGCCACGGCCACGAACAAAGGCTTCGTACTCTCCGGAGACGAGAGGTAGGGATTCCAAAGTCGAATCGGAAGCCTCGATTTTAGGATAGACGATAATTTCGCGTTGTAGAGGCACGTGCCGGGTCTTGCTCAGAAATGCAAAAGGAAAACGCGTCGCCAAAGCAAAGCCTCGCTGCTGATAACGTCCCCGACGGTTAAAACAGAGCTCGACCTCCGCGCTCATTTCCCTTCTCGCCGGAATCACTGGGAAATAGACAGAACTGTCAAAAATCAGTTGAGGCTGTGTTTGATCTTCTGACGTATGCTCTCGCAGGGTACTTTTCTTCTTCGAAGCTTTTTGTTTCGAAGCTGAAACCGAAATCGACAAGGACGGCAACCAACGTCTTGAATTTCGCAGAAGAATTCGTCCCCGCCTTGTCTGACCGGCAAAGACATGCTCCGGAAGGCGGACATCCAACTCCAGACCACGAAGAACAATCGCCGATGCAAATCCGGAGACTAAAATGGCCGCCAGCATCGCAGCGACGACGATGTACAACAAATTGTTGCCCGTGTTCAAAGCGGCAACACCAACGATAAGAACAGCCACCACATAAGCGATGCCAATGCGGGTAACATCGTAATCAAAAGCGTCGCGCAGTCGTGCGCCAGCCACCCGCCGCGCCAGCATAGGAACCGTCGTGACGCCGACGACCACTGCCAGCAACAAAGCGATTGAAGACAAAATCAGCGTAGCCCAGAAATTTCCGGCTTCGCGAGAGACAGTAGAAAATAAAGCGGCGGCAAAAGCCAATCCCAGGCCTGCAATGGCCCCCAGGAACTTCAACCAAACTTGCCGCGCTTCGCCTTGAATGACTCGAGCTACCCGGCGCAAACCATGCGTATAAAGACTGGCGTCGGATTGGCTGGTTTTTTGCATCTAATTGCGAGGCTAGCAGTTTGAAAGTCGGGCAGCAATAAGACGAGCCATAAAAACAACGCGTTCGTAATATAGAAGGGTAGAAAGAACGAGTCGAATCGTAATTTTGCGGTGTCTATTAACTTTGGACCGTTGCCTTTTGCAGAAATATCGCCACAATAAGCTCCTGGAGTAGTTCGTGTTCGACCGAAACCGCGCGATTCTTGAAGCACTGTGCAAGCACGCAGCCTTCGCACTTCTGTGCTTAATTCCGTCCTTAGCCCAAAACATTTTGACAAAGGACACGCAGCCCAACCGCATTCATGGAATCGTAGTCAACGCTTCCACCCATGAAGCCGTTAGCCACGCGCTGGTGTTTTCGCCGGACAATCGTTTCGCCACCATGACTGACGCCGACGGGCGCTTCGAATTCAAGCTTTCCGAAATACCTTCATCGGCACAAAATCCGCAACAGAATTTTCCTTATGCGCTCAATGCGAAAAAGCCGGGGTACCTGCAAAGCGAAATGGTAAGTCTGGCTCCTTCCGAAATAAACGCTGACATCACGATTTCACTCGTTCCTGAGGCACGCATCGTGGGCCATGCAAGTCCCGCATCGGGCGAATTGCCGGACAAGATTCGCGTCGAACTCTATAACCGCGACGTTCGAGACGGGAGTTATCGCTGGAACCAAGCTGGTACAACCACGACCAACAAAAATGGGGACTTTCGCTTCGCGAATTTGAGTGCAGGCGAATACAAGGTGGTCACCAAGGAGTTGCTGGACACGGACCCTGCAGCTTTCGCTCCACAGGCGACAACCTACGGGTATCCGCCAATTTATTACCCGAACGCGACAGATTTCGCTTCCGGAAAAACAATTACGCTCTCCGCTGGAATGACCTTCCAAGCCGACATGACCTTGATACGGAGAGCCTACTACCCCGTCAAAATGCCAGTAACGAATATACCTTCCGGCGCAGGTCTGGTCGTCCACGTTTTCGCACAAGGACGTCGCGGGCCGGGCTTCGAGCTTGGCTACAATCCCCAGACCCAAATGATCGAGGGCCTGTTGCCGGATGGAGTTTACACGGTCGAGGCGTTTGACTACGGTCAGCATCCGGGGAGCGGATCGAGCACGCTCAGTGTGCGGGGGGGGCCAGCTACCGGCGGACTACTCGCGATCATGCCAAACGGCCCGATTGCGGTGAATGTGAAAGAAGAGTTCTCAGGAAACGAAGATAGTAGGCGCCAAGTTAGGGTTTACAGCGGCCCACGGACTCTGAGGCCACAGAAAGGTCCGCGCAGCTATTTGAATCTCTATCTCGAATCCGCTGACGACTTTGACCCACCGCGCGGGGCAAGCTTAAGCCAATCCAAATCCGATGACGATTCCTTGGTTTTACAAGACGTAGCCCCCGGCCGCTATTGGGTAAGAATAAATTCTTCCAGGGGATTTCCAGCATCGGTCACCTCCGCTGGAATTGATCTGCTGCACGAGACATTGACCGTCGGGCCCGCGGGCACAAATTCGCCGATTGAAATTACGATGCGTGACGAAACTGCGGAGTTAGATGGCGTTGTCGAAGGCCTTCCACCCAATACGAATTTTGGGGATCCTACATCCGGCCCGCTCGTTTATCTGATCTCTTTTCCCAATAGCGGTGGACAATTTCACCAGCTATGGCTCTCCTCCGGCGGTACTTTTCACGCGGACGCATTGCCACCCGGCGTATATCGCTTGCTGGCATTCGACCATCCAAAAAAGAATTTTGCCTACCGTGACGCAGATTTTATGCGGACATACGATTCCACAGGTATTGTCGTCCACCTGGCTCCCGGACAAAAAGAGCAGGTGCGATTGCAAATTCTGAGTGCAAGCGAATGACGAAATTTCCTGCTCGCGCAATTTTGCTGCTTGCATTGAGTGCCATTTTTTATCCAGCGCTTGCGCAGGAAGCGACAAGAATACAAGGCGATCCCTCGCGCATTTCTGGTACCGTTGTCAGCGCGGCTTCGGGCTCGCCGCTGGCTGGCGCGCGAGTTTCCATTACTGATGTAAAAGATCGAAAAAATCAGAGGACCTTACTCACCGGAGATGATGGGCACTTTTCCTTTCCGCATGTCCCTCCGGGCAAATACTCGCTGGTGGCTGCGCGACGCGGATTCCTTACCGCGGCTTACGATCAGCATGAGGCGTTTGCAACCGCAATCGTCACCGGCATCGGGCTCGATACAGAAAATTTGACTTTGCGCTTGCAGCCCTCGGCGATGCTGAGCGGGAAAATTCTTGACGAAGCGGATGAGCCTGTACGAGAAGCAAATGTCACGCTTTACCGGCAAGACCATCGTCTGGGTATAAACCGCATTCAACGCTTTGAGGATGAGGCTACGGATGATCAAGGCTCATACGAATTCAGTTTTTTGCCCCCGGGAACTTATTTCGTTTCCGTTAAAGCTACTCCGTGGTACGCAGTGCATCCTCCGGGCCACGATGCGCAAAATGGACAAGTTACGCTCGTCGATCCGTCGCTCGATGTGCTTTATCCGATTACTTATTACCAGGATTCCACCGACCCAGATGATGCACTGCCAATTCCCATAAGGGGCGGCGACCATTTGGAGGTTACGCTGCATCTCACGCCTTCACCCGCTTTGCACTTGCGTTTTCATGTAGAAGGAAATGACTTCAGCATGCCGAGTTTGCAACAAAGAGGACTCGACGGAACTGAGCCCGTTGGCACCTATGGCGCGCAATTAGTTTCTCCTGGCGAGTGGGAGATGAGTGGAATAGCCGCCGGCAGGTATTCCATCAGCCTGCCTTCGCAAGATCCAAGCAACGCAAACTGGAGCCAGCTCGACATGGATTTCACCTCCGATGGCGAAGAGTTCGATACAACCAAGGCAGCGCCAAACGGAAGTGTCAAAGTACAGGTAGCGATGATTGGGGGTGGCGCGCCCCCAGATACACTGTCCCTACAGCTTGTGAGTCCGGAAGGGCGATTTGTTTCCGGAAACCAGATGGATGCCAAAGGTATTGTCAACCTGCCAAACGTTCCCCCGGGACAATACCGTTTCGATGCTGTTGGATCTAAGCGGTACTCGGTGATTTCAGTTTCAGATCATGGGCGCAAATCCGGAAACACAGTCACCGTGCGAACGGGCACCGCGACAGAAGTCACCGTGACAATTGCAGAAGGCACTGTAAACCTCGAAGGCTTCGCACAAAAAGATGGGAAACCAATGTCGGGGGTGATGGTCGTGCTCGTGCCGCAACAACCGGAGGCGAACCGTGAATTGTTTCGCCGGGATCAAAGCGATCTCGATGGCAGCTTTGTCCTGCGCGACATTGCTCCGGGTACGTACACCGTAGTCGCAATTGAAAACGGCTGGGATTTGGATTGGTCGGAGCCGGCAGTCATTGCCTATTACCTAAAGCGTGGTCAAACCGTGACCATCTCTCCTGGAAATAAAGGCTCACAGAATTTGCCATCTCGAGTGGAAGTTCAATCGAAATAGCCTAGTTTTCTGCGGCAAGAAATTCAGAGACAACGCGATTGAATTCCTCGGGGACTTCCTCATACGGCAAATGGCCAACCCCTGGGATTAAATGGGTTTGGCAATTCTTGAATTGCCTACTAAGCGGCTTCATGGAAGTGGGAACCACGGCTTGATCACGCTCTCCCCAAACCAGCAAAGCCGGAATATTGTTGAGTCGCGGCAGCATGGACTCCAAGTCGTTTAAATCGCGCGTCCACGTACTCAGAATGCGCAATTCGTGATGGAATGCTCCCCGGCGCTCAAATGGCCCGGCATAGCCTTCTAGCGTGCCCGGACGAATGCGGCTTGGGTCTCCGTAAAGCCGCCTTAACAAGTATGACTGCAAGACCAGCCGCGCATGGGGAGCCACGCGTAAAAAAATTGGCGCAACTAGCGGGTGGCTCAAGAAAGCCGCCAAGTATTTCCCCTGATTCGACCACGGATTGACCGGAGCCACTAAAACGAGCCGCCGGATGCGCCCCGGATCCAATGCTGCAGCCATCATGCTGATCGCGCCTCCGTGGGAGGTGCCGAGCAGATCGCAAGATGCAATGCCAACTGCATCTAGAAAGCGCAACAACCTGTCAGCGCTAGCGCGCAAACTTGGGTCAAGTCCTTCGGGCCGGTCTGAGAAACCGACCCCGAGCATATCCACAGCATGAACTGACGCCTGTTGAGCCAGGACAGGGATGGCATAACGCCATGAGAATGAATAGCCTAATAAGCCGTGAACCATGACCAAAGGGGGCCCGATGCCATCCCGCAAATAACGCATGCGGCCACCATCCAGCGTGATCCAGTGGTCCTGAATGCTGTAAGGCGGATGCGCAGGCACGGGAGCGGCCATGATGGGATTCGCGGTCATTTCGTCAAAAAACAGATTGTGATTCGCAGCTAGATTCTAAGGTAAGAATCGTTTTTCGTGCTTGTCGTGAGAGATACGCTATCAATCTGTCATTTTCATAATCGCCTCAAATGCAAATGCAGGGTTAATGAAATCTTCACATCTAAGGTTATCCATAACAATCACTTACCAAATACAAGATATTACTTCCAAAAAACATAGCTAGAGGGCAGGGAGTTCTCTATAATTGAAAAAGTCCTTCATTTGAAGGCAGTTATGGTCATATCCACAACTTCGGCCGTGGCAGCGAAAGTGCAGATTAGTAAAAACGGATTTTGGCATCCGTCCGTACCCCAGCCGATGAACCGCGACTTACAGAGCCGATTTACCGCCGTCTTGCTCTTTCTGCTCACCAGTGCGGCAATAGTCCTAGCTTGGATCAACCTTCAAAAAGAACGCGAATACCAGATACCCTACGACGGCGTTTGGTGGGTGGAGCACGCTGGTACGCTTAGGGCAAAGCGGGTAGATGCGGATGGACCGGGTTTCAAAGCGGGAATTAAAGCTGGAGACCAAGTTATCGCCATCGGCGACCACGAAATTACCGGCACTGCGGATTTGGAGCATCAGGTTTACCGGATTGGCGCATGGTCAAAAGCCACGTATTCGCTGGTGCGAAATTCGGTTCCGGTGGATGCGGTCGTTATTCTCGTTCCCGCCGATAAATCTCAAAACACATGGCTGCGGTTAATTGCACTGATTTACCTGAGCATCGGTCTCTATGTATTGTTGCGCCGCTGGACGGCGCAGGGATCTACTCACTTTTACGTTTTTTGTCTCGTCTCTTTCATTTTTTATGCCTTCCATTTCACGGGGAAATTCAATTCCTTTGATTGGACTATCTATTGGGGCAACGTCGTAGCTGGCCTCCTGCAACCCGCGCTGTTCTTGCACTTTGTCATGACTTTTCCGGAACGGCGGCGCTTTGTCGTCAGCCATTCCTGGGTAATTCCCGCGGTCTATGTGCCGGGTGCCGCATTGCTGGTCGTTCACATGCTCTCGCTGCGTTTTTTGCAAGCCAGCGGCCTGATGAGTTGGAACCTCGACCGGCTGGAAATGGGCTATCTGGCGACTCTGTTCATAACGGCTGCTTCCCTGCTTTGGTATAGCTACCAGCGCGCCGAAACCCCCATTTTGCGGCAGCAGTTGAAATGGGTCACACGTGGCACAATTCTAGCGATTACTCCATTTACGTTGTTCTACGTAGTTCCCTATCTCTCGGGCACACTCCCCACGCTGAAAGTATCCGTTCTTTCCCTTGGTTTGTTGCCGTTGACTTTTGGCTACGCGATTTTCCGCTACCGCTTGATGGACGTCGATCTGATCTTCAAGCGCGGCATGGTTTATACCCTGGCGGCCGCGGCAATTGCCGGAGCTTACTTTGCGGTTGTGGCAGGGGTTGCTGAACTCGTACATACACAAGTACCCAGCTCCGGCCCAATTGGATTGATTCTGGCGATTGTTGTCACCGCGCTTTTATTCGATCCAATGCGGAAGTGGATTCAGGAGCGTATAGACCATTTCTTCTATCGCACGCGTTATGACTACCGCACCACATTAATCGAATTTGGCCGGGAGCTGAGTTCTGACACCGATTTGGAGCAGATGCTGAATTCGGTGGTAGATCGCCTGTCGCGTACGTTGCTGGTGGACCGGATGGCTATCTTCCTCGCACGGCCGGAGCCGCCCTATGAATTCACTCTGGCCAAATCGTTCGGAATGAACCAAACGACAAATTTGGACCTGAATTTCTTAAGTGTTCCGCGGCCCGAAATTGAAGCAGGGCACTTGTTTTTTGAAAACACGCATCAGGTGCCGCGTGAGTCTCTCTCAGCACAGGAAACCATTGCGCGGTTGGATTTGAATTACTACATCCCCTGCCGCGCCCAGAAGCGGACCATTGCGGCATTGGGCTTGGGCAAGACCGTGGAAGGTGATTTCCTGACCAGCGAAGACGTTGAGTTGCTGGAAACGGTGGCCGGTTACATAGGAATTGCGATCCAAAATGCGCGTCTGTATGCGTCGCTTGAGCAAAAAGTCGCGGAGTATGAGCGGCTCAAGGATTTCAACGAAAACATCGTCGAATCCATCAATATCGGCGTGCTGGCGGTTGATCTGGAAGACCGCGTTGAGTCGTGGAATTCGCAGATGGAAGTGATGTATGCCCTGCCCCGCGCGCAAGCCTTAACGCGGCCGTTGAGTGAGGTTTTTCCCGCAGCGTTTATGCAGGAGTTCCAGCGGGTACGGCAAAACCCCGGCATTCATAACTTATACAAGTTCCGGCTCAGCACACCCACCGGTGAAAACCGCACAGTCAACGTGGCTATAGCACCGCTGGTAAATCGCACGTTCAATGTGGTCGGCCGCCTGATTATCATGGATGACATCACGGAGCGGGTGGAACTGGAATCGCAGCTCTCGCAAGCCGACAAATTGTCTTCCATCGGTCTTTTAGCCGCAGGCGTTGCACACGAGGTCAATACACCGTTGGCGGTGATTTCGTCGTATTCACAGATGCTGGCCAAGCAACTTCAGGGCGATCCGCAAAAAGGCGCTTTACTCGAAAAGATCACGCGACAGACTTTCCGCGCTTCAGAAATTGTCAACAACCTTCTAAATTTTTCGCGTACCAGTGGGACTGAGTTTACCGAAATTGACGTCAATAAAATCATTACCGATACGCTGGCCCTGCTTGAGCACCAATTCAAGACGACGAAAATCCGTGTGCAGGATGACTTTGCAAGCCACCTTCCCCCCATCCAGGGCAACTCCGGAAGGTTGCAGCAAGTGTTCCTGAACTTATTCCTTAATGCCCGTGATGCCATGCCCAATGGCGGAACCCTACGCGTTGCGACATCGAATGGCGACGGCGTCAGCGTCGCGGTAACGGACACCGGTACTGGAATCGCGCTGGAGCACATCCAACGGATTTACGATCCATTTTTCACCACAAAGTCCACTCCGCGAGAAGGACAGGGCAAAGGTACAGGACTGGGCTTGTCGGTCAGCTATGGAATTATTCAGGAACATGCCGGCAAAATTCGGGTCGAAAGCAGGCCCGGTGAAGGAACCACGTTCTATTTAGATTTTCCTTTGATTAAGAAGGCTGTTCATGTCTGAAACCGCAGTAATTACGCGCCGAAGTTCGGATGAACCATTGTTCGCGCGCATGGGCTCCGTGTTGATTATTGACGACGAAGCGGCTATTCGCGAGTCGCTCGAAACCCTGCTCGATATCGAAGGCTATGAGGTGCACTCCGCGGAAACCGCCGAGGATGGCCTTTCCCGCCTCGGGGAGCGCTCCTACGATCTGGTACTGCTAGATCTGGCCCTTCCTGACCGCAGCGGCATGGATCTTCTGCCCGAAATTGCGGCTGAACATCCCGGTCTACCGGTCATTATGATTACCGCCTACGGAACAGTTGAAAATGCCGTGGTCGCGATGCAGTCGGGCGCGGTCAATTTCGTCCAGAAGCCGTGGGACAACGAAAAACTGCTTGCCGATGTGCGGGCCGCAATCGGGCGCCGCAAGGCGGAAGAAGAAAATGTTCAACTCAAGCGCGCTCTGAAAGAACGCTACAACTTTGAGAATATCGTGGGTAAGAGCGAGCCCATGTTGAAGATTTTTGATCTGGTTGCGCAAGTGGCGCCCAGCCGCTCGACCATCCTGTTGCAAGGCGAAAGCGGCACCGGAAAAGAGCTTATCGCAAAAGCATTGCATTTAAATTCCCCTCGCAAAGATAGGCCCTTTGTCCCGGTCAACACGGGATCCATGCCGCCGGATTTACTAGAGTCCACTCTTTTCGGACACGTAAAGGGCGCATTCACCAGCGCGATTACATCGAAAAAAGGATTATTTGAGGTTGCCGACAAGGGAACACTGTTCCTGGATGAAATCGGTACGATGAGCATGGATACGCAGAGCAAAATTCTGCGGGTGTTGCAAGACCGCAAATTCATGCATCTGGGCGGCGTCCATGAATTGCAAGTGGATGTGCGCATCATCGCCGCGACGAATGTGAATTTGCAGCAGCAGGTAAAAGAAGGCAAATTCCGTGAAGACCTCTTTTACCGTTTGAATGTTATCACCATTGATTTGCCTCCTTTACGGCAGCGCAAAGAGGACATTCCGTTGCTGGTGGATTTTTTCCTGCAAAAATATTCCAAGGAGAACGATCAGCCAACCCGGCGAATTACGCCAGAGGCGATGCGCCCGTTGTTGATGTATTCGTGGCCGGGCAATGTGCGTGAACTGGAAAATGTGATGGAGCGCGCGGTAGTGCTGTCCTTAAACACGGCGGTTGGCGCCGATCTGCTGCCCGATTCGATTACCGGACGCACGGCGCAATTCCCTGCAATCGAATCGCGAGCTGACGCTTCGCTCTTTGACATTATGGAAGACTGCGAGCGTCACATCATCATTGACATGCTGGAAAAGTGCGGCTGGAACCAAACCGACGCCGCCGAGCGCTTCCGCGTTCCTCTCTCCACCCTCAACCAAAAAATCAAACGGCTGAACATCGAGATTAAGAAGAAAATCAGAGAGTAGCTCCCCCGATTTGTAAAAACTTACGCAGTCGAAGGCCATTTTCCACATGCCTTCGTCTAAGCGGAGCAGCAGCCAATGTATGCAGCTGCTCCTGAGGAGGATTGCGTATGAAAAAGGCATTTCTAGCGGCATTGTTGTTTTTGTTGAGTATTGGGGCAACGGGCGCGTGGGCGCAGGATTCGATGGCGGCAACCACAGACCACACCGCACCGAGTTATGACATGAAAGGCCAGTCTTTGGCCGACTTGCAAGTGGTGCAAAAGAAATTTGTGGACCTGGCGAATGCGATTCCCCCAAGCAAATTAAACTGGCGTCCCTCGCCGGATTCGCGGTCATTTGCCGAGGTCTTTCTTCATGTGGCGGGCGAGCGCTATCAGATTCTGGCGTTGATGGGGGTCGCGCCCCCTGCCGGATTCGATGGCAAGACGTTTGAAAAATCCACAACCGACAAAGCGCGGATCGTCGAAGAGCTGAACAAATCATGGGATTTTGCGCAGAAGGCGATCAATGACATGACCAATGCCGACTTTGCAAAACTACTGCCAAAACTCGGGCCGCAGGCAAATGCCGGCGATGTGGTTTACATCCTGGTAGCAGATGCACACGAACATCTGGGGCAGGTCATCGCTTACGCGCGCGTGAATGGGATCGTTCCGCCGTGGACGGTGGAAGCTCAGAAAAAGGCGGCAGAGAAGAAGGCAGACAAGAAGTAGAGTGGCATTTTTCGGGATCGTTCATAGGCCGAACGATCCCTCTTCCCACGCATGACATCTCCGGTTTACTTTTCTCTGTTATAGTTCGAGCAGGGACGTACGGCTTCGCCGACGAACTCTTCCGATCTGCATGGAACTGATCTCGCCAACCGATTTTGCCAAGGGAAAAATAGAATCTCTTCAGGAATACTCTGCGCTGGCGGGAAATTCCATCGTCAGCCTATTTGGGCGGCCACGCTATTTTGCCGACATGATTCAGCAAGCCGACTTAATCGGCTTCGGTTCGCTGCCCATCGTCGTGCTCACAGGTTTCTTCACCGGTGCGGTGTTAACCCTAAATAGTGCAAATTCACTGGAGCGGTTTGGATCACTTTCCCTGCTGGGGCAACTCGTTTCAGTGGGCATGGTACGAGAACTGGGACCGGTGCTCACAGGATTAATGGTTGCTGGACGAAACTCCTCAGGAATGGCCAGCGAATTGGGTTCCATGATCGTGACCGAGCAGATTGACGCCATGCGTGCGCTCGGCACAGACCCAATGAAGAAATTGGTAGCCCCGCGTGTGGCTTCGACGGTCATCATGCTTTTCTTTCTCACCATCATTTCGGACTTGCTGGGATTGGTGGGTGGCAGCGCGGTGGCGAGTTTATTGCTCGGCCTGGATTATCGCCAATATTGGAGCTCCGCCTGGCAGATTTTAAAGTTCCAGGATGTTTTTATGGGCTTGCTGAAACCCCTCGTTTTTGGCTTTATTATCTCGACGATCGGCTGCTATTACGGACTCTCCGCGAAAGGCGGCACACAAGGAGTGGGCCGTGCGACCACACAAGCGGTGGTGGCTTCTTCCGTCATCATTCTCCTGGTGGATTTCTTCATCACGAAATTTTTGATGGCCATGTTTGGTTATAGCTAGAGCCATGTCCACGCCCACTTCAACGATTTCCCCACGAATTCCTATTGGCGTTGAGCCAGCCACGCCGATCATCATTTTCCAAGAAGTTTCCATTTCATTCGACCAGAAACCCGTTTTGCGCGAAATCTCCTTTCAACTGGAGAGAGGAGAAACAAAAGCTATTTTCGGAGTGGCCGGCGCGGGAAAAAGCACCATTCTCAAGCTGGCATTGGGACTGATGAAACCGGACAGTGGGCGAATTCTTGTTCTCGGCGAAGATGTAACTGCTATGAAGGAAGAGGATCTGTTTGAACTCCGACGCAAAGTTGGGATGGTATTCCAGGAAAGTGCGCTCTTTGATTCGCTGAATGTGCGTGACAATGTTGCATTCCGGTTGATCGAAGAAGGGCAAACCCCGCCCGAGGAGATCGAACAAAGAGTGCGCGAAGCTTTGAGTTTCGTCGAGTTGCAAAATACCGTGGATTTGTTCCCGTCGGAGTTATCGGGCGGTATGAGACGCCGCGTCGCGATTGCGCGGGCGATTATTACTCATCCAGAGGTTATTTTGTATGACTCACCAACCGGAGGGCTTGATCCGGTGACTTCGACGACGATTATTGAACTGATCGTGAAACAGCGCGATGTATATGGCACGAGTTCGCTTCTGGTCACGCACCGCTTGCAGGATGCATTCATGATGGCAAGCCACTACTTTGACAAGGAAAGCGGGCATATGTGGCCGATCAAGGACGATCCGAAGCGCAAAATCCCCATGAAGTTTCTGATCTTGCGTGATGGAAAAATTATTTTCGATGGGGACGTTCAAGAATTGGAAAAGTGCAAAGACGAATACATCGAAGAATATATTTCGTAGATGAGCGGCGAGATATTTTCAGACTCCCGCCGCTCTCCCATCAAGTTTCTAGGACTTGGAAGCGGCCATAGCCTTGCGGCGGCTGGCGAGGTTCTTTTCCATCCGCGCCTGGAATTCACGGCTCTTCTTGGTGCTGTTCACCAATTTTTCTACATTCAATAAGAACGTCGGGCTGGACTTTTCACGAAGCTCCTTGAGAAAAGGCTTCATTTTGCTGTAAATCAGAAACATCTCCGCTGAGAATGACGGTTCGAGAAAGAGATCGGCATTCAGAGCGCCATGATTGACGAGCGATGCCGAAAGTTCCCAATAGCCCATCACCTGACGAAGCCATGCATTCTCTTGCGCGCTGAAATTAGAGGCAATCTTGTTGTAATCGTCGATAGTGTCGGGCCAGAACTGGCCGCCGATCCAGCTACGGGCCTTGCGTATTTCAGCTTCGCGACGGAGGTCGTAAAGTTTAAGAATCAGTCGGGCATCATCGGCAGTCGGTTTCTTGGGCATGGCGTTTCTCGGTACGATTTTTAGATTGCGCTAAATTTCGGTTCGAAATTAGGTTGCAGCAACGGCTTCCACCGGCGCAGGCCGTTCGTATTCGCATTCTTTGTTGGGGCAAGCGATGACCGGGCCTGATTTTAAATTCTTTTCGACTAAGAAAGCGCTGCCACAACTCGGACACTTCTCGTCGATCGGTTTATTGGCTGCGGTGAACTTGCATTTCGGATAATTGCTGCATCCGTAGAAGGTGTTGCCCTTGCGTGCCTTTTTCTCGACGAGATCGCCGTCGCCGCAGTCGGGACATTTCACACCGATGAAGTTCTGCTTGACGTATTTGCACTCGGGATAGCCGGAGCAAGCGGTAAATTCGCCGAAGCGGCCGTGGCGAATCATGAGATTGCGCCCGCATTTCGGGCAAGGCTCGTCGAGCGGAATATCGGGAACTCTCTTGCCCTGATCCAGGCGGCGCGTGGTTTTGCAATCGGGATAGCCGGTGCAGGCCATGAATTGGCCGAAGCGCCCGCGTTTGAGGACCATCACACGGCCACAGTTTTCGCAATATTCTTCCTGCGTAGTCTCCTGGATATCGGCGGAATCAAGATCCGGCAGATTGATGGGATTTTCTTTGGTAAAGGTGCAGCTCTCAGGATTTTCTTTGTCGTAAGAGCTGCAGGCATAGAACGAGCCGTGCTTGCCCCATTTGATGACGAGAGGAGAGCCGCAGCGCTCACATTTTTCGTCGGTCGGCTTCTCCATCCGCTTGATGTTCTCCATATGCTTTTCGGCATATTTGAGATCCTTGGCGAATTTTTTGTAGAAGTCGTCGAGCGCGTCCGTCCACTTTTCTTTGCCTTCTTCCACTTCGTCGAGTTGTTCTTCGAGCTTGGCGGTGTATGCGATGTCGAAAATGTCGCGGAAATTCTCGACAAGGAGGTCGGTGACGACGAGTCCGATTTCCGTGGGCGAAAACTTGCCGCCGATTTTCTGCACGTACTGGCGTTCTTGAATGGTGCTGAGAATCGCCGAATAGGTTGACGGGCGGCCGATTCCGCGTTCTTCGAGTTCTTTGACCAGAGAGGCTTCGTTGTAGCGCGGAGGCGGCTCGGTGAAGTGCTGTTCCGGCTTGAGCTCGCGCAGGGTTAATTTCTGGCCCGCTTCGAGCGGCGGAAGCTTGTGCTTCAGCTCTTCGTCGTCTTCGTCCTTGCCTTCCTTGGACTCTTCATAGACTTTGAGGAAGCCGTCGAACTTGAGAACGGAGCCGGTTACGCGGAACCAGAAGGTATCGGCGCCACTCTTCGCGTCGATATCAACGGTGGTTTGGTCGAAGACCGCGGGCATGATCTGCGAAGCGACAAAGCGCTGCCAGATGAGCTTATAGACCTTGTATTCGTCTTCCTTCAGATATTGCTTGATCTCGTCGGGATGGCGCATCGCCGAGGTTGGGCGGATGGCTTCGTGCGCCGCCTGGGCTTCTTTTTTCTCTTTATAAGTATTGGGCGAGGGCGGCAGATAGACGTCGCCGTAATTCGACTTGATGTATTCGCGAACTTCTGCCAGCGCATCGTTCGAGACGCGCGTCGAGTCGGTACGCATATAAGTGATGAGGCCGACCAAACCTTCTTCGCCAAGTTCGACGCCTTCATAGAGGCGCTGGGCAATCATCATCGTGCGCTTGACGCTGAAGCGGAGCTTGCGGGAGGAATCCTGCTGCAATTTACTGGTGGTGAAGGGCGGAGTCGCGTTGCGGCGGCGTTCTTTCTTGTCGACGCTGCGGACGAGCCAATCGGCCTTTTCAAGGGCGACGCGGATTTTCTCAGCGTCCTCGCCGTTGTTGACTTCGACTTTTTCTTCGCCTTTGCCGACAAATCGCGCGTCGAATGCCGGAGGCTTAGGACCGGCGAGATGGGCATCGATCGTCCAATATTCTTTCTTCTCGAAGGCTTTGATTTCGCGCTCACGCTCGACGATTAAACGAAGAGCGACGGTCTGAACGCGGCCGGCGGATAGACCACGGCGAACTTTGTCCCAAAGAAGCGGCGAGACTTGATAGCCCACGATGCGGTCGAGGACACGGCGCGCCTGCTGAGCATCCACCAAATCGCGATCGATATCTCGCGGGTGTTCGAAAGCCTCCTGAACCGCCTTCTTGGTAATTTCGTTGAAAGTGACGCGACGAATTCTTTCTTCGCCCGGCTCTTCTTTTTTTGCCTTCTTCTTCTTTGACTTGCTGCCGTTGCCGTCGCCCAATTCTTCGGCAAGATGGGCAGCGATGGCTTCGCCTTCGCGGTCCGGGTCAGGCGCAAGATAGATGTGGTCGGCAGACAAGGCCAGCTTCTTCAGCTTCGCAAGGACTTTCTCCTTGCCGGGAATGACGACGTAATCCGTGCCGAAGTCGTTCTCGATGTCCACGCCGAGCGTGCTCTTGGGCAGATCTTTGACGTGGCCGAGCGAGGCTTCGACGGTGAAGCCTTTACCCAGATATTTCTGTATGGTCTTCGCCTTGGCAGGCGATTCGACGATGACTAAACCTTTGGACAATGTTTCCTCAGTTCTTAAGTTGGATTCCCCGAAACTAGCACGAATCCATTGCAATCAACAAGTTTGCAAAAAGCTTCGTTGCCGGATGCGATGAATTCCTAGAAGCATTTGACGAAATTTTTGCCCGGCAATTGCTTCACTTTACCGGCTAATTCCAGCTCAAAAAGCGCTACGAAAATTTCTGACGATGAGAGCTCCGGCTCCAACTGCTCCACGAGTTCGTCAATGTGCATGGCCTCATCGGCTTTGAGCAGCGCGAATATTTTCTTTTCGTGGGGCGGAAGTTCGGTTTCGTTAAATAAAGATGCGCTCCCTCCTGATTTGGATTCATTCGCCCCGACAGGCATCAACGTATGTTGCACATTCGATGGCAGTTCCTCCCATATATCCTCCCAGGTGGCCACCAGCTTTGCGCCCTGCTTGATGAGAGTATTCGGCCCCCAGGAATTCTTGTTGGTGACGTTACCGGGGACAGCAAAAACCTCGCGACCCTGCTCAAGAGCACAGCGGGAAGTGATCCGGGTGCCGCTGTATTCGGCGGCTTCAACGACGAGAACACCGAGTGACATCCCACTGATAATGCGGTTGCGGATGGGGAAATTTTGTGGAGCCGGAAACGTCGCCATGGGAAATTCCGAGACCAGCGCACCGCCCTGGGCAATAATCTGATCAGCCAAGCGAGAATTTTCTTTGGGATAGATTTCGTCCACACCAGTGCCAAGCACGCCGATTGTTTTTCCTTTCGCGCTCAAGGCTCCACGATGACCGGCGGAGTCCACGCCGCGTGCCAGTCCGCTGATGATGACAAGGCCGCGTGCGGCGAGATCACACGCCAGACGCTCCGCCATACCGGCGCCGTAAGGCGTGGGATGCCGCGTGCCGACAACGGCAATTCCCGGCTGCGACACAATACTGACATCCCCGCGTACATAAAGCACAATAGGCGGATCATAGATTTGCTTGAGTTGAGCAGGGTAAGTCGCGTGATCCGCCGTGACAATTGCAACTCCCTCTGACGCAACACGCGCAAGTTCTTCATGCGCCATTTCTATAGAACGGCCCGTGCCCAGAGACTGCGCCGAAACTGCCTGAAGCCCGGTTGCTTCCAGATCAGTCAATGTGGCCTGGAAAACCGCTTGCAGGCCGCCCATGAGTTCGACCAATTTTCGGGCGCGCGTTGGTCCAAGTCCAGGCGTAAGCGACAGTGCGAGCCATTGAAGAATCAATGGATCATCACCCGGTTTCAGTTTCAACTCCAGACTTGTCTTTGGTGCAACCTTTTTTGCAGCAAACTGCGCCATAGCGACCTCCTGATGCTGGCCGGACTGTAAACACCCCGGAAAATGGCTGTCAAGGTCAGATGACACAACTTTGCTAAAATTTATGTGGATCGCATGAGCCGCCTTCGCATTTCCGCCATTTCTTACCTCAATACAGCTCCCCTCATGTGGGATTTTGAACATAGTGACGCGGGAAAAGACTTCGACATTTCCTACACTTTGCCATCTTTGTGCGCCAAGGCTTTGAAAGAGGGTATTGCTGACATTGGCATTATTCCGGCGGCAGCTTATTGCAGCGTCCCGGATCTCGTCATACTCCCGGGTGTGGCCATTGCGGCCCGCCACGCGGTGCGTTCGATTTTGCTGGTAAGCAAGGTTCCTCTTGAGCAAATCCGGTCTGTAGCGCTGGATACCTCTTCGTTAACATCAGTCGCGCTAACCAAAGTGCTGTTTGCCAAGTGGTGGAGCGCCAGCCCAGACTTTCATGCGATGAAACCTGATCTCGATGAAATGCTGGCTACGCATGATGCCGCTCTCCTAATTGGCGACCCGGCGCTGAAGATAGATCGCTCGCGCTATCGCACCTGGGATTTAGCGGAAGAATGGATAAGGCTCACGGGCAAGCCCTTTGTTTTCGCGTTCTGGGCGATAAGGCGCGATGCTTTATTGCAGGCAGCGCCCTCGCTGGATTTAGCGGCTGTATTTCAGCAATCCCGCAATCACGGACTGGCCGCCGCGAACATCGATCAAATTGTGCGCGAGTGGTCGCCACGCTTATCGCTTAGTGAAAATGACATACGCAGCTACCTCACAGACAACATTTACTACGATCTCGATGCGACATGTATGGAAGGCTTGCGACTCTTTTACCAATATGCCCAGGAGTGTGGAGCGCTGTCCAAAGCGCCAGAGATGCACTTCCTCCATGCTATAAATGCCGCAATTGTTTAGTGCAACCTCTTGCCACCTTGTAAACTCTTCAGACCGAATGCTACCGCATTTATCTCCTTTATTCGCGATTCCGATCTGGCGACGACTCCGCAGCCTTGGCGGAATAGGCCTGATTCCATTAGGGATAGCGGACAATTCGCTGATTCCTCTGACCGGGAGCATGGACGTCCTGACCATCTGGTTGGCCGCACGCCATCACGAACCGTGGCCCTACTATGCCCTAATGGCGACACTGGGCGCAGTTATCGGGGGCTATATTACGTTTCGTTTGGCCCGCAAAGGCGGCAAACAGACCATGGAACGGAAGCTTTCAGAACGCAGAGCCACGCAGGTATGCGCGGCATTCGAACGCTGGGGATTCGCCGCAGTGACCATCCCGGCAATCATGCCTCCTCCATTCCCATTTCTTCCGTTTCTATTGGCGGCAGGCGCCATGCAGTATTCCAGCAAGAAGTTCCTGGCAGCTTTGACGCTTGGGCGGGGAATTCGATACACCATCGCCGCTTATTTGGGATTTCATTACGGCCGGCACATCCTGCGTTTCTTCTCCCACTATTACAAACCCGCGATAGCTATTCTGGTCGGGTTGGCAGTTATAGGGACAATTCTGACGATCGTTCAGTATCTTCGATATAGGAAGCGATAGGCCATCAGCGGGCCACTTGGAGTAAGCCTCTCTCGTCCGTTAGAATTGGGTAGTAAACATGTCCCTAACAAAACAACAAGCGCTTGATTTGTTCCAATCAGACGATTTGATAGGAATCGGCATGGAAGCGGATGCCATTCGTAGAAAACTCCATCCTGATGGCATTGCCAGCTACATTATTGATAGGAACATCAATTACACGAATTTTTGCACTGAGTATTGCACGTTTTGCGCCTTCTACCGCCCGCTCAAAGGACCACAGGCAAAAGAAGGCTATATCCTTGAGCTTGAGACTATCTACGACAAAATTCAGGAGACGGTAGATAACGGCGGCACCGGAGTGCTGATGCAAGGCGGTTTGCATCCGGATTTAAAAATTGACTGGCATGAACGGATGCTAAGCGGCATCCGGCAACGATTTCCGCAAATTCATTTGCACTGCTATTCAGCTTCAGAAATTATTGCCATCGCAGAGTATAGCGATCTCAGTATTCGCGATACCATCATCCGTCTGCGGGATGCTGGACTGGATTCTATTCCCGGTGGTGGAGCAGAAATTCTCGACGATGAAGTTCGGCACCGAATTGCCCGGCTGAAATGCCTGACCGACGATTGGCTCAATGTGCATCGCACCGCGCATCAACTCGGTATGCGAACCACCGGCACCATGATGTTCGGTGTTGGGGAAAGCTACGAGCACCGCGTCAACCACTTCCAGCGTTTGTACGAGTTGCAGGAAGAGACTGGCGGCTTCACGTCTTTCATTCCGTGGAGTTTTCAGCCTGCAAACACTGCGCTCGGCGGACGTAAGTGGGATGAAGCTACGGCCGTTGAATATTTAAAGACGCTGGCGATTTCTAGAATCTACCTATCAAACTTTCTGAACGTGCAGTCGAGTTGGGTTACGCAAGGGCTTAAAGTCTGCCAGATGGGTCTGCGCTTTGGCGGCAATGATGTTGGGTCTGTGATGCTCGAAGAAAACGTCGTTCGCGCGGCGGGCGTGACCAATTGCACCACGGAAGAACAACTCCGCAGTATTATTCGCGACGCCGGATTCAGACCAGTACAGCGCGATTCGCTCTATAGGACATATTTCTTAAACTAGCCCAAGGTTTGTGTCACTCCGACGAATTCAATGTTGATCCTCTATCAATTTCTGGCGGTAGGACTCGCTCCTCATGGAGTAAGCCACTATATTCGCCAGCATTTTCTCGATACAACATTCAAAGGGATTTATCAGGCCAATGCGTTCGATATTGCGTTGCTCATCCCCTATTTCATCGTTTTGATCTTGCTTGCAGCCTACGGCGCTCACCGCTATGTGCTGGTTTATCTCTACTACAAGCATCGAAAAAATCGCACGACCGAGCGAGCCAGCCGGTTTGAAGAACTACCACGGGTCACAGTCCAGCTGCCCATTTTCAACGAGCAATTTGTCATCGAACGGCTACTGGATGCCATTTCGCAGCTCGACTACCCGCTCGACAAACTTGACGTGCAGGTTCTCGACGATTCGACCGATGAAACGATCGCAGTTGCCAGCGGCCTGGTCGAGCACTACGCGGCTCTCGGCTTTCCAATTACCTACCACCATCGGACCAATCGCGAGGGATTTAAGGCGGGGGCGCTGGCAAATGGATTAAAGACCGCCAAGGGAGAATTTGTCGCGATTTTCGATGCGGACTTTACCCCTCCGCCGGACTTTCTGCTCAAAACGATCCATCACTTGCATGATCCGAAAATTGGCATGGTGCAAACGCGCTGGACGCACATCAATCGTAATTATTCATTTCTAACCGAAGTCGAAGCGATACTGCTAGATGGCCATTTTGTGCTGGAACATTCGGGCCGTGCCCGCAGCGGGGTGTTCTTCAACTTCAATGGCACCGCCGGAGTTTGGAGGCGTACTGCGATTGACGAAGCAGGCGGATGGCAGCACGATACGCTGACGGAAGATACCGATCTCTCTTATCGCGCTCAACTCAAAGGCTGGAAGTTCATCTATTTGCAGGACGTCGAGTGCCCGGCTGAGCTCCCCGTGGAAATGACGGCATTCAAGACGCAGCAGGCGCGTTGGGCTAAAGGACTGATTCAAACTGGAAAAAAAGTTTTGCCCCGTGTGATGAAAAGCGACCAGCCCTTCCACGTAAAACTGGAAGCATGGTTTCATCTGACGGCAAATCTCAGCTATCCCCTCATGTGCGTGTTGTCGGTATTGTTGTTGCCAGCCATGATCATCCGCTTCTATCAGGGATGGTTTCAGATGCTCTACATAGACATTCCGCTATTTCTCGCATCTACATTTTCCATTTCCAGCTTTTATCTGGTATCGCAGAAAGAATTGTTTCCCCGCAGCTGGTTGCGAACTTTTATCTATTTGCCATTTTTGATGGCGTTGGGGATCGGTTTGACTGTTACCAATACTCGAGCAGTGCTTGAAGCGCTGGTCGGCAAGAAAACGGCCTTCGCCCGCACGCCGAAGTACCGTGTGGAGTCCAAAAAAGACAAAGTACGAGCCAAGAACTATCGCAAACGCCTCGGCTGGGTGCCATGGCTTGAATTGCTTATCGGGACTTACTTCGCGCTTACGGTTTACTACGCGATCGATAATGAGAACTTTTTGACGGTTCCGTTTCTCGTTTTGTTTGTCGTCGGGTATTGGTACACGGGATTAATGTCCCTGCTGCAAGGGCGGTTTTCCGGGCTGTCGCTCAGCGTGGAAACACATACGAAACCCTTCTCGGTCGGAGTTTGAACCTCCTGAATTTGGTATTCTAAGTAATCGTGCGGATGATTTGGTGGTTTCTGGTTCTGGCGCTCAGTGCAGGAGCTGTACTATGGGCCAGTATTTCGGCATATGTTCGGATACGGCGGCATATGAAAGTTGCCGTCAGCCCGAACAAACCGGATGACAGCAAAAACAGTCCGGAAGAAGAAACTTAATCGGTTTAAAGCGGTTCGGAGATGAGAACTATGGCGAAGGCCGCAACACAGACCCTCAGCAATTACCGTACATCGGAGTGGATTCGTCAGGCTGCGATTGTGACCGGCGCAAGCTTGTTTGTGGCGATCTGCGCTCGCATCACACTGCCTCTTCCCTTTACGCCCGTGCCTTTGACGCTTCAAAATTTTGGTGTGCTGCTAGTCGGGTTAAGCCTTGGGAGCCGTCGCGGTTTTGCAGCCATGGCGCTTTATTTGATAGAAGGAGCTTCCGGCCTTCCCGTTTTTAATCCTGCTGGACTTGGCGGCATCACGCAGCTATTTGGCCCTACTGGTGGATTCTTGTTGGCTTATCCGTTTGTCGCCTTTGTTACGGGCTGGATTGCCGAACGTCGCACGCTAAATTTTGCAAAAGCAGCCGTTGCCGGTCTGCTTGGCGAAATTGTGTTGTTCTCTGGTGGAATCGCATGGCTAGCCGTGCTAACTCATTCATTTGCACAAGCCCTTCGCTTTGGCCTCTACTGGTTCGTGTTCGCTGAAGTCATCAAGATCATGGGGGCATCTGCAATCGCCTCCGGCTGGCGCAAGGTTCGCTCGCAGCAATAAGAAACTCACAAGAAAAACATAAGGATTTTTATGTCTAGCAGTGTCTCTGAAATCTCCCGCGAAATTACCGTGGCGCACAGCCCCGATTCCGACGATGCTTTTATGTTTTATGGCCTGGCCACGAACAAAGTTCGCGTGCCCGGCCTGCGGTTTACGCATACTCTTTGCGACATCCAGACCTTGAACCAGAATGCGATGGAAGGGGATGGGCTTTACGATGTCACCGCGATTTCATTCCATGCCTATCCTTACATTCAAAAGACATACGCCTTGCTGCCGAGCGGCGGCAGCGTCGGTGACGGCTACGGCCCGATGATTGTGGCAACTCGGGCTTTTTCGACGGACGAGATCAAACTGAAAAAAATCGCCGTGCCGGGAACGCTGACCACGGCATATCTCGCTTTGAAATTGTTTGCACCCGGCGTCGAAACCGAAGTCGTTCCGTTCGACCAAATTATTCCGCAGGTGCTCGAAGGAAAATATGAAGCTGGACTGATCATCCATGAAGGCCAGCTGACTTACTCGAAGTCGGGATTACATCGCATTGTTGACCTTGGCCGCTGGTGGCATTCCGTAACCGGATTGCCGCTTCCGCTGGGAGGAAATGCAATCCGCCGGAGCCTAGGTCCTGCCGTGATTGCGAGCGTTGCCACCGCTTTGCGGGACAGCATTCAATATGCTCTGGATCATCGTGAAGAGGCTCTGGCTTACGCCATGCAATTTGCCCGGGATCTTGACCCCCAGTTGGCCGACAAATTCGTTGGAATGTACGTGAATGAGCGGACTTTGGATTATGGCTCAGACGGACGCGAAGCTGTACGCCGTCTTTTAGAAATGGGGCATAACGCTGGAATTATCCCGCAAAGAGTAAATGTGGAATTTGTAGCGTAGGTGCATTTATTTCAGCGTTTCGTGGAACGAAAATACAGGATCAATATCCACGGGAACCTGCGATGCTAATTTCAGCGTCGCGACTAATTCATCCGGCATTACGTCGTATTTCTTGAACCATGCTTCCGCTCGTGAACGGTCCCCAGTGGCTTCGATATCCAGTAATATTTTTGCGAGACTGGCGATTGCAGTCGGCATCTTTGTGTAGTCAATCGCATACCGCCCGGATTTTTCGCGGCTGATGGCGCCATTCTCCAGAAGGTAGTTGAACTCCATCATCTCGGCCTGACCGTGTGCTTCCGCAGCGCCAAAGCGGACTGTACGGAAAATTCCACCGACATACGACGCATAATATTCCTCAAGCTTTTCTTTCGGCAGTATTTGGTGATCAATCAGCCACTTCAACGAATACATGCCAACCACATCGGCTTTCGCTTCTTCCAATCCACTATAAGCAGGCCCGATTGCCTCTCGGATGCTTACCTTCCCCATGCCAGTTCGTGAAAACGCCGGCCCCAAACCGTGACAAATTTCATGCATGATCGTGCTCTGAAGATATCCCTCGCCCGTCACTTTCGCCGCCTGGTCGGGACGCATCACATGGTGCGCAACCGGCAAGATGATGTAGCTCACGCGCGCATCCATGAAGTTCTTAAAAAAGAGTTTCTTGCTTCCCTTCTGCTCGTGCACACGTGGATCATTCGGCAAATTGTCGGCTACAGCCTGATAACCGTGGGTAAGATCGCCCGAGCGGAAGGGCGCATCTGCCACCTCCATGGGCGTTTCCAGCCCATGCTTGGAAGGCCGGTCTTCCGCGTCAAGCGGCAATGAATCCTGGATTTCAGCCACGTACTTTTGAAATAGGGCAAGCTTTTTGCTTTGCTCGTCATTTCTAATCAACACCGCTGTGCCATACGTAGCCTTCACCCCGAGCAAGTCGTCATCGTAGGTTTCGTAGGGTGCAAAAATTAGATCGAATTTCGGATCTTTCAAGTCCAGCCACGCCAAGTCGCTGGCAAAGTAATCGTCGTTTAACAACGCGTCGGCACGCAGCCGCAAATATTTGGCAAATGCAGCATCATCGCTCAGATTGGCAGCTTCGCGCAGGTCTTTCGCCGCCGGTTCAAGAAAAGATCGATAAGCAACGTGGTAAGGCAACGCGTCAATCTGGTCGCCATCTTTGCGCACAACCGTCGTCGAACTGTAAATTTCGTCTTTTTTCTCTGGATGATCTTTGACGAAAGCTTCGATCTGTTCCCGTGCCAGCCCTACGGGATAAAAACCTCTCCCCGGCGGCATGGGGTCGGTTCCTACAAATGGCTTGTCCCCATCCAACAGATCGAAGCGAGATGCATTGATCCATATGTAGCGTCGCACCGCTTCATCCTGTGGGTTCTTACTCGAAAGCAAAGTTTGATAAAGCGTAAGCCCGTCGGGATCCATTTGCCGCCAATAGATTTCTTCCAGATGTTGGCACGCATCCACCAGTTTGCTCACCATTTTGCGTTCACGCGGCGTATAAGCATCCGCACGGAAGGGCATGTCAACTCTGCGGAATTTTGGCAGTCTCTGATCAATGTCGGGCGCAACATGCATGGATGCTGTGATTGCCGCTCCAGAAGTAGTTGTAGATTTGCCCGTCTGTGCGGAAATTGAGATGGCGAAAAGTAGAATTAAAAAAAGAGAAATGCGTAAGCCTAAGTGCTTCATCCAGTGGATTTTAACAGACACCATGCGCAAAGATGTGAAATGCCCTTGTCTTCCTCGTATGATGGATCCATGCCGCGAGCAAAAAATTCCCAGGTCCTGCTGATTGATGCAGACGATACGCTCTGGGAAAACAATATCTATTTTGAGCGGGCGATTGCCAGTTTCATTTCATTTTTGAATCATCAGACTTATTCCACTGAACAAGTTCGCGAAGTCTTGAACCAGGTGGAACGTGAATGCATTGTCAGCCACGGATACGGCTTGCACAGCTTCTCCCATGCGCTGGTACAAACATTTGAACGGCTTGCGGTCGAGCCATTGACTCCCGCCTTGCATGAAACCATACAAGGCTTTGCACATGCCATTGCGGAACAACCGATCGAGTCTCTTCCGGATGTTCCTGAAACCCTGCATTACTTGGCGTCGTCGCACGACGTCATGCTCATGACCAAGGGCGCCGTGAAAGAGCAGTCCAGAAAACTAGAACATTCCGGGCTTAAGCATTATTTTTCTAGGATTGAAATCGTGGCCGAGAAGAACCAAACGTCATACGAATACATCATTGAAAAGCACAGCTTGAATCCAGAAGTCACCTGGATGATCGGCAATAGTCCCAAGTCAGACATCAATCCCGCTCTAGCCGCAGGATTGAATGCCGTGTTTGTGCCTCATGGTAATACCTGGATTTTGGAGCATGAAGAAGTCGGCGAAGCGCAGCCTCCACAACAATTGCTCGTGGTCGATCGCTTCGCCGATTTACGACGGCATTTCTAAAGAATTTCTTATTGCGCGGCGGGAACAGGTGCGCAGAATTTATCAAACGCTTTCTTCAGTTCAAATGCAATGTCTGCTGCTTCACGGTGCTCTATATCGCTGCGTTGCATCATGTGAACCAGCTTACCGTCGCGCAAAATTGCGATCGAAGGAGAAGAGGGCGGATATCCAGTGAAATAACTGCGGGCGCGATCGGTAGCTTCTTTATCTTGTCCTGCGAACACTGAAAACAACTTCTCGGGCTTCGCCGCGTTTTGCAAAGCGGCGCGAACGGCCGGCCGCATACGGCCCGCGGCGCATCCACAGATCGAATTGACTACGACAATCGCCGTGCCTTTGGAATTCTGAATCGCCTGATCCACATCGTGTGGCGTGCGTAGTTCCTCAACTCCCAAACGCGTCAACTCCTCGCGCATCGGCAAAACCATAATCTCCGGATACATTGCGTCTCCTCGAACTTAAGATATTTCTAGGTTAACAGAAGAACGGCTCCTCATCCGTATCACGAAGGTCACCTAAAACCCAATATCGGCGCGGGTTTCTCTCGTATATAGTTGATAGCTAAGGCAATGCAAATCCAGGAAAATATTCCACTCGCGCCTTTGACTACTTTGCGGGTGGGTGGTCCAGCACGTTATTTCGTCGAGGCTCATAGTATCGCGGAAGTGCGTGACGCCGTTCTCTATGCTCGCGATCACAACTTGCAGCTTTTCGTATTGGGCGGCGGAAGCAATCTTGTAGTGGCCGACGCCGGCTGGCCAGGTCTCGTTTTAAAGATTGGCATAATGGGCATCAATCACCGGCACGGGCACAATCACGAAGCCACATTTGACGTTGGAGCCGGCGAGGACTGGGACCCTTTTGTCGCGGCTACAGTTGCTCATGATTGTTCCGGTATCGAATGTCTCAGTGGGATTCCGGGAACTGTAGGCGGGACTCCCGTGCAAAACGTCGGCGCATACGGGCAGGAAGTTGCCGACACAATCGAATCCGTAAGAGTGTTCGACCTCAAAACTCTGGAGGAGGATGAACTCAGCAAAGATGAATGTGGATTCGCTTATCGCGCCAGTATTTTTAATACGTCGGCCAAGGGGCGCTACATCGTTTTGCAAGTTTCCTACAAACTGCTTCATGGCGGAGAAGCGCATATCACTTATGCCGATCTAAAGAAATACTTCGCCGGATCGCCTAACCCTCCTACGCTTGCGGAAACTCGTGATGCAGTCCGCAAGATTCGCCGGAGTAAAGCCATGTTGATCGTGGACGGCGATGATGATTGCCGCAGCGCTGGATCGTTCTTCAAGAATCCCATTCTGACTGAATCGCAATATTCTGATCTTAAAAAGCGGGCTGCCCAAGAAAATCTGGAAGTACCGAGCTATCCTGCCCAGGACTCTCAACGAAAAGTCTCAGCCGCGTGGCTGGTCGAACACTCTGGCTTTCACAAGGGTTTTTCAGACGGACGCGTCGGCATCTCCAGTAAGCATACGTTGGCTATTGTAAATCGCGGTAACGCGACCGCTCGGGAAGTATTGGCCTTTAAAGATCGAATCCAGCAAGGAGTGCACGATCGCTGGGGAATTCATCTTGTTCCTGAGCCCGTATTCGTAGGCTTTTAGTTACAAGTTGAGGGCGGCCTCGCCCCAGATTGTGCCCTTCTATTTACACCCGGGTGCGACAGAAGGATATAAGCAATCCAGCGCCGGCGAACCGCCATCTCACTTATCGGCAAGTTGAGCAGCTAACTTGAATATTTGCAGAAACATTGCGCGGGTTAGCTTTCCGGTTTGAGTATTTTGGTTTGATGGATGGTAGGAAGCCAGTAGGATTTTCCCATCCGGCATCGCATATTTCGCACCATGTTCAAAAACGTAAGCTGCTTTGTTTGTAATCTGCCCATTGCGCTTTAAACGATTCAAATACGCCTCGAATCCGATTTTGCCGAGGGCTACAACGACTTTCACGTGCTGCAATCCAGAAATTTCACGATCCAGATATTCAGCGCAGTTGGCCAATTCCTCGGGCAGCGGCTTGTTATCAGGCGGCGCGCAACGTGCAGCCGCAGTAATGTAAATGTCTTTGAGTTTTAGACCATCCTCACGGCTTATCGCAGTGGGTTGATTGGCAAATCCAGTTTCATAGAGTACCGGATACATGAAATTTCCCGATGCATCGCCTGTAAACGGCCTCCCAGTACGGTTAGAGCCGTGCGCACCCGGCGCAAGCCCAAGAATTAAGATACGCGCTTTCGGATCACCAAATCCCGGTACCGGCTTACCCCAATAATCGCAATCACGATAGGCTCTCCGCTTTTCTCGTGCGATCTTTTCGCGATACTCCACCAAGCGCGGACAACGCGTGCAGGAAACGATCTCTTCATTGAGCTTTATGAGCCAATTATCGCTATGATTCGTAGACAAGTCTTAATTTCCCCGCATTTTTTCTTTGACGCTATGGGCAAGCTTTTCGATTTCTTCAGCTTTTCGAACAACATCAAGGGAAAGCATGTTCTCATCCGATTTGTCCACAGACTGTTTCAATTCGGTAGCCAGCTTCAATAGCTGATCGGTATCGCGTTTGAGCTCATCCTGGCGGGCGTGATTTGCCTTCTTCGCCATTTCTTTTTCAAGTTGTATCCGATTCTCATCTTCCGGCATCTGCCGTGTAGGCACTGGGAATGGTGGAATCGTTGGTTGCTGAGCGTCAATCGGTTGTTGTGCTGTAGCAAAGGCAGGAAGCAATAACATCAATAATCCCAGTAAAGCTATGAAAAATCGAGTCGGCACGGATCACCTCGCGTCAATGAAAAACGGATGTAAAAATTATACGGATGGATGCGGCCCAGATCAGCCGGTTGCAGCAGGAAACAAAAAAACAGCGGGGCGTTGTAGCCCCGCTGTTCGAAACGATCAAAACTTTACAGCGAACTCATGTTCGCCAGGAACTCGCCGTTGGATTTGGTCTTGTTTAGTTTGTCAATCAGCAGTTCCATCGCTTCCACTGGCGATAGCGGATTGAGCACCTTGCGCAGAACCCAAATGCGGGTCAGGTCTTCTTTTGGGATCAACAACTCTTCTTTTCGCGTGCCCGAGCGCTGAATGTCAATGGCCGGGAAGGTGCGTTTATCGACGAGCTTACGGTCGAGAATGATTTCCGAGTTGCCGGTGCCTTTGAACTCTTCAAAGATCACGTCGTCCATGCGGGAACCGGTATCAATCAATGCCGTAGCGATAATTGTCAGCGACCCACCTTCTTCGATATTGCGGGCGGACCCGAAGAAGCGTTTAGGGCGCTGCAAGGCATTGGAATCCACGCCGCCGGAGAGTACTTTCCCGGATGGCGGAACTATCGTGTTGTAAGCGCGCGCCAGGCGCGTAATCGAGTCGAGCAGAATCACAACATCGCGTTTGTGCTCAACCAGACGCTTGGCTTTTTCAATCACCATTTCTGCGACTTGCACGTGACGGGCGGCAGGCTCATCGAAAGTCGAAGAAATCACTTCCCCCTTGACCGAACGCTGCATGTCCGTAACTTCTTCCGGGCGTTCGTCAATCAGCAGCACCATCAACACCACTTCAGGGTGGTTGGTCGTTATGGAATTAGCAACGTTCTGCAGCAGCATAGTCTTACCGGCGCGCGGCGGCGAAACGATAAGACCGCGCTGGCCTTTGCCGAGCGGCGTGAGCAAATCCATCACGCGGGCGCTTACGTTCTCGCGAACAGTCTCGAGCTTGATCCGCTCTTGCGGATACAGCGGCGTCAGATTGTCAAAAAGAATCTTATTGCGGGCTTCGTCGGGCGATTCAAAGTTGACCGCCTCAATCTTGACCAGCGCGAAGTACTTTTCGCCCTCATGCGGCGGACGTACTTGGCCGCTAATCGTGTCGCCAGTCTTCAGGTCAAATTTGCGGATTTGCGAAGGCGAAACATAGATATCGTCGGGGCCGGGCAAATAGTTGTAATCCGGCGAGCGCAAAAATCCATAGCCGTCAGGCAGAATTTCAAGTACGCCCTCGGCGAATATGTGGCCTTCTTTTTCGCTCTGAGCCTGAAGGATTTTGAAGATTAGGTCTTGCTTGCGCAGTCCGCTGGCGCCAGGGAGATCAAGCGAGCGGGCAATCTTGGTTAGTTCGGTAATGTTCTTTTCTTTTAGTTCAGCAATGGTCATTCACTCACCTGCGAGGAGATTTTCAAATTGGAGGGTATATCTGGAGAAGATCTACATGGCGGGAGGGCGCAGCTGGGCTGCTTATGCAGCCCGGCGTTGTGCCTCAGCAAAGTTCTCCGGCTCGGAGAGGATCGTCTGGCGCTCCGAGGTGGCAATGCGGTCCAGAACTTCGTTCATCGTCTCCTGGATCCGGGTGTTGGGTTTATGGAACTTCCGCGTCGCTTTCGACGCGAGCTGGCAAAGCATGTAACGGTTCCGCAAAGTATGAAGTGCATCAAATACGCGATCAGAGCGCATGTAACTGTTCTCCTTCCGAGTCCCGCATCGTACCCTTAGTTTGCTGGGTTAGACTATGCCTCTAAGCCAATAACGCAACTTCCACAAACCACATGAGTTGTAGAGGAAACTCCGGTACTTTTATAGATGCCCCGCTCGACCTGAAAGTTTCTCAGAAGCCTTGGACTTTGCCTAGTTGTCGGCAGAGGTTCGTAAGACGATTGACTATAAAAACGCCTTAGGGACTCTTAAACTTACTCTTGGCTATAAAGAACGTCAAGTAAAATATTCATATTTTGGAAGATGTTAACCTTGATTCTCACCTTCTCCACTGCCGCAATATGACCTCATATTATTGATTATAAATGGTTTAGCTACGACCAAAAAGTCCGATCAAGGGTGCGATATTGAATCGCTTCCGCAATGTGCTTCGGGCTGATCGCTGGGGCTGCTTCCAAATCTGCGATGGTTCGTGCGACCTTTAATATTCGGTCATGCGCTCGCGCCGTTAGCCCTTGCTGGGTCATGGCCCTCTCCAGCAAACGCTCACATTCTGGGGAAAGCTCACAAAATGAACGGATATGCCGGGGAGCCATTTGGGCATTGCAGTAAAGCTTTTGCTTCGTGGTAGATGCGGCAAATCTCGTTAATTGTGCTTCCCGCGCCTGTACGACCCGCTCACGTATTGTGGCTGAATTCTCCGGTTCAGAGCCCGAGCGCATCTCTTTATAGTTCACCGCTGGCACATCAATATGGATATCAATGCGATCTAATAGTGGCCCAGAAATTTTCGACATGTAGCGCTGAATAATCGGCGGCGTGCAGTGGCACTCGCGGGAGCGGTCGTTGAAATATCCGCAAGGACATGGATTCATTGCAGCCGCCAGCATGAACCGCGCAGGGAATGTCAACGACATGGCCGCTCGTGCAATGCAGACCGTTCCATCTTCCAAAGGTTGCCTCATCACTTCCAGCACATTGCGGGGAAATTCGGGCAGTTCGTCGAGGAAAAGAACGCCGTTATGCGCCAGCGATACTTCTCCCGGGCGTGGGACCGCGCCGCCGCCGATCAAGCCTGCGTCGGAAATCGTGTGGTGCGGCGAACGAAACGGGCGCACTCCGACCAGTCCCGCTCCAGCGTCGAGCACTCCAGCCACGCTGTGGATCTTCGTCGTCTCCAGCGCTTCTTCAAAGGTAAACGGCGGCAGGATGGTCGGCATGCGCTTGGCCAGCATGGTCTTGCCCGAGCCGGGAGGGCCGATCATCAGAATGTTGTGTCCACCGGCGCAAGCGACTTCGAGGGCACGCTTGGCGGTCTGTTGGCCGCGCACATCTTTGAAGTCCACTGAGAAATGTTGAGATTCGGTGAGCAGATGCTTGCTGTCCACGCTTAGCGGCAAAATGCCATTGCCCGTGTTGACGAAATGAATGACGTCCAACAGCGACTTGACGGGATAAACCGACACTCCGCCGACCATGGCAGCTTCTCTTGCATTCAATTCAGGAACTACGAGCCGCGAGATCTTACGCCCTCGAGCTTCAATCGCAATCGGCAGTGCTCCGCGCACACTGCGAATGCCGCCATCGAGGGAAAGCTCGCCAACAAACAGGCAATCCGTGACTTCTTTTTTGTTCAAGCCGCCGTATGCGCCCAGAATTCCCAGTGCCATAGGGAGATCGAAACCTGAGCCTTCCTTCTTGATGTCGGCGGGCGCAAGATTGATGGTGATGTGGGTGGGCGGAATGTCGTATCCGCAATTTTTCAGCGCCGAGCGCACCCGGTCGCGGCTCTCGCGCACCGCCGCGTCGGGCAGGCCGACGGTGTGAAAATGCTCCTCGTTGGTCTTGATGCCGGAGACATCCACTTCAACCTCAATGATGCTGGCATCAATACCGTAAACCGCCGCGCT
>Ga0070734_10000855_pt1 | contig 52609 bp, 51 predicted proteins | sample Coa_R1_8_FD_66444 | JGI IMG/M metagenome (GOLD analysis project Ga0070734, IMG submission 66444) | Surface soil microbial communities from Centralia Pennsylvania, which are recovering from an underground coalmine fire - Coalmine... | ecosystem: Environmental > Terrestrial > Soil > Unclassified ...
TGCAACGTTACAGCACGGAAATTTTTCGTCAACAAAACAAAAGAACATTTGGATTGGTAAGAGCTTCCAATGCGGGTGCCGTATCTTTTCCTTATGTTATTTACAATGATTATTACAAGCACGAAGATTTTGTAACTGCTTTAATCAATAGCAGTTTTGCATCTGTGTTATGGACACCTGAGGTGAGAGCTTCATCGACAAGTGAAGAGTGGCTGCGAAGAATGCAGACAGTTATTTTTTCTCCGATGGCAATGATCAACGCCTGGGCAAGCGGCACAAAGCCCTGGTCATATCCAGATGTTGCGGAGCAAGTGAAAGCGCTTGCATTGTTGCGCATGCAAATGATGCCTTATTGGTACACTGAATTTGCGAAATATCATTTTGAAGGCACGCCGCCATTCCGGGCAATGAATTTGGAAGAAGGGTTTTATCAGGGCTATGCGAGCGGAGCAATAAATAAAAATCTCGAAGAAAATCCTTATTCACTTGCTACTATCAGCGAAGTAAAAGATCAGTATATGGCAGGAGAATATTTATTGGTCGCACCTATGTTTGCCGGCAATAAAACACGTCAGGTTATTTTGCCTAAAGGAAATTGGTATGATTTCTACACAGGCGAATATGCCGGCAACGGAGAAATAATAACAGTAACGCCAGGTCTCGATAAAATTCCGGTGTACGTAAAAGATGGTGGTATTATTCCTATGCAACCACCAATACTTCACGCACCAAAAGCCGGAACAAAATCATCGGTTGAATTCAGGCATTATGGTGAAAAAGACGGATACTATCAATTATATGATGACGATGGCGAGACCTTTAACTATGAAAAAGGAGATTATAGCTGGAGAACTGTAACGATGAAGAAAAATAATAAGGGCGAGTGGGAGGGAACTATTTCTGAACCTGATAAAAATAAACCTTCTTCAGTGGGAAATATAAGTTGGAAACATGTGGGGAAACCAAAATAAAAATCGTTTCCTCTGCAAGAAATCCTTATTTTATTCAAGTTTTTCAACCTCTCAACTAATCAACTTATTTTTGGAGTTTGAAACTTCTCTATGAGTAACGGATTCAATTATGGTATAGATCATTTGACGATTGCAAAAACTATAGCATTGTCCAATGGTTCGTTGAAAGGAATTCTTTCCACAAAAGCTGTTGAGAAAATAAATGCGAGCCAGCAATTCGTTCAGGATATTGTTGCGCACAATACCACGGTTTACGGTGTCAACACAGGCTTCGGCATTCTCGCCAACACAAAAATTTCAGAAGAAGATACTATCATATTACAGCATAAAATCCTGCAAAGCCATAGTGTAGGAGTGGGAGATCCGATCCCTGTTGAAGTTGCGAAGATCATGCTCATTACGAAAGTGCATGCGCTGGCACGGGGCTATTCCGGTGTGCAATTAAAAACATTAGAAAGAATTTTATGGCATATTGAAAACGATGTTATTCCTGTTGTTCCTGAAAAAGGTTCTGTTGGTGCGAGTGGTGATCTTGCTCCATTAGCTCATTTGTTTTTGCCATTGATTGGATTAGGTGAAGTGTTTTATCAAGGTACAAGATACAAGGCACAAGAAGTGTTGCAGAAATTTAATTTGTCTTCAATTCAACTCGGGCCGAAAGAAGGGCTTGCATTGATCAACGGCACACAATTTATTTTGTCGTTTGCGGTGAAAGCAGTTCAGCGAATGCACAACTGTCTCGAAGCTGCAGACATCATCGGCGCGATGAGCCTCGAAGCATTGACAGGAACGAAAGCGCCTTTCGATGAACGTTTGCATAATCTTCGCCCCTATGATGGCAGCAGGTTGGTCGCGCAGCGTTTACGCATATTGCTTGCCGATAGTGATATTATGCAAAGCCATATTGATTGTGGCAGAGTGCAGGATCCTTATTCGCTCCGATGCATGCCGCAGGTACATGGCGCCAGCCGAAATGCATGGCTTCACTTAAAAGAGCTCACGGAGATCGAATTAAATGCTGTGACTGATAACCCGATTATCCTCGGAGAACATGATACGATTAGTGGAGGCAATTTCCACGGGCAACCATTGGCGTTGCCATTGGATTATGCATGTTTCGCGGCGGCGGAAATCGGAAATATTTCCGATCGCCGTTGTTATTTATTATTAGAAGGAAAATGGGGGCTGCCTTTATTGCTGATGAAAAATGTAGGGTTGAACAGCGGCTTTATGATCCCTCAGTATACCACTGCTGCGCTCGTAACGGAAAATAAAACTTTATGTTTCCCCGCAAGTGCAGACAGTATTCCTACATCACTTGGACAGGAAGACCACGTGAGCATGGGCAGCATCAGCGGAAGAAAAACAAATCGCGTGCTGGATAATCTGGAATATATTCTGGCGATTGAATTATTAAGCGCCTGTCAGGCGATTGAATTCAGGAGACCATTAAAGAGCAGCGCTATCCTTGAATTTGCGCATGATTACGTGCGTGATTTTGTTGGCTTTGCAGAAGAAGACAGAATTTTTGCTGAAGATATCAACAGCATCACTGCTATCATCAAAAATTTTTCTTTTGTGAAGAAAGTGAATGAATTTGCAACATCAAAAGGAAAAGATTTGAATGAGAATTTTGAAAAATTTAAAGATATCCAGACAATATAATTTCGAAGAAAACCTTTGTCCTTGTTAAACTATAAACGAACTTTTATGAAATCAAAAGAAGTACTGAAAACGGAGCTGCATAAGCTCATCGATGGCATTGATGATGAAGAACTGTTGAATCTCCTGAATGAAGACATTCTTCCAGCCATTATTGAAAACCATTCAAAACCATTCGGCGAAGAAGAAGATCATGATGCAAACGATCATGAAATCATCGGGCTTAATGCCGCACTCGAAGAACCGGACACACAAGAACCTGTTTCTCCGGAAGAATTTAAAAAGATGGCAGAGAAATGGGGTAGCAAATAAAGATTCAGGAAGCAAGAGCACAAGGTTCAAGCAGTAAAATGTTATATCGACATTAAACTCACATTATATGTCCACAACAATAATCAAACGATATGATGCCGTGAAGTACAAAACACCTACGGGCACAACTTTACAGTGCAAAGGATGGATTCAGGAAGCAGCGCTCAGAATGTTGCTCAACAATCTCGATCCTGAAGTAGCAGAGCGGCCTGATGATTTGATTGTATATGGAGGCCGTGGAAAAGCCGCACGGAATTTTGAAGCGCTGGATAATATCATCAAGGCATTAAAAATGTTGGAGAACGACGAGTCTTTATTAATACAAAGCGGCAAGCCCGTCGGCATTTTAAAAACGCATAAAGATGCGCCGCGTGTGTTGATTTCGAATTCGCAGCTTGTTCCGAAATGGGCAACATGGGAACATTTTGATGAGCTTGAAAAGAAAGGATTGATGATGTATGGACAGATGACAGCAGGGAGCTGGATTTATATCGGCTCGCAAGGGATTGTTCAGGGAACTTATGAAACGTATGCAGCAGCAGCCAATAAACATTTTGGCGGATCATTAAAAGGAACATTGAACGTGACTGCCGGTCTCGGTGGCATGGGCGGTGCACAGCCACTTGCTATCACTATGAATGAAGGTGTTGCATTGATCGCGGAAGTGGAAGAATGGAGAATTGATAAGCGCATCGAAACAAAATATCTTGATGAGAAATTTCTGGATATTGATAAAGCGATTGATAAGGCACAAGAATACAAGGCACGAGGAGTGGCGAAAAGTATTGGAGTATTATGCAATGCGGTTCATCTCCTTGAAAGATTGATTGAAAGAAATATTATCCCTGATACATTAACCGATCAGACTTCTGCTCATGATCCGTTGATTGGTTATTGGCCACATGAGATTTCTTATGAGCAGGCGAAAATCCTTCGTGAAAAAAATCCGGAACAATATCTTGATTATTCTTATCGCTCTATGTTTCGCCACGTTCAGCTAATGGTGCAGCTTATGGACAAAGGCGCTATCACTTTTGATTATGGCAACAACATTCGTGCAAGAGCACAGGAATATCAGCAACGAACTCCCGACTCAGAACTCTCAACTCTAAACTGTTTTGCCTTTCCCGGTTTCGTTCCCGCATATATAAGACCGTTATTCTGCGAGGGCAAAGGCCCTTTTCGCTGGGCTGCGCTTAGTGGTGATCCGAATGATATTGCAGTTACAGATGAACTGATTGCGAACATGTTTCCGCACAACGAATCATTGCAGCGCTGGCTTAAACTCGCCAAAGAAAAAATTGCATTCCAGGGATTGCCTGCGCGTATCTGCTGGCTTGGCCAGGGCGAGCGTGAAAAAGCAGGGCTTGCGTTTAATGAATTGGTCCGCACCGGGAAAGTGAAAGCACCAATTGTGATTGGCCGTGATCATCTTGACACAGGAAGTGTTGCTTCCCCCAATCGCGAAACCGAAGCAATGCTCGATGGCAGCGATGCTGTTGCTGACTGGCCACTATTAAATGCACTCGTGAGTACTGCTGGCGGCGCAAGCTGGGTGAGCCTGCACCATGGCGGTGGCGTTGGAATGGGCTACAGCATTCACGCAGGAATGGTGATTGTTGCTGATGGCACTGATGATGCAGAACAAAGACTGAAAAGGGTTCTTCGCAATGATCCGGGTATTGGAGTTATCAGGCACGCTGATGCTGGTTATGATATCGCGCAGCAAACTGCTAAAGAACATTGTCTCGATATCAATGATAAGTTGAAGAATCAATAAACTTTGTGATCAATGCATCCTGATTGCAATGAGGAACGCAAGTATGTCCCACAAAAAATGGAAAACGATCAGGAAAACTATATTTCTGTATTTCATATAATGAATGGCGAAAATTGCACCAATAATAAAAGGCCCAATTGCATTGATAATAGTGCCATAACCAAAATGCATCACTGCAAAAAGCAACGATGAAACAAAAACTGCCAGATAAGAATTTTTGAAAATAAATGCTAAACGCGGCAACAGATACCCACGAAAGACTAATTCTTCTGTGACCCCGGCAGTGAAAGCAGCGAAAATAAGTAGCAGTTTATTGTTTTTAAAAACCTCAATCAATTGAAGCACCTGATTGCTTTTTTCTTTGTGATGAAGTATGGCGGCGATCACATAATTTGCTATGCCATTCAGCAATGCAATTGCTATAAACATAATAATTGCGGATAGAAAATAAATAGCGATATCATTTTTTTTATTTACCCAAATCAGCAGCTTTTGCTTTTCAACTTTTGTGGAATATAATGCGACGATCAGCAGGATAACCCAATAGCACATCCTGGAAATAAAAAGAGCAGTCCCGTTTGCTTTATTCAATCCTAAAATTTTGAACGCAACTAAATGAACTGCCACAGGGAGGCAAAGAAGCAAAACCATCGTCAAAAAAATACCCCAGACAATGACAAACCTATCAGGTCTCTGAACGTTTTCCTCAATGTCAGTCTGATTTTGATTATTATATTCCATTTGAGCAATGTTGAATTTAATTCCCCTACAATAATAATCTTTAAACCAGATATAAATGTCCATTCATAAACCGCTCTGAAATATATAATGTCTGGTTCGAAATTATTTCTCTTATTTCTGTGCAAAGCATGCATGCAAATATTTTTTGTGTATTTATTCTTTAACTTTAATAACCTTTCCACGGATTTGTCGTTTGTAATAAATGATTCACAAAACTCTGATCATTCAAACCGCTTATGATATGCAACAGCATTACACCACGAATAAAGGTCTCTTGAAGATCTTTGTATTTGTTCTTTCACTAATAATAGTATTTGTTTCTTGCAGCAAAAAAAATGACTCAGTTCAGCCTGTGCCATCCATTTCCTCAGGTTCTACAATTGCTATACCTTCTGTCGGACCCGCTGGTCCCGGTAACAATGTGATGTATTATGCCAGCACTTGTCCGGATGCATCTGCTGGTTCTGCGGGCGATTTCTTCCTGAATACTTCTCAGGGAATTCTTTATGGCCCAAAATCTGTTTCAGGCTGGGGGCTGGGTTTGAAAATGAAAAACTCCGCAGCTGCTGAAAGCCTTATCCTTTCCGGAAGCGGAGCTCCGGCTTCAACATTAGGAAACACGGGCGATTACTATCTTGATATCTCCAATTTTGTTTTATACGGTGCTAAGTGTGCGGACGGCTGGGGCGCGCCATTCAATCTTTATGTGAAGCAGCAGGGGTAAAATAATATTTGCATATTAACATGCATGTGTAACCGAAATTATTTTTATTTACGCCTATTCGTCGGTTCATAATAATGTATCACAACACCAGAATGCAATGTTTTTGTTTCTAACAATTTTAAATCAACCCTTTCTTTGATATCCCTGAATAATGCCACCCCGTTTCCTAAAACGATCGGCTGGATCAAAAGCCTTATCTCATCAATGAGCCCGAGCTCTAGTAATGAAGATATTAAGGTTGTACCTCCAACTAAAATGTTTTTGCCGGTTTGTTGTTTAAGCTCTTTCACTGTTGTTTCAAGATCGTATTGAGCAAGCCTGGCAGTTTCCCATTGCAGTTTTTTTAGCGTGTGCGAAAAAACAATTTTAGAAATATTATCCATCAGCACGGCAAACTCATCAGTGGCTTTAACTCCAGTCGGGTTCTTCGCTATTGCCGGCCACGCATCTTCCATCAGCTGATATGTTTTTCGACCGAAAATGATTGTGTCACCACCGCGAAAATAATCGTTAGCATGTTCGTGCAATTCTTCATCTGCCATCATCGCTTCATGATTGCAGAACCCATCGAGCGTGATGTTTATGAACGTCGTAATCTTTCTCATATTCTTTTTGATTTTATCATTTTTAAATTACACAAACAACTCCAATGCTTAAAAAATAATTCTGTGTTGAAAGATTTACAAGTTGATTGATGTTTGCATAAACCTTAAAACTCTTTTCGGCAATACACGAATAACACTTATATTTAGTTACGATTTGCATCTCCGTGAAACTTCTTGCCCGTTACCACTTCTTTCATTATTCATTTAAATATTTTTTATGACAACCAAACTAACGAGCCAATTCATTTTGGCAATTGCCATTTCACTCACCTTTGCTGCATGCGGCGGCGGTGAAAAAAAAGCAGACGAAACAAAAGCTGCTGACACTGCAAGCACCGCAAAAACAGACACCATAAAACCTGCTGCGGCACCCACTGTTGCTGATGCCGTGACGGCAGCACCTCAATTTTACAAATTGCTTCAGGATACATTGGGCATCCGTATTATTGAAGCAACTTACAAGCCCGGCGACTCGTCAGCGCTTCATTCGCACAATGATTATGCAACTTATATCATTGAAGGCGGCACCGATGAATTTATCGGGAAAGATGGAACAAAAATGACAAACGAAGTAAAAGCAGGTGCTGAAAACATCAGAGCTGCTGAAGTGCACAGCGTGAAAAATATCGGCAAGACTACGATGAAAGTCTTGTTGGTAGAAACTACCCGCCCGCAAGGCACAGTTGCTGCCGATCCTTTGGATGCAACAAAAGTGGCTGCGAAGGAATATAAGCTGGCGAAAGATACATTAGGTATAAGAATTATTGACGTCACTTATAAGCCCGGCGAAACATCGGTTATGCATAGCCACCCTGATCTGGCTATGTATGTGATATCATCCACCAAGGCTGAGTTCACCGGGAAAGATGGAAAAAAACAAGTGCACGACCTGAAGGCAGGAACTTCTATGATTGTACCTGCTGATACGCACAGCGTGAAGAATGTTGGAAAGACAACAACAAAAGTGCTGCTGGTAGAAATCAATCGCCCACGGAAATAAAATATAAATATTAATTATAAAAGCCTTCGTTCAAAACGAGGGCTTTTTAGTTTATCTCAAAGCTTGCGTTTGAAAGAATGTGGAAATGTTGAAAACAATTGCTTGCAGAAATTCATTCGCGAAATTAATTTCGTTCCATCAAAGACATTTTTTAACTCAATTAACTTCAGCCCGGTTTATTTTCATAAACTGGGTTTCTTTTTTTTGATAGCACAAACATGATGGCAAGAATTATTTGAACGTAATGCTGACTGAACCTTTGCTGGTCTTTGCTGTCACCTGTTCGCCTCCGCCATTGAGGGTTCCTTTCACTGTCTCATTTTCTTTTTTGCCGCTAAAGTTTTCCATGGATTCAACGCTCACTCTTTTGCCCTGAAGGTCGAGGTTAATGCCTTTCCCTTTTGGTAATTGAACAGAAATATTTCCATCGGAATTATCTGCAGTGATTTTCCCTGTTATTTTATTCATCGATAAAACAATATTTCCATGGCTTGTGGAGGTTTCAACGCTGCATGAAAGGTTGTCCAAAGCAACATCGCCATGAGAAGTGGTTGCCGATAATTCTCCTTCAATGGTATTACCCGCAACATTCCCATGCGAAGTGTTTGCAAATGTTTTTCCCTGTAAGTTTTTCAATTCAATATTTCCACTCGATGTCGTCAGTTTCACAATGCCTGCACTGTTTGTCGCATCAATATTTCCATGGCTGGTGCTAAGATCCATTTCATCTTTCGAATCTTTCACTGAAATGTTTCCGTGTGATGTTTGGCCACTGATTTTTCCAGTGATGTTCTCGATGCCGATATTGCCGTGGCTGGTTGTGAGCTCCTGATTTCCCTGCATGCCCGACAAATCGATATTGCCATGACTTGTCCTCAATTTTGTTGCAGCGCTTTTGGGTGCATATATCACAAAAGAAATGCTCAGCGCATTTCTCCAATCTTTAAAAATGTTTTTTTGTTTTGCAATTGCATTGAGCTGGTTGTGAGAAACAGACACCTCTAGTGTATAATTTTCGCTTAACCTTTTTTGCGTTTCTTCTTTAGTGAGTTTTTCATCATTGTGATTAGAGTGGATATATACTTCTATGCGAGGGTCACCGGTGGCTATTGAAACAGAAATATTGCCATGAGTTGTTTCTGCATTTATTTTTCCGAAAGATTCGCTTTTCAAATCTTTGATAAGAAAAGGCATATCAGATGAATTTGACTGTGCAGACGAAGCATAATAGATGGCAGCGAAAGCAAAATAAAGAAGCAGTTTTTTCATTTGTTGAATTTATATTTTACAAAGAACTAAAAAGAAATAAAACCTATGCCATTTTTTTCATGCGATGTAAATCAGTTTGATAAATGAAAGAAAATTCTTTTGCTGTACCAAAACCGAACACTTTCTGTATCAAAACCGATATGATTCGTATATTAGGAATAAACTATCTTGCTGTTTTTCAATTCTGTTTTGTAGCGGCATATTATTAGCGAGCAATTTGAACAGTTTCCGTTTTCCAAGTTTCATAAACCAAAGGCTATGCTTAAAAACTATTTCAGGATTGCACTGCGCAATCTCACAAAGCAAAAAACACTTGCCTTCATCAACATATTTGGTTTATCAATCGGTATTGCCTGCTTCAGCTTGTTCATGCTTTATTCAATCCACGAATTTAATTTCGACGGCTTCCATAAAAATGCAGCTAACACATTTCTTGTTCTGGAAGGCAATGGCAAACCAAAACCAAAAGAAATTGGTGGATTCTTTTATACGCCGATGCCGCTAGGACCTGCTATGAAGCAAGAATTAGCGGGCGTTGAAAATTATGTGCGATATATTCAGCCATATGAAACTTTTATTAAAATAAAAAATGAAAGCAGGCGTGAAAATATTGCTTACGCTGACACTTCCTTTTTCCACGTTTTTTCATTTCAATTTAAATATGGGAATGCGGAATCTGCCATTCATGATTTGCACAGTATAGTATTGACTGAAGAAACAGCAAAGAAATTATTTGGAAATACAAATGCAATCGGTCAATCATTACAGGTAAAGATCGAAGATGTATTTCAGACTTTTACTGTTACTGCGCTTGTTGAAGATCCCCCTTCCAACTCTTCATTCCGGTTTAGCATGCTCGTGAATTTTGATTGTTTTGCAAACACCAATGAAGGAAAATTAGGTGCAAATAATTGGGGCTGGAACTCATACATGACCTTTATTCAACTGAAGCCGGGAAGCACGCTGGCAGATAATAATAAATTAATGAATGATTTTAAGCGCAACATAGTCAGGCGGGAAAAGGTGGTTATGATTTTGTGCCATTGCGTGACATGCACACAAACCCGAAACTGATGGGCATTAAGATTGCACCTGTTGATCCCAAAACAATATGGATATTGCTAAGTATTGCCGCGGGTGTACTATTGATTGCATGCATCAATTTCACAACGCTTTCTATTGGAAGATCGGCAAGCCGTGCAAAAGAAGTCGGTGTGCGCAAAGTCATTGGTGGAACAAAAAAAGCATTGATGTTCCAATTCCTGACAGAATCATTATTGCTCGCTGCTCTTTCAACAATTATCGGTCTTGTGCTTGCAAACCTGTTGCTACCTTTTTTCAATCAGTTGTCAGGAAGGGAATTGATTTTTTCTTTCGCGCAATTTCCTCAACTATCTGTTTTGATTGTTGCGCTCGTGCTGATGGTTGGTTTGCTTGCGGGATGTTACCCTGCTCTGATATTATCAGGTTTTAATACAATAGATGTGTTGAAAGCAAAAATTAAATTAGGTGGCTCAAATATTTTTACGAAATCATTGGTCACATTTCAATTTGTTCTTTCCACGGCGCTTATCATTGGAGCGGTTATTATCATTCAGCAATTGCATTTTATGCAATCAAGAAATCCGGGTTTTGAAAAAGAAAATGTAGTGCAGGTTAATGCGCTTGGTGTGGCAAACACGAAGGAAGTATTTGCTTTATTAAAGCATGAGCTGTCGAAAAATCCTGAAATCATTGGGATTGCGGGCGCAGATAATGGATTGGGGGAACATCAGGGAATGAGTCATGATGGATTCGATTATCATGGGAAATCCATTAATATCGCCCAGTTTTATGTAGTGCCGGATTATGTACCAACACTGGGCATGCATTTGATTGCCGGAAGAAATTTTGAGGAAAACATCGCGTCTGACACCGTGAATGCTGTCATCATCAATGAAGCAATGATGAAACAATTGGGCTGGACGCAGGAAAAAAGCATCGGGCAACATTTGGATGGCTATCAGGATTATGGCGTCAGAAATGCGGAGGTGATCGGCGTAGTGCAGGACTTCAATTATATGGACCTTACCAATCATGTAGAACCACTGATGCTTTATCAGTTCGCTGCATCATCAGGCACTCTCTATCATCTTTTCATACGTCTGCGTCCCGGCAATCCGTCAAATGCATTGGCTGCTTTACAAACTGCCTGGAAAAAAATTGCTCCCGATTATCCATTAAAATATAATTTTCTAGATGAGGACCTTGACAGATTTTATAAATCAGAATCAAGACTGAGCAATATTATTGGCTGGGCTGGTGGCATTGCTGTTTTTCTGGCTTGTCTTGGATTGCTTGGCCTTGCTGCACTTGCTGTGGTGAACCGTACCAAAGAAATCGGCATCCGAAAAGTATTGGGCGCACCGGTTTCAACCATCATCAGTTTAATTTCAAAAGATTTTTTAAAGCTTGTCATTATTGCTTTTTTGATTGCAACGCCTTTGACCTGGTGGCTGATGAATAAATGGCTGCAGGATTATGTATACAGAGTGAAAGTAGAGTGGTGGGTCTTTGGACTTTCAGGAGTCGCTATTGTTTTCATTGCATTGCTAACAGTTTGCTTTCAGGCAATCAAAGCTGCTATTTCAAATCCGGTTGAAAGCTTAAGAACGGAATAGATTAAAGCATTCATCATGTTCAAAAGTTATTTCATAACAGCCTGGCGACACTTTCTTCGCAATAAGACTATTTCAGCTATCAACGTTGGGGGATTGGTGATTGGTCTTACTGCAAGCATTCTCATGTGCCTTATTGTGACATACATGTTAAATGCAGACCGTTTTCAAAAGAATTATAAAAATATTTTTACTGTAGAATTTAATCAGGGCCAATCCGGTCATGTGCAAACAAACATGTCTGCGCCTGCTCTTTTTGCGCCTGTGCTGAAAAGCGAAATCCCGTCTTTGAAATATGTTGCGCGATCCACTTACCCTTCTCAGTCTGTAGTTCGATATGGCGAGAAAGTGCTTTATCAATCTACTATTTATACCGACACTGATTTTTTAAAAATCATGAGTTTCCCTGCAGTTGAAGGCAATGTGATGAATTCACTTCAGGAAAATTCGGTAGTCATTACGCAGAGCACAGCTATGAGGTTATTCAATAATGAAAGTCCGTTAAACAAAACGATTGTTATTGACAACATTCATCCTTTTAAAGTAGGAGCGGTAGTGCAGGATGTGCCCCAAAACAGTTCCATTAATTTCGATCTGATATTGCCATTCAAAGTATTTGAACATGACAACGATTGGGTGAATCTATGGAATAATCGTGGTGTGATTACATGGATGTTATTGCCGGAAAAAACAAACCTGTCTCTCCTGAATGCGCAGTTGAACCAAGTGTTGCACAGCCATAGTGATGAAAAGAATGTATCGGTCTTTGCTTATCCGCTAAGCAGACTTGTTTTGTACGATAACTTTATAGATGGCAAACCTGCAGGCGGAAAAATATATACGGTGATCTCATTAGGAGCGCTTGCTGTTTTTGTGTTGCTGATTGCATGCATCAATTTTATTAATCTATCTACAGCAATGGCGGACCGTCGTGCAAGAGAAGTTGGTGTTCGAAAAGTGATGGGCGCATCCAGAAAACTATTAATCGGACAATTCATCGGCGAAGCCATGTTTCTCTCGGTACTTGCTCTTGTTGTGAGCATTGTACTTACGCTATTGGCGCTTCCATCTTTTGTTCAATCTCTGGGTGCTCCTCTTTATAAAGAATTCAGTGATCCAACTTTTTGGATTGCTCTTATTCTTCTTGGTATTTTTACAGGATTGCTCGCAGGAATTTATCCGGCGTTTTATCTGAGCCATTTTCAACCCGTAAAAGTATTGACAAGATTATTTTCATCAGGCCGCAAAGGTGCTGGTTTTCGTCAGGCGCTTGTGACTTTTCAATTTGTGATTTCTATTTTTTTCATCATTGGTATCATTGTTCTTTTCAAAGACATTAAATACCAGACTGCCCGACCGATGGGATATGACGTTTCGAACCTTGTTGACATCACCGCGGACGGAAACCTTCCGGAACATTTCGATCTGTTCAAAGACAAACTAAAGAATATTTCTAACATCAGCAGCATCACTGCGGAAAGCGACAACCTTCTTGGAATCGGAGCAGCAAGCATTGGATTGGATTGGCCCGGCAAAACAATCGGCAGAGATATTCTTTTTCACAAAACATGGGTTCAATATAACTGGACAAAAACGATCGGACTGCAAATGAAAGAAGGTCGCGATTTTGATCCTGCTTTCGGAGCAGATAGCGCTGCCTGTTTAGTAAATGAAGCGGCAGTGAAAGCGATGGAATTAAAGCAACCTGTGTTAGGAACGAAAATAGATAATCATACCATCATTGGTGTAACGCAAGATTTTGTATATAATAATCCGGGAAGAGCTATTGCTCCACTGATTGTTTATTTAAATACGGGAAGGCTTTCAAATGTTCTTGTCCGTTTGAACAGTGCACAAAACGCGACTGCAACACTGAGTGAAATTGAAAAAGCAGAAAAATCTATCAATCCGTTTTATCCTTTCTCTTTCAATTTTCTCGATGAAGCACATCAGCAATTTTTTAATGGTCAATTTAGAATAGAACATCTGGTTGATATGTTCGGCACTATCGCCATTCTTCTTTCTTGCCTTGGTTTATTTGGGCTTGCGTGTTTTGTTGCAGAAAGAAGAGCAAAGGAAATCAGCATCAGAAAAGTGCTTGGTGCAGGTTCAGGCACCATCTGGATTTCTTTATCAAAAGAATTTCTTAAACCTGTTTTTATTGGGTTTGTTCTTGCTTCTCCGCTCGCGGCATTGGGTCTGTCAAAACTTTTGTCGGCTACAAGCGATTATCATCTTGATCTTTCATGGGACATGTTTGTGTTGGCAGGTCTTGCAACCACTTTTCTTGCCCTTATCACGATAACATATCATGCAGCAAAAGCTGCTTCAATAAATCCTGCGCAAGCATTGAGAGCAGAATAGCAAACGGAAAATCATCGCCTTCCATGATAATAACATAAATTAGCACAAAGGCAACAACTTTATCAAAACAAAACTGCTCATGGAAGTTCATCATCATCCCGATGTCCATCACAAAGAAAAAAAGTGGAAAGAATATTTTCTTGAATTCCTCATGATCTTTCTGGCTGTCACCATGGGCTTTCTCGCCGAGAGCCTTCGTGAACATATTGGCGAAAGGGCAAAAGAAAAGCAATATATAATCGGTCTGGTGCGCAACCTGAAAGATGATACTGCTGTTCTTAGCCATGTGATCGCGTTCGACAAAAGACAGATAACAGGAATTGACAGCATGCTGATGCTTGCTCATGCAAACATGTCCGTTGATTCAAACTGCAAGGCATTTTATCATTTTGCTTCCAGATATTTTTATAGTTCCTCGTCATTTAAAAGTAATGATGCAACACTGCAGCAATTAAAAAGCACCGGCGACTACAGGCTGATTGAAAAAGATCATGTAGTTGACAGCCTTACTCATTACGATGCGGATATCCATAATGTTTATAACCAGGGCGATTATTATGTTTCTTATTTCAGAGAAATATTGTCGAGGCTGGATGAGCTGACAGATATGACTGTGATGAATGATTCTTCTTACGTCAAAAATGGAAAAATGACAGGCAAGCCGTTTCCTCATTTGAGAGATGAGAATGGAAAACTGCCAACATTCTTCAACAAAGTATTCGACTTCGGGCTCATCACAAAATATTATGCTGAAGATAATTTGAAGCCGCAATTAGAAAGTGCCACAAACCTGATTGAATTTCTGAAAAAGGAATACGCTATTGAGGAATGAAGCAATTTATGTTGGCTTTCAAAGATGAAGGCATGTGTTTTGTTTTTTGATCTTTTAAAAATTTATGGCAAAGAGCGCTACGAAAAACAAACTTGGTGTAAAGAATTCTTCGGTGAATAATATCAATGTGAGAAAAAAGAAAGGAGTTTCGAGAGCAAAATCCAAGTCCACGATCAGCAAAAAATCTTACGATGACATGAAGAGTAATTGGGGCAGGAAAAATTTGTTGCGTATATTTATGTGTTGGGTGCCATTATAAAAACTCTCACATGACAAAGAAAATATTTGCAATTATTGGTTACACAGACTGGGGAAAATCCAATACTCTTTATGAACTTTTTAATCGTAGACAATTTTTCCCTTTGAAATCTCCAATTTCCTGTAAGACATTCGACACAAAAAAATTTACAGTTATTAATGCATCAAATGAAGACCGTTTGACAAAGGAATATTTAAAGCGCCTAAAGGAGGTTTTAAAAAAGCATATAAATGTTGACACAACTTTTGTAATTACAATTAGTCTCATTTTTGACAATGGCTCACACGATGTAAAAACTGTTTTTGAATATTTAAACTCATTGACTGACTTTGATATTACATACATAGTTTTAGAAAATGGTTGGCATAAAAACGCTTCTCTAAAAGCAGATGATATTGCGCAAATGGAAAATGAAATTGACGACAGTATCATTAAATATTTTGACACACCAATAAATCAGTCAAAGACAAAATTTAAAGAGCGGACTGATAAAATCATTGAACTTATTGGCAAATAACGGCAGCTAACATTGCATTGGCGTTATGTCGGCAGATAGATTAATAAACTTCGGCTTCAGCTATCTGTCATCTTCAGTTTAGGCTGGACGTTATGAATTGGGCGATAGGAATAACAATGAACTTTTGTACATTTAAACAAGCATTAGTTGTCGGCGGACGTTTTTCAAATTCCGTCACATCGTCAATGCTTCAACGTTATAGGCAATGCTATGGAGACACTTCTTTTTAGACGAAATTATATTTTCAAAGTTTGGGGATTGACAATTATAGGCGCCCCAATATTAATAATGATTTTGACGGCTATTATAATGGAAAGACGAGGAGATAAACTTGATTCGGGAGCGTTTGGATTTATAGCATTTTCAGTTGGATATGGGTGCTTACTTTCTATCCCGACATTATTAATTACTTACTTCTTATTTCCTAAACTGAGTAAAACATTTCAAAGAGCATTCCATTTAAAATTAATTTTAATCGTAATCGGCGTTGCCTGCATTCTATTGACCTTTTGTTTATTGTATGGTAATGATGCATATAATATTAATGGAAATTATGCAGCATTGACATTTTCAATAGCATATACTTTTTGTTTGACACTATTCGGACTCATCTTTCCAGTAAGAGCTCGAAAGCAAAGCCTATAACATTAGGCTTGCCGCAATGCTGGCAGGTTGAATAACAATCAGCGACAAATCAATAATCATCTTCAGTTCCGGCGTACAGCATTCCACCGCCTCGGTTCGTTGTACTCACGAACAGAAATTTCCGCCGTTGTTGGTTTTATTCTCCGCACTCCGCATAGTTTGCATCTCACAAATAATCAATATGCCACTCGACGTATGGCTGTGCCTACGCCGGTTTTAATTTAGTACACTGATTGTATCAAAAACAAACAGTTGATTTTCTATCCATTCACTAAATAAATGAAAATCAATAAGCAATTCTTGGGCACAGATATTGGGCATTATTATTTTTTTCAGGCAAGTTCAGCCGAAAATAAATAAATCAAACATCCATGCGCCATAAATCAAAAAACTGTGTATGCTGAAAAACTATTTTAAAACCGCCTGGCGATCAATTACCCGATACAAAATGTACAGTACCCTTAATATACTTGGGCTTGCACTAGGCATTGCATCATGCATTGTTATATTCCTGGTGGTAAAGTATGAGCTGGGGTATGATAGCTATAATAAGAAAGCAGATCGCATCTATCGTGTCACCCTCAACGCAATTGATTTCAACCCCAGTGTGTCGATGGCAATTGCACCTGCTATGCGCACTAGCTTTCCTGAACTGGAACAGGTGTCGCAGGTTTGGCACCAGGATGACGGCCAGATTAAAATCGGGCAGACCCGCTACGAGGAAAAAAATTTTGCTTACGCAGACCCACAATTTTTTAAAATATTTGATTTCGACTGGCTGAAGGGCAATCCTGCTACAGCACTTGCAGAACCCAATACGATAGTGCTCACAGAATCTGCCGCCAGAAAATATTTTGGTGATAAAGACCCAATGGGCCTGACTGTTACCTTTAACAATGACAAGCCGCTGAAAATAACCGGCCTCATTAAAGACCTGCCTGGCAACACAACCTTTCCTTTTACATTTTTGGTATCGCTGGAAACAGTGAAGGATAACATCAAAGGATTGATGGATAATTTTTACGCGATTGCAGGCGGCAACACATACATTCTTGTGCCGCCCGGTTTTGATATTGAAAGCATTCACAAAAGAATACCCGCATTTATTGAAAAGCATTGGGGAAAAGATATTGCGAAAGAAGCAAGGCTGCCATTGCAGCCACTCCGGCAAATTCATTTCGACCAGCGCTATCTGAATCAGGGAGTAACTCCTACAACATCTAAAGACAGTTACTTTGCACTGGCGGCAGTAGCCGTATTCATCATCATTATTGCCTGTATCAATTTCATCAACCTTGCCACGGCACAGGCCATCCGACGCGCAAAAGAAATTGGTGTGAGAAAAGTATTAGGCTCTAACCGTTCTCAGTTGATAGGCCAGTTTTTAGGAGAAACAACGTTGATGGTCATATTGGGGCTCATCATCGCATTGTCGTCCATCAGTATATTTCTTCCGCAACTGGCAGTTTGGCTCGATATAAAAATTTCATTCAATCAATTGGCATCTCCTTCAACCATTGCAATGATTGCGGGCATTGCCATCAGTATGATTTTGCTGGCTGGCCTATATCCTGCTTTTATACAATCTGCTTTCAACCCGGTAAAATCTTTAAAGAGCAAACCCGATGTTGCCGGTGGCAGGCTCTCCGTTCGAAAGGGACTGGTAATCGTGCAGTTTGTGATTTCGCAGGTAATGATTGTTGGCACTTTGGTGGTGGCTTACCAGATGGATTTTTTAAAAAATCAAAACCTGGGCTTCGATAAAGAAGCTGTTATTTCCGTCAGCATACCGGCTAAAGAAAAGCGCGACGTATTGGTGCAGCAGTTAAAAAGAAACCCGGGTGTCAAAGATGTAAGTGTAGGGCTTGGTTCACCGGTGGTGTCACGTGCATGGACTGATTATAATGCGCCAGAGCTGGGCATGGATAAAAGCGATGTGACCGAATTGAAAATTGGTGATGAGAATTATATGAAGATGTTCAAGCTAAGCATGCTGGCCGGCGAGCCTATTCGTAAAAAGGGAGAAAAAGATACTACCTACGAAGGCGTGGTGAACGAGACCATGATGCGGAATTTCAATATAACCAATCCTCAGAAAGTGATTGGCAAATACATTAATGTGAATGGCTGGCACATGCTGGTGACAGGTGTCATGAAAGATTTCCAGGCTGAGTCAAGGCACAAAAAGATAAGGCCGTGCGTGCTCATGTATTACCCTGATGCATTTATTTCAGCCTGTGTAAAATTGCAGTCAGCAGACATGCCCAAAACAATTGCACGGATTGATAAAGACTGGTCGGCGCTCTTCCCACAACAGATTTTCCAATATGAATTTTTGGACGAACATATTGCCAAGTGGTACCGGCAGGAAGAAAAACAATACACTGCATTTAAAATGTTTGCAGGTATAGCCATTCTTATATGTTGCCTGGGCTTGTACGGACTGGTTGCGTTTGCTGCAGCACAAAGGACAAAGGAAGTGGGCATACGCAAAGTATTGGGCGCATCACTGGCCAATATTGTTTTTCTGTTCTCAAAAGAGTTTGCACTGTTGATTGCTATTGCATTTTTAATTGCAGCACCGCTGGGGTATTATGTGATGAATAACTGGTTGCAAAATTTTGCTTATCAGATACACATCCATGCCGGGATATTTATCATTGCAATACTGGTTTCTATATTGATTGCAGCCATCACCATTTCTTATCAGGCCATTAAAGCGGCAGTGGCAAACCCGGTGAAGAGTTTGAGAACGGAATAGTGAGTAGTGAATGGTGAATAGTATTGTAACAAGGAGCAGGACAATCCAAAAAAATAATCCCACGCTAAGAATAGTGTGGGATTAACCATTTAATCTTATCTATGATATTTTTCTCCGCCGTTGTTGGTCGCCTGATCACAACATATTATTATTGGTTTTGTAACTTCATGATCAGTTTTTCTATTTTTCTTTTCTGAGATGATAGAAATAATTAATCAAGCAATTAAAATGAATTATCAACTTTTACTAATTATTGCAATAGTCTTTGCTCTTTGGCCTCATTAAAATCCTTTTTGGATTTGTAACATTTCAAGATAAATTCCGTACAATGATTTGTTACCAAATATTTCTGATATGAAACAATTAATCATCATATCCACTCTATTCCTAAGTTCTCACACACTATTCGCGCAGCAACAACAATTACAAGCGATCATCAAACAGTATGGCATACCTGGCATTCAGCTTGTGCATGTTAAAGGCGACAAAGAAGAAAGCTTTAATCTTGGGACAATTAGCGCCTCATCGGACAAGAAAGTAACATCAACTACCATATTTGAAGCAGCTTCGCTAAGCAAATGTGTTTTTCCTACACTGTATTGCGTTTATATGACAAAGAAATTCTTAGTCTTGACACTCCTTTGCTGCATTATATTGGAAACTATAACCGGTTCAACGCTGCTGACCCGAGATATGCAAAGATCACTGCCAGAATGGTATTGCGGCATACAAGCGGTTTGCCAAACTGGGGCGATAGTATTCTGCCGCTTCTTTTTGAGCATGAGAATATGGGTGAAAAAAAATTAGCCATCGAAAATTATAAAAAAGCAGTAGCGTTAAATCCCAACGACAATTATTCAGCAGGACAAATTAAAAAACTGGAGTCAGAAGCGAATCAGTAATTTCTTGCGCCGGTGTTGGTTGCCTGAGAAGCTGTGGCTAAAAAATCGTGAAAAATAATCACCGCATTTAAGAACAGAACTACTAACATTGCATTGCCAATCATCTAATCGCAGCAAAGACACCAACCGATAGTAAATAATTTTTACCAATAGAACAGCATTAGCATTATGAAAAGAACAGGCTTGATTTCAATTTTCGCTTTCTCATTTTTATTTTCTTTTTCGCAGCAGAACAAACCCACTTACCAACAGCTCAAAGAATACGAAGGCATTTATGAATATCTTAATCCGTCTAAAGTTTTATTTGCAGCTTCGCCAAAAGATACCGCATTGATTGCTATTATCAATCAAAGCGAATACGTGTTAAAAAATGACAGCCCCGATGTTTTTTCTACAAAGTATGATACGGTTCATTTTTTCAGAGATGCACATCATCAACTAATAGGATACACTTCTAAGCACAAAACTTATAAATTAATCAACAAAAATGTTTTCCTTCCGGAAACGATGTGGTATCCACGTGTGAAAGGCAAAGATGTTTATCAATATACAATTCCTGAAAATCTGAACGACGGTTTAGCAGTTGGCGATATCAATAAAACTGTTTTGGATACAGCGCTATTGAGAGAGATGATGCAAAAAATTATTAATGGCACTTACCAGAATGTGCACAGTGTTTTAATTATACAAGATGGCAAGCTGGTATTTGAGCAATATTTTTATCAATACACAAAAGACAGCGTGCAGGAGCTGCGCTCAGCTTCTAAAAGTATTTATTCGGCTGTTACAGGAATTGCTCTTGACAAGGGATTTATAAAAAGCAAGAATGAAACGGTGCTTTCTTTTTTTCCTGAGTATACATTGAAAAATATGTCTGAAGCAAAAAAGAAGATCACTGTTGAAAATCTTTTATCGCAGCAAACAGGTTTGGATTGCGATATCAGCAACCCAAAATCAGAAGGCAATGAAACTGTGATGGATTATTCTGATGATTGGGTGAAATTCACTTTGGATCTTCCGATGATCGATACACCCGGCGGAAATGGAAGATATTGCTCGGGAAATCCTGTAACACTTGGTCGCATTGTTGAAAAAACAACCAACATGCCATTGTTGCAATTTGCTGAAAAGAATTTATTTGAGCCTTTGGGTTTTAAGAATTACAAATGGAGTTTCAGGCCTGACAAATTAAGCGCAGAAGATTATTGCCAGATTTATTTAACGCCGAGAGAAATGATAAAATTCGGATTGTTATATCTGGATAATGGCATCTGGAAAGGAAAGCAAATTGTTTCTTCAGATTTTGTAAATCAATCTTTCAAAAAACAATCAGTTATTCAAAATGTTGAATATGGATATTTATGGTGGTTGAAATATCTGGATGCAGATGGAGGCGTGAGGTATTACACCAAAGCTGCGCAAGGAAACGGAGGTCAAAGAATTTATGTATTGAAAGAACAAAATATGGTGGCGGTGATAACGGGTGGCAATTATAATGGCCCGACAGCTTCTGATGAGTTGATGCGAAAATATATTCTCCCGGCATTTAATAATAAAAAATAATTTCCCGCCGTCGTTGGTCGCCTGATAACAACAAATAATCACAGGAGTTGTAACTTCAGTATTGATTTTTTAATACTTCAAAAGTTCAACAATGGTGAACCTTAATTGCATTATGCCCTGTTTTATTATTTCAGACTTGAAAATTTCGGTTTCATTCTATGTTGATAAACTTGGATTCAAAACTCAATATATTGGTCCCGACGATGACCCTTATTGGGCAATTGTTGGCAGCGATGATATTTCTATTTTCATGAAAGCTGTTGCGCCTGATGTGAAAGCTATCCCTAACAGAACGCGACATGAATGGGCACCTTCTGATGTTTATATTTCTGTTGCAGAACCGGATTTGTTGTTTGAGGAATATCGTTCAAATGGCGTAGCATTTAATAAGCCTATTCATGACAACACTGACAATTTACGAGGCTTTGAGATAGAAGATACCGATGGGTATATATTATTTTTCGGGCGGCCTAATTCATAGTAATATGGAGTTTCAAGATTTTAGTGAATTTTATAAGACCATCAGTAATTCAGAATTATTAGAAATTCTGAACAATTCCGATTCCTACCAGCCAATTGCTTTAGAAGCAGCAAAAAGAGAACTGGAAAACCGACGCTTAACTGACGATGATATAAGCGAGGCAAAAAAAGTAATACTTGATAATGAAAAAAGAAAAGAAGAGAGAAGCCTAGCGAGAAAGCAAATTGAACAAAAAATTAAATTGTCTGGTGATATTTTTATAGATACGATTAATCCAATTCAATCATCACCTTCGTCTGTCGAAAAGAAAATCCGGATTGTAACAATTGTTTTTTCAATAATATTTTTTGTTGCGCTGATTAAAAACTTTAAGTATTTAGTTGATTATTTAAACGATTTCAATCGATATCCGATTCTAACCACCTGGACAATTTTTCCTTTCGTGATTTTGCCTGTTGCATTAATAACATTTTGGAAAAGAAAAACGATCGGTTGGGTTTTGTTTGTAATTTATTTGACATTTTCACTGGTGGAAACAGCGATACAACTTGTTCAGCTTATTTCACTAAAAAACAAATTTTCAGGGTTTGAAAAATTATTTCCAACTCCAGCAGTAACTCCCATTCTCCTGGAGCTATTGTTTTTTGGAGGATCAATTTATTTCCTTTGTCAGGCCGAAATCAAAGACATTTATTCAATTAGTAAGCAAACAGTGGCCAAAGCTTTAGTGATGACAAGCATTTTGACATTTTTAATCTATTTTTTTATTTAGATGCATGATGTGTTTGTCTTTGTTGGTCGCGTGGCCAATAATGAATAATGATAGGTTTTGTAACTTCAGCACAAAACTTTTAACAAAAAAAATGAAACTAAGGAAAGCAGATTTTTCTGATGCAATTGTAATATGGAAAATATTACAGCAAGCTATCGAACAGAGAAGACAGGATGGTAGCGATCAATGGCAACAAGGCTATCCCAACGAGCAAACTGTTCATGATGACATTGCGAATAGATACGGATTTGTAGTCACGGATAATGATGATGTAATTATTGCCTACGCAGCTATTATTTTTGACATTGAACCTGCTTACAACGAAATAGCCGGGCAGTGGCTGACGAATGACGACTATGCAGCAGTTCATCGGGTAGCCACATCAAATTCGGTAAAAGGAAAAGGAGTGGCAACAGAATTATTTAGGCTGATAGAAGATTTAGCTATCGGGCATAACATTTTCAGCATAAAAGTTGACACCAATTTTGATAATGTCCCAATGCTTAAAATTTTAAATAAATTAGAATATACCTATTGTGGTGAAATATTTTTTGGAGGTGCACCAAGAAAGGCATTTGAGAAAGTGCTAAGCAAACATGCAACAGAGAGTTTGCCAAATTGATTAGATAACCCAGTATGAAATTTTTAATCGGGCTTTTGATTACTTAATTTATTCATGAAACCATTGGTCGACAAAAAATATAAAATTGAACGGAAAGCAGAAAAGGGTGGCTGGCATTATGTGGCTATTAGCGGCATTCCTTCTTCAAATAAAAATTCGCAAGGTTTGGTTAGAGTGAAAGGTTTCATTGATGATTATGAAATCAGACAGTTCAATTTGCTGCCTATGAAAACAGGTGAAATGCTTTTGGTTCTGAAGGCTTCTTTGCGGAAAGCGATCGGGAAAAAAGCAGGTGACACCGTTCATGTTACATTATTCACTGACAAATCAAAAGTACGCATACCTGAAGAAATTCTCGACTCTCTTTTGCAATCTCAGCGTGCGTATGACTTCTTTTTCTCTTTGCGTGAAAGCAATAAGAAATATTATATTGACTGGGTGAATGAATCAAAAACAGTGGAAACGAAAGTGAACAGGATAGTGAAAATGATCAAACAATTGGAGAACAAGCGAAAGTTTTGGGGCTGGCCATCTGATCGTTGAAACACTATCCTTACAAAGTTCTATAAACAACGAGCGTGCGCAAGTTTTGTAATTTCAGCATAAAGTTTTCAATCGGGTTTTTGATTCGCTGTTAGAAATAAATATCAGAACAATTAATTTCATGAAAAAAACAAGAACCATATTGCGCGTATTGATTTTTATTTCATTTTTCTCTCCTTTTACAACCTGCAAAAATAAAGTCATTTCCGAGGGCGAATCAAGTATAGATGCAACATCAATATCGCAACAAGTGAAAGATTCGGTTTCAAAACCATCGGGAGAAACAAAATCTGAAGTTTATGACAAAAGGACTTTGGGAGACAAAATAATTGCGAAAGCTATTTTCCCAACTGATGATACAATATCAGGGATTGGTTCAATTTTATTTGAGCCACGAGTGTTGCTTCAAATTTCTATCGGTATTTGTTTCTTTATTTCATTCTTTCTGGTTTTCCCATGGAAATTTTTGAAAAATACCAGGGCAAGATTAATTCTTTTAGAAGCATCAATAATTTGCACCTTGGTTTTTGCAACTGGCGTAATAAGTACAGAAGGTTATGCTCTTGAATGGGGCATCTATTTCTTTTCCGGATTGACACTGATTGAATTGATACTTGAAGTTCGGAATACAAATCAAATGCCATCAACATAAGTAATTTCATCTTTGTCAATCACCAGCAAATGATAACAGTTTTGTAACTTCAGCATACAATTATTTAGCTAGCTTTTCTTATTTTAAAATGACTTTAAAAAAAATAAAATGATACTACAAAATAATTTAACGCATTTTGCTCCTGAGCTTCACATTCCCAATGGCACCACCAATATTGATTTCTACAAAAAATTCGGAGCGACTGAAAATTTTTGTTTACGGAACGATGATAATAGTATTCACGTTGCTGAACTGGAATTTGACGGGGCAATTTTTCACGTTCACGAAACAATGCGAGATGCCCTTGAACCCATCAGTGCAAAAGGAGTAACTGCAGTTATCGGTTTGTTTGTTCCTGATGTGCAGGCTGTGATGCAAAAAGCTATTAACTCGGGAGCGGAAGAAATCAATCCAACAACAGACCATGAATATGGCTACCGGCAAGGAATGTTTAAAGACCCCTTTGGGCATTATTGGCAGGTGCAGAAAAAGATTTAAAGAAATAATATTGCTGTCAAACTGCCGGATGGCTCAATAGTTGATGAAATAATTTATGAAACTTTTTATTTGTATTGTAAGCTTTCTCGCTGTATTTACTTCTTGTGCGCAACAAAAGGTGAAAGAAACTTTTTTAATCCCGATTGGCTTTGAAGGACGAATTGATGTGGTGTTTAATCAAGCAAATGCTCAGCCAATCCCCATTGAAAAAGGCAGGCGCATTTATAAAATACCCGCAGATGGAATTTTAGTGACAAGCTCAGCAATAGAAACCGGTCTTCTTGATCAGGAATATTATTATATAGATAATTCTGGCAACAGAACTGAAATTGAAATTCAAGACATAAACTCTCAGGATATTCCAGACAAACCCAAAGTGGTTTATTCCGGAACAACAGGAGTTTATGGGAATTCATCAGACAAAAACCCATTAAATTATATCGAGAGTATCGTAGCAAGCAAAAAATCAAATGACAGCATTTATAATCAAACCAATCAGGCGCAGTTTTTGAAAAAAATTATGACAAAAACCGGGAGACAATTTTAAAATAATTTTGTTTTTTGATTTTGTTGTCAATGTTCCTTACAAATAAGCGAATAAATTTTTGTATCTTCAACCTGAAATTTCAAACATGCTCTATTAAGGATGAAAAAAAAATACGAGCACTGCGGCAACTCTGGAACGTTTCATTTAGAATATAAACTTTAAGCCATTTTTATGACAAGCTTTCACGAAAATTTAGACATGTATGTGGGCATTCTTTTAATCTTATGCTCTTTATGCATTTTATTATTCCCTCCAAAGTTTGGCAACACGTTTTATGGCATCTTCACAAAACAGACAAAAAAGAATGAAACAGTTTGGGCGATCGGCCAAAAATTGTTTGCACTATCAATAATAACAATCGGTGCTATTTATGTCATGCTTGGTAATTTAAAATTTCATAACGATATTCCAAATATTGCAAAGCTCATGCTGCTTTATGGGCTATGGATGATTTCAAAATTTATAGTTGATAATATCCTCAAAAGAAAATATCTGTTACAATAGCTCATTGTAGTTTTACCTTTTTTAATTTCCTGCATAGGCATGCCATTTGAATTCGTACTTAAATTATCTTTCTATTGAGAAATTGGAAAAACGCTTATCCTGCGGCAAATTGCGGTTAGTATGAAATATTAAACTTTATTATGTCAAATTTTGAAATAACAGGAGGTGTGGTTATTGGGATCTCAAAGATTATTAATCCTCCGTCAAAATTATACGTGAACAAAGATAGAATTGAAATTTCTCCATGGATGTGGGACAATCTCGTTTTTAATAAAGAAGATATAGTTTCTATTAAATTATTTTAAAAATGGTATATAGGCACAGGGATACGGATAAATCACAACAAAGAGTTTTATGACTCACGCATTATCTTTCTTCCAAATGTAGGCTCACAATATTTAATGGAAATACTAAACCAATCCGGGTTCTGTTGATGCCCTGAATTTCATAATAAAAGCCCGAAAGTGAAATAATTCTATTCGGCGATAATTTGTAACTTCATCATAAAGCCACCATCACTACGTCTATGCATGGGCGTTGTCAGATATTTCTCATATAAAGAATGCGATATGAAAGAATTGGTTTTAAACGACGGAAATAAAATCCCTATTGTCGGTTTCGGAACATACAAATCAACAGAAGAGGAGGGAGTTCAATCAATCAAAAATGCTTTGATGCATGGTTATCGGTTAATTGACACGGCAGCAGCTTACGGTAATGAAGAGGAAGTTGGAAAAGGCATAAAAGCAAGTGGAATTGATCGGGAAGAAATTATAGTAACTACTAAATTATGGAGACAGAATTTAGGATATGAGAATGCACAAGCAGCTTTTAATGAATCGCTCAAAAAACTTGGACTGGATTATGTTGACCTTTACCTGATACATTGGCCAGCCAATTCAAAAAATTATGCAGATTGGCAAAAAGCAAATGCCGATAGCTGGCGTGCGATGGAAGAATTGCAGGCTGATGGAAAAATTAAATCCATTGGCGTAAGCAATTTCTGGCAGGAACATCTGGAAGCACTTTTTCTGACTGCAAACATTATTCCTGCGGTGAATCAAATTGAATTTCACCCGGGTTATTGGCAACCTGAATTAACAGCGTTTTGTAAAAAGCAAAATATCGCTGTTGAGTCATGGTCTCCTCTGGCAAGAGGAAAAGTTTTTGGAAATGAAATTTTGAAAACAATAGCCGGCAACCATAATAGATCTGTTTCACAGGTTTGCCTGCGTTGGGTCGTTCAGCATGATGTGATTGTGATACCGAAATCGAACACAGAAAAAAGGATTGAAGAGAACATTAGTTTGTTTGATTTTGAACTATCAAAAGAAGAAATGAAACAGATTAATGAACTTCCGGAGATGGGGTTTAGCGGAGAATTGCCGGATATGTGGCCGGATATAATTAATGTTAAATGATAATAAATACGTTTAATCCTGTTTCTTTATCAACAACAAATGATAATTTGTAAATTCAGGTTAATTTTTAATAGAGCGTTGCTTCGAATCAATAATATGGAATGGCAGCATTGCGGCACATCTCAAACGTTGGAGGCAAATACTATTTCAAATATCAAAAGTCATGGGAATAATGATTTGCCCTATTCACGGGCATCAGGGTATTGATGATGTTTTGAACATATTTGGGAAAAATTGACGAAGCATGTTGTTCCTGCATTGTATGAACTCTATCCAAAACCGGCAAAAAGCCGAAAAAGAATTCAGGTTATTGAATACGCGATTTTCTAATTATGAAAGCAGGTTCAGGTTTGGTGAATTCCTGCTTCGGATGAAGAGGGCAGGAGAGGCAAAAAAATTATTCGAGGAAATGCTAAATGAATAATCGCATCTCAGCTCCCATGAAAAGAGAGATAATAACATTTGGTTTGCGCTCGCTAAAAAAGAACTGAAAAAATAAAAGCCGGCACTACGGTTTATAAGAACACAAAATATATGCTTTTATAAAACTTATAAAGAAGAAGATCATGAGCATGATATGTTTCATCGGGCAGATCAATGACAACGATTTAAAAATGGTGATGGAAAACCCAAAGAGAACAGAATTATTGATTAATGGCGGAAAATATTTCAATCAACCCAAGCATTCATTTTTCAAAAAGCTTTTTTCAAAGCAAAAAGAAGAAAAGCAGGATTTGTGGAAGCCGGATGTAAGCGAGCCCATGTATGACGTGGATAAAGCATGGAACGGTGTACATTTTATTTTGAACGGTGATGCGGAAGAGGGGGAATTTCCGTTAAATTTCATTGTGAGCGGTGGTGAATCTATTGGTGATGATATTGGCTATGGGCCTTTAAGAATACTATTTCCAAAAGATGTGGAAGCATTGAAGTTTGAGCTTGATAAAATAACAGTAAAAGATTTTGAGGCCCGGTTTGATGCAGAAGAATTAAAACTAAATGACATTTATCCTTTGACTGATCACTGGGTTGATGAAGATAAACAATGGCTGACAGAAGTTTACGATGGGCTTAAGAGCTACGTTGATAAAGCATGCTCAAATAAAAACTCACTTTTTGTTGCTATTGTTTAAATATGACACAACAAACGGAATGATTCATTAAGCTTTTGAATAAAAATGAGCTTGTGTATTTTTAATAAGTAATTATATGGTGACAGCTTTCAATTTTTCATAAACACAAATGCCTTCGCGTTATGCCTAACACAATGAGGTTTATTCAGGTTTTAATTCTTGTGTCACTATGTTGGAGTTGTAGCAACAGCCAGTCGCGGAAACAAGTGAAATCAGACAAATTAGGTTTTGACACGGCTGCTGATACTTATTCTGTTACAAAAGAAGACACAGGAATGAATTCAGCAATAGCGAAGGCAAAACAGACAATAAATGAATTTGATAAAGCTTTAAAAAGCAATAACCCTTCATACACCGCTTTTGCAATTAAGAAAAGATATAAAACACCAGATAATGGAGGCGAGCATATGTGGGTCGCGGGAATAATTATAGTGAATGAAAATTATAAGGGATTTATTAATAACGATGCTGAAATGACAACTGAAGTGAAATATGGAGATACTGTGATTGTCAGGAAAGATGAAATTACTGATTGGATGTATCTGGACAAAAATGTTTTGAAAGGCGGTTACATAATCCGGGAAGTAAGGGATAAATTAACCAAAGATGAGAAAGCTAAAATGGATAAAGACCTGGGCTTTAAAATTGAGGATTAAGCTGACTGCATGTAACAAACAATTATTTCCACCATACCTAACATGAATAACAACTTCTCTTACAAATTCATTTCACCGGCAAAGCCGCTTGCTGATTTTGTTGAAAGTATTGGTGTGTTTCACAATCCATCGAATGAAGCAAAAGAAGTGGTGGTAATGCCTGATGGCAGAATTGATTTGTTCTTTTGGAAGTCTGCATTAGAACCTTTTCGTGTGATGCTGATGGGATTGGAAACTTATCCCGAACAAAGAATCGTTCCGCCGCACACGCTCACTTTTTCTGTCAGCTTTAAACCGCTTGCAGTTGAGTATATTTTACAAACATCTATCGCTGATATATTAAACAGTGCAAGAAATCTTGCAGATGATTTTTGGAATATCAATAGTGATGACCTGAAAGATTTTGATATATTTTCTAAGACAGCAACAAAAAAAATAAAACAGCTTTTGCCTGACGAACTGGATGAAAGAAAACGAAAATTATTTGAGTTGATTTATTCATCCAATGGCGAAATGAGTGTGAAAGAACTCTCAGAAAAAGTGTTCTGGAGCAGCAGGCAGATCAACCGTTATTTCAATCAGCAATTCGGGCTTTCATTAAAAGCATATTGCAACATCCTTCGCTTTCGCGCATCTTTGGAACATATTGCACAAGGAAAACTGTTTCCGGAACTGAACTTCGCTGATCAGACGCATTTCATCAAACAGATAAAAAAATTCTCCGGCGTTGTACCGAAGGAATTATCCAAAAACAAAAACGACCGATTTGTACTATTATCAGTCTTGAAACAGAAATAGTTTTGCACCATAAAACTAAATTTCAAAAAGATGCTGATAGAAAATAAATCAATCGCAATTGTTGGCGGCGGCCCGGGTGGCCTCACATTAGCAAGGCTCTTACAACTCAAAGGCGCAAACATAAAATTGTATGAAAGAGAGTTTAATAAAAATGCACGATTAGTCGGCTCGCCGCTTGATATGCACGATGGATCAGGATTGGCTGCGATCATCAAAGCGAAGTTGTTGGAAGAATTTAAAAAGAATTTTCGTCACGGTGCGGATAGGATGCTGATCGTAAATGAGCAGGCAGAAATATTTTTCAGTGACCATGAAAATAAACCTGAGCAGGATTTTGGCAGTGAGCATTTTCGTCCTGAAATAGATCGCGGCCCACTGAGAAATATGTTGCTGGAATCTTTACAGCCCGGCACTGTTGTGTGGGATAGCCATTTCATCTCCATGGAAAAACAAAACGAAGGTTGGTTGTTGCATTTCAAAAATGGTTCATCAGCTTATGCTGACATGGTGATTGCCGCAGATGGTGCCAATTCTAAAATCCGTCCATATATCACTAACATCAAAGCTTTTTATTCAGGCATAACCATGATCGAAGGAAATGTTCATCATGCAACAGAAGCAGCACCACATATTGCTGCACTTACAAACGGCGGAAAAATCATGGCTTTCGGAAATACAAAAAATATATTGCTTGGGCAGAAAGGCAACGGTGACCTTGGTTTTTATGCAAGCTTTAAAACAGATGAAGACTGGGCTTCAAACAGTGGTTTGAATTATGCTGATAATAAACAAATGCTCGAATGGTTTAAGACGGTTTATCCTGAATGGAGCAATGTGTGGTTTGAACTGTTTGAAAATGCTGCAGTGCCTTTTATCCCACGCCCGATTTATTGCATGCCCTTAGATCAAACATGGGAAGCGTTGCCCAACTTAACTATGATTGGTGATGCCGCTCACGTGATGCCGCCGTTTGCAGGAGAAGGAGCAAACATGGCAATGCTCGATGCATTGGAATTGAGCGAATGTTTGACTGATGAAAAATATAAAACATTGAACGAAGCAATTTCTTTCTACGAAATAAATATGCGCAAACGTGCCGCATTAGCCGCAAAAGAATCGCTTAAAAATGGTGAACGGATGCACAGCGAACATGCATTGAAGACTATGTTGGATTTTTTTAGCGGGCATTAAAAACTCATAACCCGAATATGAATTCAAAAGAATAACTTAGTCCTGCTGATTTATTCACAGCATTAAATGCATTCGATATGATTCAAAAAATAAACTGGGAATCAGTTCCGGTTGAAGAAGTAAATCCTTCCATGCATCGGAAAATTATTTCAGGTGAAAAACTGATGATCGCCAAAATGAAATTCAAAGATGGTTTCGTGGTGCCGCTGCATCATCACGTTCATGAGCAGGTGACGCAGGTTGTTTCCGGGCAAATGCGTTTTTGGTTTGGAGAAAATAAAGAGCAAACAATGGATTTATATCCTGGCGATGTGATTGTGATCCCATCCAATCTTCCCCACGAAGCATTGATGATCGGTGAAGTGGAAGAAATAGACACATGGGCGCCTCCGCGCCAGGATTGGTTAGATAAAACAGATGCATATTTAAGAAAATAATTTATGGACTTAGGTATAAAAAATAAAACAGCCTTTGTTGCAGCGTCCAGTCAGGGACTTGGAAAAAGTGTTGCTATGGAGCTCGCACAGGAAGGAGCAGATGTGATTATCTGCGGGCGTAATAAAGAGAATTTAGAAAACACAAAGAAAGAAATAGAGAGCAGCACCAATAAAATACCGTTGGCTATTGCCGGTGATTTATCTGTTGCTGATGAACGTGAGCATATTATTAAAACTGCATTGCAATCTTATGGCAAAATAGATATACTCGTCACCAACACCGGTGGCCCACCTGCCGGAAAATTTGAAGAGCACAAACAACAAAATTGGGACAATGCATACAATCAATTGTTGGCAAGTGTTGTCGGGTTGATCTATGGTTTTTTGCCGGGCATGAAGCAGCAGCAATGGGGAAGAATTATCTGCATAACATCCATGGCAGTGAAACAACCTGTCAATAGCCTGATTCTTTCCAATTCGGTGAGGGCTTCTGTTGTTGGTTTGATGAAAACGCTCTCGAATGAATTAGGCATGTATAATATCACGGTGAATAATGTGATGCCCGGTTACACAGAGACTGATAGATTGAAGCACCTGATTGAAAACAATCCTTCTTTCGCCTCTGCAAAAACAGATGTGCCACTTGGCCGTTTTGGAAAGCCGGAAGAGTTTGCTGCTGCTGTTGCATTTTTAGCAAGCGAGCGTGCAAGCTATATCACCGGCGTTTCATTAGCAGTGGATGGAGGATGGGTGAAAGGAATATTTTAAAATATTTTCACGATTGGTAATAATATCAAAATAATTTTTTCTGGCGCGATTAATGAGATACTGGTTTGAATTTGAAAATTGCGATATCATTTCGTCCATAGCAGGTCTTCGCATTGGTTGTGGCGTGACAGCATTTAACTATTCAGATGCGGTAAATATTATGCAAAATAAAATCTTCAAAGACAAACCCATTCCGGAAATTACTTCTTTTGTTGAAGATGTGGATGTAAGAACATTAGACCAAGGGCATGTAATACCAAATATGTGGATTCCAACATTTAGAGGAATATGGTTTCCTCTGGGATATCACGATAATTGATAAAATATAGATTTCATTACTCATTAGAAATAAACAGTAGTAAATTTCTTCGCTCTTTATGGAAATTCTCTGATTTTGAATCTCATTTCTACTGTTTATGCTTAAAATAACACATTTCTTAATTCCTGCTTTGGTCATTTTGTTTTTGTCATGCAAAAATGAACATGGTTATACTTACGCAATAAAAGACTTTCGAAAACCTTTACAGCCATACCTTTTTAGGATTGTGTCGCGGGGAATTGTGATGTATTATGATAGCTCGTTAAGATATATCGCAACGGGCAAAGAATTAAATGAACTAAGTGAGTCAGAACATCCGGTGTTAAGAGCATCTGCTTTTAGAGAAATGCTTCATAGAAAGCCTGCCGATCATTTTGATATTTTGATGAATCATCTTGATGACACTGCAGATGTCGCGACAGATGCAGGAGAGTTTGGTATCTGGCATCGAACAGTATCAGACGATATTTTAGATGAGGCTGTTTGGAAAACCCGGGATGAAAAGAATAAGACTATCGAATTGGTACTGACCAAACACAATTACTTACGTTCGGCTTACTTCATTCTCCTGAAAATTGAACCACAAGAAAAATATTATTCATTGATAAAAGATATGGCAACCCGACCTAGGCGCCTTTCTGTGGATGGAGATGAGCTTGACTTCTATGATATTGAATATGCATTATATGGACTGGCCAAGTTCAAAAGAAAAGATGACATTGAAATCATTAAAGATAAAATGATGCAGCATGTTTGGGAACTGAGCAATATCTCATTTAGGATTTTGCAAGAATTTCCTGATACTTCATACTTTGATATTTTGCAGACATATCATCGCAGGAGATTTTACAAATTTTCAGGAAATAGAAGAGAGGGGTTTTCAGGAGTCATTGCTGACAGGGCCGATCCTGAAGATTTCATCCATGCTTTAATTGTACAACAAAGTGATAAGAGTGCGCAGCTATTGGATACAATGCTGCATAGGCTGCCCCTACGGCCATGTATGCCTGATAGAGATAATATAACTGATGAAATCATAAAAGAGATATGGAATAATCCTTGTCCGGCTTATGCAAGACTTAGAGAAAAAATAAAATCAAAAGCTAAAGAAATTTTAAAAGGAGAAATTAGTATTCCGATCGACTCATTGCGAAAAGATTATGATATTTCAATTGACACAACAAAAGAAGTTATTCATTGGTATTTCTGATTAATTAACTTCAAAAGTCCACCAACAAACCTATTTTATTGCCCCATCAAATTACTGAGGTTAGTAACAGCATATCCCTTTGTTGACACCGACATTGATTTTTTAGATATACTCTGAGTCGTCATCCCATCTCCGGGATGAGAAGCAGTTTCCATTTCAGTGACTAATAAATGCGGGTCATTCAATTGTGGATAAGAAGGTGATGAAGGAGCTCCTTTGTTCATGCCATAATTTGCTGCTGATGCGCCTGCGCCGAACATAAAGAACAAGCCGGCATTGAAATCAACTTTTGCATACCACACGCTTCCTTTTTGTCCCTTGCTGTCTGTGTAACCATATTCTTCAGATGTATATCCGCTCACCTGTTTTGTGTTTCCTGTTTTTGCAAATTTAAAATCGCCGTTATTTTCTTTGGAAGGCACAGTGGTGTTGGGGTTGTTCTTACTGTATTGTTCAGCCATTTTTTTGATATCGCCCATCATGTTTTGCATGCGCATCACTACTATTGATTTCTTTTGATTGTCGATGATTACCGTGTTGCCATCTTTTGTGTTAATGATCAGATTATTATTTTTTGTGTCGCCGCTCATGGCTGTGTATTCGCCATCTTGTGAATAATAATAAGTGATGGTGGTAGGGCTTTTGCCAGCACTCTTCACCTGCTGCACCACTTCGTAATCAAAATTGTAAGAATCAGGAACCTGATAAGCAGTTTTTTGTTGAGAGAAAGAAGAGCCGGGAATAAAAAATAAAGCTAAGAGGAAGATAATAGCGTTAATGGGATGTTTCATAAAGCAATTTTTAAAAGATGAAAGACCTAATCATTTCGCACAGCAAACACAACGGAACAAAGAATTTTGCAAACACAGCAGATACTAAATTTCAATTACTAAAGTTAACGAATCCAAAACGTTGCGAACTTTGTATTCTTTGCGCCCGATGCGTGAAATAAAGTTACAGAATATCTGGTTACTTAATCAGCGGCACCAGACAACGGATATCTTTTTCATTCGGATATATTTCTAAGCAATATCCATTCCTGTCAAGAGCAGGGTGCTTTAACAGTTGCTGAAAAGTTTTGCCAACACTCGATTCGTCTTTTCGCCAGTCAGGCAGGAACTCGCTCCAGTATTCTCCTTTTTTAATCACAAAAGTTTCGCAGCCATATTTCGCTCCTTCGCCTGCAAAGCTTTCTTCTGCTGCAGCTTTGTAAATGATTTCGCCTTTTTCATTCGGGCGGCTGATGGCATATAATAATCGGTTATTAGGTTGGGGAAGAAAGGAAAGCAGTTTTGTGAATGCGCCGCCAACGCCTAAAGGAAAAGAAACAGCAGTCACGCAAAACACTTTGATGTCTCTGTCGATATGATATTTTTCCATGGCCAGCATATTTTGATTCAATACAAATGTACAATCATCAATTGCACAAGAACGGTATAGATAAGACAATATGCGAGGGCGATTGCGAACAAAAAAGAGCAGAGCAAAGTCTTGTGCTTTGTGGAGACAAAGCATTTTTTGGGTCTTCGGGTGAACTCTGTTATGTGAACATATTTTATATCACAGTTTTTGCAGGACTCGCCGTACATTTAAAGAACTGATTAGTTTGCGGGGAACAGGATTTATTATTCAATTACCCATTTCTTAATAATCAAAATCTCAAACATGCAACAATTTAAACTCATTCTCGCAGGATTATTACTGCTGCTTTTATCCGCTAACGTCAATGCCCAGGGGAAAAAAGGGGCAGATTATTTTGCCGGCAAATGGAATATGTTGGTGAAAGGCACACCGGATGGTGATGCTAAAATGGTTTTTGTCCTCGACAAAAAAGACACCACCCTGATAGGCATTGTGCAGGATTCTACCGGCAAGGAAATATCAAAAATCACCAACATGGAGTTAAAAGACAGTGTGCTCACAGTCTATTTCAGTGCTCAGGGCTATGATATCAATGTGGTGATGAACCGGAAAGATGATGACCATGTAGTGGGCAGCCTGATGGGCATGTTCGATACAGAAGGAGAGAGGATAAAAGCAGTAAAAAAAGATTAGTCAACAACAGCCAGTGCCGTTGGCTGCAAAATCCTGTTTAATGAAACGTCTTTCACTCATCACATTTTTATTTTTTGCCGTTGCATGCCGGCATCCAAAAACTTTACCCGAGCAATTAAAAATTGTTTTTGATAATCACCTGCAAAGAATTGATGAGGCTTCTGTGATTGATTCAATAAGGATACTCTGGAAGACTGCTGTCAATGACAGGTTAGGAAGGATCATTGATGACTCTGTATACGTACGTGAATACTCGAAAGTGAAAATGCAATTGGACAACGCGAAACTGAAAAATGATCATGACAGCATTGAAATCTACGAATACGAGATTAATCACATTCAGCAGGTAATCGACTCGATTTCAATATCGATCCCTAAGGGTGACACGCTTCACAGTGCAGGATATTTGATAGGCTGTGCTTATTATCTCACAAAGGGCGGCATAAAGAAATATGATAGCACGCTTGTGTTTCTGGATACACTCAATAATCTGCGCTTCACTGAATATCTTGATACTGCATTGAGCAGGTCCGTGAAAGCGGTTCATTAGTTAAGTTATCTATATGCGTTAAAATTATTACTCGAATTGATTGCATATCATTTTTATAAAAGTTTTGGTCTCGGTTCGTGTTTGCCAATCAGGCAACTGGAATTTAAATTTGTTGCCCATTCATCATCGTCATTCTGAGTGAGCATTATGAAATTGCTTTATCAATAATTATCGGCGAAGCGAGAAATCTGCTCCTATTAATCGGCAAGAGATTTCTCACTCCGCGATAACCCGATATATTTACGCATCTCCGATCGCTCCGTTCGAAATGACGAAACTCAAACCCAACTGCATCGCTTTCCACTTGATCTTTTTGTTTCTTTTTGTATCAAGACAAAAAGAGAAGATACCTTCCTGCGAAGCAGGACAAAATAAAATGATTGGATTTGCTTCTCAGTATTTATTTACATAAGAATCCATTGATGAAAAATAATTCATAATTTGTTATACCCAAAAATAACTTCATGAGAAAAATACTTTTGCTGCTTTTGTTGCCGGCATCATTATCTGCACAAAAAAATTATCAGCAGTTGCTTGATCAATATGTTCAGGCGCAAATGAGCGTAAAGGGTTTCAGCGGATCTGTTTTAGTAATGAAACAAAACAATGTTCTGCTCAAAAAAGCTTATGGACTTGCAGACCGCGAATGGAATGTTCCCAATACTACAGACACAAAATTCCGCATCGGTTCGATCACCAAGCAATTCACTGCTTCCTGCATATTGCAATTAGCTGAGCAGGGAAAATTGAGCACGGAAGATAAACTGAGCAAATACATTCCTGATTTTCCCAAAGGCGACAGCGTTACCATTGAGATGTTGTTGCATCACACTTCGGGCATTGCAAGTTTCACCGACCAGCCTGATTTTGCAAATATCGACAGGCTTTCATGGACGATGGATTCCATGATTTTATTCTTCAAGAACAAGCCATATAATTTTTCTCCCGGCACTAAATACAAATACAATAATTCAGGATTTTTCCTGCTGGGTTATATCATTCAGAAAGTAAGCGGGCAATCATACAGCGATTACCTGCGTGAGCATATCTTCAACAAGGTAGGCATGATGAACACTGGTGTTGACCGCTTAGACAGCATTTTGCCCATGCGTGCAAGGGGCTATTCAAAAGATAAAGATCATTATGTGAATGCTGATTTTATTTCAATGGAATGGCCCTTCAGCGCTGGTGCCATATATTCTACAGTGGATGACCTTTACAAATGGGACAGGGCATTGTATGGCACTGCTGTTATTTCTGCTGCATCCAAACAAAGAATGTTCACGCCGGGCAAAGGCAATTATGGTTATGGTATTGGTATAGATACTTTTGAAAAGCACTTGCGCATCTGGCACAATGGAGGCATTCCGGGATTCCTCACCAACATTAGCCGTTTTGTGAATGATGATGTCTGCATCATTGTGCTGTCGAATAATTCTTTTAATGCTGATGCCATTGAAACAGGGCTTGCCGATATTGTTTTTGATCTGCCGGTTGAAGCTCCGTATGTGCACAAAGAAGTAAAGATTGATCCTGCATTGTTAGACAAATTTGTTGGAAAGTACAATGCATTCCTGACTATTGAAGTGATCAAAAAAGATGGCAAGCTTTACCGCCACCGTGACGGCACACCTGATATTGAATTAAAGCCCGAATCAGAAACCAAGTTTTTTTATGCTGATGACAGCGACCGCCAATTGGAATTTGAAGTGGACAAAGAAGGGAAGGTTACCAGGATTTGGTTCATCAATAATGGGCAGAGAGGAGAAATGAAAAAATTGGAGTAAAACAATTTAGCTATTAAAGAATGCACAAACCCATGCAGCAAAAAAGAACAATCATATTAGCCTGCTTCATCATTGCAAAATTTTTATTGCAATATTTATTGAACAATCCTGTGTATGATTTGCACCGCGACGAGTACCTGTATCTCGATCAGGCAAATCATTTAGCATGGGGATATGTGTCCGTTCCTCCTCTCACTTCCTGGGTTGCATACATCATCTCTTTTCTTGGCAATACTATGTTTTGGGTCAGGTTTTTTCCTGCACTGTTTGGCGCTTTCACTATCATCATTGTATGGAAAGCGATTGAAGAATTAAAAGGAAGCCTGTTTGCTTTAATATTAGGAGCAACCTGCATCTTATTCTCATGCCTTCTGCAGGTGAACCTGCTCTTTCAGCAAAATTCGTTTGATGTGTTATGCTGGACAGCTTTCTGTTTTGTTCTCATCAAATATATCAACACAGAAAAAGCAAAATGGCTTTTCATCGGCGCTGTTGTTTTTGCAATCGGCTTTTTGAACAAATATAATTTCATGTTTTTGCTCATCGGTCTTGTTCCGGCAGTGCTTTTATTTCCGCAGCGAAAGCTTTTTGCTAATAAAGAATTTGTTTATTCAATCGTATTGGCACTGTTGCTCATACTGCCAAATGTTTTATGGCAATATCATAACAGTTTTCCGGTTGTTCATCACATGAAACAGCTTTCGAAAACACAATTGGTGAACGTTAACAGATGGAGTTTTTTAAAAGAACAGGTATTTGATTTTGTCGGCTCTTTTTTAATTATTCTTTCAGCAATTTATGCACTCCTGTTTTATGCTCCGTTTAAAAAATATAAGCTATTTGTATTGTCTATAATTTTTACACTATCCGTTTTTACATACCTACGTGCGAAAGGGTATTATGCAATAGGATTGTACCCCATCTACATTTCATTCGGTTCGGTTTTTGTCGGCGATATTTTAAAAGATGGATGGAGGAAATATCTGCAACCGGTAGCCATCGCCATTCCTGTTTTGTTTTTTATTCTGCTTTTCAACATTGTCTTTTCAAATAAAAGCCCTGATTATATTATTAAGAATGCGCAAACATATAAGGAGCTTGGTTTGCTCCGTTGGGAAGATGGAAAAAATCATTCTTTGCCGCAGGATTTTGCAGATATGCTTGGCTGGAAAGAATTGGGTTCTATCGTTGATTCGGTTTATTCAAAATTGCCGCAGCAGGAGAGAACACTAATTCTTTGTGATAATTACGGAGAAACAGGAGCAATAAATTATTATGCAAAAAATATAAAGCATATCGCTGTTTCCTTCAATGCTGATTATATAAACTGGATAGACTTGAGCAAAAGATATGATAACCTGATACGCGTCAAAGAACAATTGGGACATGAACTCGTGACCTCAAGTCCTTATTTTGACAGCGCTTTTATTGCAGGATCAATAACAAACCCTTTAGCGAGGGAATATGGCGCAACTGTTTTTCTTTTTAAAAAAGCGAAGATTGATTTTAGAGATAGGATACAAAAAGAGATTAATGAGAAAAAGAATTATCATTACTGAAGTTGATGGGCCATTGTCAGTTTCTTCGCAATCAGGCGCAAGTGTCCGCGTATGCCGTTGCATTATAGCCACAACACAAATGCTTTGCCGTTTCCTGAAATTTTATGTATTTTCACAGACCAAAACAAAATATGAAAACAAAAATTTTACTCCCACTGCTTGCAGCTTGTTTAATATTATTTAGCTGCAAAAAAGAAACTAACTCCCAGGGCCAAGGAAACTATTTTATATCATTTACGTTGAATGGCAAAGACACCATTGTCTCTTCTTCTTCGTGTAGTGTAAATTACGGGCAGGATGTTCAATATTATTCGGTGTCGTCACCAAGTGTACTGAACTTTAATACAATTGATATTGAGTTTAAGGTGGATGATGACTCCCTGGGGCTCAAAGAATTTTCTGCCTTGCTGAACAAAAAATTACAACTGAACTCATGCCGTGGGTGTGGAGAAGCAGCCGGTATTTCTTTAAGTGAAAATTCTCAGACCTTATTCACAGACGACACATCAAACCCGCTTCCTGCTTACTATTTAATGATAACATCAATTGCATTTGATCATTCAGAAAACGATAGTGTCCTCGGCACAACCAATTTTTATAAAATAACCGGCGAATTCCATGCAAAGATTGATGATGGAGCAGGTGGCAAAGAACTCACCAATGGAAAATTCAGGCTTTTATTTGCAGGGGTTAGCCCGGGATAGAGTCGTTATTGATTTTCTACGTGATCAGTATAATTTGAGTTGTTGGTGGTCGTCATTATGCGCAGTCGCCAACGACTATGCGTGGTAGCGTTGACTTCAACACCCAGGCTATTTATTCACCAGACTTCAGCAATGAAGCAATGTAGCCTCCGTGTTGGCGTAGCCGGCAGCAAAGGGCAGATTGCATACACAGATAAGATTACAAAAATGGTGGTTTAAATTTTAATTATGCATGGGAACTAAGAGCTATTGAGAATATAAGGAATTAGTTATTGCGTTTACATCTTCGCATCGGTAAGTAAGAGCATGAATCGAGGCGGCAGCTACAAAAATCTTTTCACAAATAGTTCTATTAAGCGAATTCTGTAACTTCAGTTTACACTTGTGTATCACCAAATAAATAAATCAGCTAACTTATTTTTAATTCTCCAAAATTAACATGCCAATGGAAAAGCAAAACATCACAACCGGTTTTCAGCAGGTCGATAATTCTCAACATCAGTTTCTGGCAAAGTTTTTAGAAGATGTGACAGCGCTTCCTGTAGTCGCAGAAGGCTTCGGATTGCAATTGAAGCTCCTTGATATAAAGCCGGGCAACCACGTGCTTGATGTGGGCTGCGGTATCGGCCTTCAGGTATTGGCGATGGCGAAACTTGCAGGCAAAACAGGAAAAGTTGTGGGCACTGATATCAGTGCGGTGATGATCGACATTGCGAAAAGCAGAACGTCAGATTCGGGTCTTCCCCTTGAATTTCTTACTGCCGACGCAGCTTCGCAGCCGTTCCCGGATCAGTCATTTGATGGTGTGCGCACCGAAAGGGTTTTAATGTATGTTCCCGATACTCAAAAAACGATCAATGAATTCAAAAGACTGCTCAAGCCAGGAGGCAGGCTTGTTATATTCGATTTTGATTGGGACGGTATTTTGATAGCACACAAAGACAAAGAACTTACGCGTCAAATCATACGATATGCCTCCTACAGTTTTCCTCATGGGCGTATTGGTGCCGATTTATATCTTCAGTTGCGAAATGCCGGGTTCAAAAATGTGAGCGTGAGGCCATCAGGTTATTATGGCAATAGCGAAATACTGTTGAGTGTCACGAAAAGAGTGTACGAAGGAATTTTGCAAACAGGTGTTTCCAACAAAGTGTTTACGCAGGAAGCAATCGATAACTGGTGGAAGGCCCTGGATGAAGATGCAAAGTCAGGAGATTTCTTTATGTCTTTTCAGGGTTTTATAGGGTATGGCGAGAATGAGTAGATTGCGTGACTGCGTCAATACTTTATCGTTGGTGTTAACTTTTTCAAATTTTAGAATGGATATTGAAGTCATGTAAAATAAAATTTCTTTTGGAGACAAATACCAAATCTTCATAAATGGTCAAGTGGCATATACTGCAACGAAATCCCTATTCCTTTTTCTGGCAAAAATAAAGCTGTTTGAAGCAGGCAATAAGGACGAACCTAAAATAATAATCAGGAAAAAGCTCTTTTTTTTAAACCCAGATATACTATTCAACGTTTAATCAACAGAGGGTATGAATTTAAATCGGCCGATACATATTTCTCATTTTTTTAAATGCCAATGCGAGTCAGAGTTATATGAAATTTATCATCACGAAAAAAGGAGATATTCCATCTTTAAAAACAAAGGGCAAATTGCCTGATGGGAAAAGAAAGCAGTGACATGGTTCAAAGGAGACAGTTATAACATTACATCAGATGAAGATGGCGATGTCGAGTTAATCATTTTTTTGTTTAATTATAGACAATCTCGCCTATTCAGAAAACCGAAATCGATATTCAAACAAGCCAACTGAACTCGTTGTTGAAGAAAAGAAATTTGATTCATTCTGGCTTCCTAAGCCTTGATAAAAACGAAAATATTCCATTTAAAAAAAATATTTGAGGGGCTAGTTTCTCAGGCGAGTCTCTGCCATGCAAACTTTACTTTATCTCGTTGTCTTTGCAGGACTCGCCGTAAATTTATAGAATAGTTTAGTTTGCTGCGAGTCCCGCGCATATCCTTGCTATTTTAAATTTTCTATGCCGAGACTCGCCCGAGAACTAAAAATATTAATATTATCTAAAAATCATTTTCAAATTAATAACCTAACAATTATGACCAGACTAAAACTCCTTCCGCTATGCTTCGCTTTTGTCGCATTAATAAACTACAAAGCAGTTGGACAAAAAAACTCAACCGCTCCTGAAATTGGCATGTTCAAAGTAGCAATACTTTATCCGAATGGAGATGATAAAACTTTCGACATGGACTATTATGAAAAAAGCCACATGCCGATGGTAGCTGGATTGCTGGGCAAAAATTTAAAGTTCTATGAAATTGATAAAGGCATCGCCGGCAGAACACCCACTGAGAAAGCACCTTTTGTTGCCATCGGTTATTTTTATGTTTATGATGTTGCTGAATACAATAAAGTGATCGGGCAAAATATCAGCAACATTCTCACCGACATCAAAAAGTATACGAATATTCAGCCTGTGGTACAAATAAGTGAGATTAAGCAATTGGTAGCCGGTAGTGACAAATGATTGTAAATTTTAAAATGACTACATAAATACCATAACGTTGAATTGCTGCGATGTGCCCGATATCTGAATCTTTTTAAAATTGAACCTATTTATGAAATTAAAAAAAATCCTTATTTACGGAAATTTCAGAAAACTGAATTTTTGTTTTTTAATTCAGTTATTTGCTATCATAGTCAGCAGCTATGGACAAGAACAGAAGATCCCATCATTAATCCTCGGTGATAGTGCTCCGGCATTGCGGGTAAGCGAATGGCTGAAAGGAAAGCCAATCGAAAAATTTGAAAAGGGAAAAATATATGTGATAGAATTTTGGGCAACATGGTGCTCGCCTTGCAGAGCTGCGATGCCCCGCCTTTCCAAATTATCCCGCAAATACAAGCACAAAGCTGCTTTTATAGGTGTTGATGTGTATGAAAATCAGATTCCTGTTGCCTACAGAAAAAATATAAATCAAATAAAAGATTTTGTTGACAGCATGGGACGCCGGATGAATTATGCTGTGGCTATAGAAGACAGCATTTTTATGGAGACAGATTGGCTCATTGCTTCAGACGAGCAAGGTATCCCTGTCACTTTTGTAGTAAATGGAGATGGGCGAGTTGCCTGGTTTGGGCATCCCATGTATCTTCATGAAACCTTGCCTAAAATATTAAATAAGAGCTGGGATATTAATGAAGAGTTGGCCAAGCGCAGTTCGGATAAGCATTTAGAGGAACTGGGCGATTCTCTAAGTCATCAATTAACGCCTTACAGTGAAGATCCTAAAATCTACCGTGATTTCGGTCAACCGGATTCTGTGCTTTTAGTGATTAATGAATGGATCAAAAAAGAACCGAAACTAAAATACAATTTTAATGTGGTCAATAACACTTTCTCTTCTTTGCTTAAAACAGACCAGCACAAAGCTTATGAATATGGAAAAGAAATATTGACAACTCCAACTTATGACTATTCTACTGTGCACCAGATTATTTATCTTATCGAATCGTGGTCATACAAAATAACGCTTCATTCAGAAATTTATGAACTTGGTGCTGAAGCTTATCAGGTTGAAATTGATCATTTTCCTTATCCGGAAATTGCTAATACTCCCAGGCTTTATGATAAAATGGCCGAATGGTACTGGCATGCAAACAACAAATCAAAAGCTATTAATGCCAATAGAAAAGCCATTAAAGCGATGAAGAAATACAGCCGCTAAAATAAGCATTGCTAACTAACAAAAAAGAAATATAAATTTTTAACTGACTTACCTGTAATCCGCAAGGTTTTTCATATTGAAGCCATACATTAAAAATTAATTTTCTATCTTTCAAATTCTCAAAGGCTTTGTGAAACTTTCAAACTGCTAACTGCATGCCTGTGCGAATGCCATTTCTTGTTATATGCCTGTTTGTTTTTTTGCAAACAAGAAATACTGCATTTACACAAACACGTCAACTTTCAGTGGGGGAATGGGCAAAGAAATTATCTGATCCTGCCGATAAAGAGAACAAATGGTATTACGATTTATATCCTGCATTAATAAAGCTTGACAGTGTTAGCGCATTTAATTTTATAAATCAGCTTGGCAGCGACGCTGAGGAAAAAGGAAATTATTTTATTGCCCGGTTTAATTGTATCAAGGTTGAAATGCTGTACACTAAAAATCTTCCCGGCTTCCCCAACGCAATTGGCTTCTCTAATGAACAGGTTAAAAAGCAAATTATCAGTTTACTGGAAGATGCAAAACAAAAATCTTATGAGCTCAATGATGATTATCTCGCAGCATTTGTGAGCGGGGTATATGGAAGGTATATGGCAGTGTTTGGTGAAACAGAAGCCGCAGTAATGTATATGATGAACTGTGTTGATTTGTTTGAAAAAGTACAGCTTTCCGCTGAATGCAAGATATATGTGGTATTGGGAGAAATGCTGTGGAGAGTGCGTGAATATGAGAAATGCATTAAGTACACCCGCAAAGCAATTGGACTGCTGCAAACTTTGAGTGATAACGATCGAAAGGCATACGCAACCTTCTCTTCAAATACTATGGCATTGGCCTTTCATAGGATCGGACAATATGATTCGGCTTTTTTTTATTATAATCAGGGGTTGATTGCTGCTGAAAAAATGGATAATGGCGCTATCGTATGGAAGGGAATTATTTCTGGCAATATGGCGCAGATATATTTTGTACAGGAAAAATATAACACAGCGCTTCCATTATTTGAACTGGATTATAAAATCAGTGACAGCATGGGCTATTATGACAACGCTGCCAATTCCCTGCAATGGGCTGCCCGCACAAATCTCGCTTTGGGTAAAACAGATGATGCTCTTCAGCAGGTTAGAGAAGCTTTCATGCTATTGCAAAAAGCGCCTTCACCTAATTATTCGCAGAATGCATATTTCACGGCTGCAGAAATTTTCAAAACATTAAAAAATGATGACAGCAGTTTTTATTATTCAGGCTTATACAATAAACTACATGATTCACTTGAAAAAATAATTTATCAAAGCAGTGTAAGCATCAGCAAATTGCGTGTTGAAGATGAAAAGAACAGGTATAATATTGTGAACCTTCAGCGTGAAGAACAAGCGCAGTTGCAGAAACGCAATCTGATCATTGTTGGAATATTTTTTTTAGCGGCTATTGCTTTATTGGTGATCAACAGGCAGCGTTTGAAATTACAATACAGGCAAAAGCTGCTCGAGCAGGATAAACAAAGAGTGGAACAGGAAATGGAGTCTTCAAGAGAACAGCTGAAAATGTTCACAAAGAATATTGTAGAGAAAATAAACCTGATTGAAAAACTGGAACAACGGTTGAAAGCCAATGAAAATAATACTGAAGAACATCAATTGATAAATGAACTTTCCAATCAAACCATCTTAACAGAAGATGACTGGATTAAATTTAAGATGCTTTTTGAAAAAACGCATCCAGGCTTTTTTGCGAAGATAAAAGAACAGGCAAACGATATCACGCTGGCAGAGCAGCGAATGGCTGCGCTAACACGCTTGCGTTTGACCACCAAGCAAATGGCTGCTGTTCTTGGCATCTCTTCTAATAGTGTTATCAAAGGGAAGCAAAGGCTTCGCCAGCGGTTTAATTTCCCATCTGATTCTGAGATGGAAGAATTTGTTTCCAGATTATAATTTTTGAATTCACGCTTCGACCAGATTGAAAAATTTTATCAAACCAATACATAATTGATGATAATTTTTTAAATCTTTGTGAACTCATCTTTTTGAATACTTCAAAGCCTGACTGCATGTTGCGAAAAATACTTCTTTACCTTATTGCTTTTTTGCCGACATGCATCACTGTTTCTGCACAAAAAAAACTGGGACTGGAACCTGATAACTGGGCGGCTTTATTAAGTAGCGCCAAATTGAATGAGGTAAACAGTTTGAAAAGCCTTACAGAACAATTGATTGAAGCCGATAGCCTCCGGGCACTTCAATTTTTAGATTCACTGCAGGCATCAGACAAGGCAAGCGGATATAATTTTCGATTATTTTTCTGCATGGTCAAGGCAGATTTTTTATATTACAGGTTCGCGAGTTACGATAAGTATAAAGACCGTGGATTAAAGGAGCTGCAGCCGATTAAGGAACAGATGATGAAATTATATACCGATGCAATTGATGCTGCTTATCGTTCTGAAAACGACAGATCAATTGGATGGGCATGTTTTTATTCTGCAAGACGAATGCGCACTTTTGGGGAAACAGGCTGGGCGGTCATGTATTCAAAAAATGGGGTGGACCTTCTTGAAAAAGCTAACTATAAAGTTGAACCTCATGTGTACATTGAGCTTGCAGAATTGTTGTATGAAGTGACAGAATATGAAGAAAGCATATTCTATGCAAGAAAAGGAATGGCTTCGTGGGAAACAGAAGATTATAAAGATGCTTACAAGGATCCTTATTATAAATATAAAATCAGAGCACTAAACATAATTGGCGTTGCATTTTATCAAAAGAACCTGTACGATTCAGCAATTGCTTATTATCAACAAGCATTGCAATTGGCAAATGAAAATAAAGATTCGTTGTGGAGAGGAAAGCTGTTAGGCAATATCGGCAAGATCATGTTCACGCAAAATAAATTTGACTCAGCTTGCTCCCTGTTCATCACCAATTATCAAAACAGCAGGCATGATAGTATTTACGATGATGCGGCCAATGCATCGCAGTGGGCTGCAAGAGCAACGCTGGCTAAGGGAAATAAAGTAGTTGCTTTGGCAGAGGCGAGAGAAGCTATGCGCCTTTTAGGGCTTTGGCCAAGCAGGCCTTATCTGCGCGACACTTATTATACACTTACGCAGATCTTTCGCGCCTTGGGCAATTATGACAGTGCTTTTTTTTACAATGATCACTATACACCACTCAACGACTCACTCGAAAAAGAAGCAGCTACCAGCAGCCTGGCTATTTCCAAAGTGAAATTAAATGTCGAGACTAACCGTTTTAACATCGAAAAATTAAATAAAGAAAAACAAACACAAATAGTATTAAGGAATTTCATCGTTGCAGGTATTGCACTTATTTCTTTGCTGATATTATTAATCCTGAACCGAAACAGGCTGAAGACAAAAATGAAAATGGAGCGGATTGAAAAAGAAAAAACTTTCATGGAGCAGGAGGTGGCATCCGCACAAACGCAATTGAAAATGTTCACTGAGAACATTATTGAAAAAACAAACCTTATTGAACAACTGGAAGAAGAACTGAAGGACAGAGAAACTTCAGCGGGGCAGCAGGCTATCATTGCTGAACTTAGCCAACGCACCATCTTAACTGAAGACGATTGGCTGACGTTCAAAACGCTTTTCGAAACAACGCATCCTGGTTTTTTTGCAAAACTAAAAGAACAGGCAAAAGATATTACAGTTGCAGAACAACGTATGGCCGCACTTACCTGCCTGCAATTAACCACCAAACAAATGGCTGCCATGCTGGGCATATCTTCCAATAGCATTATAAAAGCAAAACAAAGGCTGCGCCAGCGGTTTGATCTTCCAACCGGCTATCAGATGGAAGAATTCATTTCCAAATTGTAATTGATATCATCTTACTACTTCTTCTGATTTTTAATTACCGGCTATTGACTCCTGACTATTAACTATTGACTATCAGCTACTCACTTCTTTGTCACTTTTTGTCACCATCCTTGTCACAATTTGTCTTCATGCCTGTCACCACTTGTCATGCTGAAAATTTGTTTTTTGCTATGCGGCAAGGCTAATTTGCCAGATGTGAGAATGTTTATTGTTTATGAACCATGCTCAAAAAAAATTTATCAACCATCCTCGTCATCTTTTTAGCACTTGTGCTGATAGCTGTGGTGATCTGGATGTTCCATATAAAGATTGAAAACCTCGAACAACGGAATTGATTACAGAATAATAGTAAAACCAACATCTTGCTATAATTAATCTTAAACTAACTTTTAAAAGCGACCATTATGAGAAAAGTATTTACTTATTTATTCCAGCAGCCTTTATTCATGCTAAGGGCTTTTTTTATTTTGCTCTGTCTCCTGGGCAGCAAAGCAGGTTTTACGCAGATCAATCCGCCACCAGTTATTTTAGCACCCACCGCCACAACGGTCAACTCAAGTGCAAATCCATCGGTAGCCGGGCAGGGGATTATTCTTACTGCAATCGTCACCACTCAGGGAAACATCGCTCCGACAGGAACGGTAGACTTTTACAACAATACGACCAACACAGACCTCACTCCGGGGGGGATAGCTCTTTCCAATGGAAGCGCTACCTACCATACGGGAGCGCTTAACAATAATACCAGCATTACGGTGACATATAGCGGAGACGCAGCAAACCTGAATAGCACGAGTGCCGCTTTTGCACAGACTGTCAATCAGCCTCCGATTATCATCCCCGGTGCTGTTGCCAGCTATACAACACTTGTTTCGGATGTAAATCCTGTGGTTGCCGGGTCTCCGATTACATTTACTGCTAATGTGAGCAGCTTTGGAAATATTAATGTTACAGGGAAGGTGGATTTTTATGATCAGACAGACCAAATAGACCTGACTCCCGGTGGAATAACCCTATCGGATGGCGCAGCAACATTTACAACAAGTTCATTACTCCCCGGCGATCTGAACATCGTAGCCGGATATCTTGGAGATGCAAATAATCAGGGAAGCATTAGTAATACGCTTACTCAGCATATTGTGGATAAAGAGACGGGGATAGTGGTTACGGTTGCAGCAGATAATAATAATAATCCGGTAGATTGGAGTTATGATGTAAAGTTTACTGCAACGGTATCGGCAGGTGTAGGTGCTTCGGCAGGAACAGTTGCATTTGCCGATGGCGGCAACTTACTTGGATATGGCTCATTAAATGGCTCAGGGGTGGCAACCTTTACAACCAATTTACTTACCCCCGGCAGCCATAATATAACAGCAAGTTATTTCTCAATAACAAGCAGTGTTTTGACACTAAATGTCAATTCGATCTTGCCACTTGGAAAGGGGTTCGGTAGCATATTCATCTGCAATGTAGGAATAACTTCTTCAGCAAAGGCAAATGACGTTGGACAAGATCCCTATGGAGAACTGATTACATTTGAGGCCTATGCACAAGGTGATGGAACACGTATTCCAACCGGCAATCTTTCCTTTATCGACAGTGCCAACCCACAGAACCCAATCTTGCTCGCAACTGTAGGTTTGGATGCCTCAGGCAGCGGCAAATTTACGACATCACCACTTTCTTTAGGATCTCATTTAATATATGCAATTTATAGTGGAGATGATAGTTATTCTCCTGCAACATCTGCTAAAAATGGGATATTAGACCACAAGAATGTATCTCTATCTGTAGTGGCGGCATCTACACAAACAAGTATCAGTTCAAGCCTGAATCCATCTGTAGCAAGTCAGGATATTATGCTGACAGCTACTGTCATTCCAAAGGCTCCGTCGGTTGGAGGCATTGGTATGAAAGGAAAAGTTACATTCAGCATAGATGGTGTTGCTCAAACTCCAATACCTCTTCAAACTTATGGGAATGGCGGAAAAGCTTTTTTTGAAATCAGTTCACTTTCCCCTGGTACTCATATTATCAATGCAGCGTATACCGGAGATGGATATTATGGAGGAAGCACGAAAAGCTTCACCCAGACAATAGGTGCCGTTGGGTCTGACATCTCAAATTTCTTGGGCAGTTCGCAAAGTACAGCAGTGAACACAGTATTTCCATATCATATCATGTTCGATATCATGAATATCAACCCAGCCTTTACGAATGGTGTACCGATTACTTTTACGGCACCCTCCACTGGGCCAAGCGGCACTTTCTCCAATGGCACGAACACCATCACGGTAAACACCAGCGCATCCGGATCTGTTGGGATTGCTGACTCGGGGCCATTCACAGCAAATGGCATTGAAGGCCCTTACGCTGTTATTGCTTCCATACCAGGAATGGGCACAAATACTTTTACCATGGACAACTTTCAGAAGACCGTGCAGGTTTCTGTTGACCCGTCCCCTGCGAGCCTGAGCATTATCGTGGATGGGATAACATATTCCGGCCCCCAACAGTTCGACTGGGTCTCCGGGAGCAGCCATTCCATTGCGGCTCCCTTGACCCAGGTCGGGGTCACCACGGGCACTCAATATGTGTTCGCAAACTGGTCAGACGGGACAAACACATTAAGCTCAAACAACTCTTACATCGTAGCGCCTTCCGCCGCAACGGTGTATACGGCCAGCTTCAGGACACAGTATGCGCTGACCGTAGGTGCTAACCCGACTAATGGCGGAACTGTTTATCCTGTTGCTACAAACGCCTTCTACGATGCGGGAACGGTAGTGCCTGTTGGGGCAACGCCGCTCGGAGGTTATCACTTCAGTGACTGGACCGGAAACGTTGCAAACAGTGGCCAAGCCACCACGACCGTGACGATGACTGCCCCTCAAACTGTCAGCGCCAATTTTGACGCATTATCTCTGACCACAATAGTAACCATTGGCACATCTGTCCCTGGCCTGAGCTTTAATGTGGATGGCACCGTTTACACCACTACGCAGACTTTCGGGTGGTTCCCGGGGGATATTCATTCTATATCGGTCAGCACTACGCAAGCCGGAACGGCAGGAACACAGTATGTTTTCACAGACTGGAGCGGTTCTACGGCGTCTTCGCGATTCGTATCTGTATTTTCGCCAACTACATATACTGCTCATTTCAAAACCCAATATCAACTCACTACAATTTCAAATCCGCAAGATGGTGGTTCCGTAACACCAGCTTCAGCAAGTTTCTTTGACGCAGGTAGTATTGTAAGTGTTCAGGCGAACCCGAATAGTGGTTTTCTTTTTTCAGGATTTACTCATGATTTGGGAGGAACCGGCAATCCTCAAAACCTGACTTTCGATGCCCCCAAATCGGTGACCGCCACGTTTGGAGGAGCCTGTCCGATCTGGTATAAAGATGCGGACAATGATGGATACAGTGACGGCAATACTCAAACACAATGTACCAGGCCAACAGATTACAAACTTGTTTCTGAACTAAAAGCGACTTCCGGTGATTGCGACGATAGTGACCCAACAGTTAATCCGGGAACAGTTTGGGTGCTGGATGCAGATGGTGATGGTTATTATACAAGCACACCTGTCATTCAGTGTGCTTCGCCCGGCAATCTTTATGTGATACTTACAACACAACAAGCAGGTGATTGTAATGATAATGAAGCAACGATTAATCCGGGAACAGTTTGGGTGATGGATTCTGACGGTGATGGTTATTATGTTGGTGATCCTGTTACTCAATGCAGCTCGCCTGGTACAGGTTATGTGATATTGACAACGCAGGTAGCGGGAGATTGCGATGATGGCGATCCGTTAAATACGCTTGGACATTTATGGTATAGAGATAATGATAATGATGGGTATAGTGATGGCATCGTCAGGATACAATGCACGCGGCCTGCAGGCTTTAAGCTGGCGAGTGAACTGATCGCAACGAGTGGTGATTGCAACGATGGCGATGCAACAATTAATCCTGCTACTGTCTGGGTGCTGGATGCAGATGGCGATGGCTATTATGCAGGAATACCAGTCACCCAGTGTGCTCCTCCCGGCACGGGTTATGTGATATTGACAACACAGATAGCCGGTGATTGTGATGATACTAATCCTTCCATTACGCTTGGGCTTTTTTGGTATAAGGATAATGATAATGATGGCTACAGCGATGGAATCGTAAGGATACAATGCACCCGGCCTGCAGGCTTTAAGCTGGCGAGTGAACT